>ENA-UOOR01000543-UOOR01000543.1-fermentation-metagenome-genome-assembly--contig:-NODE-543-length-53195-cov-10.467313_pt1 | contig 53195 bp, 53 predicted proteins | sample MGYA00245780_ERZ724029 | MGnify/ENA primary metagenome ERZ724029 (study PRJEB28704, sample SAMN03018315) | fermentation metagenome | biome: anthropogenic terrestrial biome; feature: soil; material...
ACGTGGGCCCCGGAGTCGAGAGCGTGACCGAGCACCCAGGATACTACAGAGCACGGCCCGGGAAGCGGGCCAATCCGAAGAACCATGAGTAGTCGCGACCTGTTGGCAGTGAACATCGATACGCAGGCACAGGGGAGGGAGTGGCAGGGTGATTCCGAGGACATGGCGCATATCTCAGCGCAGGTATCTGTTGCTGGACGCGCTGATCCTCATGGCAGCAGACGTAATTGGGCTGCTGGTGAGGTTCGACTTTGCCGTCTCTCCTGATCTGGCTCAATCGTGCATACGGGCATGGCCCTTTACTGTGCTCATCAGAATTCTCGTGATGTCGGTGTTCGGTATGTATCAGCGCCTGTGGAAATATTCGAGTGTGCGGGACCTGATGGCAGTGACCGCCGGTATCACCGTGGGCTACGTTTTGGATCGGGTTCTCATGATGGCGTGGCCTGCGATCAGACTATCCCGCAGCGCTTTGCTGGTATCGTATCTTGTGGCCATGGCTCTGATCGGAGTGAGCCGATTCAGGGTGAGGTTGCTTGCGGAGATATCGAGGGAGTACCAGTCCAGCGGGAACGGCGGATCCAATCGCAATGGCGGATCTGGCGGAAATGGGCACTTGCCGAGGAACCACGCAGGCCGGGTAGCTATCGTGGGAGCCGGGTCGGCCGGCGCCATGGTGGCCAAGGAATTACTCGCGCATCCCGAGATGGAGCGGACTGCCGTGGGCTTCATAGATGACGACCCCACAAAGCGCGGAGGGGTGCTAAACAGCCTTCCGGTGCTGGGCACTAGGAGCCGGCTGGGCGAGGTAATCGAGCGGTATGACGTGGATGAAGTGATAGTAGCGATGCCGTCTGCCCCCGGCGCCGTGATCCGCGAGGTCATGGATGCCTGCAAGAACCTGAAGGTCAAGATCAAGACCTTGCCCGGGGTGTATGAGCTTGTGGATGGGAAGGTCAGTGTGAAACAGCTCCGCGACATCCAGATCGAGGACCTTCTCGGCCGTGAACCCGTGCACCTTGACCTGGATCAGATCGGCGCATATCTAGCCGACCAGACTGTACTGGTCACAGGTGCCGGAGGGTCCATAGGTTCAGAGATCTGCAGGCAGATCACGAGGTTCAAACCGAAGAACATCGTCCTCCTGGGCCACGGCGAGAACAGCATTTTCGAGATAGAGCAGGAGCTCAAACGGAGACATCCTGAGCAGCGTACGGTGGCCGTGATAGCCGATGTGCGCGACGAACACCGCATAGACTGGGTGTTCGAAGAGTACAGGCCGGATGTGGTGTTCCACGCAGCAGCGCACAAGCACGTGCCGCTGATGGAGGCCAATCCGGAGGAGGCCTTAACGAACAATGTGTTCGGCACCAGGAACATGGCCCGCGCGGCGGACAAGCATGGAGCGAAGCGGTTTGTGATGATTTCCACTGATAAGGCTGTGAACCCCGTTAGCGTGATGGGAATGAGCAAGCGCGTCGCTGAGATGGTGGTGCAGTCCATCGGGGCGAAGAGCCAGACCAAGTTCATGGCCGTGAGGTTCGGCAATGTGCTCGGCAGCCGGGGAAGCGTGGTGCCCATGTTCCGCAGGCAGATAGCCGAAGGCGGGCCCGTGACCGTCACCCACCCCGACATGACCCGCTACTTCATGACCATACCGGAGGCGGTACAGCTAGTGATCCAGGCGGGCGCCATGGGCCAAGGCGGCGAAATATTCGTGCTCGACATGGGCCAGCCGGTCAAGATAACTCAGCTGGCTGAAGAGATAATCCGCCTATCCGGCATGGAGCCCGGGAAGGACATAGAGATCACCTACACCGGTGTACGCCCTGGAGAGAAGCTGTTCGAGGAGATACTGACCACCGATGAAGTGGCTGCCGCCACCAGGCATAGTAAGATATTTGCTTCAAAGGACGTAGCAGCAGATTGTGCGGTGCTTGCTGCCTTGGTTGAGAGACTCTCTAGAGATGGTTTGCGTGGTTCCGACATCGTCATCGTGGATCTTTACGAGACTCTCGCATGCACGTTGGAGCCTGGTTTCCCCGAAGCGCCGATGTCAGCGGAGATCATGGCGGCACAGGATTCTGCTGTGGCTTGCATGCCCATGAGTATGGATGATATCGTTGAGCGCCAGGGATCTCATCGTGACCAGCACCCAGATCAACCTACAGCGCCGTCCGCCACGTAGCGTTGGTCTTGTGAGTTGCCTAGTAGGCACGATGTGCAGCAGGCAACAGTTGAGACAGTGGTTGCGGCGCTTTGAGATCACGCAGATCCAGTTCAGCACTGGAAGGAGTTCTCATCGCGCAGCGGCGGATCGACTGGCCATAGGTCCAGTTGCGGATATAATCTCGGCCCGAGATGAGTACTGATAAGGGGTTGACTATGTGTACCGCCCTCTAGTCTCAGTCATCATACCCGCGTACAACTTGGGTGATTACATCGGTTATGCTCTGGATTCGGTCTTGGAACAGAGATACGAGTCACTTGAAGTGTTAGTTGTTGATGACGGTTCCACGGATCAGACGCGCAGCGTAGTGAGTCGGTACGAGAGACATGGAGTGACATATATCTGGCAACCCAATAATGGCTTTCCGTCCGCTCATGAGCGTGGAATGTCTGAAGCTAATGGCGAGTACGTTACGTTTCTTGATCCAGATGACTGGTGGATAGGTCGAGACAAGATACAGCATCAGGTGGATACTCTTCAGGCGAATACTCGCGCAGTACTCTCATACACGGACTACTCGATTGCCGATGAGAATGGTCACACCATCTGTGATCGAGCCGTAATGGAGAGGTTCGGTTACATGCCCCATGGTTTTGTGGTCGATGAGCTTCTGTTGGGAGACTTCATACCTTTCGGCTCGATTTTGGTTACGCGGCGGGCCATGGACATCATAGGAGGTTTTGAAGCCGCGATTCCATACATGAAGGACTACCCGTTGCTTCTCAAGCTATCGACTGTCGGCGAGTTCGAACCAGTTGACTATCCTGGCATTGTGTATCGCAAGCGGGCTGATAGCATGTCAGCTGACAGACTCAGGATGGCTGAGCAAAGGGTTAGGGCTTATGCCGCCTTTCTCATGTATGCTCCAGATTGGATAGGGCGTCGATCGTTTCGAATAGGCCTATCTGCAGGGCTTGTGGAATGGGCAAGAGCACTCCATGAAGGCGGAGCTTCGAAACCTGAGGTTCTTGAACGAGTCTCTGCCGCAATCGCGGTCAGGCCAAGCAATCTTAAGGCTCTTCTGTTCCGCTGTGGGATCCGCACGCTGAATGTGGATCTGGTGAGCATTGCTCACCAAATCCGGATGAGGTTGGGGTGATGAACAAACTTCTTTTGCATGGTGAACTAAAGAAACCAGGTTCCGTAGGTATCCTTCTGGCTCTCGGAATTGGAGTCGGGTTGACTGTGGTCCTCGGGCTATGGTCTATTATCACTGCGCTTTGTGTGATGGCCTTACTAGTAGCATATCCAAAGAGTGGTTATCAGTTGCTTCTTGTGCTTTCGCCAGTCTTCGGATTGACGGCCGGGTTAAGCGGCGCAAAGGTTCGAGCACTTCTTGGGTTCACCATAACACCATGGGACGCAGCATTCATGGCGGTTTCGGCAGGTTGCGTGCTGAGTGAGATTGCGCGGCATGGGCATCGAATCTATGGTAGCGGTGTCCACCCACTTGAGCTTCTTGTGAGTGTGTTCCTTGGGCAAGGTGCCCTTCTCGGGCTGTTCCGCAACGGATCACGGGTGGTTGACGCTGGAAGAGGCTACTTCTGCTACATTGCTGCCCCACTGTGGCGCGGGTTACTGCGATGTATTGGTCCTGAGCGTTTTGTGAAGACTTTAGTCTGGTTCGAGCTTGCGTTCTTCCCATTGCAGGTTATCCTGTCGGTTAGTGAGGCCTTCCGTGTAGGCGCCCGGGCATTTGGGCTGGCTAAGCCTGATCTCTATGTCTCTCCAGGCATACATCTTCTCATCCTGCCTCTTGCCGTGGGATTAGCGAGAAAGCCCCACAGACTCAGAGGTGTTGCTGTTATCTCAGCTGTACTCGCGTTCCTTGGGGTCTTGCTATCTCTAGGTCGCAGTTTCCTTGTGGGCCTTCTGGTTGAAATGCCTCTTCTCTACATATCGGCCCAATGGTATTCACGGCCCAACCGAACAGGCCGGAAATTGGCCACGGTGACGCTTTCCTCAGTGCTGTTGCTGGTCGCTGTTTGCCTCTCCTACATATCCGGCAAGCAGGGGTTTCAGCGTGCACTTTCTGGAACGGACCCGTCAACGCAATACCGATTGGTCGAGATGCAGACTATCCCTAGATACATACTACGCAAGCCTCTATTGGGATATGGATTAGGAGCTTCCTTGCCTACGGAGTTGAGCAGGTTCTTTCCTACATCTTCGCACCCGTGGTGGGTGCACAACGAACCTATGGCTGTGGCTTACTCGCTAGGATTGCCGGGAGCCGTCATCTTCTATTATTGGCTGATTCGCGAGTCCACGCGTGCTCAGCGCCTGATGAGGCAATGCGGAGGTCGATTGGACATCTACACCAATGCCATAGCTACCATGATAGGGTGTGGCGTCCCTGGGGTACTCGCGGCTGGTATTACTGGGGGGCAGGTAACTGGGTACGGACTTGCCCCCGCAATTGTTGCTGGATTCGCTTTAGTAGGAATGGAGCAGATGCCGCAGTAGAATGCAGGCGTGCCTGGCGTTTCTAACAGGCGCATGCTCTGTTCTGATGGGTGGTGCGAAGGCGCTATCGGACATATGCCATCGAACCGCCGGTTGATTCGGATGCGCCGACCGACCCTCCGATATCTGCAGTGTCTGTGGCCGAGTACTGGAAGGCATAGTCTGCAGCCGGGTGTTCTATGGCCGATGCCAATAGATGGGCTGGTCTGCTGGGATAATGCTCGCAGACCACAGGTAAGCGATTCGGCGGGGAACGATTCGCCGCCTCCATGGGCTTAGTTGGCTGGCATAATGGCCAATAGCTGAAAGGAGAGAGTGCCTGTGCCAATGCCAGGGATGCGAGTTACGAATACGCGCGGACTCCGAATCGGTGAGATTGCGAAGCCTGCGGCCCGTGCCGAGAAGCCATATGCGCGTCAGACGCTCACTGCGGTGGTTATGACGCTCCAAGGTATTCTTGCGGATACAATAGCCCAGACGCTTGGACGCTTGCCCATCTCTGTCTGGAAATCCCTAGATCGGTGGAACAGGCAAAGTATGGAGGCTGCAACGGATGACAGAGGTGGCAGCTAGAGATCTTTCACAGAGGGGGATTCTTCAGGACATAGACGACGCGGTCAGGAACCGTGACCTCAGGGCTCATGGATCCGGCAAGAACCGTTGGCATACCCGGGCTCTTCGAGGGTACAGCTTTGACACCTACAGCAAGAAGTGCTCATACGAGTGGATCCGCCAGATACTGCAGTTCCCGTAAGCGAAGCATTAAGCGCCTTACGAAAGCGGACAAGGAGGCCCAGCAGGCCTCTAATGGGGTTGCTGCATTAGTGGATGAGTTCTTCCACAGCGACGACGTTTGCCTGTTCGTCCCGGAAGAGACCGGGATCAGACTTGAGTCCGGCAACTTCGACGGAAGCGTCCCCAAAGGCCTGCCCCTCTACGCGGAACCGGACGGGGATCACAAGGGAGTCAACGTCATAGGCGCTACAGACATACTCGCGGGTCACAAGCCCTACTATTCCATACATTCATCGCGGCAAGGGGTAAAGTCGCAGCACATCGGCTGGTTTGTCGACAGGTTCATGCGCACGAATCGGGATAAGGGGGTATCGGTGATCTTGGACAACTACCGACCCCACAGATCTGTAGCGGCCGAGCACGAGAGCAAATGCTGGGGCAGGCTTTATTTCGTGTTCCTGCTCTCGTATTCGCCGGAGCTGAACCTGCAAGAGAGCATCTGGGCATGGTTCAAGGACTACTGCGCTGGAGACAGTGCGTATACATATGACAAACAACTGCTCCAGAGGATACGCGAGTTCCTCATACACGCCCACAATACACCGCACAAGATGAGGAGGCGCGTGGACGCCAGGGGTGTACGTTGGGGCGACATGATCTCATCTTGGGGTTGCTTGCCTATAGTGCGCCATATCTGTGTACCCGTGATTCTATGGCACCGCATCTGCAGAAGGCAACGCAACTTCAGAACCGCTACGTGGTTTCTTGACAGTTGCCTCTATTCATAGTATTGCCAAATCCAGTGGCGTGCTATTCGGATCAGTAGACAATGCTCCAGCGTTCATATCGTGGACAGCATTCTTACTTGTCCTCCAATGCGGAGTGCAGAATGTGGGCCTACAAGAGTGACAGCCTGAAAGGGTAGATATCGTATGCGTGTGGCACTTTTTACTGGGCTAGATCCTCGGAGGTATAGCGGGGAGACGGTTTACGTTCTTCGGGTATTGAGGGCTCTCAGGGAACTCGGATGCGATGTAGCAGTGTATATGGCAGAGATGTCAGACGCCCACTATGCAGACCAGAAGGAATGGCTAGACGATTTCAGTATTGCTGGAGTCTCTTATGTTGCCCTATCTACAAAGAGTACTGCGATGTCAATGTGCCATACCGTCTACAGACTTATCCGAGAAGCAAAGAGGCAAGGACCTTGGAACGCAGTGCTGTATCGCCTGGGGTATTTTCAGACAGTCGCGTTACTGCGCCGTTCTATGTTCCCTGCCGCTACCTTAGTGTGGCTACATGATGGAATCGTGGAGGAGATTACGTTCCGCCACCCTGACCTTCACCACCGATTCATCGAGAGGATCTTCAGTGCCCTCGAATTTGTGGGAAGCAGATTCGCAGACTGGGAGATTCCTGTTAGCAATGCGATGCAAGAATACTCGGTTAGCAAAGGATACAAGCCTAGGCTTGGATATCACGTTGTGCCGTGCGTAGTGGAGACAGACCGCTTTGTTCCATCATTTAGGGACACGTTGAACTTGCCCCGAGTAACGTTCGGTTTCGCGGGGTCACTGAGTCCATGGCAAGGATTTGAGACTGCCTGCGCGTATTTGGCCACCATTCAGGACACAGGTATCGTCGTACAGCTTAATGTGCTTACCCCGAGAGTCGTGCAAGCACGCGCAATCATGGAGCAGTTCGGGCTAGCAGGGGTTGTGAAGTCTGTCCCCCATGTTTGTGTACCAGAGGAGATGAATCAATGGGACTTCGCCCTGTCTACGCAGACTGGGGGAGTGATTACTCAGGTGTGCTCTCCTCTAAAGATTACAGAAGCACTTGCAAAAGGTATTCCATTGGTACTGACTCCGGATGTTGGCGATTTCAGCCGGATGATCCACGAGAAGAGAATCGGCATGGTGATACATCCCGAATGCTGCGAGCAGTGGAAGGGCACTGTGCATCAGATAAGAGAAATCTCCCAGGATTACAGGCGAGTTCAAGAGCGAGCTAGGAAGCTGGCAGAGGAGATGTACTCCGTGGAACGAATGCTGAAGGTCTTGAGAGCTGTTTTGAGCGATTAGCAGGCAGCCTGGACTCCTGTCTATGCATGTATGCTAAGCCTGACGTTCTATCGGGATCAGGGGGGAGATGTGCCGCGCCGCGGATGGCGGTGCAGGGCAGGACGGCAACTGCTTGCGGATTAGGGCAGCTTGGCATGTCACGAGCTGCCATGGAAATGGGGACCGATTGCCTCAGGAACGATGTGCGCAACCAGACGGATGGCGATTGCTGTTGGATATGCATGCCATCGAGATGGCGTTGGTCCTCGACGGCAAGGGGCATGGAGGTATGAACTGATTCCCAGCGCTCAGTCGTTTGCTCACCGTTGCCGTCGGGTGAAGAAGCCGTGTATCGAGCAACAAAGGGTGATGTCGTTGAGAGTGGTTGTTACGGGCGGAGCGGGATTCGTGGGATCTCACGTTGTGGAGGCCTTGCTGGCTAGAGGGCATCATGTTGCGGTGATTGATAATCTGATTAGCGGGGCACGTGATAACGTTGATACACGCGCAGTCTTCTATGAGATCGACATACGTGATCGGAGTCGGCTTGATAGGGTGATCAAGTCTGGTTTCGATGCAGTCGTACATCTGGCTGCTCAGACATCGGTTGCCCGTTCCTGGAGGGATCCTATGCAGGATGCCCGAGATAACGTACTTGGCACTCTCAGTGTACTGGAATGCTGCGCAGCGCACCAGGTAGATAGGCTGGTTTTTTCATCCTCAGCCGCGGTTTACGGCGAGCCGACTGAGCTTCCCGTCAGCGAGGATGCTCCGTTGCTCCCTTCATCTCCATATGCTGTCTCAAAGCACTCGGGTGAGGATTACACAAGGGTGTTTGCTCGAGAGTACGGTCTTCGGGCATGCATCTTGCGGTTCTCTAACGTGTATGGTCCACGCCAGAGCTCGTCGGGTGAAGCGGGCGTAGTTGCTGCCTTTTCTCGGGCAATGTCGGCAGGCAGAGTCGTTAGGGTGTTTGGAGACGGGCAGCAATCGCGCGACTTCATCTTTGTGAAGGATGTTGCTGCAGCGGTTGCTTTGGCTGTGGAATCGCGGGTCGAAGGGACGATGAACATCAGCACGAACACATCTGCAACAATCTTGGAGCTTTGTGCCCTAGTTGCCAGTGTCATGAGCAAAAACCCTGTGATAGACTATGGTCCATCACGCCCAGGGGATATCCGACATAGCCGGTTGGACAATGCGCTGGCCACGGTCAGCTTGGCATGGAGACCATCGGTATCGCTTCTAGAGGGTATCAAGAAGACAGTTAGCGGATGGTGAGAGTATGGCTGCAGGGTTGGATGTAGCGATGATCGGGCGATGTCCCCCGCCAATAGGAGGGATCTCCGTTCACGTTCAGCGACTTGCCACGCGATGTCTGTCAGATGGCTTGGTATGCGCGGCGCTAGATCCCTATGTGCCAAGAAACGGCACAGAACCAGAATGGCTGATTCGCTTCAATGGTGGTCAGTTAGTGAGGTTTCTTCAGTTGTTGGTATGGTTGGCCAATCACCGGTACGGCATAGTCCACATTCACGTGTCTGCGATGGACAGGTTCCTGTGGATCGCTTGGCCCATACTGCTGCTGACCCGAAGAGCGAGAATGAGAGTAATAACGGTTCATAGCGGGAGCTTCATGCAACGAATGCGGAAACGATGGGCAGCAGCCAGATGGGCCGCGAGCCGCTTGTTGAGGCAATTTGATCGCGTCATAGCTGTAAACGAAGAATTGGGAGTATTCATGGAGACTTTCATGAAGGTCAATCCACGGCGGATCTTTGTGGTCCCTGCGTTCATCATGCCCAATCATGAAGAAGGGATTGTGCCACAGTCCGTCCAGGACTTAAGGCTATGCTCTCATTTGGTCGTCGGATCGGGATTTGCCACCTCACTGTATGCCCACGAGGTTCTGCTGCAGGCGGTCGATCGGCTTCAGGAGCAAGGGCTAGATATCGCCCTGGTCTTGGCGCTTTATTCCCAGTATGAGGAACCGTATTTTGGCGCGCTTAGGAACAGGGCTAGCCGCATGCCGAATGTGTTGCTGACTCAGCATCTTGAGCCAGGCGCATTCAACCAGCTGCTGGCCGTGGCCGATGTGTACGTCAGGACTGCGCGACGTGACGGAGACAGCGTGGCTGTCCGTGAGGCCCTTGCTCAAGGCTGCTATGTAGTCGCCAGCGACTGTGTGGCGCGCCCGGCGGAGTGTGAAGTGTACGTGACGGACAATGTGGAGTCGCTATGCGAGAGGATGAGAACGGTTCTGCGTGCGAATGGGGACCTCCCTGTTGTCGGTGCGCCTGTAGATTTCGCAGAGAGCGTCATCGCAATTTACGATGCATGCGCAACCCATTGATGGAACGCCGCTTACGCAATCATCGTATCGGGTGCCACGGGATATCATGGATGTTCTGTGCCAACAGAGTCAAAGGCGTGCGGGGCGAAGCCACCGAAGTCACCTCTTCAGTTGCTGGAGAAGAGAATTGTGAAGCTGACCTGAGGCTAGGTGGGAAGACTGCGGTCATCGGCCTTGAGCTGCTGGGCTTGCTTGCGATATAGATAGCAAAGGCTTGCGGCTGTACGGTTATTGGCATGGATCCGGATCCCAAGAGAGTGCAATTCGCGAAGTAGTCTGGGGCTGATACCGCTACTGTGATGGATTCAGCTCTTATCCAAGAGACCGCCTAACATGGTACGGTACAAAGACACAACCGTAGGCGCGGCAGCTAGCCCATGAGCACTTTGGCCGCCGAACTATGCACTTTCTGTTTTCCAAACGGAAGGCTTGGTGATTCCGTGAATGCAAAAGTCACATACATCGATTCGATACTGCGAGGCAGATTCGCCAAATTCACAGCAGTAGTATCCCACTATCGGCCCAGGCGATCATGGTTGGCGACGACTCATGGTCAGGACTGACCGAGCTATGCTTCGCCGTAACGGCTAGTGAGCAGTTGTGTAATGGGGGTTCAGCCTGATGAAACAGGTGATACAGAGTTTCAGAGATGGAAAGCTGCAGATTGACGAGGTTGCGGCCCCAACGTTAAAGAGTGCGGGTGCTATGGTTCAGACCCACATTAGTGTTGTGAGCGTTGGCACAGAACGAGCAGTAACGGAGTTTGCATCTCAAGGCCTCGCAGGTAAGGCTCATTCCCGCCCTGACCTAGTAAAGCAGGTGATTCGGAAGGTTAGGTCCGATGGGCTAGTGTCAGCATACAAAACCTCTATGGCTCGTCTGGATGTGCCCCTTGCCCTTGGTTATAGCTCCATGGGTGAGATTATCGATGTTGGTTCTGCTGTAGCTGGGGTCAAGGCAGGTGACCGAGTGGCGTGCGCTGGAGGCGGCTATGCCTCCCATGCCGAGCTAGTGTATGTGCCTAGGAACCTGATGGTCAAAGTTCCAGAAGGGATTGCTGATGAAGATGCAGCTTTTGCAGCAGTAGGAGCAATTGCTCTTCAGGGAACTAGACTTGCTGATCTTAGGCTAGGAGAAAAGGTCGTGGTTATTGGCCTTGGATTGTTGGGCTTGCTTGCTGTACAGATGGCAAAAGCTTCTGGTTGTACGGTCATTGGCACTGATCTGGATCCCGAGAGGGTGCAACTGGCGAAGGAACTTGGAGCTGACGCTGCTGTTGTGACGGATCCAGCTCTTGTCGAAGAAATGGTCATGAACCTGACGTCAGGTAGGGGAGCCGATGCTGTGATAATCACTGCCGCGACGAAGAGCAATGGTCCCACAGAACTTGCTGGCGAGATTTCACGGCCAAAAGGCAGGGTTGTCGCAGTAGGCGATGTTGGAATGAATATCCCCAGAAGAGTGTACTATCCTAAGGAACTTGAATACAGGGTTTCGATGTCCTATGGTCCAGGGCGATATGACCCCAACTATGAGGAGAAGGGTATCGATTACCCTTACGCTTACGTTCCGTTTACACAACAAAGGAACATGGAAACGTTTCTTCAGCTTGTGAAAGAGGGTAGAGTGACTCCGAGCCGTCTGATCACGCACCGGTTTTCCATTTTGGAAGCTGAGAAAGCTTACGAGATGATTCAGGGTGAAAACAGCAGCGAATGCCTTGGAGTTATATTCACATACCCCAACGAAGTGTCTACGAGTCGGAGGGTAGAAGTATCGCCTGGCAAGCACAAGGTCATATCCGAGCATGTCGCTAGGGTTGGCATGATAGGCGCGGGAAACTACGCGACCCTCATGCTCCTTCCGCACCTTTCGAAGATGGAAAACGTCGAGCTAGTAGGCGTGTCTACCTCGACTGGTATGAGTGGAAAGCATGCAGCGCAGAAGTTTGGCTTCAGGTTCTGTACGACGGATAATGCCCAGATACTTGAGGATGAGGATGTGAACACTGTTGTGATTGCGACGCGCCACAATCTACACGCAGAGCTTGCTGCTGGCGCTCTTTCTTCTGGGAAGCACGTGTTTGTTGAAAAACCGCTTGCACTCAATGAAGAAGAGCTTAGGCATGTAGTTGATGCCGCAAATAACTCGGGCAGGGATGTAATGGTCGGATTCAATAGAAGGTTTGCTCCGCTTGTGCTTGAGGCCAAGAGGTTCTTTGGTGAACAGACAGGACCTCTGTCAATGCTTTACCGGGTCAACGCAGGGGCAATTCCGCTAGACCATTGGACCCAAGATTCAGAAGAAGGCGGGGGCCGTGTCATCGGCGAGGTGTGCCACTTTGTTGACCTACTGCAGTTCTTGTGTGGCTCGGAGCCAGTGAGGGTGTACGCTCTGGCTGGCGCCAAACCGGAAGGCGTGTATGCAGAGGATAATCTTACAATCACGATTGCTTTCGAGAACGGATCGATAGGCAATATCGCCTATTTCAGTACCGGTGACAGGGTTATTCCTAAGGAATACATTGAAGTATATGGAGCAGGGAAGACATTCATCATTGAGGACTTCCGTCGTGCAAGATATGCAAGTGGCGGTAATGTAAGAACAATAAAAGGACGTGGCCAGGATAAAGGCCAAGCAGGAATGCTGTCTGCCTTTGTCGATTCGGTTCTAGGTAGAAGAGCTGTGCCAATTCCTTTCGATGAACTAGTATATACAACATTAGCAACATTCCGGATCCTGGATTCTGCCCGTGCGGGAAAGGAAATTCCAGTTGAATGGCTATTGGAACACAATGCTGAGTAGGGCTGATCTGGCTAGAGAACGGAAGCGAGCTTATGCAGTTAAGTGATATCCTACAACTTATGCGTGAAGCGGGTCTCTCTTGGATATGGTGGAGAGGTCTATACGAGGCGTCTTTGCGTACCGGCGTTTTGCAGCGTCGATTTGAACACCGGTCAGTTGATAATGCACTATCAAGTAGCCTGGATTTAGCCACAAAAGATGTCGATCGCTGGGTGATTGGGAACTGGCATGAATCCGGAGCAAGATTCTTCGTAGAGCCCAATCTGGGAGAATACAAGAGCTACATAGGTGCGCCGGAGCGGGTGATGCAGATCGCCGATGATGCACTAGACGGGAGGATACTCTTTTTCAGCAAGTGGCAGGCTGAACTAGGTTGCCCACCCAATTGGCTTCTGAATCCTGTTTCTGAGGTGGAGTATCCTGGTGACCTACATTGGACGCGCATTCCCGACTTGAACGAGGATATGGGCGACATCAAGTACATTTGGGAGGCATCAAGGTTTCCCCAGGCCTTCTACTTTGCACGGTCCTACGCGCTGACAGGTGATGAGCGATACCCCGAGGGCTTCTGGTCTCAGTTCGAATCATGGGTCAAAGCCAATCCTACGGAGCTTGGACCTAACTGGCGTTGTAGCCAAGAGATAGCCTTAAGAAGCTTTGCGTGGCTCTTTGCGTTCTATGCTTTCAAGGAAAGCAAGGCTAGTACGGAAGATAGAGTAGCCCTAATGCTCAAGTATCTATGGTACAACGCATGGCATATTGAGAATAATCTCTGGTATGCCCTAAGATGCGTTAGGAACAACCATTCGCTGAGTGAAGCGGCGGGCATGTTTACTATCGGTAAAGTGTTTCCCTTCTTCCCTGAAGCGGAGAGGTGGAGGCGTAAAGGCTTTGAACATTTCGTCTCTGAGGCCATGTGGCAGATATACTCAGATGGCACTTATGTGCAGCATTCATCAAACTACTCGCGATTGGTTGTTCAGCTATTCACCTGGTGCACACAGATTGCCCGCGCAAATGAGCAGGAGTTTCCCGATAGGGTAAATGAGCGATTTAGGAGGCTATTGTCATTCCTGCGGAGCCTGCAAGATGAGGAGACGGGTAGATTGCCCAACTATGGGTCGAACGATGGCGCCTTGATTTTCCCTCTATCATCCTGCGACTATCTGGACTACAGGCCTTCCTTGAACGCGCTTAACGCAGTGCTAGATGGCAGGCCCATTTATGGAGAAGGGCCATGGGTCGAAGAAGCTGTGTGGTTTCGTGGGCCACGAGCATGCGCAGAATGCACCAACAGTGATGTCGGCACAATCATTACTGAGCAATTGGTTATTAGCACTAAAAGGGGAAGGCAGCCTACTGTCGTGGCGTTTCCTGAGGGGGGGTACTATGCTCTTCGAGGCCATGATCTGTTTGCCATGATACGTTGCGGCGAGCACCGCCATCGACCTTCACAGGCTGACATGCTTCACCTAGATGTGTGGCATGACGGACACAATGTGCTGATCGATCCGGGCACATACTCATATAACCCAGGCGAAGGTTGGGCGGACTACTTCAGTGGCACACAGTCACACAACACCATCACCGTTGATGGCTGTGATCAGATGAAGAAAGGAAGTCGATTCCTATGGACCGATTGGGTCCATGGCAAGACCTTGGAGTTCGGGCCGAGGGGATCTGCCCATGTCTTTGTGGGCGAGCACTATGGATACGATCCAGTGGTTCATAGACGGTTCATTGCTTTGCGGGACGATACCCTTGTCATAGTAGATTATCTATTCGGAGACACCAAGAGACATGAGTATACTCTTCATTGGCTGGTCGATGATTTTGGGATGCGTGGGAATGAGTGGGGAGCAATGATAGACATAGGGGAACGCCAGGTCTCGCTTAGGACAGGGTGTTCTCATGATACTTCAGCTACATGGGTAAGGGCAGATGAGACGAATAAGCGTGGATGGCAATCACTCTATTACGGTGAGAAGCTCGCTGCTTGGTCCTATCACATGAACGTTTCCAGCTCCGAGCCTGTCTCGTTCTTCACTGTGCTGAAACCCGCAGTAGGTAAGGAACTCCTGATGCCCCTATCTTATGAGGAGATCGATACGGTGTTGAGGGGCTGGGAGGTAGGTCCCCTGGCTCACATCTTTGCGCAGCCATTCCTACAGTGGGCTGAGGTCGATGCCTGATGATGAAAGGACGGCAATGAGTAAATGAAAGTATGCGTAGTTGGACTGGGATACATAGGATTCCCAACAGCTTGCGTAATGGCGGATGCGGGTCACGAAATACTCGGCGTCGATGTCAACGTTGACTTGGTAGAGAAGCTAAACAACGGAGACCTGCATATAGTCAACGAAAACGGACTTGCAGACCTTGCAAGGCGCGTACATTCGTCAGGCCACCTTAGGGTCTCTGAGCGTCCTGAGGAATCTGATGTATTCATCATAGCTGTCCCCACACCACTAAGGTATCGGAAACACCCAGCAGATGATATTACCTCACGACCTGGAGCACAAGCGTGCGGCGATGCAGAGAAAGAACGGGCCTCGATGCCATACATTGGGGCGCAAGAAGCGGCAGCAGCTGCAGAGTTGGTGGTCTCATCAGGCATGGGCATAGTCCTGCGGGCGGACCTTTCACACATAGAGGATGCTACGCGGTCTATAGTGCCCTTCGTCAGACCTGGGGACCTTGTTGTCCTGGAATCGACTGTGCCACCGGGCACGACTGCCGATGTTGTGTACAAGATACTGCAAACCGAGGCGGGCGCGGACTGCTCTTCGGATGTCTTCGTCGCCCATGCTCCGGAGCGCGTCCTTCCTGGGAATATATTGCATGAGCTAAGGCACAATGACAGGATAGTCGGAGGCATGAATAACGAAGCAACTGAACGTGCAGTTGCCTTCTACAAGACTTTTGTGCTGGGTGATGTAATTGGCACTGACGCGACAACCGCAGAAACAGTGAAGCTCATGGAGAACACCTTCCGAGACGTCAACATTGCGCTGGCCAACGAATTTGCGGTAATCGCAGAAAGGCTAGGCATAGACATATTCGGGGCCATAGGCCTTGCCAATCGTCATCCGAGAGTTAGCTTTCTGAGGCCGGGTCCCGGGGTTGGGGGACACTGCATCGCAATAGATCCCTATTTCATAATTGATTCAGCCCCCGACGAAGCGCAACTCATCAGATTAGCCAGAGAGATCAACTCTAGAATGCCACAGCATGTATTGACTCTCTTTGAGGCTTTGGTCCAGGAAGCCGGAAATATCGGGAAGCGAATACATACAGTAGGAATGCTAGGGGCTTCATATAAGGCAAACGTAGGTGATGAGCGTGAAAGCCCTGCGCTGGAAATAGCCAGTCTCGTTCGAGAAAGGGGTTACGATGTCATTATTCACGACCCGTATATACAGCGATTTGCAGAGCAGCCCGTGGATCAGATCGTTCAGCGTTCCGATATGCTCGTTATGCTGACCGATCATGAGGCATACAAGACTCAGTTAACCCCTGATAGTGTTAAGGCCATGGCTGCAGCCGAGATTCCCTGGATCTTGGACACGCGCGGTTTTTTTGATTCGCGGTGGGATGCCGAAGGTTACATAATCAAGCGGTTAGGCGTTGGAGAGTGATTGGGTATTGAGCGGTTCATTAGGCAGCAAGGTAGTATGGATGATCAACCAGTACGCCATAACACCAGACCTTCCAGGTGGAACTCGCCATTTTGATTTTGGCTGTGAACTTGTCAAGAGAGGTTACGAAGTATGCATTTTTGCATCTGACATAAACCTGGCGTTGCGGAAACATATGAGACTCAAACCGGGCGAACTATGGCAGGAAGAGGAAAACGAGGGTGTGCGGTTCATCTGGGTCCGTGCTGCCTTGTATGAGAAGAATGATTGGCGACGGGCATGGAACATGTTGTCGTTTTCATGGAACGTGACGCGCGTTGCTAGGCAAGTCAGGAACAAGCCCGATGTTATCATTGGTTCGTCTCCGCATCCGTTTGCGGCTTTGGCGGCGCGCCGCTTGGCCAGGAGATCCGGGTCGCGTTTTCTGCTGGAACTTCGCGATCTGTGGCCTCAGGCGCTAATTGATATGGGAGGTATATCGGAACCAGGTCCAACGGCTAGCATTCTGCGCGCCATTGAGAAGCAACTCTACCGCGATGCTCACAGAGTAATCGTGCTTGCGAGGGGTTCTCGGGATTACCTGGTTGTTCGTGGCGTGGCTCCTGAACGAATTGTGTATATACCGAATGGTGTTCACCTGGGCAAGTTCGCCGATGGTGGTGCCGGTGAAGGAGATGCAGATCATACTAAACGGCCTGGAGAGTTCGGGTCTGGCTGTTTCACCATTGTCTACACAGGAGCGCATGGCCCGGCAAATTCACTGGAGACAATATTGCGAGCAGCGACGATTCTTTCTGCAACGAACAAAAGCATTCAGTTTGTGTTGGTCGGGGATGGGCCCAGCAAGAACAGTCTGATTAGGCAATCTCAAAAGTTGGGTCTTGCCAATGTGATATTCATGGATCCGATACCTAAAGAAAGAATTCCAGGATTTCTTGCTTCAGCTGACGCAGCAGTAATAACGTTGGCGGCTGTAGATACATATTCATATGGCATAAGTCCCAACAAGCTGTTTGACTACATGGCCGCGGGCAAGCCCGTAATATGTGCAGTTCCCGGGGATATGGCTAATCTGGTAGAAGCAAACGGAGCAGGTATTTCAGTCAAGCCAGAGGATCCTGAGGCACTTGCAGAGGCTGCTGAGAAGCTATTCGCAATGAGCGCCGACGATCGAAGGACAGTGGGGCAATCAGGGCGGACCCTTGTGGCGAGGGAGTTCTCGCGGCAAGTGCTGATCGATCGACTGATAGGCATGTTGTAGGAAGTCTCTGGCTTCTGCTCCACAGGCCCCTGTTAGCATTCCTCATGACCGGCTTTGTGGAGACGCGTCAGCTATCTGTGGGTGATGAATGTGCCCCGACGGCAGCTACTTTAGGCGAGAGCGGAAGCCAGTCGTCATGGTGTGCTTGCTTACGCCAGCTTCGGGTTTCAGCATGCGGTAAAGTAATCGGTCGCCGGGTGCCAGTGACCTGACGAGCATCCAATGATGATGATGAATCGGTACCCAAAAGGAGGATGATGATTTGCGCGATCTAGTCATGCGGTCCTATGAACCCGGCGATGAGGACGCGATAGGCGGGCTATTTGCGCAGGCTTTCTTGCGCCCCATGCCTGAAAACTCGTGGACGTGGCGTTTTGTAGATAATCCTGCCGGGCCAGGTGTTGTCATGCTTGCCTGGGATGGCGATGTCTTGGCAGCGCACTATGCTGTTACGCATATACCGATTAGCGTAGACGGCCACGATGGCCTTTCTGGTCTTTCCGGAACGACCATGACTCACCCCGGCTATAGGGGTCTTGGGTTGTTCCCTAAGCTTGCCACTTTGACCTATGACCGGATGAGAGAATCCGACATGAGTATGGTCTGGGGTTTTCCCAATGTCAACTCGCATCGCGGGTTTATGGAGAACCTAAATTGGGTTGACATGTGGGAAGTACCTACTCTACGGCAGAACGTTTCCGAGGCGTCAATTGTGACTGACCCATCAGATAACGTGGCGGAGGTTCATTCCTTCGATGAACGTTTTGACCGCCTCTGGGAAGAAGTACGGTCACAGTATAGAGTGATAGTCCGGAGAGATTCGGGATATCTCACTTGGCGCTATGCCATGAACCCGTCACAGAAATACAGGATACTCACGTACGAAGATGAAGAAGGTTTAGCGGGGTACGCTGTGTTCAAGCGGTATCGGAATGAACTCCAGGTCGTGGACTTACTGACCACCAAGGATTCTAGTGCGGGCCAGCAGCTGATATGTCAGATCGGAAGGATTGCGCTAAACGAACAGGCAGAAGCAGTCAGCCTGTGGCTAAGTGTTACGAGCCCGTTGCACAGGACTCTGGAGAAGCTAGGGTTCAGAAATGGTAATCCAGTTACCTATTTTGGGGGATTGATCCTTAGGCCTGACGTTTTGGACGACACAGTCTACGACTATCGAAACTGGTATATCACTATGGGTGATTCAGACGTCTACTAGTTGGACCGCTGACCCAGAATACCATTGGTGCAGGCGTTGTGAAAGGACTGCTGGGCATATGACTATCCAACTCGCGATCAAGCGGCTATTTGATGTTTTGGTGTGTTTGATCGTCTTGATTGTGGGTGCTCCTGCATATCTAGCGATTGCTCTGATGGTCAAGCTGTCGTCACCCGGCCCAATACTCTTTGTGCAGGATCGAGTCGGATTGAGAGGTCGTGTGTTTCCAACGTACAAGTTCCGAACCATGGTGGGGGCGCCGGATGAATCGAGCGTTGTCTGGAGCCAGTCGGACGAAGAGCGAATCACCAGAGTTGGACGGTTTCTTCGTGACTATGGTCTGGATGAACTACCGCAAGCAGTCAACATATTGAAGGGCGAAATGAGCATAGTAGGTCCTCGCCCTCCCTTGCCCAGCCAAGTCGAAAGCTACAGTGAACACCAAAAGACCATGTTTCGAATGAGGCCAGGCGTGTTCTCGCTTGCGGCGGTCAAGGGCCGGCGGTCAATACCGATGGAAGAGAGAATCGAACTGCATGTAAGGTATGTGGAGAACTGGTCTCTGCGACTAGATGCAATGATACTATACAAGGGATTGCTGGTAGTATTGGGCCGCGAGAATGCTTCCGAGACTATTGGGTAGGAAAACTGAGCTTAGGGGCATTGGCCAACTAGCAGAAGGTCATGATCTCCGAGCTTTTGGGGGAGGGTAGTGCGGGTGCGGATTCTTGTGATTTCGGCGCATCCAGATGATGAAGTAATCGGAGCAGGGGGAACACTTGCTCGTCACGTAGCACACGGCGACGATGTCTACTGGTGTGTAGTGACTGAAGGGTATAACCCTCCTTGGCCACCTGAGCTGCTTGCTGAGGCAAGGAAGCAAGTGCATGCCGTGCAGAGATTCCTGGGAATCAAGCACGTGTCGTTCTGCGGATTTCCAACGGTGAAGCTGAACACTGTACCCAACATTGAATTGACCTCAGCTCTTCAAACAGTGGTTGATGATGTGAGACCTGACATAGTATATACAACGCCGCACTGCGATGTGAATCTTGATCACAGAGTCGTGTGTGAAGCTACCATCGTAGCTACGCGTCCGCTGCCTGGCTGCAGCGTCAAGCGACTACTCTCCTACGAAATCGCGCCCACGACAAGGTTCGGACCGCAGCCATTTGCCGCCAATGTGTATGTTGATATCTCTGCATTCCTTGACAAGAAGCTTGAGGCGATGAACTGCTACAAGACAGAGTTGCGGGAGTTCCCGCACCCCAGATCTCTGAGGGGCTTGGAACTGCTCGCGCGAGAGAGAGGACTGGGTATTGGGGTGGAGGCTGCAGAGTGTTTTCAGTTGATTCGCGAGATTTTCTAGGCTGAATCTGCCCGCTGTATGATGATAGCTGTTCGCGAAAGACGACAAGCGCCGATCAACTCAAACCGCCAGATCTCGGAGGAGAATGAACGCCAGTTGGGGGCTTGCATCGTCCGGCTGTAGGCTCCCTGCGCTTGGCACAGGCATTATCTCGTGGCTGCTGGGGCTCTTTCCGCAAGCCCACTGCACAGAGGAGGTAGCAGTCATTCGTTGAGTGATCGAAACGCACTGGAGGACTTCGTATTGGGGATATCGTCGGCTATCGCGACCCAGCCGGAATGCTTGCTGTAACCCGAACCCATTCCTCACAACTGGATTGACAAGTGTGCCGAGGGCGGATTCAGGCCAAAGGCTCAGTCGGGGTCGGTGACGGGCGAAGTTGTCAGTTAGTGGCCCACAACAAGGCCCCTGAGACTACGTTCAGATCAAGGTATCTTGAGGCGTGTGGCCTGCTCGACATCTGTTACGGGGTAGTGACGCGAGATGAAGTTGTGGTTTCTGCATCCGAAGATATGGCTATGGCTTGTTCCGACCGTGATAGGAACCGCCTCGGTCATATCTGTCCGGCATGGGCTCGCAACATGGCAGGAGGCGACTACGCTGGCGTTGACAGCTATCGCGGCTTTCTTTGCTTGGATTGGTGCGCGGAGTCAAATGGCGCGTCCGAAATTGCTCATGCGCCTATCTGTAACCCAGCGGCCAGGTAGCGGAATCATGGAGCTCCATGTGTGTGACGGAGAAGCGGTCATACAGCCGATTCTCGAGAACAGTGGAGATCTAGTAGCCGAACGGAGCTTTGTGCAACTGAGCTTTCCTCCAGAATTGGAGCCAACGGTGAGGGCAGAGCGTTATCAGCCCCCGGGAGGTATGATCCGAGAGGTTACTCCAGATCTACAGCTCGATGGCGACAACCCTGGTGTGCTGGATGGATGGGTGAAGACCACGATCTTTCCTGGTAATGGTCTTTATCTTGATCGGATATACCTCAAACCGGCTCCTGGGGAGCATCAAGTGCAGTACAGGGTGACATTTGATCATGGAACACACAGTGGGCATGCGATTCTGAAGTTCATATACGATACACTGTCTGAATGATGGTTGGCATTCGATCGATGTTCTCTCAGGGCATGCTGAACGGATAGGGGAGCCGGATACCTACCAAGATGCCGGATACCAGAGACATGGTCGTACGGGGCCTAGAATGCATCTTGGCAATTAGGGAGGCGATAAGAGGCGTGAACGAATGGGTAGTTGCCGTAGATAGGGAGCTTGTCGCGGAGCTTCAGCGCGACATCGAGCTTGGTCCCATTTTGTCAGATCGTCGGCGTCTGTTCGAGGAGCAGGTAGTGGGTTCGTTAAGTGGCCTTAGGATAGAGATCCTCTCACGCGAGCACCCGCCACCGCATTTCAGAGTCTCGTACCAAGGTCAGAGTAACAGTTTCGACATCTGTACCGGCTCTCCCCTTCGCGGCCAGGCTCTAGAGAGATGGTTTGGGAACATCCGAAAGTGGCATGCGAGGAATCGAGGAAAGCTGATCGAGGCGTGGAATAGTAGCAGGCCTTCAGATTGCCCGGTTGGTGAAGCTGTATGCCCAGATTGAGCCTACGGTCATCAAATGCCTTTGGCTGTTTCTGACTTCGCGGCGTGATGTGCCGGGTAGTGCCAGCAATCCTGAACGATTAGGCCCATCCTTAACCGCTGGAAATGGATACACTATGAGGTCTGTTTGGCAAGTAGAGAGTGAGTTCGGCGGCCAAGTGGTGCACACACTGGCAGATGACTGAAGGAAGGGCGATAGCGCGACATGGAACGCTTCTACTGCCGATGGTCGTCAGCTACCCGATTCGGAGCGCTTGACCAAGCTGGGGGACTTTCTGCGCTCGACCAGTCTGGACGAGTTGCCCGAACTGATCAGCGTACTCTTGGGGCACATGAGCCTTGTGGGCCCACGTCCTCTCCTTCCGCAGTATCTGGATCGCTACACGCCAGAGCAAGCGCGCCAGCACGATGTCAAACCTGGGATTACCGGACGGGCCCAGGTGAACGGCAGGAACGCACTCATGTGGGAAGAGAAGTTCCAGCTGGACGTGTGGTATGTGGATAACTGGAGCCTGTGGCTTGACCTAAGGATGCTGCTGATGACAGCCGCCAAGGTACTGAAGCGCAGCGGAATCACGAGCGAAGGACATGTAACGGCACCCGAGTTCACCGGAAGCAAGAAGACCTCCTGATCACACGGAACTGACCTACGCTCGGTTAGCAGAACGGCTTCCGGTCTGTTTGTGTGAGCCATAGCCATAGACAGACCGATGAGGATAATGGTATGCCGCTGAGTGTGTCCTGGAATGCGCATAGACACCCCGAACAGGGGCACGCCCTGCAGCACAGTCACTAGGCAGCACCACGCTCAAGGCCATGGCAGGGTGGGACTTCGAACGGATGGGCACCTGCTGCGAGAGGTGTTTTGGCGATACTTCTATCAAGGCTTATGTGGGCGGCGCCGGCGATATTGGTGACTGTGATTACTGCCGCTCATTATGCGTTTCTGTGGCAGACACGGCTGCGGTTGGGCAGTTCATACGCGCGGACGTGCTCCGGGCGTACGTTAACATTGAGAACTCAGGTATTCCATATGATCCTGAGAGCGGCGGCTGCATGTCCGATTTCGTCTATCTGGATGATGTCTTCGCCAAAACCGATGTCTTTAGCGAACTCGTGATTGATGCCGGTGGTAATGAGAGGTTATTCCGAGATCTCATGAGCGATAGCGCCCCAGATGCTGCAGATGGCTACATCGATGAACTGGACAACGGACTTGCACATTTGGTGGAGATCGATGCATGGTTCGACCTCAGCACTGGGCGATTTGGAGATTCATGGGACGAGTTCAGAACGATAGTCAAGCATGACTCCGGGTTCTTCGAGGCCAATGCAGGGAATGGTTCAAAGTCCAGTCTACTGGGTACGTTGTCTGAACTACTTGCCCGTTGCCGGAGAGAGTACGCGACGGGATTGACACTTTGGCGAGGTCGATCAGATTATGACATGCAGGCTGCTGCATGGAGCTACTTGCCGAAAGGGATCACCAATGAACTAGGCCCCGCGCCGCTTGGGAGAACCCGGAATAGCAGAACGAGCCCTGAGGGCATCTCATACATGTACTTAGGCGATAGCGTTGATACCTGTGTTGCGGAGTTGCACTCGAGCGTAGGGACGCGGGTGTGCATGGGCAAGTTCGTCACCATTCGGGATATGGTGTTGCTGGACCTCACTAGTGTCCCTAAGCTTCCCGCGAAGAGCATCTTCAGCCCAGACTACGACCATGACATGGCTAGAGCTCAGGCATTCATGAATGGCTTCATCAACGAAATCCGATGTCCAATGTCCGATCAGGATACCGGACTTGAGTACTTGCCCACACAGGCTCTCGCTGAGTGGACAAGGCATCAGGGATATGATGGCATAGGCTATCTTAGCAGCCAGAATACCCGTGGCCACAACTACGTTCTGTTCTGTGGGCCTCGAGATGACGGACACAGCGTAAACCGCATGAGGCCGTTTCGCGAGTTCGTTCGACTTGAGAGCGTTCATGTGCACACTATCGAGGGCTTGTCCTTTGCCAAGACAGAGGCAGCTAGCTTCACCGAACTGGGCGAGGACACCGATACTGGCTTTGACGGCAATTGGCACATTGAGTTCCTAGAGGCTTCGAGGGGGTACTTCACCTAGGGCGGCTTCGGGCTTGAGGCGATGCGCGTGAACTGGATCGGCTCGTACACACATGCGGCAGTCCGCCTTGAGGAGATGACTGCAGGAGGACTCGTTGAGGTCGAGAGTCGAGCGCGAATAGGCATGGAATCCGCACTATCGTGCCCCTTGGGCGGTCAATGTCTGAGTCTCCATGGACCCTCAGTCGTGTGCGTGGTTAGGATGTTGGTGAGCACCGCTGATGGGTAAGTAGATAGTGGGCGACGAGCTACTAGTCACCAATCGCTTGGATATTGAGAGGGATGCAGTTCATGGCAGACATCATCATAGTCGGTGCCGGCGGGCATAGCAAGGTAGTGGCTGATGCTGCGGCTAGGGCAGGGTTTACGATCAAGGGCTTTGTGGATGACAGGGCGAACACTGCGCCTCTGCCCGGTTATCGGCTGATAGGGAGCATAACTGACTTGGCCAACGTCAGATCCCTTGATGGTGCTGTGAAGTTTGTCGTTGCTATTGGCGACAACCGCGCGCGCATGCAAGTAGTTGAGGAGCTTGCACTACCTGCTGGACGATATGCCGCTGTGATCGATCCATCCGCAGTAGTGTCACGATATGCATCGATAGCCGAGGGCTCTGTTGTGCTACAGGGCGCCATAGTGAACGCGGGAGCCGAGGTTGGACAGCACGCCATACTGAACACTGGTTGTACGGTCGACCACGACTGCAGAATAGGCGATTGCGCCCACGTGTCCCCTGGCGCCAACCTAGCCGGTGGTGTTGTAGTAGGAGAAGGAGCGCACCTGGGAATTGGCACATGTGCGATCCCTGGGTGTTCGATAGGTGCCTGGTCGGTGGTTGGGGCCGGAGCCGCTGTCGTTAGGGATATCCCAGTGAAGTGCGTGGCCGTTGGAATACCGGCGAAAGTGGTTCGGGCCCTCCCTTAGCGCGAGCCTGAAGGGCTTGTCGGATTCGGCCCGCCACCAGGTCGGCCCTGCGGGGACGGTGTCGGTGGACGAGAGGTCTACCGAGTATCGCAACTTGCGTTGCATATCGGCGACTGCAAAGTAATCACAGGACCCGGCCAACGTTCCCTGGGATCGCGGCGTGGTCAAGTCCAGAATGCGCAGCAAGATTGGTCTTCGCCCTCGTGGATGGGGTTAATCCTGGGTACCAGCGTCACATAGCCCCTACGTAGCCGCGAAGCATAACGCTTGCCATGCACCGGAGTCGCCGGGCGTAGTGTGCCCTGGGCAGATGCAGAAAACTTCGGCGTGGAAAGCGGCACCTACGGTATGCACTGGTGGTTAAGTCTTGGGTTAGCACACACATTGGTCTGGACCAGCCGGACGATTTGGTCCGGAACGAGTGGGCGCTTCCCTCCGGACTGGATGGACGATTTCATCGGAATACGCAGAGGTAAGGAGTAGTTTGGCGAGTCTCATGGACGGCGCGACGGCGGGGATCATGGATAAGGCAGGATACTCGCGTGTCGTGTCAAGGAGGCTGAGCACTGTGTGCGACGCAATCAGCGTCCTCCGGGATAGCATGACTGATCATGAACGGCTAGACGTAGCTCGCAGACTGATCGCCTCGTACGACGCATTGATGCCGGATGTCAGCGTATGGAAACTGCTACTTGGCGTCCTGCCTGCGTCGGTATCGGAGAGGCTAGCGACATTTCGTTCTAGCGAGCTTGGTCACAGAGTAGTGAACGATGTGATCATGGACAGCTATCCCGGAGAACGGATCGTGAAGTACTGGTTTGCCAGGAATCACGTGGATGAACTCGACAGCACTGTGATATTCGAGCTAAACGTCGGAGCGAGTAGGCTCGACATAGCCAGAGTCAACGGGTGTTCCTACGCCTATGAGGTCAAGACTGAACTGGATAATCTTGCGAGGCTCGAGTCGCAGATGAGCGATTACGAAAAGGTGTTTGAGTACGTGTATGCTGTCGTACACCCAAGGCACACTGCGAATGCTCTTGAGATGTTGCCGCCTCATTGTGGCATAGTCCAGATACGCGATTGCTGCCATGAGGCCAAGTTCGATGTCATTAGGGATGCCGTTGAGAGCTCCTTCCTCAGCCCTGAAGCTCAGGTAGAGAGCCTTTCATCCAAGGATCTGGGTCAACTGCTCTGCATGATTGGCATGTCTCCCGCGCCAAACACGCGTGCTGAACGACAGAAGGCCGTTCTGGATGCTCTGGATGATCGACAGATTAACACCCTCTTCAAGGAGTTGATCAAGGCGAAGTTCAGTTCACGCTGGCGATTTGTTCAGCAACACTTCAACCAGCTGCTGCCTGTTGATATGGAGCTGTTCTACCGTTCAATGGCAGACCCCAAATGGGTCTACTATAGGTGTTCCTCCATGGTATAGAGGTAGTGCATCATAGATACGCGCTTCCACATTCCTTGACTTCGACCGCTCTCTGTGCCCGCCAGCACATCCTGTATGTATCTGCAACCGGGGCACGAGGCCTTATGTCGCTTGGGCATTAGTTTCCAATGCTCCGACTGGGTTAGGTTGGGTACAATATGGGAAGCAAACTCCGATACGTTGCCTTCCCTGCCTTTGTACCCCACGTACATGCCACCATCCCGAAAATAGTAGATCACTCCGGGGCTAACGCTGCCTCCTCTACGGAGAGCGTCCTTCTTGATGCCGGCGAAGTCTCCGAAGGCGTCAAAGCCATAGGTAGGGTACGTATCCCGCAGGCTATCATCGGCATTGACTATAGGCTGTCTGTCCACTAGGCCGATGTTTGTGAGCTGCGGACTGAGGGCTGACCTCACAATAACCAGTGAACAGCTGGTCGTGGCCTTCAGTGCGCGGAATCTCTCATATAACGGTTCCAGCCTTTGATTGCCATGAGGTGTCACGCCTATGTCCAGCACCGCGATGTCGTTCACGGTCGCCACCGATTTCAGTTCATCCAGTAACGAACTAGTTACCTCAGCAAAGACACGAAAGGCAAGCCTGGAGAAGCGAGATTTCAGCGCCTGGGCCTCACTGACCAGGGTGCCGTGTGCATACTGAGTCTGCGGATCGTAGGATAGAACTGGTATCAATCCTTGAACTCCAGCCAGGTCCAACAGCCTACCCACAACGAGGGTGCGGTCACGTTTGAGCGGCAGCAGGAAGTTGCGAACGTTGTGTCTGGTCGACCTCGATAGTCGCAGATGTGTGGGTAGATCAACCATGAATGGGCCTTCAAAAGAGGCGAATTCGGCGGCGTATAGCTCTGAAAAAGGCTTCTTCATGCTACTGTGCGGTTTCTCAGTCACGATTTCGATCAGAGGCATGATCTTTGAACTCAGAGCGAGTTGCTTGAGGGCTGCTCTTTCCTCCTGCCGATAGCGCACTACAGGAACATATTTCATATGTCAACACCTCCAATACCTGCACCGAAGCAGGTCGCAAGACTGTATTCGTCCGGGATTGTGTCCGCAAAGCTATACCCTTTTTGGGGCTAGAAGAAGAGGCGAGGTTCTCGCCTCTTCTTCCTAGATGTGCATTCAGTCGGGCGTTGACCGGCGATGACGTCTCACCTGAACAGCCTTCTCGGTCTGCCCTGGTTTCGCGCGGCTATGAGGCCTTACTGGCACGATCTTCTTGCCGCCTTGAGTCTTTGCCATGCAACATCACCTCCAATACTGAAAAATAGTAGTATAATACATTATACTACTCCCGCACGTACCATACATTGGGCATGGCATGGCGCACCAACACAGAAGGCCGCGCTCAGCTGCAATTCTACACGGGCTGAGCATCGAACGCGGACTCGGCTCAGCCCGCCCGTGGGAGCGACGATGGTTCTGCAGCGGCGCGATGCTGTTGTAAGAGGGTGGTCAAGTTGCTATCCGAGCGAGATTGGCGTGAACGGGTGTACGCTATCGTCGGTGAGACGCGCGTTTCCGGCGACGACTGGCGTGATCCCTATGAGTTGGCGTCCAGACTGGGATATCGAGTTGTCGAATCACGCGATTCGGGAAGTCCGGGATTTGAAGGTGCGTGCCTGGACGATGTCATCATGCTCAAGACGAGCGATTGCTGCAACGAGGAACGAAAGCGCTTCACCCTCTACCATGAGATATGTCACGGTCTGCTACGCCGAGACGAGTGGTTGTGGTCTGTGCTGCATGATCAGTTCAGATCAAACAGAGACTTTGATATTATCAAGGAGCGACTCTGCAACATTGGCGCTGCTGAGTTCCTGCTACCGAGGGAGTCAATCGCCGATCTCTTTGCTTCGGAACCCATATCCGTGGCTCACATAGATCGACTGGCCAATCAGTCTTCTGCGTCGAAGCTCGCGTCAGCTATCCAGCTTGCTGACTGCGCTACTCACCAGTGTATTATGGTTGTCGCGGCGCGCATGTTCATACCGTCTACGGGCCAACCTCAGCTTTTGGAGCACGAGGATCCGGACAAGACGCGCCTGGTAGTCGAGTATTCGATGCCTTCGCGTCCGACCAAGTACCGTGTTGGTCGATATGCTCGCATTCCATGCAGGAGCCTTATCGCATCGGCAGAGTCAGCCATGAGCGGGACTCTGGTTACCGGACGCGACTTCATACCTTTCAGGTCCGGAACGCCGTGGGAGGTGAACGCAGAAGCTGTCAGACTAGGGTCGCGCGTCTACGCCCTTTTCCACTTGGAACCTCCCATACCCACAGACGATGGACAACTGTCACTGTTCTGAGACTAGAGGCAACCTCGGAGTGATCACCACTCCGAGGCTGCGCAGAGATCTAGCGGAAGATTCCGCACTTGGGACACTGCCAATCTGAGTTAGCAGGTCTCTGGGGATGAATCTCGTTGTCGAGCTTTTCGCTTCCGCCGCGGTAATGGTACAGTGTACATTCCTTTTCGAATGCAGCCTTGGGTGATGAGCAGTACTCGAACTCGAAATAGCTGTACTTGTCGCCGACCCACTGCTTCAGGCGCGCGTTGAGATCGTCGTCTGATCTGCCTACGTACTTAACTGGACCGCTGTAGCTCATGAGCAGTTCGTAAGCGCCGGGAGATATTCTTGTCACTTCCCTATCGATCACGGTCCTGGTTAGTGCAAAAGGTCCGTTCATGTCGTACACCTCCTTTCCGGTCGTTCTAGCCTCGCCGCTGGGCGGGATCGCTCAGGCACCGCTGTGCGGAGTTGTCAGCGAGGACGGGGCTCCAGTTCAAACCACAAGCCGGTAGCTCGCCGGGACGGGTGGCAGGTACGGGTGCTACGTATGTATGCCTGGCTAATTACGTTTATAACGTAATAACAGAATCATCATACTACGGCGTGGCCGTAGTGTCAAGCGCAGAAATCCGCCTTGACCCAAAACGGGCGAACCTATACTATTGTAGTAGCTGCAACCCTAGGCTGACGGTGCGAAGTCGGAGATCAAATGCAGCTAGGAGTGCGTTCAAGATGGAAATAGGTGAGCGCCTAAGGCAACTCAGAATGGGAAGAAACATGACCCTCCTGGATGTCAAGGAGAGGACCGGCCTTTCTGTATCCCACTTATCCGATGTTGAGCGAGGTAGGACGCGGCCATCCTTGGATGCCATGGAAGCACTCGCCGAATGCTATGGAATCGGGCTAGCGGACCTTATGACTGGCGTCGATCCGCTGGTGGCGGACCCAAGTGGATACCCTGACGGCCTTAGGGAGTTGGTCGAGCGAGGAGACATATCCCGTGAATGGGCCGATGTGCTCAATAGGATCGAGTTCAGAGGTAGGAGACCAAGTACTGTGAGGGATTGGAAGATGCTCCACGGCTACCTTCGGCTGATGTTCGATGGAGATGAGCCGAGGAATCCCTTTTGATGGCGCATTCATCCGGCCGTTCGGCACCTGCACTCATGGTATGAAGGATGCAGCAATTGCACAGCGAACCAATCTTGCCGCACCTTGGGCAGCGCCGCCAATCGCCACCGCGCGAGATCAGGTGGTTCGGGGTAGTACCTCAGCTAGAGGCAGTAGATCTCGAAGCCGAGACCATCGACATGGGATCCCGGCGGTTCAGGATGGTCTGTCCAACGCGACATCGCCGGTGAGACACGGCCCTCATGTTCCGTGCAGAGGGCGTTCTTGGCAGGACCCAGATAGAGCGAAAGACGGTTGCGGTACTCAGCGAAGCGCTATCTGGACCGCGTCCGGAGGCTGAAGCCGTCTGGCACGTGTCTATGGTGGACGAGCCTGTCGATGAGTATCGCAGTCAATCGGTTTTGGTTGATCACCGTATTCCACTGTCCGAATTCGTGGTGATGGCCACGCTTCGACGTTCGTAGCAGCTGGCTATCACCTGAAATCGGCGCTCGACCGAGTGGCAATGCAGGGGCGAGACACCCGGCTCGTCCACGGTGAGCAGATCGCATGAGTCTAGATCCCGCGTGAGGTTTCCTGGCAGATCGACGGTCTGCAAGAACCGAACTTCCTTTCTGCGCAAGGCTGTCTTCAGGCCAAGCGCAATCACAAGATGCGTCTTGCCCGTTCGCACCTCTACCATGCAGATCAGAGACTCCCTGGCACCGATGAACCATAGCTCAGTCAGGTGTTCTCTCAGGAGAACTCCTCCGGCGTTCTGGTCTGGGGGGAACCCTGCACGCTTCAGCCTGCGGCGGTTTCGGTTGTCTTCACGGATCCTAGATTCCTCGGCAAAGAGGTCTGTGAGGAACTGCTCTCCGTTTTCGAAGGCAATCTGCATGTGGACTCGGCTTGCCGAGCCAAACTTAAGCGTCTTGCATTGTTCCTAGAGGAGGGCGAATTCCATCTCATCGCCACTCTCTCCGACCGTGTCGGCAACAGATGGTCGTAGAGCGGTGTGACTGTGAATGGGCAGACCAACACGGGCGACAATGACCTCAACGGCACTCTAGTGCTCAACGAAGTCTACTGCATCAGGATCGATGCAATCATCACTGGGGAAGGTCGGCGATGACTGGACGATGGAGATTTCCAGCGCGCGGAACATCTTGTCAGGTGCCCCCTGACCGTTAAGGTATTGTGCGATGTCCCGATCTCCCCTGGTGAACTCCATTTGACAGTTACCTACTCAGACATCGCTGGTGAGAAGTTCGAACGTGCAGTCTCTATAGCTGTGGGCGAAGAACCGTCTGGCAGCTTGGGAGTCCTACGGATTTCGCCCATCGGCAGCGTTCTGCAGCGTGCGGAACGCCTAGTAGAAAGCTGGCCCAAGGCAGTGCCTCGCCCATGCGGCGGAGAAAACAAGTAGGCTCCTCAGCCCCCTGCGCTCGACAGCCGTTAAGGATCATCGCGTTTTGCGCTTCGCTGCAACGGCTCTCATGTCTCCTCCCCCTAGAGTATGAAGCGGATTGGTCTCTGCCCGTGACCGGCTGTCTGAACTCGATGACACCCAATCGGAGAATCACGACGACAAGCAGCGCAAGCAATGATGTCAACCAGTCGGCGACCGCGGTAGATCCTACCATTAGCACTCCAGTCTCCATTCCTGGACGCCTAGCTCCGAGAAGTGCATCGCGACCCATTAATGTCCCATCCATCCAAGAGTGCAGCCGGGTAGACTGGATCTACACAAGAAAAGGCATACAGGCGCGACAGATGCCCCCCATCAACTTGCAAATGGCAGGAATGTATCGTAATATTCTGTACTGGGGCAGACGCCCACACTGCATATCACTATATGGGACGATTGAGGCATTGAAGGTAGTCAAATGCCATGTGCGGAGTGCCGAAGACGACACTTACCTGCCGATTCATGGCATGGGGTCTGCGTTGTAGCATGATAGAAGCGCAGTTGGCCGTCAACCGGAAACGCAAGGAACCTGGGAGGGATATGCTGTGGGTAGCAATCCCAGTCGAACCGTCCTTAGCCGGAGCTGCCGCGATCAGATGATAGCAACGGTTGCTGGCAATCTCGTAGCCGATGGGTGTTTCGTCTTGGCCGATCATGTTAACTGGCGCAACGGCGCACCCACTCCGATCAACGGCCATACGCCTGACATTATCGCGGAGAAGGGGGATCAGCGCCTCGTATTCGAAGTAGAGGATTGCGCTACATATGCAGATCGACACACACGTGACCAGCTCTCAGCCTTCGCCCGGGCTCGTGGATGCCAGGTCCGTGTTGTAGTCCCGGCGGTCTGCCATGGAGAGCACAGCAGACCGTTTGCCGCCAGAGATCATATGCTGCTCATTCTGGGTCTCTGGGGACTGGGCAACAGGGTCGGAGTAGCGGTGTGCGACCCTAGTGCAGGAACTGTGGCTTACTGAGATCATGCAACTCACAACATACATGAGTAGTGTGCTCAGTAGAGTAACTGCCGCCTGGCGAGATAGTGGATTCATGTTGGCCTGAGGATACCTTGCTCTCATAAGTGGCTCCGCTGTCAGTTGGATTGGCCCATGTCCGCCAAGGCTGTCGCTTCCTTATAGGAGTGTGTTCGGCGGCATCCGGACGAGGTGAAGACCTCTGACGGGCCCGCAGAACAGCTACGTGCCACCATACTGGGCGCGGAGCGAGCATCGGTGTCACTAGTACTCTCAGCCACTGGCGACCGATGGGGGTTTCCGAATGGAATCGGCATGAGGTTGGAACAGTAACGGATCCACTTGGCACGCTGTCTTGCCCAGAGGAAGACTAACTACCAGGAGGTGACGACTGCAATGTCGGGGCAACTGCGCATACGCCGCGAGGTTAGAAAGCGAGGAATCAGCAGGCTCTGCCATTTTACTAGGGGTGAATCACTCAGGAGCATTCTCGGGAGTCCACATGGGATTATTAGTTGTGATCTTCTTGATCGGCGCGATGTTGGCTACAGACCCGTTGATTCCTATCGCTGGGACGGTTACACCGGCTATGTATCATGCTCAGTCGAGTATCCTAACACACGGTACATGATGCAGGCCGCCGGGAGAGCACCCTCGGGGTCTGGATGGGCTGTGCTATGCATCGATCCGTGTCTTCTGGAGGAGGACGATACACTGTTCTGCCACTGCAATGCTGCCACAAGCCGGGGCGAATATGCGGAAACCGGCTACACTGCTTTCCGCCGCATGTACGCGGATCGCATTGTAGACAGCAAGCGAGAGTATGAGAGGCCGCGGCACATGTTGGAATGTTGTCCGACCAACGACCAGGCTGAGGTGCTTGTACGTAGATGCGTACCGCTCAGATACATAACGGGTGTCATGGCACCGGACGAAGATGAGCTGGAAGCCCTCTATGAGGAGGTTGAGGACCTCGACTCTGTCAGAACGGTAGAATGGCTGGTCGCGCCCGACTTGTTCACTCTCAATTGGATCGACCTGGTTGCGACAGGCGAGTATCCAGAGGAGTACTACGTTCAAATGTAAGCCCAGTCTTCGTGACGTGAAGAATGGCGAGATCCAACAGCAATTGCTCAGTGAGCTGATGGCGAGAATACGGGTTGGGCTGCTATGCTTGCGATTAGTGGCCGACCGCGACACGGATTCCACTGCAGGTCTGACCGCCGACACTGACCAACTTCTGCGTACCCACGCGTTCGCGTATTGTCCCCGACCTGCAGTCTCGTCTGATGCAGACCGTGAGAGAGTCGTAGACGCGTTCCGGTCCCGGAATGTAGCGATCACGAAGTGCTTACCACACGATGGAGTCGGCGATGCGGTCAAGAGAAGCTTGGCATTTGATACGCGAGACATCATGTTACGTTCGGGAGGGGAATTGGATTGGTGCCCGAAGGTGGAGGATTGCTCGGGTACTGGTGGCTGCCTGGGCAGCGGTAGTCGGATTGCGGGTTCATTATCGATCCATGAGAACAACAATGCGAGGCTGAACCTTGCCGGCTCGCTCAAGGGCATTGATCGGCTGGAACGACCCGACGAGCATCCAGTTGTTCTGGGCATCACCATGAATGGAGAGCGGTACACCCTAGTCGACTGCCGCGAAACTGCATTGGGATTCTCATCAATGGGACTACTCCATCAGATACTGCCGCCTTCTCTGACGTACTTGGGAGCGCTTTTGGAGGATCCGGGGTGTTCTGCGGCGCTCACGGGCAGCGCTGGCAGCGAGTCACGAATCGTGGAAGGAGGACATGTCCATGAGACTCAGAAGGGTCAAGATGCGGAACTTCAGGTGTTTCCAGCAGGAAACGGAATTCGAGCTGTCAGACTTCACGGCATTGGTGGGCAGCAATGACGTAGGTAAGTCAGCGGTGCTTGACGCTCTGGCGATGTTCTTCGGCGAGTACAAGCCTGATGTAGACGATGCCAGCATTGACGGGGACCGGAGCGATATGATGATCGCCTGCGAATTCGATAGCCTGCCAGATGAGATCGGGATCGACGCTGGGTTCAAGACTTCCGCACCCAAGGAGTGGATGGTGAATAGCCGAGGGTGCTTGGAGGTCCACAAGGTGTTCAATGGTTCTTTGAAGAGCCCGAAGCAGACTCGCGTGTTTCTTGTAGCGAACCATCCCTCTGTCCGTCTGATAGACGACCTTCTGTACCTGAAGAACAGCGAGTTGAAGAAAAGGGCCAGCGATCTTGGGGTCAATCTTGATAACGTCGATCAGAGGATCAACTCAGCCCTGCGGCACGCCATATGGGACTCAGTGGACGACCTGGAACTGCGTGAGCAAGAAATCGACATTAGTCGAGAGGATGCAAAGCGGGTATGGGACGAGCTTCACAAACAACTCCCGCTGTTCGCGCTGTTTCGATCAGATCGCATGAGCACTGACCAGGATGAAGAAGCTCAAGGTCCACTCAAGTCTGCAGTAGAGGAGGCATTGCAGACACAGAGAGAGCAATTGGATCAGGTTACCGCGGTAGTCAGAGACCGGGTTCTGTCAATTGCCCGTGCAACAGTAGATAAGCTGCGCGAGATGGACCCTGATCTTGCACAGGAGCTTAACCCTCGCTTTACTCAAGTCAACTGGTCCAGAATATTCGGCATCAGCCTCACTGATGACTCTCAAGTACCCATCAATAAGCGGGGCAGCGGAGTCCGCAGGCTCATCCTTCTCAACTTCTTCCGAGCACAGGCAGAGAGGCGTCTGGAGACGGGTTGCGCGTCTGGGATAATATACGGTATAGAGGAGCCCGAGACGAGTCAGCATCCAGCCAATCAGGAACTGCTTTTCCATACGTTCCGGGAGCTAGCTGAGCAACCGGGCTGCCAGGTCATCATCACAACGCACACACCGGTTCTCGTGCGGAACCTGCCTCTAGACTCACTGAAGTACATAGAGCGAACCAGTGACGGTAGTCGGCGCATTATCGGGGGAAACGACGAGACCTATCGTCGCATAGCTGGCGCGCTTGGTGTCATCCCTGACCACAATGTGCGCTTGTTCATAGGAGTAGAAGGTGTGAATGACGTTGAGTTCCTCCGCAACATCGCAACGGTGCTGCGAAACGCTGGCGAAGACGTTCTGGATCTTGCCGCGCTAGAGAAGAAAGGCGAGATAATGTTCATCCCCGTGGGGGGCTCGAATCTTGCATCGTGGACGCATCGACTCTCCCATCTCAACAGGCCCGAATATCACATATTCGACAGGGATGAACAACCTCCCGCGGCGCCGCACTATCAGTCTTCTGTTAACTCGATCAACAGCCGAGAGAACGCAACGGCGGTTTTGACGGGGAAAAGGGAAATGGAAAACTATCTGCACCCAGACGTGATTTTGCGGACTCTTGGGGTGACTGTTACGGTTACCGATTTCTGTGACGTTCCCGAGTTGGTGGCTGAGCAAGTACACTCGACGAGCGAATCGCAGACTCCCTGGGCACAGCTTGATGAGGACACGAGGCGCAAGAAGGTATCCAACGCCAAGAGACGGCTCAACTCCATAGCATGTCTCGCCATGACGCCCCAACTACTGTCGGAGACCGATACCGCCAATGATGTAAGGGGATGGCTCAATGATATACGTCGACTACATGAGGCAGGGAGTCAACACAGAGCGGCCAGTAGTGCCGGCTAGGCCAACTGCCGGTGCCAAGGGGTATGGGTTCGGGTAGATGATCAGCACAATGACCTGTACGAGCATAGGTTGCACTATCTGAGCCGTAGCTAGACGCTGTGATTTACGGGGATCGGGTCGGGACCATCGGAGAATGCCGACGCCTACCTCATTCGGCGGACTGGCGCATTGCCTGCAAGCAAAGGGCCAGGCAGTGCGCGTATCTACCCCATCCGATTATGTCCGCACGGCATTTGCCAGACCTAGCCAGGGCCGCAGAGGGTAGGCGACACGGTTTGACAGGCCATGTCCGTATAGCGGGAGACGATGCAAATGTCTGCCAGGCCTGCTGTGCCGCCCGGATCTCGTCGGAGGTGCATTGGCAGACTGGGCAACGCAGGTCGGAATCGACACGAGTGCTATCTCTGATGATGCTGGGGATTGATGGCGAGTAGCAGAGCCAGAAGGGGCGGTGATGAACGGTGCACAGGTCAAGGCTGCGGGAGCGGGCATGCCCGCGTGAGTCGTACGGGTCGCACGTTGAACAAGCTCCCCGCTATGCGGCGGAGGCGTGGAGAGCAAGTCTGCATGGCTCGTTGTGTGCGCTTCTTGGGAGTACGATCGCAGCGCTCTCTTCAGATATCGAGTTCTACGCTGAAGTAAGCCGAGTATATTGCAGGGGCTCGCGCTAGTTGGCCCGAGAGAGGCGCTCTGCTTGGATTGGGTTTCATCGGAGCAGGGGAGTCGGGTTGGCGGTGTATAGGGAAGAAATACCGTTAGGCTAGGCGCGTGTCCTGGTTATTGGCTGTGAAAGCTTCAAGACAGAACTGGCTTACGCCGGAACCCCAAACGCGAATGACAATGTCAAACGATATCTGAGCTGGAACTTGATCGCAGTTTGATCCGTATAGGGGCCAACGATGATCAGATGATTGCCGGGATAGGAGGCCCGGATAGAATGGTTGGGCAGGACTTCGATAGGGCGTCACCTGATAGACTCTTCAGCAGTTTGACCTGGGGCAATGAATAGGAGTTGGGGGACTATGAATGATAGGTCAGCAGCTTTGGAGAGAAACCGATCAGCTCATCAGCCTTAGTGAGAATCGAAAGCTGCTCAGCTATGCATGCGAATGCCTAAACGAACCTATGCCTCTTGGAGGGGATGAGACGGAAGACTCCGATCCCCAGATCTCGTCAATTAGGAACGTGGCGTTCTGCCTCAATGGCAGCACGATTGTCGAAGTGGGCGCGGGGAGAGGCAGGATACTGAACGCGTTCCGTGGATTTGGCGATGAAAGACTACGCTCAATCTGCTATCACGCAATTGAGCCCAATGAAGACTATCGTAGAGAACTCGAGGAATTCGCTGCCCGTGAAGGTCTGGGCAGTCGATTTGGGTTGTTCTCGGTAGCTGAGTCCATAGATCCGGGCCTCAAGTATGACCTGTGCATTCTGGCCAACGTTGTTCGCGAGATCCCACCAGACGAGCTTCATGAATTCCTCAACCTGTATATTTCCGCAGCAAAAGAAGGCGGCAAGATCGCCATCTTGGAAGTCACAGAGCTAGCAGTAGGCGAGAGAGACTCTGTTCTCTTTTATCCCGAGGCCATTGAGGTCATCTTTGAGAGCCAGGGAGACGCCTTCGAGGTTGATGTAGCCAATCACAAGTCGCACAGTGGCACTGGCCTGTTTGACTTGCTTATTACAGTCAGGAACCCAAGCGCCATCCTTTCGGCGGATGACATCGTACCGGGCCTCGACAAAGTCATTGGCCTGGAATGCAAAGCACTACTCAGACATCGACAGGATCACAATCTGTCCAGTCTATCGTTCGCCTTCAGGTCCCATAACGTAGCCAACGCGCAGATATTTGGGCACCTGATCAGAGGAATCGCCGGGCGGCGGACAGGGGTGCACACGCTTGCGGATGAGTCTCGATGCGGCCGGAATCCTCATCGCGAATAGCCGGTTCTTGTATCCCCACGCGTGACGTTGGCTTGGAGTCAATCTCCGTTAGGTTGACCACCATCAGACGGCAGACGGCATTCAATGCAGGAAGCACCGAAAGGCGAACAGGGGAAGTCATCGGGTGCTCTCGAAAACTTGGACCAAGTACTTGGCAATAGGGGTGCGTTGGCATCCATTAGGAGGGGTGCGGCTTGGTGGCGGGTGTGTTCGGATGCATTTGCACATCCAGGGTGTAGGTTCATTCTATAGGCAAGCAACCCCAAAGTGAAATCATGCCGCCCCAAAGTACACCCTGGCGTCCACGCGCCTCCTCATCTTGGACGGTGTATTGTAGGCGTATGTGAAGAACTTGCGTATCCTCTGGGTCAATTCCTTGTCGCCTGCATACGCGCTGTCTCGGGCGCAGTAGTCCTTGAGCCATGCCCAGACGTTCTCCTGTGGATTCAGCTCCGGCGAATACGGGGGCAGGAACATGAAATGAAGCCTGCCCTGGTATTTGCTCTCGTACTCGGGCGCTATAGATCTGTGGGGTCGGTAGTTGTCCAGAATCACCCATGCCTCCTTGTCGCGGTTCGCGCGCATCAGCTTGTCGACAAATTCGCCTACGTGCTGCGACTTTATGCCTTCCCGCGATGAATGTATGGAGTAGCAGGGCTTGTAACCCCTGAGTATCTCCGTAGCTCCTATGACGTTGACTCCCTTGTGGTCCCCGTTCGCTTCGGCGTAAAGCGGCTGGCCTTTGGGGATTCTGCGTATTCCACATCCGCGTGCTCCGTCTGTGATCTGCGCGTAGATTGCGGGCGTGTAGTCAGCACGCGAGGAGGCTCGGATCCCGCGCCCGATAGCTGGTGCTGAATCGGGCGTTCGATGGGTAGGGACGCGAGGCTTCTCCTGAGAGGGTACTTGATCCTTAGGCCGCCACCTGGGGCAACTGCTAGTTGCCAACCGTCTGTGGCTGCAGCAACGAGAGGGCGCAGCATGGATTGCAGAGCACCGAGGCGGATTGAGGGGCAAGACTTCATCCGCCTTGTTGTTTGACTTGAAGGAATCGCCAAAAAGGTATAACATCCTGTATTGGGTGATAGAGCCATCACATTACGCTAGGCAACAGAGCGAACCCACCAGCAGCATACCTACGCAGGGAGCAACGATCAATAGTACGAGATCGCGCGCGCCGCGAGCAGACATCATACACTTAACGAAGCGTGAGCAAACTTGTGATGCCGGTGGGCGGGTGTTGGAGCTCATCGGTTACGTATCGAGCAAAGCTGGGTGCGGCCTTACAGGCGTTTCGATCGGGTGGCCGCGCTGGTCAAGACGTTGCGTGTTAAGCGGGCGCGGCGCCTCTGAAAGGGCAGAGCCGTTAGCTGGCCTCGAACTACTTTCTGCGCGAAAGAGGGATGCCAATGAGCAAGACGAGGTATTTCGAAGCGGATTCGCAATGCGAGGAAATAACCCGACGCTTAGAAGAAGATCTGTACTTGGCCAGGCGCACGATAATCCAGTTGATGCCGGACAACGTACAGGAAATCATGAATGCTTACTACTCATGCAGATCTAGGCAAGAGCTGTACCGCTGGGAATATGATGCCGTTGAAGAGATTATCAAGCTTGCCAACATCCTTTCCGCGGAGGAGGGATCCCGCTTCTCAGACCGGGCCTATTGCCCACTTTGCGGCGAAGGTACTTCATCTGCATATGAAAGAGGATTCTCTGTTCCAGAAGGACTCCGGCGTCATCTCGTGGGCCAGGGTAATATCCAGCAGTGTGGGGTGATGCAGGCGGCAGTGAGGCTTGCTCGTGATTACTGGCAGAGCCAATATGCCGATGCTGAGAGGGTCGAGGAAGCCGAGAAACGCGAAAAGCTAGCACAGCGCAAGAAATCCGAGGTGCTCTATCGCACGGCGCCTGATCTGGAGCCTGAACTGATTGATGAGAGGTTCTCCTCTGGTGGGAATTCACGTAGCACGAAGGAGCTTGACTGGGTTGAAGAGCGGTTGGCAAGCCTGGGGTTCCAGATCACCTGCGATGCAAGTGTGGAATCCTACACCAACGAGCATGGCGATTTTGTAGTATATGCGGATCCGCGGCAAAGGGGGAGAGTAGATTTTAATGTTTTCCCCAAGGACTACAAGCGATCGCGAGACCGCCTACGGCTCGGTTGGGCATCCTTCTACATGCTTGATGGCTGGAAGAAGGAGCTTCGAGAGAAATACGAGGTCCGTGTCGAAAACGCCATTTCACAACTTAAGAAACGCCAATGAGAGATTTTATCTTATGGGTATTGCATCTTGAGGTTCACCACAAGCGCAAGGCCGGTGGCAACGGGCTAGGCAACGCAGAGGCCCTGTGTCCTTCCTGTCATGTGGCTACCGGCTCCTATGGTGTTCATATCGCCGCCACCGTTCCCGGACAAGACACAGCAGGACGCCCTCAGACGCGCCGGAAACAGGTGTGAGTGTACTAGGGTTGGAGGTTGCCGTCAGTAAGACAACATGTGCCGTTGATTGGATGACTTAGGCAGACATCCTTCGTCCATTGGAAGCCAGTCACATCTTGGCCTCGTGTTGGGGCAACCAAGCCCAATCCCAAGAGCCAGCGTTCACCAGCACAGAAACCCCCAACCGGACGACGCGGCGGATGACGTCGATTGCTGCGGAATCCTGTGACAGGCGGTCGGAGCAGGACGACGAGGGCCGCTTCAGCATCGCGTTTCGGGTATCAGAAGGAGGGAGGGCATCGTCGGAGGTCAGTTCCCGCACAGTGGAAGCCACCGACTGTCTGCTTGTCTGGCGACACGGACTACGTGCCAACGGACCGATATGATAGGAAGGTAGGTGAACCATATGCAAAAGCCCACCGTGTTCATATCCCATTCAAGCGCCGACAGAGAGCACGTAGCGCGGCTGGCAGGTGATCTTGAGCAGTGCTGGGTCCGCAGTTGGTATTCTGAATGGGAGATACTACCGGGAGATTCGCTTCGGGAACGCATCTTCCAAGAAGGGATCTCTGGCAGTACATGTATGTTGGTCCTGATTACTCCTCACTCGATCAAGTCCAATTGGGTAACCAAAGAGCTAGATGCTGCGCTCATTCAGGAACTGGAGACCCAGAACGCAGCACTAATTCCGTGCATTCTGCCTGCTGGAGATGCTTCATACCAAGACTTGCTCAGATCGATGCCTCTTGATGTACGAGCACGCCACGTTCAGGATCTCACAGACTATGAGTTAGGATTCCGTCGCCTTCTAGCGGCCGTATTCCGTGCTCAGTTGAGACGGACTGAGCGTGATGTCCGGATGGCGATGTCTGTCGAGGTTGAGACCCTTAGGCGAGAGAAGGCAGAACTCCAGCTTCGAACTAGAGACTTGGAGGAACAACTGGAACAGGAGAGACTATCAAGAAGGGGCCCCGTTCTTAAGCTATTCCTCTCGGACGAACACGAGGTTTGTGGGACGCTTGTGGTCAAGAAACCAGAGTATCTCATATATCAAGCAGGGAATGACGTCGATTTGGGAAGCGGGCTTACGAGTCTGCTTGGGCCCAGGCGAGTCGATCCTCGAAAGGTCCGAAGGGCTGTTCACGGGTACAACTGTGGATTCTATCTCCCGCTGGTACTTAGAAACGAGGGCGACACTACAGCACGCAATATCGTCGTTGAGCTGACGATCCCGGCCCCAGTTGAGGTACTCTCATATCCTCCCGAACTGCCCTCAGATTCGCTCCTCTATACAAGACCTGCTTTCGCTCCAGTTAGTTCTGCATTCCACCCTGTTCGTCTTGAGGATCTTGACTCAACCGAGGATCGGACAAGGGCAAGGTACAAGGTTGATGCATTAGTCCAGACGGATCAAGAAGAGCTGCCTAGGCTATACATTGTTTTCCCCGAGGATAGAGGATTAACAAGGCAAGAGGCTACACTGACGTGTACGGTCATAAGCGAGCAGACGAAGCGTGTGAGCGGTTCGCTCCGCGTAACGCTTGACCTAACCCACGCTACCGAAACCGAAGTCACCTATGGGGATCTCAAGCGAATTTTTGATCATTGACCGGCCACACTCCGATTGGCGTCTAGGTAGTTCTCAGAAAGTGTCCTAGCCTAATCAGGCGGCCAATGTCTGAACCCTGGAGGGACTTGGCTGATAGAAGAACGCGTTGACGGTGTCGACCAACGCGGCCATGGAACCATACAGCCTGTTGGCCGTAACCACTGCCTTCATGTGCCGCCAGACCTTCTCTACGGGGTTCAGTTGCGGCATATAGCAGGGCAGAAAGTAGAGCTTCACCCGCGGGTGACCGGTAAGCCATTCCTGAACGCTCCGGGCCTTATGAACACCATAGTTGTCAAGGATTATGTGGATCTTGCCTGTTAGATATTGGGCAACTACATGCTCCAGGAACTCGATGAACTCGGCGGCTCGCTTTCTGTCGAAGATGGGGTGAATGAAGGTGCCCGTCCGGATATCCATCGCGCCGACACGCTCTTCTTCTGGTTCATTCCTGGAGTTGGAACCCGCAAGTGCTTACCGCGCAGCATCCAAGCGGACCTGAGCGTCGGAAGCAGATGCAAATCGCTTTTGTCTTCGCAGAGGACATGGTTGCCTGCTACACGTGAACTGAGAACCTGGGTAATGGCATTCATCTTGGCCTTGGCCTGAGTGAGGGTCATGTGCTCGCTTGGCCGCATGCCGCGGTCGGTTGTGTCTGAAGCCCAGGCCCCTGAGAATGCCGTACATTGTCGACATGCAGACCTTGGCCCCATACTCGACTGCAACGTGGGCGCATAGCTGAGCTGCAGTCCAGATGGAAGATCTATACCCGAGCTCGGAAGGAGGCTTGAGGACGTCCTCGCGGATGGCGGCTTGGCAGGCCGCCGAAACCTTCGGCGGTCTGCCGCTGCGAGGTCTGTCGTCAAGACTGTCAATGCCGTCGCGTTCATAGCGCTCGAGCCATTGCCTGACTGTGTTTTCCGATGCATCGAACACGCGAGCAATCTCCGCAATGCAGTAGCGCCTGTTCGAAAGGAGCACCATATGCGCCCTCTGCGATACCCGTCCTACGGCAGTGCGTCTCATAGTCTCGAGGGTACGGACCTCGCCATCGTCAAGTTGTCGTACGAATCGCACCTAAGTCATGCCTCCCTCGACGCCTAACCAGCGTCTAGCAGGGATTATAACGCAGACGGACGCATCACGCAAAGATTTGTTGAGAACTACCTAGAGAACCACCGCCTATTTGCCATGCCCAGAGCAGTGGCGCCGATCGCCGTCCAAGCCAGATCAATGACTGCCGCGGGACTATTGCCCTGGCCTGCCGATAATCGGATCCTGCAAGGGTCAGGTAGTTTGGGGCAGGCGACTGAGCCGCAGGGGACAGATCTCGAATCTGAGGTTCTCGATACAGGATCTCAGCAGTGCGGAAGGTTCATCCGGCATAGTATCGCCGGTGGGACTTTGTCTCCAACCTTTGCCGTCCAGCGACTGGGTTCATCTTGCAGTTGACATCGGCGAGAGGAGGGGGAGCAATTGTGAGAGGTAATACCCATGCGTACACGAGTACTGCGTGCGGCATGTTCTTTGTGCAGAAAGCGGGACGTACATTCAGGAGGATCTGGAGTTGGTGACAGCAAACGTGAGTGCGTCTGATATGGAGGACAGGCCCATGCCGGGCCTGCAGTTGGGAGGCAAGGCGATGGTGTGTGTTGTGGAGTCTTTCGGGGGTTCAGAGTTCGAAACGCGTTTGGCAACGCTTGGGCGCTCCCTTGATCATGTTGGTAACCGCATCGATGACACGAGACGATTCTTCGAGATGACCTCAGTAGATTCGCTGAAGGATATCCCCGAGTCGGCAGGGGTCTACTGGATAGAAACAGCAATGCCCCTCGATGCACTGAGAGATGCCATTCACCAAGCGACTGGGAAGGAGAGAAAAGAACGCAAGTCCCTGAGAGGCGGAACCGGGTTCATCCAACAAATCGACAATGGGCTCTACGTAGTTTACTTAGGCAGTGACGACAACATCCGTAGGCGGTTGGGGCAACATCTCTTCGGCAAAGGAAGCACAGGGACCGGTAAGCTTGGCGTTATTATCAACGAGGACCCGTTTGCTGGGTACACGTGGCGAGTGAGCTACACCCTGGTTGAGGACTATGTGCTAAGGCACGCACTTGAAGAGTGGTGGCGACAGAATATTGGATGGCCTCCATTATGCTATCGATGACGAGCTGGACCCGCGGCCTTCCGTGTACCGTTGCACCTGAAAGCCTGTCGGCCTCTATCTGAAGCAGATAGCCAGCGATGAATACTACTGGAGGTAGACAGCCTGGCACTGTCCGAAAACGAACCGTTGAGGACTTGATACTGTGGACGGAAGACAGAAACCTGGAGAGCGTGCAGCTCAATCAGGCCAGTATAGACCAATCGGACCGCGCGGTGGTGTGCGTGAGGATAGGGAGATCACGGTTGTGGAAGGCAAGCCCCTTTTGCCTTCAACATGACCGGGTGAGCTGTGGGAGATTGTCGACCCGACGAAACATGAGGGGCGGTAGGATACCAGTGGCGGGATACGCGCCAGGTCAACTGTAACTCGATCTCCGACCTCCGATACCGTAGAAGTACTATGAAACGCCATTAGCCAGACGGCAGATCTGCACCTTGGCAGGCGAAGAAGGAGTCTGGTCGATGGAGCCCGGAAAGATCCATCGATAGTCTGGATCAAAAGGCTGTTCATAGTCTGAACTCGTGCGAACGTGTCTCGGTGATGGCTGTGCCCGATCCCTCATGCGTGCCGGACGACGCCAGGTATTGGTTCGACTTAGTGGAGGAGGCCTATCGCGTAGGCTCTGAAGCATGCTGCAGGATTGCCAGCGAAGGACTGCTGGCCAAGCTGCAGGAGCAGGCGTTGCAGGACTTCTTTGCCTCCAAGTCGGCTGAGGCATCGGCACGGATTGGGCGACACGTGGACCTTGTTCGCCAGAAGCCATACACAGGAACTCATAGTGCAGGTTACACCAAGTGCCAAGAGTTCTTCGGCGCCATTACTCTTCGATCAGAAGAACCGCTTAGCCAGCAAATGGTCACCATGCTAGACGTGGCTATCAGGGGAGTCGGGCAGTCGTGGAATGACATCGTAGTCCCCGGACCAGATTACGTGGTTGTCGAGAGAACGCTCGGGAAGAGAGGCGGGAGTGTCGAGACGCTGACCAAGCTACAGCTGAACGTCCAGCATCTTGTGGGTCGTGTAGAGTGACAGTAGGTTGATGACCGAAAGGAGATGTGGGGAACAGGTACTGCAGCCGGGCCAGGCCACGTGAGCAGTCTGGAAAGCGGGGAGTGCATGCTGAGTGGACATGTAGACCTAACATCGGCCAGCGGCGGTCGATGTCTGCGTAGCTCAAGGTCCACAGGTCCCGCTCTGAGTCGTAGTGGAACTGAGCCAGCGGGGTGCGCTTCCACTTGCTGCGGGGCTGATCTTGGGAAGCATACCACTTGAAAAGGGTCATCGTATTGAGCCTCATCTGGCAGTAGAGGTGATAGTTGGCCCACATGTCATCCGGGTATCTCGCCCGGCGGAACTCGTACATGAGCTTCAGGGCATGCTGCTTCACGCTTTCAGGCATCGCCGGCCCTGCGGGCGGCGTCGAACGGGCCGTACCTGAAGGGGGTCACCCGCAGGTTCCGGGAGGGCCTCATTCCGGGGGCAGACTGGTAGGTCGTTGGGACAGTAGCGGGCACGGTCTTCTTGGTGAGTACAGTCGTGAACTAGCAGGTGCTCGCCTCAATAGCTGTCGGTACAACAGGGCCCGCTATCAACCTTGTGTGAGCGGCGGACCAGTGGTGTCGCCCACCTCAAGCTGCGCAGATAGGCGCACTGTCCGTGGCTTGAGCGCCGGATCAACTATGCGCTCTAGGAGCAGGTTCGCCGCGATAGTGCCCATTTCCAGAGCCGGCTGATTGATGCTGGTCACCTGGGGGGCGCATGCCGCTTTTGGCGCGTCGAATCCGATTACCGAGGCCTGCTTCCCTGGGGTGATTCCCATCTTCATGAGGCTCTGAATCAGAAGGAGTGTAGTATGGTAGTCAAAGCAAAACACAGCCGTGGGAGGGTTGCCCATGTCTGTGAGTCGTGCGACGATCTCGGTGAACCGCCTATGTGCTGTTACGGGGCTCTTTTCGAGCTCAGCGTTGTAGTCGAAGTAACCATTCTCCTTCTCCGAAGTGGCAAGCGATATCTCCAGTTCGGGTGCAGGTTCGATATCGTGGAGTTTCAGCCCGTCGCGGAACCCTCTTAGGCGCTCCTCATTCACATCGCTCTCAAAGTCCAGGGCCATGACTGCAATGCGGCGATGTCCGAGCTCACACAGGTGTTCGACGCCGAGCATGGCGGCGCCGTGGTTATCGAGGCGTACGAGCGAAGCCAACGGCTCATCCGCCGGCGATTCAACTGCCACGACTGGTATTCCTGCCCGCACTGCGTCACGAATGGTCCTGCGATTTGCGGTGTAGTTTACAACGATACCGTCTGCGCGATGACGGATCAGCCGGCGGATGTAGTCCGCCTCGCGTTTCGGGTCTAGCCCTGTATCGCACAGGAACAGGCCAATGTCCTCGCGATATAGCACTCTCTCGGCTCCCCGGGCCACGTTCATGAAGAATTCATTGGTGATGGCAGGAACCATGTAGCCCGCGATATACGAACGCTTTGTGTACAGGCTTTTCGCGGCAAGATTAGGCTCGAACTGAAGATCAGCCATTGCCTGCAATACTCGTTTGCGCGTCTCCTCGCCGACCTTCGGGACGTTGTTCAGCACATTCGACACAGTAGTGTGGGATACCCCGGCTCTGCGCGCTACGTCCCGTAGAGTGGCCGACATCGTTTCATCCCTCCGATTTCAGGTTATCGTGTCACGTAGTCTCACCTTACAGCTACATGGTACACCGCGAGGTTTCCACTGTCAACCTGGAGACGGCGAAATACGTCAACATCGCATGTGCAGGAGCCAGGCCTACACCTGACTGCTAAACAGACTGATGAACATGGATTGACACGATGCCGGGCGGGTGATAGAATAAGCGAGCAGGTTTACCGGGCAACCCAATGGCAACTGCGCCGACCAACTGGGAAGTGGGGATTCGTTGTGCACGATTTGCGGGAAAAGAGCATCGACATCATACGCCGCTATCAATCCGCTAATGGGGCATATGTCGCCTGCCCCAACTTCGAGCAATACAGGTATTGCTGGCTCAGAGACGGTTCGTTCATTGCCCATGCTATGGACAGGTCAGGCGTTCACCAGTCTGCGCGGTCATTCTACAAGTGGGTCCATGGTGTGATACACTCGCAAGCAGGCCGCATTGAGAGGGCAGTTGGGATGATCAAGACGGGTCGCATTCCTGATTGCCGAGAAATGCTGCCGACACGCTACACTCTCGACGGTGCAGTTAGCCACGATGAGTGGACTAACTTCCAGCTAGACGGGTATGGAACGTGGCTATGGGGCCTCAGTGAGCACGCTCGGATGACAGGCTCGGATGGCATTATCACGGAGATGAAGGCGTCGATTGACCTGACCATAGACTACCTCGTTCACTTTTGGCAGATGCCCAACTACGATTGCTGGGAGGAGTTCGGCGATCAGGTGCACCCCGCGACACTCGCCTGCATCTGGGGCGGGCTCACCTCTATCAACGGGTATCTCGAACGCGCAGATGTCAGCCGCACTGCCGATACCATTTGCGACTTCATTTTCAACAAGTGTACAGTCCCCTGCGGCCCGTCTTCGAGCAGGTTCGCCAAGTCCATCGGCAACAGCAGCGTCGATGCTAGCCTGATGTGGATCGCGGTTCCATTTGGCGTGGCCGGACCTCATCATCCAATCGTCCAGAACACCGTGGCAGAGGTGGAGCGGAAACTGCGTCATGGCGGAGTGCACAGATACCCAGAGGATACATATTACGGGGGCGGAGAATGGCCTTTGCTCGCGTGCTGGCTGGGCTGGCACTACTGCCGAGCGGGAGAACCCAGGCGAGCTGAGGCGATACTGAAATGGGTGGAGAGTTGCGCGAATGAGGCCGGCGAAATCCCGGAGCAAATCAGCGTGCACGCAAATGACCCAAGCTATTACCCGGTATGGTACAAGCGCTGGGGGCCGGTGGCGACGCCGTTACTGTGGTCCAGCGCCATGTATTTGGTATTGCATGCCGAGATTTGCGAAGCCAAGTCGTGCACGATGGAGGTGGAGCTTGCGAAAAGGAGCTGAACTGGGAAGAAGAGTAGTCATGAAGGAGCGCAGAAGCAGGCTAGACATATGTGAGGAGGCGGGATCATGTTCAAGAAGACAGCCGTGTTTGCCATGGCGGTGCTGCTCATCATGGGTCTATCGCTAGCTGTCGGCGCCGAGAAGAGGACCACTGTGAAATTCTTCACCGGCAAAGTCGAGACCGTAGAATGGATGGACGATCTGATCAGGAGGTTCAACAAGGAGAACCCGGGGATCGTGGTTGAGCAGGAATACCAGAAGGACGCATCCAACGTAATCAAGGTCAAACTGGCGTCAGGTGATGTGCCCGATATCACTACAGTCTGGGACCAGGGATTCGCGGACATGGGCAAGTACCTCGATCTGTCCAATGAGGTAGTGTGGTGGTCGCGCGTTCAGCCTGCGATCCGCGACATGTGCACGGATCTTCGTTCTGGCAAACAGTATCGAATTGCCACAAACATGACGATGGCAGGGCTCTTCCACAACAAGGCCATCTTTGCCGAACTAGGCCTGAAGGAGGAGACCACGTGGGAAGGGTTCAAGGCTAACCTCAGAACCATTAAGCAGAAGCGTCCGGGAGTCACGCCACTATTCATGGGCGGGAAAGAAGCCTGGATGCTGGGACATCTCATCGAGTTCATGGCTCACGGCGTGATCAAACAGCAGTACGGGGCCATGGGGTCGAGGCAAGCTTTCCTGGCCAATGATGACTCCAAACTGAGATTTGATGCTGTGGGTGGCCCGATAGACGTATTCGCTGGTCGGATACTGGAGCTCAAGAACGAGGGCCTGCTCAACGCCGATTTCTTGACCGCGACATACGATAACCAGCTGGAGGCATTCGCTACAGGCAAGGCCGCTATGATAAGCCAGGGAATGTGGGCGCTCTCCGGAATACTCGACAAGAACAAGAACATGAAGGAGATCGGCTTCTCGCCATACCCGGCGATCATGGATGGGACCAAACCTGTAGTGCTGGCGGCGGAGGACTCGGCCTATCTGATAATGGCGGAGTCAGAGTGCAAGGATGAGGCCAAGAAGTTCCTCGATTATCTGTTCCGTCCTGAAAACCTGAAGTCGTACAGCGAGTTCATCAAGTCGCCCAGCTCGTTCATGGACGTGCAGGCCAACTGGGGACCGATTAAGGACTCGGTGGCGCAGACTCTCAAGAATGGCGTGAACATTGGATTCACCACCGAGGGCCCATCTGGCTTCTCAGGCGACGACGCCGGCAGGATGGTTCAGGAGCTGTATATGGGCAAGTACCGGACTTCGATTGATTTTGCGAAAGCCTACAAGGCTTCCTGGGACAAAGCCTGGAAAGCCGCTAACAAGTAGGTGTTGCGTGTTCCCAAGAGTGTGCAGTCGCGGAACGCCTGCGCCGGTTGGGGGCAGGCGTTCCGTTCGATGGTGTAGATCGGCTTAGCCTGAATTGGCCGGGACTGACCTAGCCTTGCTCAGCTGGAACGGCCAACTATTCTTCCAGGGCGGTGATAGGATTTGCTACGGAGAGCAGGTTCACGTCTACACCTAATCATGGCTGTCCCGGCATTGCTTCTATTCGGGTTCTTCTTCATTCTTCCGCTTGCTAGGGGCGTTTGGCTCAGCCTTACCGACTGGAATGGTGTCTCGAGGGCAAACTTCGTGGGTCTACAGAACTTCGTCGAGTTCTTCCATGATCCGCGAGCACTACACGATGTGCTAATCACTGTGTTGTTTGCCCTGGGGAGCGCCCCTCTGCTCAACTTGTTCGGCCTGGCCTATGCCCTTGTTCTTGACCACGAGTTCCGCGGGAGGAACTTGGTAAGGACTATGGTCTACTTTCCAGCCATCATAAGTCCGTTGATCATGGGATACATATGGTACTTCATTCTGCAACCGCAGCGTGGCGTGTTGTGGCAGATCGCAAGCAGCATCAACCCTTCCTTTGCCGGTGGCAACTGGCTGGCGAGCCCGCGCGGGGCTCTGGTGGTGCTGATACTGGTAAACGTGTGGCAGTACTCAGGCATGACCATGGTGGTGTACCTTGCTGGCCTACAATCCATCCCATCTGAAGTTCTCGAAGCGTCGGCAATAGATGGTGCGAGTTACTTTCAGACTCTCTGTCGCGTCGTCCTGCCAATCCTGGCATCGTCGTCCGTGAAGATCAATGTGATTACGAACATAATCGGATCGCTCTCAGTGTTTGATGTGATAATGGCACTTACAGAGGGAGGGCCAGGCTACGGCACGGAATCGTTGAGCATATACATCATGAGGATGTGCTATGGCAGTTTCACAGGATACTCAACTGCGGTAGCGCTGGTCCTATTCTTGATTGTCCTCATTCCTGTTCTAGTATCGCTTAGGTTCTTCCGCTCCGTGGAGTTCGAAGCCTAGCTGGGAGGGTTCCGCAGTGAAGCGTAGAGGTTCAATGCTCGTTAGGGCAGTTGCTGCACTGATGGCCGCCATATCAGCGGTTCCATTCGTTGTGCTGCTTCGCATTGCTCTGAGCACACCTGCGGGCATGTCCACCGGGAGAGCCCTTGCGTTGCCGGAGTTGCAGATCACCAACTTCGCCCGCGCATGGGAGTTGTCGCGCATGGGCGTAGCAGTCGTCAATTCTGTGGTGATCACGACTGGCGCCCTGGTTACGTTGGTAGTGTGCGCGTCGGCAGCGGGATATGCGATTGCTCGATTTCGCAGCAGGTTCCACCTAGCAGTAATGAACGTGTTCCTGTTCTCAATGATGATTCCTGGGATCATCAATACCGTTCCACTGTATACCCTGATGCGCCGAATTGGCGGGATCAACACAAGGTGGGCCATGGCGCTGGTGCTGGCGGCAAATGCATTGCCCTTCTCGGTCTTTCTCTACACCAACTTCATCAGGTCCATGTCCAAGGAGATAGAAGAATCGGCGATTGTCGACGGATGCACGTGGTTTTCGGCATTCTGGCGTATCACGTTTCCTCTATTGAAACCCGTAACGGCTGCAGTTGTAATTGTAAATGGCCTTGGAATCTGGAACAATTACGCACAGGCGGTCTTCTTTCTGCAAAAGCCAGCTGTGAGAACGATTCCTCTCGCAGTATCGATGTTCTTTCAGCAGTACGGAGCTAGATGGAACCTCATGGCCGCTGCTGCCGCGATTGGGGCAGCGCCTGCGGTTGCTGCCTTTATCTTGTTTCAGAGGCAGTTCATAAAGGGGCTGGCAGCCGGAGCCCTGAAGGGGTGAGGACTATGGCTAGGATCAACGCGATTCACTTCAGCAAGGCGCAGTACCGACCGGGTGAAGACGTGTTAGTGGAAGTGTGCTTGCGCGCCGAGGGCGCCTGCCAAGCTGGCGCTCTTGGCGCTGCGGTAACCGATGTATTGACCGTTGTGTATGAAGACAGCAAGGAGATCGAGCCTGCAACCCGAAACGTGAAGCTTAGGATCCCGGGGCATGTGCTACATGAGCGTCTCGTGGCTACAGGTAGGCTTGATCGGGCGATAGGTTTTGGACTTCTGATCGAGCTGACCGATTGTGATTCGACCGCACGAGCGAGCGCGAGCTTCGACGTGGCCCCGCACTGGCGGTATGCTCCGAGATATGGTTTCGCATGCGAGTTCGCTTCCAGTACTGCGCCCGACCCGTCGAAGTGGCAGCGTATGGCGGACATGCACATCAACGTGGTACAGTTCTACGACTGGATGTACCGGCATCACCAGTTGATCCCCGAGTCCAATGTGTTTCGCGATCCCCTCGGGAGACTCCTCGACCTTAGCCAGGTGTGCAAGCAAGCGGAACTGGCCCGGCGATTTGGCATTGCTCCGATAGCCTACGGGGCCATGTACGGCGCGGAACAGGATTTTGCGGACGCGCACCCCGAAATGGGGGCCTACAAATGGGATGGAACTCAGCATAGCCTGGCGAACTTCATCTGTATCATGGACATCGAACGGGGTTCGGCGTGGCGGGATCACGTGATCGATCAGTACGCTAATGCCATCGACAAGGTAGGCTTTGAGGGCATTCACCTGGATCAGTATGGATTCCCCAGAGTCTACTACACCAGAGATGGGCACCAAGTGCAGACGGAGCGCGAGTTTGCTCCGTTTGTGCAAGCGTGCAGGGACCGGCTTGGACATGAAACAGGCCTGATTTTCAACGCAGTGAACAGTTGGCCTGTGCAGGAAGTAGCCGCGGCGCCGCAGGACGCAGTCTACATTGAGGTGTGGCCGCCGCACGACACCTACCGTGACCTGCGCGAGCTCGTACTGCGTGGGCATCGGGAAGCCGAATTCGGAAAGCAGGTGATCCTTGCAGCGTACATGAAGCCGTTTGCCACGAACACACTTGCAGCAATTCCGAATGAGCCGGCGGAGATAGCCCTCAGATTGACGTCCGCCGCCATAATGTCTTCGGGAGGGTTTCACCTTGTTCTAGGCGAGGGAGACGCAGTGCTTACTGAAGGATACTACCCGCATTACGCCCGCCTGAGCGATGAGTTCATGACTATCATGAAACACTACTGGGATTTCGCAGTGAGGCACGAGGAGTTTCTCTTTGACTTGGGCGCGCGCGACACCTATGGCGTTGAGGTAGGGGGAACCGATCAGGGACTCGAAGTGGTAGGTTATCCTTACAGCCCCTGGGGAGAAGCGGGCAAGGTATGGGCCACTGTGAGGCATGGCCGTGGTCACAAGTTGCTTCAGCTAGTAAACCTTGTGGGCGTGGATGATCCCAGGTGGAATGAACCCAAGAAATCTCCTCCGACGGTTCTGCATGACGTGACGATCAGGTGGCTCCTAGACGACGAAATCCGCGACTTGCTTATTGCCTCACCGGACTTCGGCGATGCATCGTGGCGGCCCGTGCCGTATCGCGAGTCCCCCGGCGACCATGGGCGTGTCATCGAGTTCACGCTCGAAAGGCTAGACTACTGGAGCATTATCGTCGTGAGGAGCGCCTCCGACCCTTCACATGTCTCAAGCCTTCTCATTTGACACCGAATTCCTTCTCGGCTGAGAAGCCCGTGGCAAGTTGGGAGCCTATCGGCACTGCTTGCGGCGAGGCTCCTTTGCTGCTGTTACGGTCGGTGATTTCAAACTGGCCTCGACAGAAGCGCGTCTGGGCAGTGTCAACACCAGCCGTAGAATGTAGTTAATCTCTAGACTTGCATTAAACAGTGAAGAGCACAACTCCCGCTACGGCTGAACGCCGCGGCC
>ENA-UOOR01000544-UOOR01000544.1-fermentation-metagenome-genome-assembly--contig:-NODE-544-length-53077-cov-10.989457_pt1 | contig 53077 bp, 39 predicted proteins | sample MGYA00245780_ERZ724029 | MGnify/ENA primary metagenome ERZ724029 (study PRJEB28704, sample SAMN03018315) | fermentation metagenome | biome: anthropogenic terrestrial biome; feature: soil; material...
CTTTTGACCTTCTAAAAAGGATACAACGCAAAAAGCTTAATAGTACAAAGTCTACTGGAGAAAGGTTAACTCTATATATGGACAAAACGTCTTAAAGGGAAAAATTACCTCGGCTAGTTAAGAGGTTACCGCCGTTACCATCTAGAATTTTCAATAAAACAATAGGAAGGGTGAGTAACTTGTAGACTTGTATCTTAATACTTAAGTTTATACTATTTTTCGCTCCCCTTATAAAGAGAACGGGAGCTAAGGGAGGAGCAATCATGAAAAAATTATTGATCTTCTGTTCACTTGCCGCTTGCTTTTTATTACTTATCCCTAGAGTCGCTCTTGGCTTAAACACGGCGGAAGTTCAGGAGAGAGGTGGAGAGATTACCCTGATGTTTATTGGAGACAAAGGGTTGCAATTAGGAGTGGAATATGGTATTACCCCGGAGGTGGGGGCTTACGTTGAAATGAAAAACAATGTAACGAGAATAGGCGCAAAATATGAATTAGATTCTAATTTCGCGATTCTTTTAGGAGCAAATAACAAGGCGCCGTTTCTGGGGGTTAATATTTCCATGGCCGTAGATGAATACATTAGCTTGATGGGAGATTTAAATCTGTCATTGACCAACAGCCAATTAAGCGCTCTTTGCGAATTGGGAGCGGCTTTTAAAATTGTTGACAATTTGGATTTGCGTGGAGGCTTACTGGCCGAAGTAGATCCTGATGGCAGAAATTTAAATTTTCAAATGGGTGTGGGGATCAACTACTAATAAATTTTCATTATTGGTCCAAGCTAAGTTAAGGATTTGGAAGGAGGTCCCCTATTTAAAGGGGACCCGCCTTTTTTTAAGTAGTTCCCCACCCCAGCTGCTGGGGCAAGCGAAAGGATGAAAATTGCGACGAGCCATAGCAATTTGTTGGATTTTGGGATCTACAGTTGCAAAGGCTATCATTCATGCGAGCGGCGAGTGACGAGCTGCATTTTCCGGGTAGTCGCTCACGCCGGCTACCGCCCGCGCACATGAAAGGAGGGGCTGGGTGAGTCGCCTGGCCTGAAAGGTTCCCAGATTGGTTAAATAATAGCTAAGGCAATTATGCGATCCGTTATTAAAAGGAACTAAGTAAAATAGTGAACGTTTATTCAATAATAGATACTAATAGCGATGGGTTTTATTAAAGGGGGATGGGTATGAACATCTTAGTAGCAATCTTAGCTTTAAATTTGATTGTTATCATCCATGAGTTAGGCCATTATTTAGTGGCTAAAGCCTCTGGGATTAAAGTTTTAGAGTTTTCTCTTTTTTTCGGACCGAAAATTTTGACGTTGAAGAAGGGAGAAACCTTCTTTTCCCTTCGCCTTTTCCCAGTGGGCGCTTTTGTTATGCTAGAAGGGGAAGAAGAAACTTCGACTAGTGAGAGGGCTTTTAGCAATAAACCGTTAGGGGTTAAAGCCGCTGTTATTGCTGCCGGACCAGTGATGAACTTCCTATCAGCCCTTCTTTTTCTTTGTCTAGTCTTTTTTATGGTTGGCTATAATTCGACCTTGCTTGGGTTAGTTCCTAAGGGCTCGCCAGCGGATGAGGCTGGGCTCCAAACAGGAGATCGAATCATTAAATATAATGGAAAACGGATCTATCAGCCTTCGGACTTTTATTCATTCATGGCGATTTCCAAAGGAAAACCAAGTATAATAGAATTTCAGCGGGGAAAACAGAAACTGCAGGGACTGCTAACGCCGGATTTGATCCCTGAGAATCGATATATTTTAGGCTTTGGCGCCAAGGAACCATATGGTCAGGGCTCAACGGTTGTCGACTACGTTCTGCCCGGCTCCCCTGCGGAACAGGAGGGATTAGCTCCTGGAGATAAGATTATTAGTTTAGATGAGCAGCCAGTTGCCAGCAAGAAAGAGATCAGCGCTTATTTAAACAAGAAACAAGATTATCCAACAACGGTTACGTTGCTAAGAGCGGGGAAGGAAATTAAACTGACTATTCAACCAAGAATGGAGAAAGGGCCGGCGATTTATGAGACCGGGATTTCATTTCAAGTGGTTCGTGAAGGCTTATGGGAGACATTGAGACAACCTTTAATTTACATGTTTTCAACGATTAGAAGCGTTATTTTCACCTTCGGTTGGTTGTTGACTGGGAAAGTTTCTTTAACTCAGTTGGCAGGACCGGTGCGAATTGTAAGCATCATGAGTGAGGCTGTTAGTTATAGCCCTACCTTATATTTAGTCGTTATTAACCTGCTTAACATCTCTGCTTTAATTAGTATTGCCATCGGCGCCACCAATCTTTTACCTTTCCCAGCACTTGACGGTGGAAGGTTATTGATTTTAGGGATCGAGGCGTTGCGAGGGAAACCACTTTCTCCGGAGAGAGAAGCGACAATTTCGATGGTTGGTTTTGTTATTCTAATGTCATTAGGAGTTTTTGTTGTTTTTAATGATATCATTCAATTAATTTGGGGATGAGCTGTTTACCGCTAGCGCACGTGAACCGCTGAAAATTAAAACTAGAAGCGAGAAGTCTTGAAGTATTTTCCTAAAGTAAGAATCAAACATTATTGAGAGATTACAATATTTTGCAGGAAAAAGGTTATTATTGAAGAAATAACTTCTTAATATAGTTTATGTTAACATTGGTGGGGGGGTGATGAGATGAGATATCTACCTTTAGAAGAGATTAACGAGGAGATGTTTCTGGCTCACGCCATCTTTAGTAATGATGGAAAGATCTTGTTAAATAAGGGGACTAGGTTAACCCCTTCATATGTTAGAAGATTACGGGATATGCATTATTCCTATTTGTATGTGTATGAACGGAAAGATGAGAAATGGGATTGTACTGGGCCGATTAGTGATAATATTCGGTCCGAAGCGATGGGAGTTCTTTGGAACTCCCTGATTAGTGTAATTGAACGTAGGGCGCTCAACACCCAACAAATTACCTTTGTGCTCGAGGGTATTCTAAGAGATGTGCTTCAAAGACAGGACGGCTTATTTGATATTATTGATATAAAAACACCGGATAATTATATCTATAACCATTCTATTAATGTTTGCATCCTCTCCATCCTCATGGGAAGACAGCTAAAACTCGAGCGAGACCAGCTTAAAGAATTAGCGATTGGAGCTTTTCTCCATGATCTAGGGAAAGTATATCTTAAATCATCGCTAAAGAAACTAGAAGAACTCTCGACACAGGATATAGCACAGATTAAGCAACATACTAAAAAAGGGTTTGATATCCTGAGAACAACGCCGGGCTTTACCATAAAAATTGCTAATATTGCTTATCAACACCATGAGCGGGAAGATGGCTCAGGATACCCGCTGGGACTAATTGGAGAAGATATTCCCCTTTATTCCAAAATAGTAGCGCTTGCTGATTCTTATGACGCCATGGTCTCAAAGAGAATCTATCGCGAGTCCTTATGGAATGATCAAGTTCTAATCGAGTTAGAGAAAGAAACTCCCCGAAAATATGATCCTGAGGTAGTTTCTGCTCTTCGTCAGTCAGTAGCTGTGTATCCCATTGGGAGTATTGTTCAACTAAGTGATGGGCAATCAGCGGTTGTGGTTGAGGTTTCCTCATCCAAAACCGTTCTGCAGTATTTAGAGGTAAGTGCTGGTTTTTCGGAAGTACGCGCTGATTTAGAGACCAAAATTGAAAAACGTTTAGCTTAGAGCATTCTTGATGAATAGTGTAATCAAAAAAAGCCTTTTTTGATTTAAGGGAATTGCTTAATTCAATGATTATTAATTTCGCCGCAGGATAGTTTAAATTAATGTTTAAGAAAAGGAATTTATATCTTGATAAAGAATTATCTACAAAATAGGCTCTTTTTTTTTATACCATCTTTTGCATTAAGGGTCTTACTTTGGCATCTTTTACACAAAAATTAACTAATATTGATTCCATAAAACAGATACTAAAACAAACCACGCTAAAGCATGAGTGCAGAAGGGAAGAAGGGTTTATAAATATTCTTAGAAAAGAACAGATCCCTTAACTGAAGCTATAGTTTATGATAGGAGGACACTAAATGATAGAAGTACCCTACTCTTTAATAATTCCCGAAAACTATCAATCATTGTTGGAGGTTAGAGAGACACAAATTGCCATAAAAAAGTTGAAAGATTATTTTGAAAACGCTTTAGCAAAAGAGTTAGGTTTGATCCGAGTATCGGCTCCTTTGTTTGTTCGTCCGGAGTCGGGATTAAATGATAATCTTACTGGAAAAGAAAGGCCAGTTAGTTTCGATGCAATAGGAATAAATGGAGAGCAGTGTGAGATCGTCCAATCGCTTGCTAAATGGAAGAGAATGGCCCTTGAAAAGTATGGCTTTACTTTCGGAGAGGGCTTATATACTGATATGAATGCTATTCGCCGAGATGAGGAGTTGGATAACCTTCATTCCATCTATGTTGACCAGTGGGATTGGGAGAAAGTTATCCGCAAGGAAGAAAGAACGATTGAGACTTTGAAGCAAACAGTTAATCAGATTTATAAAGTGCTTAAAGAAACAGAGGCTTATATTAGGAACTACTTTCCGGTTCTCCCTAAAGAACTACCTGATGAGATTAAGTTTATTTCTTCTCAAGAATTAGAGGACCGCTTTCCTCACTATTCGCCTAAAGAACGGGAAGAAGCGATTACACAGGAGTGGGGAGCAGTATTTATTACCAAGATCGGGGGAATCCTGAAATCGGGGACAAGGCATGATGGGAGAGCTCCTGATTATGATGATTGGATGCTAAATGGAGATATTATCCTCTGGTATTCACCTTTACAAAAGGCCTTGGAAATTTCATCCATGGGGATCAGAGTCGACGAAGAAAGCCTTGTTCAGCAAGTAAAAGAGTTAGGATGTGAAAGGCGCCTGACCCTCGATTACCATCGGGAGTTAATCAAAGGAAAGCTTCCCAATACCATTGGTGGTGGGATTGGCCAGTCTAGGCTATGTATGTATTTTCTAAAGAAAGCGCATATCGGGGAGGTACAAGCCTCAGTCTGGCCCGAAGAGATGATTGCGCAGTGTAAGAAGGCAGATCTTTTCCTATTGTAAAAATCCCATAACGATATTATTTGGAGGAGTTAAAGATGGATGGAGTGCTAGTAAAACAGATTTTTCAGGAACCCGGTCTTTATCTTAATAAACCGATAAAAGTAAGCGGTTGGGTAAGAACGCTCCGGGTTTCTAAGTCTTTTGGCTTTATTGAGCTTAATGATGGTTCCTTTTTTAAAAATTTACAAGTAGTCTTTGATGAGACGCTTAGTAATTTTCAACAGCTTACGAAAATCCTTATAAGCACAGCATTGATTGTGGAAGGGGAACTAGTAGAAAGTCCAGGGGCTAAACAACCTTGGGAACTGAAAGCAAAGCGGATAGAGATTGAAGGGTTATCAGCTCCAGACTATCCATTACAGAAAAAAAGACATTCGTTAGAATATTTAAGGACGATTGCGCATCTGAGACCTAGATCCAATACTTTTTCCGCGGTTTTCCGGATTAGATCGCTAGCGGCTTATGCTATTCATCGGTTTTTCCACGAAAGGAACTTTGTCTATGTTCACACGCCAATTATTACCGGTAGCGACTGTGAAGGAGCAGGGGAGATGTTTCGGGTTTCTACTTTAGATTTGGAAAAGCTCCCCCGAGATCGTGAGGGGAAGATCGATTTTTCTAAAGATTTTTTTGGGAAAGAAGCAAATTTGACGGTTAGTGGGCAATTAGAAGCAGAAACATTCTGTATGGCTTTTCGTAATGTCTATACCTTCGGTCCTACCTTCCGTGCTGAGAACTCCAACACTCCTCGGCATGCGGCGGAGTTTTGGATGGTTGAACCAGAGATCGCCTTTGCTGACCTCCAAGATGATATGGTCTTAGCAGAGGAGATGTTAAAATATATTCTTACTTATTGCCTGGAGAATGCTCCGGAGGAGATGGAATTTTTTAATCAATTTATTGATCAAGGGCTACTCAAAAGGCTAGATAATGTCATAACTTCAGATTTTGGGCAACTTACCTATACTGAAGCGATTGAACTACTAAAAAAATCCGATCAATCGTTTACTTATCCGGTCGAATGGGGGGTGGACCTCCAAACAGAACACGAACGATACTTAACAGAACAGGTATTTAAAAAGCCCATTTTTGTAACTGACTATCCAAAGGATATTAAAGCCTTTTATATGAGGCTTAATGACGACAATCGAACGGTCGCGGCCATGGATTTATTAGTACCTGGAGTAGGTGAGATTATTGGCGGTAGTCAACGTGAAGAACGGATCGCTCTCTTAGAGCAACGGTTAGACGAGATGGGACTAGCCCACGAGGACTACTGGTGGTACCTTGACTTGCGGAAATACGGTGGGACAAAACATGCCGGGTTTGGTCTAGGATTTGAGCGGGCGATTATGTATCTAACGGGGATCACTAATATTAGGGATGTCATACCTTTCCCCAGAACGGTTAATTTCGCGGAGTTTTAAAGTTTATTGGTCGATATAAAATGAGCGCGAATGATTGCTTTTTTTGAGCAAACGAGAATATTTTATGTTACATTTGTAGAAACTATAAGGACTGACTTGAGAAGAAGGAGGGGCGCCGGTGAAAAACCAGGTTGAACTGGTGATTGATGCCAAATCCTCACTGGGTGGGAACCCCTATTGGGATGGAGAAACACAGACCTTCTGTTGGATCGACCTGATGGGAAGCAAAGTGTATACCCACTATCCCGAGACCGCGACTAACCATTGGCTGGAAGTTAACCAGTATGTGGGAGCCTTTATCCCTCGTCAAGCTGGTGGGGCGGTAATAGCTCTCCAAACGGGAGTTTACTTACTGCAACCACAAACCAATGAAGTTATTCCCGTGTTTTATCCAGAACCCCATCTCCCTGAGAACCGGTTTATTAGCGGGAAATGTGATATTGCAGGTCGCTTTTGGGCCGGGACTTCGGATCTTCAGAGTAAGAAACCATGGGGGACCCTTTATTGTATGCAACAAGATCATACAGTTCGACCAGTGTTAGTTAATGTTACGCTCCCCTGGGGGATGGGCTGGAGTCCGGATTATCGAGTTATGTATTTTGCAGATTCTCCCACCCGGGAGATTGTTGCTTTTGATTTTAGCCCTGAAACCGGCTCTTTAAATAACAAGCGAACTGTGGTCAAATTCCCAGAGGGAGTCGGTTTGCCGGCAGGAATGAGTGTCGATGAAGAAGGTAAACTATGGGTAGCCCATTGGGAGGGTTCCCGAGTAACCCGTTGGGACCCGACAACCGGTGCTCTCTTAGCGACGATTAATCTTCCCGTGACCCAGGTCTCCTCATGCTTGTTTGGCGGGGCGCAATTAGATGAGTTATATATAACAACTGGACGCTATCAACTGAGTGAGAAAGAACTTGCTCGGCAATCAAAGGCCGGAGGAGTCTTCAAAATTAAACTTGGAGTTAAGGGTTTACCCGCGCCTAAATTTGCCGGTTAACTTAATACTAATACTGTAAAGCTGATTTCGGAACAGAAGTATTAACCGCTAAGAGACGAGGGTGACGTGCTGCTTCGTATCCAGAACGCATATTCTCTCGAATCCCCAGCGGGCTAAAATCAAGCGCATCTCCAGCCAGGTTGTTTTTGGGAGCAATAATTCTAATCGGGATCGGGTGTTTATCAGGAAACTTCCACCAGGATTTATTGAGCGCCTGGGCTAATTGTAAGTCATTGACCGCGATCTCACTGACCAGAATCTCAATCGTCCGTAAAATTGCTTTCACGGCGCCGCCTGGTTTGACTGAAGGCATGATCGCTTGCAGGCCCGGGCTTAGAGGGAAGGTAGTAATGACCACGATTTCGTCAGGTTTCTCTTGAACAGCTGCCGCTAAGGGGGTTACATCTCTTAATCCGCCATCATACCAATGTTTCCCGGCGATTGGAACAGCCGGGAAGAATAAGGGCATACTAGCGCTGGCTAAAATATAACTTAGAAAATCTTCACGTAACTTCCGATTTCTACTATCTGCACAGAACAGATCACCAGACTCAAGGGCAACAGCGGTTACTTTAACTACTGTTGCCGGGTGGAAAAGACGTTCGAGATCGATCTTTATCTTGATTAAGTCACGAAGACCGGAGGGGTTATACAAAGAATCGCGGAATAAAAATCTTAATACTCTTCCTAAGAAACCCGACTCATAGATGGAATTATTACCTTTAAGTCCTAACCACAATGCCTTTAACTCCTGAGCTAGATCCACAAGCTCTTCACGGTTGCAAGCTTGACCAAGAAAAGCGGCATTTAAAGCTCCGACACTAGTGCCAATGAAAATTTGAAAATCTAACTTTTCCTCGATAAGCAGATACTCTAGCGCTCCCACCTCAAATGCTCCTTTGCTTCCCCCTCCAGATAGGACTAAAGCGCGTTTCATCCCCATACTAATCTCTCCCTGCTTAATGCTAAACCTCCTTATAATTGTATGAAAGCTAATTGGAAAGTGTTTATCATTAAACTTTCGACAGGGATTTAAGATAAAGATTACGCTCCTTAAAGACCAGTATTGAAGAAAGGGGCTGATCTCGACTAGATCGCCCCTTTTTCTTCTGTTAAGAATCTAAACTGCGCCATAAATAAATGGTAGTAGCTTCCCTTCTTTCTTAATAATTCTTGATGAGTACCCATCTCGATGATCCGACCGCAATCAATTACCATAATCCGATCCGCATTTACAATGGTGGATAGTCGGTGCGCTATTACGAAAGAGGTGCGGCCAGCGAGCAGTTTTTCTATCCCTTGCTGTAACAAGCGTTCGGTATGAGTATCAATCCCGGCGGTGGCTTCATCAAGGATAAGGATCCGGGGCTCGGCTAGTAAAGCGCGGGCAAAGGCGAGCTGTTGTCTCTGCCCAAAGGAGAGCCTGGAACCGCGTTCTTGGACTCTAGTTTCATAACTGTTTTCCAGTTTAGAAATGAAATCATGGGCATGAACCGCCTTAGCGGCCTCAATACACGCTTCATCACTAGCGTTTAACCGTCCATATCTGATATTATCAATGATGCTACCGGAAAAAAGAAAAGTATCTTGAAGTACAACCCCCATCTGACTGCGGAGACTTTCAAAGGTGACATCCCTCACATCATAACCATCGATTAGCACTTTTCCTGCTTGGGGCTGAAAGAAACGACTAATCAAGTTAATAATACTAGTTTTACCAGCCCCGGTTGGTCCGACCAAGGCGACTGTTTCACCAGCATTTACCGAAAAGCTTACATTTTCGAGGACGGTTTGACCAGCTACATAACCAAAGGTGACATTCTTAAATTCTACTTCGCCGCGGAGCACAGGCAGAGTTACTGCCCTCTCCGCTTCTTGGATTGTAGGCTTAATGTCCATTATTTCAAAGATCCGTTCGGCGCCTGACATATTAGCGACGAGAGTATTATAAAAACTACTAATATTCATTACCGGTCGCCAGAACATGGAGACATAACCAGAGAAAGCGACCAACAAACCGATGGTGACGGTTCCTGTATTTAGAAGATGGATTCCATACCAGAAAACTGCTATGGTTCCGATGCCCCAGGAGAGTTCGACTGAAGGCCAGAAGAGATCATTTAAACGAACGGCTCGAATAAAGGCATCAAGATTTTCTTGGAGTAATCCATGAAAGTCTCTTTTAGTATGTTCTTCAGCGGTAAAACTTTGTACCACTCTTATTCCAGAGAAATTCTCATGGGTAAAGGCATTAGTATTAGAAGTCTTTTTCCTAAAAATTTGCCAGCGCTGATGGGAGACAATTTCTACCGTGCCCATGAAGACCACTAACAAGGGGAGAGTGACAAAAGAAGCCAAAGCCAGACGATAATTCATCGACAGCATAATAATGATCACAGCGATAATGGTGGCCAGATCAGGAACTAGATTAGCAACGCTATTATTAAAAAGATTACTCAATGAGTTTACATCCCCGATTACCCGCGCTAAGATCTTACCAACCGGCCGGTGGTCAAAAAACGACAGAGGAAGCTTTTGGATGTGAGTATATAACTCTTGTCTAATGGTTAAATGGATTTTATTGGTCATTTCAGACATAATCTTAATCCGTTGTCTAGTACAGAACATGGAGACTATCTTGATTGCAATCATCACTAGCCCTAAAAGCATTAGTCCGGACACATTTTTAGCAATAATATATTTATCGATCGCTAGTTTTAAAAGATAAGGATTAAGAAGTTCTACCCCAGTAACGATTCCCATTAGGGAAATAGCTACTGCCGCCTGAAATTTATAGGGCTTAAGGTAAGAAAAGAGCCTCAAGATTAGATCGACTTTCACTGAATTGTTAATCATTTCATCTTCATCTATTTTATTGATGGGCAATGGCTTTCACCTCCAGGTCACTTATTCCTTGAAACTGGTCTCTATAGGTTGCATAGTATCTTTTTTCCATAGCTAAAAGCTGTTGATGCGTGCCTCTTTCCACGATTTTCCCATCTTCAATAATCAGAATCTCATCGGCGTTTTTAACAGCAGAGATGCGATGGGCAATAATAAATTTGGTGAGGCCTCCCTTGGTCTCCAGGGCTTTCTGGATCTGGTACTCAGTCTCCATGTCCAGATTAGAAGTGGCATCATCTAAAATCAGAATAGCTCCTTTTTTTACCAGGGCGCGAGCGATCGCCAGCCGCTGTTTTTGGCCTCCGGAGAGACCGATTCCCCGCTCACCGATGATGGTGGCTAATCCTTGTGGAAGTTCAGCAATGAACTGATCAAGGGCGGCTTTTTCTAATGCCGACTTTACCTGAGGGGTAGTTACTTCCTCCCACCCGAATTTAACATTCTCCTCAATAGTCGCCGAGAAAAGGAAGGTATCCTGCATTACGACGGAGACTCGACTACGAAGCAGCTTAAGTGGAAGCTGAGTGATGTTAACCCCATCAAGGAAGATAGAACCGGAACTACAATCATAATACCTGGCGATTAAATTCACTAATGAGCTCTTGCCAGCGCCGGTCATCCCCATGATCGCGATAGTGGCGCCTGGTTTCGCCTCCAGGTTAATATCCTCCAAAATTACCTTGCCATTATGGATGAACGAAACATTTTTAAAAACCAGATGGCCATTAAATTTCTGTGGGATGATCGGATTCTCCGGTTCTTTGATCGTTGGTTGTTCGGTAAAAAGCTTTTCAATTTTTCCGACGGAAGCTTTACATTCAGCCAGGTCATTAATGAGCCAGCCGCTCATCCGCATGGGCCAGATTAACATCCACAGATAGTTGCTAAAAGCCACTAGTGTTCCGATGGTGATCTCCTCGTTAATGACCAGTAATCCTCCGCCGACCGTAACAAGCACTACTGCCAGATTGGTTAGGAACTCAATACGGGGAAAATGTTTCCCCCAAATTAGGGCCCGTTTTACTTTATACTCATAATTTTCTTGGTTTTGCCGGAAAAACTTTTCGCATTCGTGTTGTTCGCGACCAAAAGCCTTAACCAGTCTTACCCCAGCGAGATTCTCCTGGGCAGTAGTGTTAATCTTTGCTCCTTGGTCACTAATGCGGTCGCAAACTTCAGCAATTTCTTTTTCTAAATGGACCGCAATCCAAGCAATGAGCGGCATAATGACTAGAGCGAGCAGTGATAGTTTCCAATTAAGCGAGAATAAGATAAGACTGGCAATTACAAAATAGACAAGATTTTCGATGGAAAGCATAATTACATAAGCCATTGCTCCCCAAATATTATCCACATCATCTTTCATTCGAGACATGAGTTCTCCTGTATTGGTCCGGTCAAAAAAGTCAAAGGAGAGCGATTGGAGATGAGCAAAAAGGTCTGCTCGTAAATGGGCGACGACTTTCTGCCCACCATAATCAAACAAATATTCTTTAGCATAACCGAGTACTGTCCGTCCCAGGGTAATACCGAACAAACTTAGTAGCACACTGGCGAGCAGGCTAGTCTTTCCTTTAATAATCACCTCGTCAATCACTATTTTCAACAGATGAGGATTAATCATATCTAAAGCGATCCCGATTAGCATGGCGAAAAGGGCAAAGATAAAATACCATTTTGACTGCTTAACATAAGAGAGTAAGCGTTTCACTTGTTCACATCCTATCTGCGCATTAAGATCAAAGTGTTCTTAATCTAAGGAATTGCATAATGGGGCTATTAGAGATTATTTAATAATGATTAGGGCATTTTCTAGTAGTCAAGAAAAAGAAAAGACCACGGAAAGTCCATGGCCTTTACTTAAGCAATATAAAAGCCGTGGAAAGATATCTCCACGGCTTGAAATTAGGCGTCAAAAAACATGAATTTTTCTCAGAGGTGGGGATATCGGTTTATTAATCAATATAACAAAAGATAATATGGACCCTTCCGAGCTTAAAGTGACTTTCATCTTCCCTACCTCCTTGTCACTTAAATTTAAACTGATGTTAAAATTATACAATCGGTTGTTACTACTGTCAAGAGGAATTTTTATATTATAATTCACTGTTATCGTTATTTCCCGGAAATTATTACCCCTGTTGAAGCGACCCACTGTTTTTAGCCACACCAGAAAAATCTCCATTTGGACTAGGATTTCCCCCCGAGAAGCGAGAAAGAAGAATACCTCTTTGCTTAATAAAAAGGTCTTAAGGACTCCTTGACTTGATTTTTTTCACCCAAGAACGAGTATAAGTTACGAATACGATTATAAAATAAACAGCACTTCTTTTACCAATATTTATGAAAAAATAAAAAGGATTTATAACAACGGCGAGTAATAAACCACTATATATTTTCTTCTTAAATCTGACGATAACATAAGAAAGTCTTTGTCTAGAAAGAAATGATGGGAGACACATAATGAGATACTTACCACTTGCAGAAATAAGAGAAGGGATGTTATTAGCCAGAAATATTTACGGTAATGATGGCCGTGTCTTGCTAGTTAAGGGCGCCAAACTTACCAAAACTTATCTTCAGAAATTAAAAGAGATGAATTATACTCATCTCTATGTCGGGGAAAAAGAGGAGGATCTTGAGTTTAAGGGGCCAATTAGCGATCAAACTTATAGTGAAGCTATCGCAGCAGTACGGGAAGTATTACTTCGGGCAGCTAAAGATCAAAACCTTGGTTTAAAGACAGTTTTAGATGTAGTAGATTTTATGGTTGATGAGGTTGTGGAAGAGGATGTTTTGTTTAATATCATTGATCTGAAGAACCATAATAACTATACTTATCTACATTCGGTAAATGTCAGTATTATCTCAACCATTATGGGTAAAGTTTTAGGTTTGAATAGAAATAAACTTAAAGAATTGGCGGCAGGAGCGCTTCTTCACGATATTGGTAAAGTATTTATTGAGAATACTATTCTGGAAAAAACAGAGGATCTTAGTTATCAGGAATATGAAAAGATGATGTTTCATTCAAAGTATGGTTTTGATCTGTTAAGAGAGATACCAGAATTGAGTCTACTCTCTGCTCACGTGGCCTATCAACATCATGAGCGAGAAGATGGCTCTGGTTATCCACGCGCTCTTAATGCAGATGAAATTCATCTTTATGCTAAAATTACGATGGTGGCAGATTCATATGATGCGATGACTTCAGGCAGAAGTTACAGAAGAGTGTTATGGAGTCATGAAGCGATTGAGGAGTTGATCAGCGATTCCCCAAAAAAATATGATCCCAAGGTAGTTACGGCTTTAACTCAATCAGTGGCTTTATACCCCGTTGGTAGTGTTGTTTTATTAAACAATCTTGAGGTGGCAATCGTCAACGATGTTTCAACGAAAAGGATCAGAATTCAATTGCTTACCGGAGAAAAAAAAGGGGAGATCATAGAGTTATTCGCTGATTCATTGATAAAAATCGAAAGAAGGTTATCATAAAGCCCAAAAAAGGGTAATGGGCTTTTATTTAATAATAAATCTGCTTGACAAGCCAATGGCAAATAATATAAAATTCAGGGGTAATACAGTTATGTTACTCTTAAGTAAAAAAGAGGCAATAATTATCGACAATTAAGAATAAACGAGTAGGAGGAAAGATTCTGGAAGAGATAATAAATTATTTGCAGAAAAACAGAATTAGCGACTGGAAGACAATCGTAAACTACTTAAAAGAAGAGGGACGAATTCGGCTTTTGGAAGCAGGGAAAGATATTCGCATCTATCAGTATATCTCCTTCTCTGGAGATAAAGTAAAGATCTGTTTATATCAGGATGGAACCCTCGATTATACTGAGGTTAGCAAATGATTAACAGCGTATGGTATGCTTTGAGGAAAACTGAATTAACATTCGGAGTGTCCACAAGCTAAACATTGAGCGCAACCTTCAAAAAAGGCAAAGGCATACATCCCACAAGCAGGGCAGAGATTAAAGAGGGGCCGAGGGCGATTTTCCGCTGAAGCTTCTGGCGCCAGTGGAAGAGAAGATTGTTCTTCCTCAAACAAGTGTAATTTTTCCTGAATAACAGTCTCTGGTGTTGCTGAACTTAGGAAGCCATTAAGAAATTGACCGATGGCGTCTGGGACAGAACGGACCCGATGGAGACCAAACCCTACAGAGCGACTGCCTCCGATCCCGATGAGTTGTTCAGCGACAGCCTTTGGATCAATACCGCAACGGAAAGCTAGCGAAATCAGACGGGCAATAGCTTCGGTGAAAGCCATAATATCCGTTCCTGCCTTGCCGATCTGAGCGAATAATTCAAAAGGTCGATTCTGATAATAATTTAAAGTGAGATAAAGATTCCCCTCAGGGGTTTTTTTGCTATCAGTTATTCCATTTAAACGAACCGGACGTTTAAGCGGATGGATCTTACCCCATTCCCCGAACCTTAGCGAAGAGAGACGCCGGTCCGTGGCGGAGGCTTTGTGATTGGCAGTTAACCCAATCTGCATTGGCTGGTCCTTAATACTACCGTCCCGGTAAATTGTGACCCCTTTACACCCCAGTTGAAAAGCGAGCAGATAAGCTGAAGCGACCTCTGCCCTCCTTACATCCCGAGGAAAATTGATTGTTTTAGAGACGGCGTTATCAGTATATTTTTGAAAAGCAGCTTGCATTTTCAGATGCCACTCCGGGGAGATCTGATGAGCAGTTATAAAGATATTTTTTAGATTAGCGGGGAGTTCCGGTATGTTTTCCAAGTTACCTTGTTCAGCAATCGTGTTAATCAGCTGTTGGCGATAGAAACCTTTTTCTTGAGCATATTTCACAAATAAAGGATTAACCTCAATTAACCGCTCATTATCTAAGATTTGCCTAGTAAAGGCAATACTAAAGAGTGGCTCAATTCCGCCACTCGTTCCGGCGATGATGCTAATCGAACCGGTAGGAGCAATAGTGGTTGTGGTAGCATTTCTTAGGGCAGGAAGGCCGGGGCGGTCATGAATACTACCCTTAAAATTAGGAAAAGCGCCTCTTTCTTCTGCCAGAGCGGCAGAGGCGGTTTTGGATTCGCGGTCAATAAAACTCATTACTTCTTCCGCCAAAACAAGAGCCCGGTCAGAATTGTAGGGTATCCCCATTTTAATTAATAATTCAGCCCAGCCCATCACTCCTAACCCAATTTTTCGGTTGGCTTTAGAGATCGACTCAATTTTAGCATGAGGATAAACCGAAGCATCGATTACATTATCTAAAAAACGCACCCCAACATGGACTGTCTCTTTCAGGTCTTCCCAGTCCACCTCAGGAGTTTCTTCCCTTTCTTTACAGAACAAAGAGAGGTTAATGGAACCAAGGTTACAAGCTTCGTAGGGGAGAAGTGGTTGTTCCCCACAGGGATTAGTGCTTTCGATGGAACCCAGTTGCGGAGTAGGGTTAAACTCATTAATCCGATCAATAAAGATTACACCGGGTTCTCCTGAAGACCAAGCGGCGTTAATGATCGAATCAAAGAGCGTTTGCGGATCAACCTGGGCCACAGGCACCCCCGTTCTGGGGTTAATTAAAGGAAATTGTTCTTTTTCGGCCATTGCTTCCATAAAACGATCGGTAATAGCTACCGAGAGATTAAAATTAGTATATTCGCCGCTTCCCTGTTTCGCAGTGATAAAACTTTCAACATCCGGATGATCAATGCGCAGAATCCCCATATTCGCTCCTCTTCTGGTTCCCCCTTGTTTAACAGCTTCAGTACTGGCGTTATATACCTTTAGAAAAGAAAGGGGGCCGCTCGCCACCCCGCCGGTTGATCCTACCTGATCGTTTTTGGGGCGGAGACGGGAAAAGGAGAAGCCTGTACCGCCCCCGCTTTTATGGATTAAAGCAGCGATTTTTAGTGATTCAAAAATTGATTCCATGGAATCTTCAATCGGCAGTACAAAGCAGGCGGCTAATTGCTGAAGAGGATGTCCGGCATTCATTAAAGTCGGGGAATTAGGGAGGAATTTTCTTTGGTCCATAATCTCGAAGAAGGTTTCTTCCCATTTTTTGGCCTCCGCTTCGGATTGACCGCAGCTCCAGATCTCCACTTGGGCAATGTTCCTTGCGACGCGAGTTAACATCTCCTCGGGGGTTTCCAGTGTATCATTGCTTTTTCGTTTCAAATAACGCCGTTCTAAAATGGTACGGGCATTTTCAGAGAGTTTCATCGAAAAGAACCTCCTTTTAGCTTGCATGAATCTCATTCAACATGGGCGACCAGCAACCAGCAAGAGTATCAACCGGATCTTCGCTTCTCTAGAAAGCGTAAGACTATGCTAGCGGATGGTTGTTGGAGCAGTAAAGCAATGATGCAAGGAAGGGCAGCAGCGGGTGGGAAATAATTTAGGGCGATTACTACCCCAGCGCTAATATTTCTTAGCCCCGTCAGAAAAAGCATGGCTTAGGAAACATTATGAGGAAAGTTAGCAAGTTTGGAGGCAAAATAACCCAGAGCGAAATCAAAGGAGATCATAGTTAATAAAACGAAGAATAATAGTATAACCTGAAAGCCAGCCGTCTATATATTGTGGTTAAATACCAGCTAAGGTAATTATGCAATTCCCTCAAAAGAAAAAATAGAGAAAAAATAGTTACAAAGGGGAATTTCAATGGCGCTTAAAGAAGAACTGCGTATGCTTCCCACTAGTCCAGGAGTTTATCTCATGAAAAACAAGGAAGAGAAAGTAATCTATGTTGGCAAGGCGATTTCCCTGAGACAGAGAGTACGATCGTATTTTCAGTCCTCTGCTAACCATTCCCCACGGATTGCCAGGATGGTAGAGCAGGTAGCGCGGGTAGATTTTATTACCACCACTTCTGAGGTAGAAGCTTTGGCTTTAGAATGTAACCTGATTAAAGAACATCGACCTAAATATAATGTCCGCCTAAGGGATGATAAACAATACCCATGGGTAAAGGTTACTTGGCAGGAGACTTATCCCCGCATCTTCATTATTCGCCGCCCACAAAAAGATGGCGCTCGCTACTATGGCCCCTTTACCGATGCGGGGGCCCTACGGGAAATTTTGCGGTTACTACGGAAAATATTTCCGATTAGAACTTGTAAAAAAGCACTAACAGCAGGAGAGCGCCGGCGGCCTTGTCTCAATTTTCATATCGGAAAGTGTTTAGGCCCCTGCTCCGGTGAAGTTAATCCAGAAGAATATCGTCAACTGATTCAAGAATTCTGCCGTTTAATGGAGGGGCACACTGAACAGCTAGAAGCAGAATTGAGCGCTGAAATGGCCGTAGCGGCTCAGCAGCAAGAGTATGAGAAAGCGGCTTTAATCCGGGATAAATTACGAGCCTTGCAAAAAATAGTAGAACGCCAGATTGTCGTCTCTTCGGTTCCTAAAGACCGAGATGTTTTTGGTTTAGCCTGGGGGGAAGAAGGGGGGCTGATCCAACTTCTTCAGATTCGCCGAGGAAAATTGATTGGGAAAGAAAATTTCTTTTTTGTCGATGTCCTGGGTGAACAGGAAGATTTTCTCCGTAGTTTTCTTTTACAATATTATGATCAGCAGGATTATATCCCCAAAGAAATTTTGCTTCCCTTTGTCTTGCCTGATAAAGAAGCGGTTGAAGAGTGGTTGAAAGAAAGGAGTGGACAGAGAGTCCACTTATTTTACCCACAAAGAGGTGAAAAGTTTCGACTGCTGCGGTTAGCAAAAGAGAATGCCGAAATTCAACTTAAACAGGAAATTGGCCAACGAAAATTAGCGGAGGAGCAGGCTAACGAAATTTCGGAGAGATTAAGGGAGCTCTTGTCGCTTTCTGCAGCTCCTCACCGCATAGAGGCTTTTGATATCTCTCATTTACAAGGGGAAGAACCTGTGGCTTCGATGGTTGTTTTTATTCAAGGACAACCTTCTCCCGAGGCTTACCGTCGGTTTAAGATCCACGGTGTAACTGGGATTGATGATTATGCTTCTTTACAAGAAGCGGTTAAGCGCCGATTTTTACGCGGGCGGAAAGAGCAGGAAGAAAACGTCCCGCATCCTAGTTTTCTACCTTTTCCGGATCTGTTAGTGATTGATGGAGGGAAAGGTCAATTAAAGGCAGTTACTGAGGTTTTAGCAGAACTGGGGTTTAAGGAACAGCCAGTGCTTAGCTTAGCTGAAAAGGAGGAGGAGATCTTTCTTCCTGGGAGAGGAGAACCCCTTCACTGGAGAAAAGAGGAGCAAGCTCTTCATCTACTCCAACGGCTTAGAGATGAGGCGCACCGTTTTGCCTTAACCTACCATCGTTCCCTGCGTGAAAAAAAGACAACTTTTTCACGATTGGATCAGATTAAAGGAATTGGTCCCAAACGAAAAAAAGCTTTACTCCATAAATTTGGTTCTCTACAAAGGATTAGAGAAGCAACTTATCAAGAACTACTTGCCGTAGAAGGCATGACGGACAAAGCTGCTCGCGCTGTCCTTGAGGGATTAGAAGAAACGAAGTAAAAAGAAAACTGGAGAGTTCGACTATTTTTAAGTATTCCTGCCAAGTGTGGTAAGATATACATTATGGGGTTTAGCAGGAGTTATGTTGAAAAAAGAGAATTAGTAGGCAACAAGGGCACACTGAAAATTTACTCAAGCATCAAGCCAAAACAGATTCGAGTCGCATTCAAAGCACTAGACCAATACTTTTGCCACAATAGTTTAAAGTTTACTACACCTGAGGAAATTACCTAATCACCTTAGAGAACCACTCTCATTTAGGGAATTTCTTAACCAAACACAGCCGCTCGGTGAGAAGGAGGTGAAAACGACTTAGGCATTGAACGGCGGACAGGCGTAGTAATTAATCACACTACTATACGCAGCCGGAAAAGAGAGGAATTGAGGAAACATGAAGAGCTCAATTAGACTCTTTTCTAATCGTAGCAATCGTCTTGATAAATTTCCTAATAACAATTCAAACAAAAATCGTACAACCTAAGGAGGAACGAATTGATGAAACGCATCATCGCATCTTTAATAGCAGTTTTAATGCTTGCCTTTGTTACACCAGTTGTTTTTGCCGCTAACATGGATTTTACCGGGGAAATTTCCAGTGAAGTTAAGTACAGCAAGGAATTTTCCGGCGTATCCGAGCTTGAACTCTCCGCCAACCTTGGTAATAACTTAAAGGCGGGGCTTAACTTTGGTAAAGAAAAACAATCATTTCCTTGGAACCCAGCTAATATGAGTATTAAAAACTTATGGCTGGAGACCAAAGGAGCGTTAGTACCAGGAACCCCAGAGTTTGTTACCAGAATCGGAGGCATGGATGTAGAGTACTCTGATTATATTGCTTCCGAGGTTAACACCACAGGGATCAGCATTGATCAATTATCTATGGGTCCTGTTACTCTTGGCGGTTACTATTCTCTGGATAGCGCTAGTAACCTCGATCGAGGCGCTTACCTGAAAGCGAAACTAGTGGAAGGAATAGAAGCTCAGGGAACCATCGTTAAAGCTAATGATGAGCTTTCTTATGCGGTTGAGACTTCAGTTAAACCTGTAGAGCGGGCAGAAGTATCTGGAACCTTTGCTGCTGTTGACCAGGGCGAGCAGGCCTATAGAGTTGATGGAAACTATCAACTCTTAGAAGGACTCGAAGTGCGAGCCGGTTATCAGGATATTCCAGCAGAATTTGCTCCAGCTCATATGACTACTGATACCGATGTTCTAGAAAATGGCACAGGTTTCACAGTTGGCGCTACTGCTAATCAGTATGGATTCGAAGTTATTGGCGATTATGCTGATTATAACAAAACCATCGATTACTCAGTGGCGCGTACTCTGACTTTAGCGGGAATGGACTTTGACACTAAGCTGGAAGGGGACTTCAACGTAGAAACAACTACTGTGAATGAACTGGAAGCCAGTGTGGGTTACAATGCTCCTAATGGACTGGGTCTGGCTGTTGCCTATGATTTGATTAATAACCAACCGAAGGCCTCAGCCGAACTGAATTTACAATTCTAAGGGAAAAAGAATAATCTTGAACAAAACCCGGGATATCCCGGGTTTTGTTCTGATCTACCTATCTTATACATATCTTTTGATCGCGAACATAAGATTTATTGATTTGGTTGAAACAGGAAACGGAAATTTTGCTGCAGGAAAATTCGACTTTATGTCGAATATAGATAATTATAAAGCAAGAGGATCCAGTTGCGAAAGATCTTGAATTGACCAGTATTAACTCTGATTTTAATAATACTTTATCTTCTATAAAAACATGCCTCTGGTCACCAAAGCGAGGTGAGGACTTACTCGATTTTACGTCCATCAATTGGATATATTTGTCATAATTGTTAATTGGTACTATTTATAAATATATTTTTTAGGAGGTAACAACAGTGGCTAAGGTAGTATTTGAACATGTCTATAAGAAATTCCCTAATGGGGTTATAGCCGTTAATGATTTCAACCTTGAGATTAAGGATAAGGAATTTGTTGTTTTGGTCGGACCTTCTGGATGTGGAAAAACCACTTCTCTACGGTGCGTGGCGGGTTTAGAGGAAGCTAGTTCCGGAAATATTTATATCGGAGATAATATTGTCAACGATGTTGCTCCCAAAGACAGGGATATCGCTATGGTCTTCCAGAATTATGCTCTTTATCCTCACATGGATGTTTATAATAATATGGCTTTCGGTTTGAAACTAAGAAAATTCCCTAAAGTAGAGATTGAACGGAGAGTTAAAGAAGCTGCTAAAATTCTCGGGATCGAGAACCTTCTTGACCGGAGACCAAAGGCGCTCTCTGGTGGTCAACGCCAACGAGTAGCTTTAGGGCGCGCTATTGTTCGTGAACCCAAAGTCTTTCTGATGGATGAGCCGCTTTCCAACCTTGACGCTAAACTTCGAGTGCAGATGAGAGCCGAATTGCAGAAACTTCATAATCGCTTAAAGACTACGATTATCTATGTTACCCACGATCAGATTGAGGCGATGACCATGGGTGACCGGATTGTGGTTATGAAAGATGGTGTTGTTCAACAGGTCGGTAGACCGCTAGATATTTATGATAACCCCAATAACGTTTTTGTTGCTGGCTTTATCGGCACACCGCCGATGAACTTTATGGAAGGTGTCTTAAAACAGGAAAACAACAGACTCTATGTGGATTTAGAAACCATTAAGATTTATGTGCCAGCGGGTAAGTTTAAGACTGCCAATATGTATGTGGACAAGGAAGTTATCTTTGGTATTCGTCCTGAAAACATCAGCGAACTCGAAGATACTCCTGATGCTAAGCAAGAAGATATTGTCCTTGCCAACGTGGATGTGAGCGAGCTGATTGGTTCTGAGACTTATCTTTGGGTGTCAAACGGCCCTCATAGTTTCACAGCCCGTGTTGATGCTCATACTAAAGCAGAAGACGGTTCTGAACACCAACTGGTCTTTAACCCAGAAAAAATCCATCTCTTTGATAAAGAAACAGAGAAGGCTATTCCCTAATAGCAACAAGTCAAAGAGATTAAAATCCCCCATCGTTTGGTGGGGGATTCTTTTCGTTTTAATTGTTCTTTAGCTTAAGGAATATAGGTTTTAATGCACAGCGCATTTAGTAAAAAGATATATTTAATCTGAAAGGAGGAAGATGCCATGTATTATCTAGGTATTGATTTAGGAGGAACCAACATTGCCGCGGGGCTTGTTGATATCAATGGAAAGATTATTCATAAAGGTAGTATTCCGACGGAAAAGGACCGGAAGCACCAGGAAATTTTAAGGGACATGGCCATGCTGGCCCGAAGAATAACTGAGGACGCCGGGGTTAGCCTGAAAACTATTGAGTGTATAGGTGTCGGGTCGCCTGGAACTCCTGATCTGGAAAACGGAATTTTAATCTATAATAATAATCTTGGTTTTAGAAACGTACCGATCAGAGCAGAACTCCAAAAATATCTCCCCCTGCCGGTATATTTGGATAATGATGCCAACTGCGCAGCTCTAGCCGAAGGATTAATAGGAGCGGCCGAAGGAGTTGAGCACTCTGTTACTATCACCTTGGGTACTGGTATCGGGAGCGGGGTGATTATTAATCACAAAATTTATAGCGGGTTTAATAATGCCGGAGTTGAATTAGGGCATATGGTGACTGTAGCCGGTGGGAATTTATGCACCTGTGGCCGAAAGGGTTGTTGGGAAGCCTATGCCTCGGCTACGGCTTTAATCAAACAGGCGCAAGCGGCTGCGTTAGAAAACCAAGATTCCTTGCTGCTCCAACTAGTAAATGGCGACATCAAAAAGATAACGGCAAAAACTTCTTTTGATGCTGCCAAACAAGGAGACCAAGTGGCTAAGGGAGTTGTTCAACAATACCTTAGATACTTAGCTGATGGGTTCTGCAATATTATCAATATCTTTCAACCCGAAGTTTTAGTGATTGGGGGAGGAATATCAAAGCAAGGCGACTACCTGATAACTTCCTTGCAAAAGATTATTGAGCAAGAGATCTACAGTCGAGAAGAGATCCCAGCGACTAAGTTAAGATTAGCTTCCCTAGATAATGATGCGGGTATTGTTGGCGCGGCTCTTCTGGGATTCACTTCTGAACAGCGCAGCGCTCTAACAATCAAAAAAATTCCTCGTAACTCGTAATTTAAGGGGTTTACCTAATTAGCTGCGGGCTCTAGTTTATCGGAGTCAGATCAAGCTTGTAGTTTCTTCCTCCAGCAATCTCGACGATCGGAAGAACTCTTGACAACTATGGATCAGACCATCACTGATCACCTTCGCCATTTGCATAACCAGACTGAGGCGGGTATTTTGTAAGACCAGATACTCCATGAAGCCACCGACGTTAACAACGCCTATAATATGCATACTACCGACTTCTGGAAGGTCCTTATTGACACCTGTTCCCGGCCGCAAAGCGCCTGGCTTGATACTAATAAACCCAATATTCTCGCTCCGGCCTAAGCAGGCATCGATCGCGATGATTAAAGGGTTTTTAAACCTGCGATTAATTTCGCTAATGGTTTCTCCCAGGTTGACAGCATGAATAGGCTGTTCAAGAGTGCCATAGACCGCGACTTGGGAGGGAAGATGGCCTTTGAGTTTACTCCCGACGAGCGGACCGAGACTATCGCCAGTGGAACGATCGGTCCCGATACAAAGGATAACAAGGGAAGAATCTTCTTGATCTAAACTCAATAAGTATTCCTGGAGGTGTTGACTGAACAGCTTGGTAGCATCGGCACTATTACTATCAATACGGTAAGGTATTAAAGGTTGAAGTTCAGAGGATTTTCGGGAAAAAGCAAACCACAAATTACCCTCCACCTTTCCTTCAAGATTAACACAATGTATTTTATGTAGTTTAGTTAGAGGGTATACATAGAACCTTGCTTCTTTTTTCAATTGAAGGAATTGCATTACCTTAGGCATCCATTTAACCACTCTGGGAAATGCCTCCTTTGTTGATTTACCCGCCTTTGATTGACATTACTTTATAATACTTACTGTCGGTAGGCGGCATGAACAACTTGCTTGTCGAGGCGCTCTGATTTTCATTACTTTGTGTTATAATAAACAAAGCTAATTGCGTTTTTATAACGCAATTAGCCAATCGAGGGAATTACCTATCAAGTTTTTGCGTTGTATCCTTTTAAAAAGGTCCCAATACAATATATAGTGTTTGACTGGTATTAGGCTTTCAATATATTGTATCGGGATAATTAAATCAAAGGACAACGCAAAAAGCCCCTATCGTAAATAATTGAATTAGGCGATTCCTTAAATCAAGAAAGTCTGGTGTAAGGAGGCCATTTAGCTATGAGTAGTGGTAAAGAGCTACATAGGTTAGAGGAGATTATGAAGCAATTACGGAGTGAAAACGGCTGTCCCTGGGATCGGGAACAGACTCATCTAAGCCTAAGACCTTATTTACTTGAAGAAGCTTATGAAGTTTTAGAAGCGATTGAGGAAGATTCTACTGAACATCTCCTGGAGGAACTGGGAGACCTCTTATTGCAGGTGGTTTTTCATGCGCAGATTGCGGCGGAAGAATCCCGATTTACCCTTACCGATGTGCTTAAAGAGTTAAATGCTAAATTAATCCGTCGTCATCCCCATGTTTTTGCTGGAAAAGAGGTCGGGGGGGTGAAAGAAGTATTGGTTAACTGGGAAGAGATTAAAGCCGCGGAGCATGAGGAAAAACCCGCTTGTGTTCTGGATGGAATTCCGGCCAGCCTTCCGGCGCTGATGAGAGCAGAAAAGATGCAGGTTAAAGCCGCACGTCTAGGTTTTGATTGGGGTGAGATTAGCGGTCCGTTGGCTAAAGTGAAAGAGGAAGCAGAAGAGTTGGCCACGGCCTGGAGATTATGGAGGAAAGAGGGTCAAGCTCAAGAACAGGGCCGACAGATTGAAGAGGAATTCGGAGATTTACTCTTTTCCTTGGTCAACTTAGCTCGATTTTTAGGAATTAGGCCGGAGTTGGCGCTGAATCGAACCAGTGACAAATTTTACCAACGATTTCGACGGATGGAAGAAAGCGCGGCTGCGCGCGGCGAGTCTTTACACCGGCTTACTCTTGCTCAGATGGATGAGTTATGGGAGGAGAGTAAGAAGCATTTCTGATCTTCGTTCTCCTCATCTTCGCTCTCCTCGCATAAAACCTCCCCAATTAGGTTAAATCTAAAATAAGATAACTGGGGGGGTTAATAATGAAGAAAAAGCTTTACTTCCGAAGAATATTGTTGGTTATTTCCTTATTTATAACCGTACTGATCATTACGGGCTGCCCCGGCTCAGAAGGGGGAATGTTCAGTAAGATCGCTAAGAAACTCTCAAAAGAACCTGAGATCTCAGTCTATTTCCACGAGACGAAGACGAAAAAAACAATGCCGATTGAAGAATATCTTCTTGGGGTAGTAGCAGGAGAGATGAAAGCCGACTGGCCGCTTGAGGCTTATGCGGCTCAGGCAATTGTCGCCAGAACATTTACGATGGATTTTATCGCTACCGGGGGGACAAAAAAACTACATAACACCGATATCTCAACAGACGAGAAAGAAGCTCAAGCTTATAATGCTGCGGCCATTACCCCGTCTATTCGCCAAGCCGTAAAAATGACCGCGGGGCAAGTGATGACGTATCAAGGAAGGTATGTAAAAGGGTGGTTTTCAGCCAGTTGCGGGGGGAAAACGGCGTTAGCGAAAGACGGATTAGCCTATAAAGAGAAGGAACCCGCCTATATGCGATCTGTGTCCTGCCCTGAAGAAGAAGTAATTCCGAAAACAGAATTATTCTGGCAAAACAAGTTTACAAACGAAGAGATCAGCAAAGCGCTGGGGGAATTAGGTAAAAAGATCGGAGCAGTTTCGCGAATGGAAGTAGCGGCTAGAAGCCAAACTTCGTACCGCGCCACTACTCTAAAATTTTTTGGCGACCAAGGGCAGGCTAGCGTTCCGGGAGCAGATTTTAGAATTGCCATTGATCCGCTTAAAATGCGTTCGATCTGGATTACGGATATTAACAAGCAAGCGGATGGGATTGAAATTCTGGGTAGAGGATTTGGCCACGGGGTAGGTCTCTGCCAATGGGGAGCCCATGCTTTAGCTAAAGCGGGGAAAAGCCCGGAGGCGATTATCAAACATTATTACCCAGAGATTACTATTATGAAATTATGGTGAGGAAATTAGGTTAGAGTGACGAGTATCGAGATGATGGTCCCATCGCCTCTCTTTAATCATATGATATCTTAGCAAAAAGGATAAGAGGTGTGGAGGGGATGGAGGAAAGGCTTACGAACAGGGGTAGCCATCAGCTGACCTTAGCAAGCAGAGAGAAGCTGACCATGGATGGGGTTACCAATGTCGGCAGCTATGATCAGGATGAGCTTATTCTAGAAACAGATCAAGGTGTTTTAGAAATTAAAGGAGAAAAGATTCATTTAACCCAGTTAAATCTGGACCAGGGGAAAATATCCCTTACTGGGCGAATCGATTCCCTCATCTATCGCGGGGAATCTTTGGCCCAAAAGAATAGAGGTTTTTTTGGAAAGATTTTTAAATAAGAGGAATTTACCTCTTTTTTTTTACTTTTATTTTCCGGCAGGAATCATTGTTTGTTTATGGAAATTAATATAAGATCAGCCAAGCTGAGCAGTTTAAGTGAGATCTTAGATTTATAGAGGTATATGATGGCAAAGAAGCACAGATTTTATATTCTTAGATTATTGTTGTTTTTTTTCATACTTACCCTTGCCTACCCGTCCTACTCAGCAGTGGAATTAAGCAATACTGGGGGCGAATTCCGTTTTGGCAAGGTGAAGGCCCCGCCACGGCCCCTCCAGTGGAAGGTGTTAACAACACCCCATTTTGAAATCTTTTTTTACCAAGGAATGGAAGAATTAAGCCAAAGAAGTCGTATCATCCTGGAAGAAGAGGCTTTCGACCGTGTTTTTTCTGATTTTCGTGATCTATACACCCTCACTCCCTACCGAAAGATTCGGGTTATTCTTTTTGCCTCGCGGAAAGAGTACCAGAATTCTCAAGCTAGCGGCCTTTCCCTTTCTGATTCATCCGAAGGGGTAGCTCACATTCTTATTAATCGGCTGGTAGTTATCGGTCAACCCACTTTCCGTGACCTACGGGGAGTATTAACCCATGAAATAACTCATCTTATTACTTTAGGACCTTTTAAAGGCGATCTTCTTTCCAGTATGACTCAAGGGGTGCCGGGCTGGATTGCTGAGGGACTGGCAGAATATTATATGCCTGCGGAGACCAGGTTTCCCCAACGAGAGGTAGCGCTGAGGGATGTAGTGCTCAGGGGGGAGGTTGATGCTCTGGAGCAGATTTCACAAGTAAGAGGAAACCTTCATTATGCCGAAGCCTGGTCCCTAACCGACTACATTGCCAACAAGTATGGACAGGCTCAACTTTCGCAGATGCTAAAAGCGGTAATTAAGGAAGGGTATAAAGATCAGACCTTTAAGCGCCTTTTTAATCGCAGCCTTAAAGAATTATGGACCGACTGGCGGCAAGAATTAACAAGTATTTATCAGGAAGGGGCGGAGTTCCCCTCCTATACCCAGTTATCCTCTCCTTTATTTGCAGAATACAGAGACCAAACGATGGTGAAAACCACCAAAGAAGGGCAGATCTTCTTTCTTTCTAGCCATCAGGGTCGCTTTTACGATCTTTACCTTGCGGAAGGGGAAAAGGTTAAAAGATTAACCGAGCAGACTGTTTCCGCTTTTGATCTGTCACCTGATGGTCAACAGCTCATTTTTCTCTCTGATCAGGATGGGGAAAGGAAACTCTACTTATTATCTTTGGAGTCCGGAGCAGTTACTCCCTTTGCCCCAGAAGTGACTAACCCGGTGGAAGTGGCTTGGTCTCCCCAGGGAGACCGATTGGCGGTAACGGCTAATCGAAAAGGTGATGCCGACCTTTTTGTGGTAGGTCTTGATGGTAAGATTCTTAGCGTGATCGCGGACTCACCGGCGGATGAGACTTCCCCAGCCTGGGCGCCGGATGGCCAGTGGGTAGCTTTTGTCTCCACCCTGCAAGGTTATGACCAAATTCACCTGGGAAATGGGAAAACAACTCGTTTACTAACACGTCAGGCTCTTCATCATCGAAAACCGGCATGGAGCAAGGATGGTAAACTCTATTGCCTCACCGGGGAGAAAGGATACTATCGACTGGCCGAGGTTGATCTTAATAATGGCCAGACCAGTTTTCGTTGGGATTATAGAGAAACAGTCTTAGAAATGCTTCCGCAGGAAGATGAAGCTTTCTTAGTGGTGTTATATAATGCGGGGCGCTCTGAAATCTATCGTTTCCAACGCTGAAGAGGAGGAAGATCATGCTAACTACAACTATACGCCGTCTTTGTTGTCTGCTGCTCTTACTTTTATTTACTCCTACAGCGCTACAAGCGCAAGTCGATCCAATCTATCAAGAATACCGTTCGCAGCTGGAGATGGAGTATTTCCTCCCTTTTATTGCTTATGATGGCTCCTTTTATGTGGCTACCTATGGTAAAATGAGCAGTATTCTCAGGGATCAGGAGCTTCAATTTGTTCTCCTTGCTTCCGGAGAAGAAGTGGTTAACTTTGCCCTCGGTTATACCTGGCATGCCCCCTACTGGTCGTATGGGTTAAACCTTTATCAGATGCCGATCTATACCGGTCCAATGTGGAGCGCGGGTTTTTGGGAATTACAAAAAGGAGTAAGTCTCTTAGCCAGTAGGCACTTTAATAATGAAAAGCGGCTTGATCTTCGTCTACAGTTCGAGGATTTCTCTCCACTGTCTTTACCCAGGTTTCCGGTGGAGAAAGCTTCAATTTTAGGCTTTGAGGCGACAGCCACCCATGATAATTTTTCCTTTTTGGCCCAAGATGGACATAGAGAATACTTCAGTCTGGGAGGAGCATTTCCGCTTTTAGGCGCCGATTTTAAGTACCTTAAAGCAGAAGTTGATCACCGGAACTACTTTTCATTAGGAAGATCTTCCCTTGTTTTGAGCGCGCGTGGCGGGAAAATTTGGGGAGATTATCCTGTTCAGCGAGGGTTTGCTTTGGGAGGCATCCAACAAGTGAGTATGAGTAGTTTAGGGACCCTTACTAATGCTGGAATTTTAGGAACCTTAGCAGACACAGTTCTGCGCGGCTATTCGGAGTATCGGTTTTTCGGGGATGGTTTTCTCATTAGTAACATCGAGTTAAGACTGTTAGCTTGGCCGTCCTCTTATCAGAAAATAAGAGGAACTGCTTTTACCTTATTAGCTTTTTCTGATGCGGCTTGGGTATGGAAGGGCAGTTCACAGCAGACCTCTTCACCATCAATCGGGGTCGGAGTGGGGTTTAAATTTTACTTCTTTGGGCTTAATCTTGGTCTTGATTACGGGATCCCGCTTAACACTCCCGGGGAATTTCCCAAATGGCATTTTAGTATTGGTGAAGTTTTTTAGAGACTTCGGGTTCAATAAAAGTAACCAAGAAAATGAAAGGTTCTTAGGTATAACCACCCCTTTTCTGACCGAGAATGGTAGAAAGGGGTGATTGCCTGATGAAAATAAGAGTCTATGTGGTAGCGCTGATGACGCTCATGGTGACAGGACCAGCAAAGGCCACCACTAGTGGGTTATTACTTCCAGCTCGAACAGAGGTAACCGCAGAAATTACCCGCTGTCAAGAGCTTTTCGGTCCGTTAGTGTTTAGAGAAGGAGAAATCCTGGAGGTGGATGGGGACTATATAAAAGTAGCTGGGAATCACGGGGTGGTAGAGACTCTTAAGCTAACAACAGATTGCCAAATTTTTGTTAATGGACGTCAGGGAACGCTTTCTGCTTTGCGACCGGTGGCGCCTGGATTTTCCTTTATGATTAGATTATACGTTGATCAGCAGGGAGTTCCACGGTTAGTGGATGGCTGGTATATTGGAGGATTAGTGACAGTAATCGCCATCAGTCTACAGGAAAACTTTCTCTTAGTCCAAGCTTTGGAGAGCAACAGAGTTTATCGCTTATTAATTTCTCAAGCTCTAAAAGAAGAAACTCGCCTTTTAGCGCCAGGAGTCACTTGTTTTCTGCTCTTGGATTGGGAGACTCAAGTCAGGAAATTCTTTGTTGATGAAATATCGTTAGGAAGGATTAAGAGGGAATTTAGCGAATAAAAGAATAAGCTAGGCGGAAGCAGGTGTTGTGGATAGAAAGGACGGAGCATGCTTGGCAATCACAGTTTTAGTTGTAGATGATTCCGCGTTTATGCGTCAATTGATCAAACAGATGTTAGAATCGGATCAAGAAATACAAGTCGTAGGCGTAGCGACCGATGGTGTAGATGCTTTAAAGAAAGTAGATTTTTTTCAGCCGCAAGTGATCACTTTAGATTTAGAGATGCCACGCATGGATGGTCTTCTGTTTCTTGCTGAGCTGATGAAGAAACAACCCCTTCCGGTAGTGGTGGTTAGTTCCTTGGCGGTTGAAGGGGGAGAAAAGACGTTTAAAGCTCTGGAATTAGGAGCTGTGGACTTTATCACCAAACCGGTCTCTAAACCATCGAAGGATCTGTGGCAGATCCAAGATGAACTCATCCAAAAAGTCAGGGCTGCTGCTCAAGTTCGCCCGGAACTAATCAAGAAACTTCCGAGCTCAACCGGAGTGGAGAGCGCTTTCTTCTCTGAAGAATTTACAACCGGAATTGTAGCGATTGGGGCTTCCACCGGTGGACCTCGGGCTTTGCACTATATATTAGCCAATCTTCCGGCTGATTTTCCCTGGGGAATAATCATTGCCCAACATATGCCAAGAGAATTCGTAAGCGGTTTTGCCTCGAGGCTAAACTCGCTTTCCCCGTTAACAGTCAAGGTAGCGGAAGGAGGAGAGGAGATTCTTCCTGGGCGCGTGCTGGTTGCGCCTCCCGGTCTCCAAACCGGAGTGGTTAAACGGGGAAATAAAGCGATTATTAAATTAGAAAAAAGCGATGCCCTGTATCGGCCTTCCGTCGATTACTTGTTCAGCTCAGTAGCAGACACTTATAAAGATCAAAGCATCGGGGCGCTCTTGACAGGGATGGGCGCTGATGGGGCTTATGGTTTAAAAATCATGAGGGAAGCCGGAAGTATCACTATCGCCGAAGCAGAAGAGACCTGTGTAATCTATGGGATGCCCCGCGCCGCCGTCGAGATCGGGGCTGTCATCTATAAACTGCCTTTCACCGAGATTCCAGACCGTATCTGTTCATTATTAAAAGATAATTGGTTAAGAAAAAAATAATGAGAGTTGAAGAAAATGGGACTCATCGAGTTAGTCGAAAGTAGGATCAGAGAGATTCCCACTCTACCGATAGTGGCTAATAGAGTCGTCACTCTCTTAAATAACCCCAAATCCTCGGCTTCTGATTTGGAGAAAGTAATCAAACATGATCAAGCCTTAGCCGCACGAGTTTTAAAACTCGTTAACTCCGCTTATTATGGTTTTCCTCGTCGAATTACTACTGTGGGTCAAGGGATTGTGATTTTAGGATACAAAGCTATTAAAGAGCTGGTGCTCAGTGTCTCTATTGCTGAACTTTTTCGGATGAAAGGGAACAATAAGATATTTGATCGAACCGCGCTTTGGCAACACTCGGTTTGCGCCGCAGTAGGAGCCAAACTACTGGCCCGTAAAGCCACCCTCCCTTTAGAAGATGAAGCTTTTATCGCTGGATTACTCCATGATATAGGGGTCCTTATTTTAGACGGCTGCCTCACTACGGAATTTGAAGAAATCATCTCCTTAACAACAGAAGGTAGACTTCCCCTGATTAAGGCGGAAGAAAGGGTCTTAGGTTTTAATCATACGGTGGTCGGCAAAATGTTGGCCGAAAAATGGAACTTCCCTCCTTTGTTGGTAGAAGTGTTGCGATATCATCACCGGCCTTTTCAAAATAAAAGTTACTGGGCTACGGCAGCCTTAGTTTTCTCCGCAGACAATCTAGCTCAGGAGGCGGGAGTCGGATTTTTAGAAGGCTATGATGCCGGACCTGATTTTAAAAGTAAGGTTTGGGAGTGGCTGGGACTAAAACCACAGGATAAGGAAGTTATTTTCCAACAACTAAAACAAGAGATGAAAAGAGCGGTCGATTTTTTAGATTTAGCTTCCACCAGATAATCATTAGAAAATTATTTTTACAATTGGGGTGAGTACATGCAATTGGCTGATTTAGAAGCCAAAACTCTAGCAGAACTCCAAAAGTTGGCTAGGGAATTGGGTATTGACAATTATACCAGATACCGCAAGCGGGAGATCGTTTACGAGCTCCTCAAGGTATTAGCCACCCAAGAAGGACGGATCTTTTCTCAAGGAATTTTAGAAGTCATGTCTGATGGTTACGGGTTTTTACGAGTGAATAATTATGTGCCCGGTCCAGATGATATTTACGTATCAACCTCGCAAATCCGGCGCTTTCATCTAAGAACCGGAGATTTAGTAGCAGGTCAGGTCAGACCGCCAAAAGAGACTGAGAGGTATTTTTCCCTCCTCAAAATTCAGGCTGTTAATCATTTAGATCCTGAATTATTCCAGGAGAGAACCTATTTTGAAGAATTAACTCCGATCTACCCCCAGGATCGACTACGCCTCGAAACCAACCCTAAAGAACTGGCCATGCGTTTGATTGATATCATTGCCCCCGTAGGTAACGGGCAACGTGGAATGATTGTCGCCCCACCAAAAGCCGGAAAGACTACCCTCCTAAAAAAAATCGCCAATAGTTTAAGCGCCAATCATCCGGATATTCACTTAATTGTGTTACTCATCGATGAGCGCCCAGAAGAAGTGACAGATATGGAGAGATCGGTCCGCGGCGATGTGGTCAGTTCGACTTTTGACCAACCGGCGGAAAATCATGTGCGTGTGGCTGAACTTGTGCTGGAACGGGCAAAACGGATGGTAGAAGTAAAAAGAGATGTGGTCATCCTCCTGGATTCAATTACCAGATTAGCCCGGGCCTATAATTTGGTCGAGCCCACCAGCGGACGGACCCTTTCGGGTGGAGTTGATCCCGCAGCCTTGCATAAGCCTAAACGTTTTTTTGGCGCAGCCAGAAAAATTGAAGAAGGCGGCAGTCTAACGATCATGGCGACAGCGCTGGTTGAGACTGGGAGTCGGATGGATGAAGTAATCTTTGAAGAGTTTAAAGGCACGGGCAACATGGAACTTCATCTTGACCGGAGACTGGCGGATCGTCGGATCTTTCCAGCCATAGACATTGTACGTTCCGGCACCCGTAAAGAAGAATTACTTCTTGATCATAAAGAATTAGAGACCACCTGGGTACTGCGGAAACTACTTAGTTCGATGGGCCCGGCGGAGACCATGGAACTAATCTTGGATCGCTTAAGTAATACCGAAACGAACAAAGATCTACAGGCTTTAATTTTAAACTCCTCTTTTGCGGAGACCGTATTAAGTAAAAGGCTAGAAGACTAAGGGAAATAGAGACCCTTAGCCTTCTTTTTTTGCCCCCAATTTCCTCTTAATTCCTTCAAAGGCTGGTTGTCTGTTAATAACCGGCCAACGGTCACTTCTTACTGACTTCTTTTCCTCGATATATTTACACTGCTAAAATTTGTTATGGCCTTAAAAGCGACTTTTAAGTATTTTATTACAATATGTGGTTATATCTTGAATAATAGATTATGCAATTCCTTAACAAGAAGAGAGTAGAGAAAGCATAAATTAGTTAAAATTAAAGTTTTTAGCAGCAAGCTTCACATGAATGAAATATGTTATTTAAGGAAATGATATAAAATCTAGTAACAGATCCGTTAAAAGTGTGGAGGTAGAAGATAGATGAGTAATGACCAAAAGGTTTTTTGGGAGCGAAAGATCATCGGATCTCTATTTGTCCTCTGTCTATTTTTAAGTTCCGGAAAAGCCAAAGGTGTGGAAATAAACAACAAAGGGTTAACAACTCCCTTGAATTTACATCATATTATACCTGTAATTAAAACTGTAATGCTTAAACCTCAAAAAGTAATCACTTCCTCAAGGAGCAAGATGTCATTTGAGAAAACGCAAGGGAAGGAAGTAACTGTTGCTAACTTAGACAAACCAACCGAAAATGATCATTATAAAATTAGGTGGGGAGATACTTTCTGGTCGATAGCCCGTAGATACGGCATGAGTGTGGCTGATCTATCATCATTAAATCCGGGTCTGAATCCCGAAAAAATTAAATCTGGCGCCTACTTGCAAGTTAAAAGAGTAGCCCCCACGAGTAGAGGTAGAAGTCTTCCTCGGAAGCTCCCCACTCCGGTAATTAGAGATCTTTCCTTGCTTTCCCCAGTCAGTGGCGGAAGGTTGACTTCCGGTTTTGGCATGAGATGGGGGCGGATGCACCAAGGGATCGACCTGGCAGCGGTATCCGGAACACCAATTCGCGCAGCCTGTCAGGGAAAGGTCATTTTTTCCGGGTGGAAATCGGGCTATGGTTTATTAGTTATTTTAGATCATGACGACTTTCAAACAAAATATGCTCATAATTCCGAAAACCTTGTCCGTAAAGGAGATGAGGTGGCAAGTGGCGAGCTCATTGCGAAAGTGGGAAAAACAGGTAATGCTACCGGCAATCATCTTCATTTCGAATTGCTCATTGGAGGTGAAGCAGTTAACCCCCTGCCCTACTTGAAATAAAGATTTGGAAGAAAAAAGACATAATCTGCTCTAAACAGATGAAAAAGTATAAGATAGATAGATATTCTTAATATATAACCGGAACAGCCGGTTTTTCGGGGAAGAATAGTCTTGCTTTTCAGGAGGAAGACATTTAAAATTGAATATAAAGGTCAGGGAAGGTCAGGAAAGAGGTGTTGCCAATGGGTTCGCTTTCTGACCTAATTGAACAATATTTACGGGATTTACTGGGGAAATCAGAGTGTATTGAGGTTCAACGAAGACAGTTAGCTCAGATGTTTCGCTGCGCTCCTTCCCAGATCAATTATGTGCTGGAGACTCGTTTTACGATGGAGCACGGCTACTTAATTGATAGTCGGCGCGGAGGCGGAGGTTTTATTCGAATTACCAGAGTGAACTGGTTTCCGGAACCGGATTTTCTCCAAACACTAATGGAAATTATTGGGGCTGAAATTAGTGGCGAGGGGATGGCGATTCTGCTACAACGACTAGTGGAAGAGTCAATCCTCGAAGAGAAGGAATCCCGTCTCTTAGGGCAGATTATAAACCGAGAGATTGAGAGCTCTTCAACAATGGAAGAGGAGAAAGATGAACTGCGGGCTCGTTTTCTAAGAACGGTCTTATTAGTTTTATGCGGTCGGGGAGATTAAGAAGCTCTTTTTATTCCTCAGGATTTAGCTTAGCTTTATGCAGTATAAGGAATTGAATAATTATTTATCTAAGATTTACGCAATGATAATTACCTCAATTCCTTATAAAAGAGGAAGAAAAGTAAGAGCTAATCCCCGATAATATCTAATTAAGGGAGTGGGAAAGATGTGGTGTGAACGGTGTAAACAACGTCAGGCTACTGTGCATGTGACTAAGGTAATAAATAATCATAAAACTGAATCCCACCTTTGTGAGGTTTGCGCTGGCAAAAGCGGAAAAGATCTAGGGTTTCTTTTTGAACCCAATTTTTCTTTCCATCACCTGTTAGCAGGACTTCTTGAGAGTGAATTTGGGGTAAAAAGCGAATCATTTTCGCAGCAGAAAGAGGAAAGTCATAAAAAATGTCCTACTTGTGGACTGACCTTCACTGACTTTAGAAATATGGGGCTGATGGGCTGCGCTAATTGTTATGACCTCTTTAAAGATCATCTTGATCCCTTACTGCGGAGAGTACATGGGAGTATTGCTCATACGGGGAAAGTTCCCAAACGGACTGGGGGACGGGTTAGAGTGCGTAAAGAGATCGAAGAACTCCGCAGCAAACTTCAGGAGGCAATTAAAAGAGAAGCTTATGAAGAAGCTGCTAAGCTTCGTGATGAAATCAAAGAAAAAGAAGAGAAGCTAAATTAGGAGGTGAGCACGGTGAACCTACAGGGTAAAATTAAGGATGCGCTTCCTGGATGGCTAAATGAACCCACGCCTGATGGTGATGTCGTCTTAAGTAGCAGGATTAGATTAGCCAGAAACTTACGCCAGCTCTCCTTTCCACATTATGCAGGAGAAAAACAATTAGAAGAGGTTATTTCGCAGGTTAACTCGGTCTTGAAATCGTCGGCACGCCTCCTTCCGGATTATGTTTTAAAACGTATGGATGGTCTTGGGCAGCTGGATCGGGTCTTATTAGTAGAACAATACCTGGTCAGTTTAGATTTAATTAATAACCCGGCTCATCGTGGGGTGGTCTTAAATAAGGAGCAGACTGTCTCGATCATGCTTAACGAAGAAGATCATTTACGGATTCAGAGTATTTTTTCCGGTTTACAATTAAAGAAAGCCTGGGAACTAGGGACGCAGATTGATGATCAGCTAGAATCCCAGCTTGATTATGCTTTTAATGAGGAAAAAGGTTATCTTACCACCTGCCCTACTAATGTCGGAACCGGTCTCCGGGCTTCGGTAATGATCCATTTACCTGCTCTAGACATAGTTGATCAGGTTAAAAGGGTATTGTCTGTTCTTCCTCATGTGGGGCTAAATGTCCGCGGTATTTACGGGGAAGGAACAGACTCGTCAGGTAATTTGTACCAGATATCCAATCAAGTTACACTCGGTCTTAGCGAGGAAGAGATCATTAGCAAACTGGTCTCGGTAACCAAACAAGTTATCGACCAGGAACGCTCAGCCCGGGAAGCCTTGTTAGCTAATGAATCCCGGTTACAACTGGAGAATAGAGTGAATAGAGCTTTTGGCATCCTGACCCACGCCCGTTTACTCTCGTCCGAGGAGACGATTAATCTTATTAATGATGTGCTAATGGGAGCAGAATTAAATATGATCCCAGGGATAAAGGTGCAAACAGTCAAGGAGTTGCTTTTTCTGAATCGACCTGCAATTCTCCAGAATTTAGTCGGGCAGGAACTTACCCCTGGGGAACGGGATTATTATCGGGCCGCGGTCATCAGGGAACATTTAACGTCTGCTAAGGAATAATCTTAGTAAGTTGAGAGGTGAAAATGATGTTTGAACGATTTACAGAGCGAGCACGAAGGGTAGTGCTCCATGCGCAAAAAGAAGCGACGAGATTGAGGCATAATGTGGTTGGCACCGAACACCTTCTCCTTGGCTTGGTTAAAGAGGGTGAAGGTGTGGCTGCTAAAGCTTTAGAATCATTAGATATTGACCTAGAGAAGGTACGGATGGAAGTAGAAAGGATTATTGGTGTTGGCGATCAAGTAATTCTGGGAGAAGTGCCCTTTACTCCTCGGGCCAAACGCGTCTTAGAGCTGGCTTTAGATGAAGCCCGGCAATTAGGTCATAATTATGTGGGCACCGAACACATTTTATTAGGTTTAATCCGCGAAGGAGAGGGAGTAGCGGCTCAAGTCTTAAAAAACCTTGGTGTAGACTTAGAAAGCGCTAGAAAACAAGTTTTTAGTCTGTTAGGAGGGAATGCCGGCGCTGCTTTTCCCGGACAAAAAGGTGGAGGTCCTAATAAGACCCAAACTCTAAATCAATTTGGACGGGACCTTAATGAATTTGCCAAAATTGGCAAGTTGGATCCGGTTATTGGTCGAGAAAAAGAGATCGAGCGAGTTATTCAGGTGCTTTCCAGACGAACCAAAAATAATCCGGTCTTAATTGGAGAACCGGGTGTGGGAAAAACGGCGATCGTCGAAGGTCTCGCCCAAAAGATCGTCGCCGCTGATGTTCCGGAAATTCTAAGAAACAAAAGAGTTGTGACCCTCGATATGGGTTCAATGGTCGCCGGGTCCAAGTACCGTGGAGAATTTGAGGAAAGGATGAAGAAAGTACTAGAGGAGATCAGAAATGCGGGTGATGTGATTCTCTTCATCGATGAGCTTCATACCCTGATTGGGGCCGGGGCTGCTGAAGGGGCAATTGATGCTGCTAATATTCTAAAACCAGTTTTAGCGCGGGGAGAACTCCAATGTGTCGGGGCCACCACCCTTGATGAATACCGTAAACATGTAGAAAAAGACGCGGCCTTGGAAAGAAGATTTCAACCGATCATCGTCGGAGAACCAAATCGAGAAGAATCTGTCCAGATTCTTCAAGGGTTAAGGGATCGTTATGAGGCCCATCATCGGGTAAAAATAACTGATGAAGCGATTCAAGCGGCGGTAGATTTGTCAGACCGTTTCATCTCCGATCGGTTTCTTCCTGATAAAGCTATTGATCTGATGGATGAAGCTTCCTCTAAAGTCCGGTTGAAGACTACAATCACTCCTCCTAATCTAAAAGAGTTAGAAGACCAGATTATACAGGTCCAAAAAGAAAAAGAAGCAGCGATTGGGAATGAAGAGTTTGAAAAGGCGGCTAGTCTCCGTGATCAGGAACAGAAACTTCGCGCTCAATTAGAAACTGATAAGAACCAGTGGAAAAACCAACAAGGTAGGTTAGAATCAACAGTGACAGAAGAAGAAATCGCCGAAGTAGTCGCGAGTTGGACCGGGATCCCCGTTACCAAACTACAGCAAGGCGAGACCGAGCGGCTGTTACATCTAGAGGAGATCTTACACCGGAGAGTAATCGGACAAAATGAAGCAATTGATTCGATCTCTAAAGCAGTTCGTAGGGCGCGAGCGGGTTTAAAAGATCCGAAAAGGCCGGTAGGCTCCTTTATCTTCCTTGGTCCTACCGGGGTAGGTAAAACTGAGCTGGCCAGGGCATTAGCCGAAGCCCTCTTTGGGGATGAGAATGCGATGATCCGGATTGATATGTCCGAGTATATGGAAAGACACACGGTCTCGCGGCTGGTCGGAGCGCCTCCTGGTTACGTAGGTTTTGATGAAGGCGGACAGCTTACCGAAAAAATACGGCGTAAGCCATATAGTGTAATTCTCCTGGACGAAGTGGAAAAAGCTCATCCAGAAGTCTTTAATATCCTTCTTCAGGTTTTAGAAGATGGACGCCTGACCGATGCGCAAGGCAGAACCGTTGATTTTAAAAATACCGTGGTGATTATGACCTCAAACGTGGGGGCTAACCTGATTGAACGTTCGGGAAATATTGGTTTTCAGGTAAGAGATGAAGGGGAAAACGAAGTTGTGGATTATGAACGGATGAAAGAGCGTGTGCTTGACGAGTTAAAGAGAACTTTCCGTCCCGAATTTTTGAATAGAATTGATGATATTATTGTCTTCCATCCCTTAAACAGAGATCAATTGCAGGCGATTATTGATTTAATGTTAAAAAATCTCCGGACTCAATTAAAGGAACAAGGGTTTCAACTTGAGATTACGCCGGCAGCAAAAGACAAAATTTATCACGAAGGCTATGATCCGTTGTATGGCGCCCGTCCGTTACGCCGGGCGATTCAGAGGCTGGTTGAGAACCCGATGGCCGACGAGATTCTTCGGGGGACCTTCGAGGAAGGTGATCTTATTACCGTAACTGTCCAGGATGATCAGGTCAGATTCGAAAAAAGCAGAGATAAAACCAGTAGTTTAGCTTAAGTTAACTAAGCGTAAAGTCGAAAAAATCCTTCCCACGGGGGGAGGATTTTTTGTTAATGTTAAGAATATTTAAGATAAACCCAGCAATCCGGGGAAATTTTAAATAATTCCCGCCTCAGCTTTGCTACGGCGGATGAAAAAGCGAAAATATCGATTTCTCATGGAACTGCTTACGCCACAATGGGAGAAAAATGCCGAGCATCGAGAAAGGGGCAAAAATGGGCAAAGGAATACTTTTTAGCTGTCAAAATTGCGGATATGAATCCCCTAAATGGCTAGGAAGGTGTCCATCCTGCTCAGAATGGAATAGCTTTCAGCAAATTAAGGAAGAGAAACAGACAAGTGGCGCCGAGCAATTTAAACTAAAAAGCGCTTCTGTTCCCCTTAACTTTCAGCCTTTAGAGCATAGTAGTGAACAGCGCTTGCTAATCGGTCGTCCTGAATTGGATCGCCTGTTTGGAGGAGGGTTAGTCCCTGGTTCGCTCATTCTCTTAGGAGGAGAACCCGGGGCGGGTAAATCTACGCTTTTACTCCAGATCGCCAGTCAACTGGCGGAGGAATTCGGGAAGGCGCTTTATGTTAGCGCCGAAGAATCTTTAAGCCAAATAAAATTAAGGGCAGAACGTTTAGGGCTTGTCTCTTCCAAACTCTTTATCCTTCAGGAGGATGAAATAGAAACTGTGCTAGCCGAGGCAGAAAGAATTAAGCCGGTAGCGGTAGTGATTGACTCAGTACAAACACTAAAAAGGGCAAACAACCCCAGTTTTCCCGGAAGTCCGGCTCAAATTCGAGAAGTAGTTCAAGCTGTTATGGGATTAGCCAAAGGGAGAGGTATGATCTGCTTTTTAGTGGGACATATTACCAAAAGCGGACTATTGGCCGGACCGAAACTAATTGAGCATATGGTTGATGTGGTCCTTTATTTTGAGGGAGATCGACGTTTTCCTTACCGGGTTTTAAGAGTGGCAAAGAATCGTTTTGGTTCTACCCAGGAGATTGCTCTCTTAAGCTTAGGCGAGAAAGGGTTAACTCCTGTTCAGAACCCATCAGCCTTTTTGCTCTCAGAACGCCGTCCTGATCAGAGTGGCACAGTAGTTACCCCAATTGTTGAAGGCAGTCTTCCTTTACTGGTAGAGATTCAGGCCTTAGTGACCGCAGGGAACCCGGGTAATCCTCGTCGTCTTGTCTCCGGACTTGACAATCAGAGGGTGGCGATGGTGCTGGCGGTATTAGAAAGAAGAGGAGGACTGCCTCTGTCCAGTCGGGAGGTTTATGTCTCAGTAATTGGTGGCATAAGAACCGAAGAACCGGCTTGTGACTTGGCGGTGGCTTTGGCAGTAGCTTCCAGTTTTTACGATCTTCCTCTTCCTCAAAATTTAGCCGCTTTTGGCGAGATTGGTCTGACCGGAGAAGTGAGGAGAGTGGGTGGAGGGCAAAGGAGACTGGAAGAAGCAAAGAATCATGGCTTTCATCAACTACTGCTCCCCAAAGGGTTGTTAGAGGAAGTGGAAGTAGGAACTGAAATGAGGGTCCAAGGGATCGACAGTATTCAAGAGATGTTAGCGAGTCTTACTAAAAAAGAGGGGGTGTAAAGTTGGCTGAGGATGAATCCGGGATCTTGAAAATTTTACAAATGGTTGCTCCTGGAACAGTATTATATGAGGGACTGGAAAACATTCTGCGAGCCAGAACAGGAGCGTTAATTGTGATTGGTGACACTGATAAGGTGATGAAAGTCGTAGATGGGGGTTACCACATTAATGCGGATCTAAACCCTGCCAGCCTTTATGAGTTAGCAAAGATGGATGGGGCGATTATCTTAAGTAGTGACGCCAAAAAAATATTATTAGCAAATACCCATTTAACACCAGACTCGATCATTCCTACTCGGGAAACCGGGTCCCGACATAGAACGGCAGAACGGGTGGCGATCCAAACAGGGGAATTAGTAATTGCCATCTCTCAACGACGGAACCTGATCACCCTCTTTAAGGGAAATGAACGTCATGTCTTACGAGATGTGGGCACTATTTTGGCAAAAGCAAATCAAGCTTTACAAACTTTAGAAAAATATAAAAGTGTTCTTGATCAAGCGCTGGTAAACTTAAGCGCTTTAGAATTTGAGGATCTCGTTACCTTAACGGAGGTCTGTACAGTAGTGCAACGAACGGCCATGGTCTCTCGGATCGCCAAAGAAATTGAACAATACGTTTATGAGCTAGGAAACGAAGGCCGTTTAGTAAATATGCAGTTGGAAGAATTGATGTTTGATACAGAAGCCGAAGGGCTGCTGGTCTTAAAAGATTACCTTTTAAACTACGATAACTTAGAGAAGGTCCAAGAAGAATTATCATCATGGACTTACGAAGAATTACTGGATTTACTGGCGGTGTGTAAAATAATTGGGTATTCTCCCCAATCTCTAGATGTGGCGGTGACACCAAGGGGATACCGGATTCTGAAAAAAATCCCTAAACTTCCTTTACCGGTTATTGAAAATCTAGTTCGTCGCTTTGAAGATTTGCAAAATATAGTAGGGGCTTCCATTGAAGAGTTAGATGAAGTAGAAGGTATTGGGGAAGTAAGAGCTAAATCGATCAAAGATGGGTTACGTCGTCTGCGGGAACAGGTCTTATTGGATAGACATATTTAAGGGAATTGTCTAATTACCTTAAGCATACTATTTGGGCGCAATTATAGTTGTTTATCAAAGGCTATCAGTATCTTGTGGCCAAATGTTAAACAATCGAACTATAAATTCTTAAATTTCGAAAGAACAGCCAATTACCAGCTAATATTTTGGTTTTGAATAAAAAAATCCTTGACTTTGCTGTTACAATCTGCTAAAATTTATGTTTTCATATAATTTGACATAACCCCTGGTTTCGTGTTATAATATTTATTGTTGAATCTTTATCTTTGGAGGTAGCTTAATGTTTAATGTTGGAGACAGGATAGTATATCCGATGCACGGGGCCGGGGTAATTGAGGGGATCGAGCAGAAAAACCTATCAGGGATCCCTGAAGATTATTATATTATCAAGCTCACCAGCGGTGAGATGAAGGTGATGATTCCTGTTTGCAACAAGGATCTTGTGGGCTTAAGAGAAATTATCAGTAAGGATGAGGTAAGCAAAGTCTTGGAGGTTCTAAAGAATCGAGAAACGGAAATGTCCGCAAATTGGAACCGTCGTTATCGGGCCAACCTGGAAAAAATTAAAACCGGTAGTATTTACTATGTAGCCGAGGTCGTTAGTGGCCTTACGATTAGGGATAAAGAAAAAGGTCTCTCTACTGGGGAAAGAAAAATGTTAGAAAATGCCAAACAGATCCTTCTCAGCGAATTAGCCCTTGCCCAAAACATGGATGAACAGCAAGTTCAGACAATAGTTGAGGGGTGCCTCAATTAACGCCAGGCTCCTGGCGTTTTTTTTAGAAAAAACCACCTGTTAATCTTTACCAACCTCACCTTTCGCACCTTTTTAACAAAGGTCAAGCTAAAATTAGTTTCTACAAACCGGATGCTAAATAAAAGCCCAGCTAAAGATAAGGGGTGCGAAAGGTGAGATCATTCTCCGTCAACTGGAAACATCTTGAAGCTAGTCGCTTTACCTGGCTCTATTTTATTTGTCCTTATGTCTGCGGGAGGGAGTGGCAGCGAGAACGATTTGCTGGTTGCTTGTTGCCCAAGGTCAGCCAAGATAGGGCCAAGTGGGGTTCCCCCATAATCGTTTTAAGGGATATTATTTAATATTCTGGATAAATTAAGGAGAAAGGAGGTGCCCCTAAGATGTTTATAAAAATACTGACAGTTTTATTTGGTTTATCTACCGGTTTTGCTTGCTATTATCTGCTGTTTTCCTTTTTTCCCCAACTACACTGGCTTTTAATTTCCACCTTAACATTACTGGGTCTCGTTCTCGGCTATTTGTTAGGTAATGCCCTGTTAAATTTTTTATGGACTAAAATTGAGGAAAGTTTCCAAAAAATCACTGTTCCGGAACTAATTATTGGTGGTCTTGGCATGCTTTTTGGGTTGATCCTTTCCGGGTTAAGCGTCGTGGCTATGCCTATCCACAACTTACCGGGTCCTCTTGGGAATCTTTTAGCTTTGATGATCATTCTGATTATTACTGGAATAACCACCCAAGTTACCCATAGAAAAAAAGAAGAGATTCTAAATTACTTAGGCACTTTACCCAAAAACCCAGAAAAAGGGGGAGTGAAAGGAAGAAGTCCGGGCGGAAGATCACCATATAAGGTTCTTGATACCAGTAGCATTATTGACGGTCGGATCATGGATGTTTCTCAAACTGAATTTTTAGAAGGTATATTCGTGGTGCCTGGTTTTGTGGTAGCAGAATTACAAAGAATCGCAGATTCCTCGGATTCTCTGAAACGTAACCGGGGACGGAGGGGACTTGATATCCTCAACAAGATGCAGAAGGATACTGCTCTTTCTATTCGTATTTATGATCAGGATTTTGAAGATCTTTCAGATGTCGATACTAAAATAGTACGTTTAGCCAAAGTATTGGATGCCAAAGTAATTACTAACGACTATAATCTAAACAAGGTAGCAGAATTATATGGGGTGCCAGTCTTGAACATTAACGAACTGGCTAACGCAATTAAACCTATTGTTTTACCGGGAGAGGAAGTCACCGTTCAGGTGATTAAAGACGGTAAAGAATTTGGACAAGGAATAGCCTACCTTGAAGATGGGACCATGATTGTAGTTGATGGTGGGCGGCAATTCATTGGTGATGAAATCATGGTAACAGTCACCAGTGTGCTCCAAACAGCAGCAGGTCGGATGATTTTTGCTAAACCCAAAGAGGCGTATGTGGCTCGAGCCTCATCCTTATCTTAATCTGGAATTATATGTTAGTTACATAACTTAAAACAAGTCAAAGGCGGGATTTATCCCGCCTTTATAATTTAAATTATAATCTTTCAGCAATTGTATTAATAACCAAATTTATTAATTTATTTGCTTTGCCCGCATCAGGTGAGATTTAGATTATTAACTTTTACTCTAAAAGAGTCGATAAAATAAAAAAAGTTTGCTTTTTGTAAGCAAACAGTTGGCAATTATTGGCGGTGAAGAAGAATGAACGGGTTACTAAATTGGCAAGCAGTAGCTATTATCCCAGCAGCCGGCTCGGGACGACGAATGAGGGTAAACGGCAATCAGGAAAAACAGAAACTGATGTTGGTTTTAGAAGGTGAAACCATCTTTCTCCGGAGTATTAAGGCGCTTGACATTCCGGAAATAGAAGCCTTTTTTATTCCGGTCGCTGCAGCCGAGCGAAGAGAATTTAGCAGACAGATTAAAGAAAGCTTTCCTAACAGGGAAGTATATCTATGTGCCGGGGGAAAAGAAAGACAAGATTCTATTTACTCAGCTTTGGTCTTAGTTGGCGCTTGGCAAGGGTGGCGGGTTCCGGAGGAACGACGCCTAATCCTGATCCATGATGCTGCCCGCCCCCTGATCGAAAAAGACTTAATCCAAGAGGCTCTTTCTGTGGCCAGCCAAACAGGGGCAGCTGGGGTAGGGGTTCCGGTCAAGGATACAATCAAAATTGTGGGAAGGGATCGAGTGATCACTGCCACCCCTGAACGGAGTAACCTCTGGGCGATCCAGACCCCACAAGTTTTTACTTGGCCGGTCCTCTGGACTGCCTATTCAACAGCCAAAGTTGAGGGAGAAACTGGCACAGATGATGCGTCCTTGGTAGAAAGAACAGGTTGGCCCGTACAGATGGTGACTGGTTCCTATCGGAATATCAAAATTACGACTCCGGAAGATTTAATCATGGCCCAGGCCCTACTTAGGAGCAGTTCGTCTCAACCACCTCTTGGCCGAAACAAAATTAATAAATTAGAAGTTGATGTAGAGCGACAAACTTCGAAGTGTTTTCAAAGCAAGGAGGAAAAAACAATGCTTCGTGTCGGACAAGGGTTTGATGTCCATAAACTGGTTTCTGGTCGTCGCTTAGTGCTGGGAGGAGTGGAAATCCCATCAGAGCTGGGACTGGAAGGCCACTCTGATGCTGATGCGCTTATTCATGCGGTCATTGATGCTTTATTAGGAGCAACCGGAGAGGGGGATATTGGGGAACTCTTTCCCGATACTGATCCGGCCTATCAAGGCATCGACAGCCAGCTTTTATTAAGGAAAGTTATGGATAGGTTGAAAGGAGCCGGTGTTAAGCCGATTAACATCGATGCGACAGTGATCGCTCAATATCCAAAGATTGCTCCCTATCGCCAGGAGATGAGAGAAAATTTAGCTACGCTCCTGGGTCTTTCTTTAAAAGAAATTAACATTAAGGCTACGACTACCGAAAAGTTGGGCTTTACCGGAAGAAAAGAAGGAATTGCCGTCCAAGTGGTAGCTTTAGTGCAACTCTCCTCATCTTGCTCTTTGGTATAATTTATGGTATTATGTGTATAAATTAAGAGGGGTGCTCTGGACGAGCTGAGATTATACCCTTAGAACCTGATCCGGGTAATGCCGGCGTAGGGAAGTGAATCTTGTGATCCCCTTTCCGGGGATTTTTCTTTAATCGGCTTTCGTCTGGGGCACGACCGCAAAGGAGGAGTTTCTATTGAAAAACAAAAAGGTCTTTCTATTATTGGTTTTGTTCCTAACGGTGAGCGGTTGCCTACGAAAAGAGGAGAAGCCGCTGACGGTTTATACCTATTCTAGTTTTCCGACTGCTTTGATTGAGAAGATAACCGCTCACTTTCAACAAGAACACCGGGTAAAGGTAGAATTTAAATCGTTTTCCAACACCGGTCCCCTGCTCAACCAGTTAGTTCAAGAGAAAAAAAGTCCTCAGGCTGATGTGGTTATTGGCTTGGATAATAACTATTTACCCAAAGCTTTAGCTTTAGAAGTACTGCAGCCCTATAAGCCACAAGAGGTGGAAAAGCTCAGGAAAGATTTAATTTTTGACCCTCAATTTAACTTAACCCCCTTTGATTATGGGTACATTGTTTTCAACTATGATAGTGAACGCTTACAACAAGTGCCAACTACCCACCGGGATCTGCTGGCTCCTGATTACAAGGGGTTGATTGTGGTAGAGAATCCCTTAACCTCCTCTCCCGGGCAGATCTTTTTGCTAACGACGATCTCTCTCTTTGGGGAAGAGGGTTATCTGGATTACTGGCGAGCCTTAAAGGAAAATCTCCTCACCATTACTCCGAGTTGGGATGAGGCTTACGGGATCTTTACCAGTGGTGAGGCGCCGATGGTGCTTTCCTATGGAGCCAGCCCGGTCTATCACCTGGTATATGATCAGACAGAAAGGTATAAAGCCTTAGTTCTTGATGAAGGAGCTTATGCGCAGATTGAAGGGGTAGGCATTATTAAAAATACCGATAATCTAAAAAATGCTCGGCTGTTGGTGGATTATGTCCTATCCGAAGCTTTTCAGAGTTTAATCCCGGAGACGCAGTTTATGTATCCGGTGCGGACTGATTTAGAATTACCGGAGAGTTTCCGCGTAGCCGCTCAGACCGAGAAGCTCTTTAATCTACCACCTGAGAAAGTCGAAGCCAACTTGGACCGCTGGTTGGCGGAATGGGAACAAGCGCTCAACGAATGAACTTTCTCCGTAGAAGAAGCGAAAGGGAGGAGAGTATGAATACCAATAAGCAGAGACCGTTCTTATTTTTTGTGCTGGTTAGTCTCTTCTACCTTCCGGTTTTATCCGTGTTAAGTAGGGCGTTCCTGCGCAAGAACGCCTTGACGGAGATCCTGAGTTTTTTAGGGTCTGATTTATTTATCAAAGTTTTGACCTTCACCACTAAACAGGCCCTATTAAGCGCCCTCTTCAGTTTATTCCTTGCTTTACCGGGCGCTTATTTTTTTGGCAGATATCATTTTCCGGGAAAACGTCTACTCCGTAGTATAATGGTGCTCCCGTTTATGCTTCCTGGGATTCTTGCCGTCCTTAGCATGGTAGTTTTTTATGGTCGTAATGGAGCTTTTAACCAGCTGTTGTCCCAACTTTTCCCTGGGAAAAAGTTGGCCTTCTCTGGATTGTATGGTTTTAAGGGAATCGTCTTAACCCATGTTTTTTATAACTTCTCGTTTTGTCTGCGGATGCTTGGCGAACGCTGGGAGCGGCTTAGTCCAAAGCTTGAGGAGGCTTCCATTACATTAGGGGCGGGGAAGTTGGAGACTTGGTGGCGGGTCACCTTTCCCCTCCTCTTGCCGACTATTGGTTATCTTTTTACCTTAGTATTTCTTTACTCCTTCCTCAGTTTTACGGTGGTTTTGGTCTTGGGAGGGTATTTATACCAAACCTTTGAAGTATTAATTTATATTGAATATAATCATAAACTTAATTTTGACCGCGCCAGTCTGTTGGCTACTTGCCAACTGTTATTACTGGCCGGGGTATTATCACTGCAAAGCTGGACGGGAAGGATCGCCCAACGTCAAACCGGGGTGGCCAGTCCCTTACCGACTTTGAAACTGAAAAAGCAACCACAAGCTGTTCTTTTCTTCCTCTTATATCTGGCGCTAGCGTTAATTTTCTTTATCCTACCGGTCCTGTTAGTGTTAATTCGTTCTTTTAAAAGTCGTGGTCTGCCGACGGGCGCTTGGACTATTAACAACTACCGCCTCCTGCTGGGGGAGGGTTTTAGATTTGCGGCTGGAAAACGGTTGGTTACGGTGTTATTAACTAGTGTTACACTCTCTGGAACAGTGGCCTTGATAACGCTAGTCCTGGCTTATCTGTTAGCAAGAAAACGAAGAAGGTTGCGATGGGATACCTTCGACCTCTGGCTACAGTTACCAATGGGTATATCTTTTCTCACCTTTTCCTTTGGCTTGATGAACCTTACTGGTCGGTTCCTACCTTCATCGGTTTTAGTCCTTTGGGCGCAGATCTTTTTAGCTTTTCCTTTGGTTTATTCCATCCTGCGAACGGCCCGACGAGAGATGGGGGAGGAACTGCTCGAGGCTGCCGGGTTGTTAGGGGCTTCCGGCTATGAGCTTTTTATGACTGTAGAATTACCTCTCATGAGGAAAGCCCTGGGCAGCGCTTTCGCCTATGGAATAGCGCTCTCTTTAGGGGATCTGGCCGCAGTATTAACGTTGGGACAGGGGAAACTGGTTACCCTTTCGGTAGCGGTCTATCGTTTAATTGGACATTATCATTTTCCTCTGGCCACTGCTTTGGGAACAGTCTTTATCCTGTTATCAGTATTACTTTTTTCTCTAATCGAGGGGGGTAATTGTTACCTTAAGGAATTACCATAATAATGTACAATTCATATGGGAGAACAAGATGAAAAAGAACTTTTTACAGATTGATGTGGAAAAGAACTACCCTGGTTTTCAAATTCAAGCAGATTTAACTGTAGGGGAAGGGGAGTTTTTTTCTCTGGTTGGTCCCAGCGGTTGCGGAAAAACCACGCTTCTCCGCTTAATCTCTGGTTTAGAACGTCCGGATCGCGGGAGGATTATCTTAGCGGGCTCTGATCTGACTGCTGTTTCCCCGGTGGAGAGAAGGATCGGTTTTGTCTTTCAAGATTATGCCCTCTTCCCTCACTTGACGGTAACGGGAAATATTGAATATGGTTTAAGGGTGAAGCGCCTTCCCGGCAGTCAGCGGAGCGCCAGAGTCAAGGAACTGCTGGCGCTTTTCGAACTTGAGGAGTTGAGGAAGAGGAGTATCCAGGAGCTGTCCGGCGGAGAACGTCAACGGGTCGCGCTTGCCCGGGCGTTAGCTCCGGAACCCTTTCTGCTTTTGTTGGATGAGCCTTTCTCAGCTTTAGATTATGGGTTGAGACGGCGTTTACGCCGGGAACTCCGGGATCTACAGGAAAGATTGGGATTTACCACCATCTTCGTCACACACCAGCAAGAAGAGGCCCTTTCCCTTTCAGAACGGCTGGCAGTAATGAACAACGGACGCATTATCCAGATGGGGACAGCGGTCGAAGTATATAATAACCCTGCTCATCCTTTTGTCGCCAAATTTTTAGGCGATGCTAACTTAATCCCTTGTCACGTAGAAACGACTGCCGGAAAGTTAACAATCAACCCACAAGCTGGCCACAGTTTTCTCCATCCTGCCACTCGGGGAGAAGAACCAGGAACATATCTCTTAATGATCAGACCAGAAGATTTAGTCATCACTTCCGGGGAGGCAATTTTTGAAGGACAGCTGATCACCCTGGAGTATCTGGGTTATGGTTATTATTTAGAAGTTAAAATCGCCAAGGAATTAGTGTTAAAAATAAACGTTAGTAAAGAACAACAAGGTCTGCACAAAGGACAGTTCCTTAAACTTACTCCCAAAAAGGGAAAAATTAAACTAATCCCCATAAACTCCTAACTCAACTCATAAGATATAGTAAGACGTTGACACTGGATAAAAGTTAAATTTCACTTCATGTATGCTTTTTTTGGTTCACTATATATTGTGGTTAAATAGAAGCCTAAGTAATTATGCAATTTTCTCAGATTATAAAAATTATAAGAATTTATAGAGGAAATTGCAAGTCAAATGCCCAATTAACTAAATAGTCGTCAACATTAACCTCCACTTAAGCTAATCGCGTTGTTGCTTTAATTTGAGGTCACGACAGAATATATAGTGTGTTGCTTGTAAGTCGTTCATCTGGCTACCATCTAGTAACAAAACATGAGCCGGATGAATCGACAAGCATCTAAGGCATTCTTTAAACAGGCTATCAATATATGGTGGCGTGATAGTTGAATCTGGAAATAACGCAATTAGCCCTACCCAGAAAATAGCCCTAGTTGATTCATCTGGTCTTGAATAAATCCTACAGGACAGTTGGTCGACTTACCCGCCTTTGATCTTAACCACTTTGTGATATTTAGGAAGCCGGCGTAAGCGACTCAAACCAGCATGAACAACCAATTAAAGCGCCTCTGGAGCCTGTCGACTCACCCGGTTTTTGATTTAAAATCACTTCGTGATTACAGAGGTCACCGGCATGAGCGACTACTTGGTCAAATGTTAACATAAAGAGTTGATTGGTAAGCGATGAGCAACGAGTTACGAGGGGGGAGCAGATTGTTAGAAAAGATAGACTTAAACGGGACATGGGAATTGCACCCGGTCGCGGAGTTTAGTAGTCTATGGTCGAGTGAGGCGGCGCCTAAAGAAGGCTGGGTGACACAGGAGATTCCTGCTCAGTGGCAGGAGAGCGGCTCTTTTCCCAACTATGCCGGAAAAATGGTCTACCGTAAAAGTTTTGCTTTTTCACCGAAGTCAGATCGGGTTTATCGCCTCGAGATTGGTGGGATCTTCTACAAGTATCGCGTTTACCTTAATAACTATGCTTTAGGTGGGAGGGAGGGCTATTTTTATCCTACTCATTTTAATATAACCCCTTATCTGAGAGAAAATAATCTTTTAATTCTGGAAGTAGAATCACCGGAGGCTGAAGAATCAAGCGCCATGTTGACCGGAGTCTTCTCCGGCCACCCGGCCTTTCCGGAAAACTATAACCCCGGCGGTATCTGGCAACCGATTCGGATTTTAAGTAGCGGTCCGGCATTGATCGAGAGTTGGAACCTGAGAACTGATCAACTGAATGGTAATGAAGCCATCCTTACCTTGACCATGGAGATTTACTCCACATTAGCCACTGAAATTGTTGTTAAGTTTAGATTAAGTCCTGGTAATTTTAAGGGAGCAGAGTTTACCCAAGAATATTCTCTTACCGTGCAAAAAGGGGAGAACATCTTTAAACATCAGTTGGAGCTTAAAGGGGTCAAACCTTGGCAGACATGGGATGTGGGTTCGCCTAATCTTTATCGCGTTACCCTGTTACTGGAAGCCAAAGAGGAAACTTGGGACCGGATCGATTCGGTTTTTGGGATTAGAAGCTTTGAGTTAAAAAATCTGATCCCTTACTTAAATGGCGAACGATTATTAATTAAAGGGAGTAATTATCTTCCCCCCGCTTTATTCTTGAGTAAATTGGATCAAGAAGCTTACGGCGCCGAGATCGCGCTCTTAAAAGAGAGTCACCAAAACATGGTCAGATGTTATAAACATATAGAAACCCCAGGGTTTTACCAGGCGATGGATGAAGCAGGCATTTTAGTCTGGCAGGATTTCCCGGTAAACTCCAATTACTCTTTTTCTCACCTTACCGGAGTTTTTCATCAGCTTGAGGAGATGTTTCGCTCTTTAGGAAATCACCCCGCGGTTGTTTTGTGGACGATTTGCAATCAAAGCGGTTACGAAGAGCGTCAGGAGCGGATAAGACCGGTTTTCCGACCTCAACTAGAGAAATTAGCGGCGCGTTTAGGAGAGCTTGATCCTGGTCGACCGGTAATTCCCCTCTCCGGTTCGCAGTCTTTCTTTGCGTCGGCAGATACGGGGTTTAATTTTCAATTTCCAACAGAGATCTTTAAGTTTGACCAGTTTCGTCAAGGCTTAAGAAAACGATTTATTCGCTTTGTTTCCTGGTTTGGGCGGAGCAGTTTTAACCCGGAGGAGCAGGATGAAGACCAACAAATATTAGTCAGGACCGACTATCTCCCGACTTCTTGGAAACAGTGTAAAACTCAGGAAGAATTAAAAGCTCTGAGCCAGCGCGAACAGGGGGAAGCCTTAAGATTTTATATTGATCGGCTCCGGTTCCATAAATATAGACCTACAGGTGGGATGCTCCTATTTTGTTTCCGTGACCTAATTCCTGGGGCCTTCTGGTCAGTCGTTGACTGCCGTGGAACTCCTAAAGAGAGCTTTAAGATGGTCGCCCTTTGTTACCGCCCGGTCTATGTCTTTGCTTTACTACCGAGAGAGTATTATCGCGAGCGGACAGTACTCCAATTTCCCATCTGTTTTAGTAACGATCGCAAAGGGCCCGATCTACCGGTGATCCCTGTCAAGGCGCGTCTGACCGATCCTCGCGGACAACTGGTTTGGAAGGGGCAATGGACGGTTACACCCCTGTCCGATGAGGAAACCAGAGTTTTAGGGGAGGTTTCAGTAATGTTGATGATGAAAGGAGTATATAACCTTAATTTAACCTGGGAGGACAAGGGGGAAAACATCGAGAATATTTATCAAATTAAATCTGAAGAAAGCTAATTGCGTTGTTACCTTAATTTGAGGTCACGACATAATTAGCCCAAATAACTTAGTTGGTTGCTATCAAAATAGTTATTTATAATAATACTCTTGACAAAACTCGGGGTTGCAGTTATATTAGGTAATAAATATTCTTTTATCGACTATATTTAAAGACGATGATGGGGAGGAGTAAACCGGAGCAGGCTAAAGAGAGTCGGCGAGTGGTGCGAGTCCGGCGCTAATGACGGTTGAAGGTCGCCCCGGAGTTGCTGGGTAGAAAGAGGGAGTATACTCAGTCGGTCCTTGCGTTATGAGGAAGTGTTTTGTCGCTAAGACAGAACACTTACTAAGTGTGTTGCCCAGAGGCGGCACAGAAATAGGGTGGTACCGCGGATCTTCCGTCCCTAATGGGAGGAAGATTTTTTTAACCATTTTTCAACAGGTTACTTACCTAACTTAGAAAATACATCTCGCAGCTCGCAGCTCGTAACTCGTCGCTCGCATGAATGATAGCCTTTGCGAGTA
>ENA-UOOR01000547-UOOR01000547.1-fermentation-metagenome-genome-assembly--contig:-NODE-547-length-52807-cov-7.451604_pt1 | contig 52807 bp, 39 predicted proteins | sample MGYA00245780_ERZ724029 | MGnify/ENA primary metagenome ERZ724029 (study PRJEB28704, sample SAMN03018315) | fermentation metagenome | biome: anthropogenic terrestrial biome; feature: soil; material...
GAGCTCTGCACAGAATTCTCTCGCGTCCCTGATCCGGATCAGGAGCTCTGCACAGAATTCTCTCGCGTCCCTGATCCGGATCAGGAGCTCTGCACAGGATTCTCTCGCGTCCCTGATCCGGATCAGGGGCTCTGCACAGAATTCGCTCGAGCTCCTGGTCCGCAAACCGCGCCCGAGCAACGCTCCGCTCTCGCGAAATGGCCAGCCCTCCGCGCGCCCCCGCTTCTTTGGCGCTCCAGCTCCGCCAAGTCCCGGCGACCCTGCTCAGGCCCTCGCGGCGCTCAGCCCTTCGCCTCTTCGAGCGCCGCGAGCTTCGCCTCGAGCTCCGCGATCCGGGCCTCCAGGCTGCTCACCCTGCGCACCGTCTCTCTGCCCTGGGCGTAGACCGCGTGGGCGCGCAGCGAAACACGCTTCTCGAGGGCCGGAGTACCGAGATACTCCCCGGGCGCCTCGATGTCGGCCATCACCCCGCACTGGGCGCCGAGGCGCGTGCGGTCGGCGATCTTCAGGTGATTGCCGATACCCGCCTGGCCGCCGCAGACGACCCCGGCTCCCAGCGTGCTCGACCCGGCGATCCCCACCTGGCCACAGAGGATGCACAGCGGACCGACCTGGACGTTGTGGCCGACCTGGACGAGGTTGTCGAGCTTGCTACCCGAGCCGATACGCGTCGCGCCCAGCGTCGCCCGGTCGACGGCCGAGTTGGCGCCGATTTCCACCTCGTCGCCGACCTCGACGGTGCCGGCCTGCGGAATCTTGAAATGCCGGGGACCGCTGCTGTCGAAGGCGAAGCCGAAGCCATCGGCGCCGATGACCGCGCCCGGGTGCAGGATCGCTCGGTCGCCCACGCTGCAGCGCTCGCGAACGACCACGTTGGGATAGAGGATGCTCTCGGCGCCCACGGCGCTCGACTCACCGACGAAGCAGCCGGGGAAGAGCACCGCCCGCGGGCCGATTCGCGCCCCGCGGCCGACGAAGGCGAAGGCCATCACCGTCGCCGTCGGGTCGACCTCGGCCCCCGCCTCGACGAGAGCGCGCGCGTCGATCCCCGGGGCGAAGGTCGGCCGCGGGTGAAAGACGGCCGAGACCCGGGCGAAGGCGAGGTAGGGGTCGTCGACGACCAGCGCGGCCGGACCGGCCAGCAGCTCGAGCGATTCGTCGCGCAGCAAGACGGCCGAGGCGCGCGTGGCCCGCAGCGTCTCGCGGTAGCGCGGGTTGTTGAAGAAGGCGAGCTGGCCCGGGCCCGCTTCGGCGAGACCGTTGACCCCGTTCAACCGCGTCTCCGGGTCGCCATGCACGACACCCCCGACGATGCTCGCAAGCTCGCCGAGGGTGCGGATCTGCTGCTCGGGCTGTGGGGTCACGGCTACTTCTTCTTCGGGGCGTCGGACTTCTTGGGCGCGTCGGACTTCTTCGGCGCATCCGAGCCCTTGACCGGGTATTTGGCGTTGTACTTGCGCACCAGCTCGTTGGTGATGTCGAGCTCGTCGGGCGCGTAGGCGAGCACGGCGCGGTCGAAGACGAAGGTGAAGCCCTCGGACTGGGCGATGCCCTGGACGATGCCGGACATCTTGACGAAGAGCTGCTGGGTGAGCTCACGCTCCTGCCCGGCGAGCTGCTTCTGCGACTCCTGCCAGTACTGAGTCACTTCCTTGAGCCGGCGCTCGAGATCGGCTTCCTTCTCGCGCAGCTTGTCGTCCTTGAGCACGCCCTCGCGCGCCAGGTTGGTCAGGCTCGCGTATTCGCGCTTGAGCTCCTCTTGCCGCTTGTCGAGCTCGGACTGCTTCTTCTCGAAGTCGCCCTTGAGGCGGTTCTTGATGGCCTTGCCCTCCTCGATCTGATCGAGGGCGCGCTGCATGTCGACATAGGCGAACTTGCTTTGGGCGAGCGCTCCGGCGGCGGGCAGCAGCATGAGCGCGGCGACGGCTATGGAAAGGATGCGAAGCTTCATTTTGTGAGACTCCGGGGCTGCCAGCGACCGGGGCAGCGGGCTTGGTCACGCCGGCACAACAGGCGGAAGCCCCTGAAAAATCCAGCGAAAACGCGGCGGACCTTAATCGGCGGCCCGCTGGGGTGTCAAGGATGCCAGCGCGCCTCTTCGAGCGCGGCCGGCCCCCGGGCGCCCGAGCGCTTCCCAAGGCCCTGGAACCGCGGCGGTTGACCCCGCGGCCGGGGCCGGCTCAGAGTCTTTTTCTCCCGGCCCGTTGCAAGCCAGCTCCTCTTCTCCACCTCAAGGGACCAATGGAGAGCGCGATGTCCGCACCCGCAACCCCCTCCTCGAAGATCACCCGCGAAGAGGCGCTCGAGTACCACTCGAGAGCCCGGCGCGGAAAGATCGAGGTCGTCCCGAGCAAGCCCTGCGCAACCCAGCGCGATCTGTCGCTCGCCTACACCCCCGGCGTCGCCGAGCCCTGCCTCGAGATTCAGCGCGACCCCGAGCTCGCCTACCGCTACACCGCGCGCGGCAACCTCGTCGCGGTCGTCTCCAACGGGACCGCGGTGCTCGGCCTGGGCGACCTCGGCGCGCTCGCCGGCAAGCCGGTGATGGAGGGCAAGGGCGTGCTCTTCAAGCGCTTTGCCGACATCGACGTCTTCGACCTCGAGCTGGACACCAGGGACCCGGACGAGCTGTGCCGGGTGGTGCGCGCCCTCGAGCCGACCTTCGGCGGCATCAACCTCGAGGACATCAAGGCGCCCGAGTGCTTCGAGATAGAGGAGCGGCTCAAGCGCGAGATGGGCATCCCGGTCTTCCACGACGACCAGCATGGCACCGCGATCATCAGCGGCGCGGCGCTGCTCAACGCGGTCGAGCTCGCGGGCAAGAGCCTCTCGCAGGTGCGCGTGGTCGTCTCGGGGGCGGGAGCCTCTGCGCTCGCCTGCGCGAGCTTCTACGTGCTGCTCGGGGTTTCGCGCGAGAACCTGATGCTCGTCGACACCAAGGGCGTGGTCTTCGCCGGCCGCACCGCGGGGATGAACGAGCACAAGGCCAGGGTCGCGGCCAAGACGAGCCGGCGCACCCTCGCCGAGGCGATGGAGGGGGCCGACGTCTTGCTCGGCTGCTCGGCCAAAGGGCTCGTCTCACCGGAGATGGTGCGGTCGATGGCCGAGAAGCCTGTCGTCTTCGCCCTGGCCAATCCCGACCCGGAGATCACCTACCCCGAGGCGATCGCCGCGCGCGACGACCTCATCATGGCGACCGGGCGCTCGGACTATCCGAACCAGGTCAACAACGTGCTCGGCTTCCCCTTCATCTTCCGCGGCGCGCTCGACGTACGCGCCCGCGCCATCAATGAGGAGATGAAGCTCGCCGCCGCTCGCGCCCTCGCCCATCTGGCACACGAGCCGGTCCCAGGATCGGTCTCGAAGGCCTACGGCGGCGAGAGCTTCTCCTTCGGGCCCGGCTACATCATCCCCAAGCCATTCGATCCGCGCGTCGTGCTCAGCGTTGCGCCGGCAGTGGCCGAGGCGGCGATGGAGACGGGCGTCGCGGGCACGAAGATCGACCTCGACGCCTACCGCTCCCAGCTCGAGCAACGTTTTGGAGTTTCGGAGTTGTGAGTCCTGAGTCTTGAGTGTCCGCGCGGCGAGTCGCCTGGCCTGCGTGTAGAGGCGGTTCTAAGGGGCGCATGGCACGCGGCCGCCGGGACGGCGGCGGTCTCTACTCGTCATCCGCTGGCACGCTGTGACTCGGCCCCAACTCGGCGCACTCGGGGCTTCCCGCCCGGGAGCCATTCTTCGGGCCCCTCGCCTTTCTGCTAACCTGCTGGCGACACAGCCGATTCCAAGTCCGGGGGCGCCTATGCGCTACGAGTCCCGTCTCACCCTGCTTCCGCTCGCCTTCTGCTGCTCGCTCCTCGTCGCGTGCTCGAGCGAGGTTCCCGCGGAGATCCCGGCCCTCCTCAAAGAAGGCGAGCCGTGCGCCGCCGACGACCAATGCGAGACCAGGATGTGCGCCCCGCTGCCGGGCGAGACCGACTCGACCTGCCGGCGCGCCTGTGAGGCGGGATGCAAGAGCGAGGAGGTCTGCACCACCCTGAGCGTCGGCGCGCTGGGCAAGCTGCGCGCGGCCTGCGTCCCCGAGCGCGCCGGTCTGTGCGTCACCTGCGAGTACGACGGCGACTGCCCCTACCCCGCCGACGCCTGCGTCAAGCTGGGCGATCGCTTCGCCTGCGGGCGCGACTGCGCCTTCGACCAGACCTGCCCCGAGGGTTATCGCTGCATCGAGGCCGAGTCGTCCGCGGGCGACAAGGTCGCCTTCCAGTGCGTCCCCGCGAGCGGGAGCTGTGCCTGCATGCCCGCCACCGTCGGCCAGAAGCGGCCCTGCGAGCGCTCCAACGAACACGGCACCTGCACCGGAGTCGAGGAGTGCTCCGAGGAGCTCGTCTTCACCGGGTGCGATGCGCGCGAGCCCGCGCCCGAGGTCTGCAACCTCATCGACGACGACTGCGACGGCGAGACGGACGAGCAGCTCGCCGAGCAGAGCTGCGGCCAGGGCGAGTGCCAGGTCACCGTCCCCGGCTGCGTCGACGGCGAGGTGCCGGCCTGCGTCGCCAAGGCCCCGAGCGCCGAGACGTGCAACGGCAAGGACGACGACTGCGACGGCTACGTCGACAACGGCTTCGACCTGCAGACCGATGCCCGCAACTGCGGCACCTGCGGCAACGTCTGCAGCGCCGACCACGCCACCGCGCTCTGCCAGGGCGGCCGATGCGCGGTGGGCGCCTGCGAGCCGGGCTGGGGCAACTGCGACAACAACCCGGGCAACGGGTGCGAGACCGACACGACCAGCTCGCTGCTGCACTGCGGCCAGTGCAACCGGACCTGCGACTGGCGCCCGAACACGACGGCGACCTGCGAGTCGGCCTGCGTCTACGCCTGCGTCGAGGGCTGGAACGACTGCAACGGGCAGGCTTCGGACGGCTGTGAGTCGAACCGCATGGTCGACCTGAACAACTGCGGCGCCTGCGGGAACAAGTGCCCCGACAGACCGAACGCGACGACGCTGTGCAGCCAAGGCCTGTGCACCTACGCCTGCGTCGGCACCTGGCACGACTGCGACGGGCTGCCGGAGAACGGCTGCGAGGCCGACCTGCAGAACGACCCCGACAACTGCGGGAGCTGCAACCACGCCTGCACCTCGCCCGCGCACGCCTCGGCGACCTGCTCGAACGCCACCTGCCGCTTCGACTGCACGCTGCCCTACCAGGACTGCAACGGACAGCCAGGCGACGGCTGCGAGGTAGACGTGCGCAGCGACCTGAACAACTGCGGAAGCTGCGGCGCGGTCTGCGCGAGCGGACCGAACTCGACGAGTGGCTGCTCGGGCTCGGCCTGCACCCTGACCTGCGACCGCGGCTGGGGCGACTGCGACGGCGCGGCTGGGAACGGCTGTGAGAAGAACCTCAACGCCTACAGCGCCCCTGGCTCCTGCAACCCGAGCGACATCCAAGACCTCGGCGAGATCGACGGCGACATGGCGCCTTCGCAGCAGGTCGTGCGCAGCGGCTCCGGCGAAGCGTTCTTCAAGATCCGCATCGACGAGGACAACACCAACAGCGTCTACGTGAGCGCCATCGTGCTGCTCGAGTCACCCACGGGCTTCGACTACGACCTGCGCGTCTACAGGGATAGCTGCGGGGCGAACGTCTCGACTTCCAGCAGCGCCGGTCCACTCGACCTCGTCGAGACCTGTGCGCCCGACCGCCTCATATTCGAGGACGGCTATGACCTGTGGATCGAGATCACCTTCTACAGCGGCCGAGGCTGCGCCCCCTGGACCTTGACCGTCGTCGGCAACACGCTGGTCGAGGCCTGCGAAGGGTAGGCCCCACGGCATGCCGCCGAGCTCTCGGCGCGTGCCCCTCCCCGACTCGCCATTCTTGGAAGCACGCCCGCTCGCGCCTGCTGCAGCAGTGGCTGCGCACTGCCGGTCGCTCCGGGCGCCCCGCTTGCCGCCCCCCTGCGCTTTTGTTATCCGAGCTCGGCCTGATCATTGAGGGAATTGCCGCCGATGCCCGACGACACCAAGCCCCGCCAGCCTCCAGAGCCGCAGCCTCGGTCGGTCCCGCCGCGCCCCCGCGTCAAGCTCACCATCGACGACCGCGAGGTCGAGGTCGACGCCGGCACCAACCTGCTCGAGGCCGCGCGCGCGATAGGCGTTCAGATTCCGCACTACTGCTACCACCCGCGCCTGAGCATCACGGCGAGCTGCCGCATGTGCCTGGTCGAGGCCTCCAACTCGCCCAAGCCGGTCCCGGCCTGCCAGATGCCGGCGACCGAGTGCTTGGTCGTCCAGACGCGCTCCGCGCTCGTCAAGGAGGCGCAGCGCGCCACCCTCGAATTCCTGCTGCTCAACCACCCGGTCGACTGCGCGGTCTGCGACCAGGCGGGCGAGTGCAAATTGCAGGACTACTACCAGGAACACGACGCTCAGCCCTCGCGCCTGGCCGGCCCCAAGATCCAGAAGGAGAAGCGCCGGGTCCTCGGGCCGCTCGTCACCCTCGATCAGGAGCGCTGCATCCTGTGCACCCGCTGCGTGCGCTTCATGTGCGAGGTGGCCGGCGAGCCGCAGCTCGGGGTCTTCGGTCGCGGTAGCCACGAGGCCATCGACACCTTCCCGGACAAGCCGCTCGACTCGAACTACGCGGGCAACACCGTCGACCTGTGCCCGGTCGGCGCGCTGACCAACAGCGACTTTCGCTTCACGGCCCGCGCCTTCTTCCTGACCGCGACCCCGTCGGTCTGCACCGGCTGCGCGCGCGGCTGCTCGGTCTGGCTCGACCACTTCAACGGCGAGACCTACCGCTATCGGCCGCGCGAGAACGTCGCGGTGAACGGGCCGTGGATGTGCGACGTCGGGCGCCTCTCGTACAAGCCGCTCGTACACGACCGGGCGCTCGAGGTGAAGATCGGCCGCGCCGGCGAGGGCCGCACCGCCGAGGGGCGCGAGGCCGCGCGCTTCGCGATCGAGAAGCTCAAGCCGCTCGCCGGCAGTGAGCGCCTCGCCTTCGTCGCCAGCCCCACCGCCTCGGTCGAGGACCTGCTCGCCACCTTCCGCCTCGCCTCCGAGGGCCTGAAGCTGAAGCGCGTCTTCGTCTCCGGCCGCGCAGCCGACAAGGGCGACAGGCTGCTGCTGCGCGAGGATCGCAACCCGAACCGCCTCGGGCTCGACTGGGTCGCCCAGGCCTTCGGGCTGAAGGTCGAGCCGTTCGAGCGGCTCGTCGAGGAGATCGACGCCGAGCGCGTCAAGGGCGTGCTCGCCGTCGGGGAGGACGTACCCACCGATCCGAAGCTCGTCGCTTCGCTGCTGCTCAACCTCGATCCGGTGATCGTCCTGGCCACCAACCTCGGCCCGGTCGCGGGCATGGGCCACGTGCTGCTGCCCTCCTGCCCGTGCTCGGAGGACGACGGCACTTTCGTCAACTTCGAGGGCCACGCGCAGCGCTTCGTCGCCGCCTACCGCACGCGCGGTCAGAGCCGGCCGCACTGGACCTGGGCGGCGACGCTGCTCGAGGAGCTCGGCGTGGAGGTCGGCTGGCGCAGCGCCCGCGACGTCTTCGCCGAGCTCGCGCCGCGCGTCGCGCAGCTCGCGGGCTTCGACTGGGCCTCGGCGCCCGGCTACCTGACCCATCCGCGCGGCCTGCGCACCCTGCCCGCCGCCGCCGACGCGCGCCACGGCATCCACCGCGAGAGGAGCTGAGAGGTGAGACTGCGCTGGGGAATGATCCTGCTGGTCTTCGTCGGCCTGCCCGCGCTGCTCTTCGGGTTGAGCGCGGGCTTCTACGCGCTGGCCGCGCTGGCCGAGGGCCTGTTCACCGGCGGCGCCGGGGTCGTCAACGTCTTCACCCTGCTCTTGGTGATGGTGATGGTCTTCTCCGCGCTGCTGACGCTCGCCGAGCGCAAGTGGAGCGCGGCGATGCAGGACCGCATCGGCCCCAACCGCGCCAACCTCGGCCCCTTGCGGCTCGGCGGCCTTTTCCACTTCGTCGCCGACGCGCTGAAAATGCTCTTCAAGGAGGACTTCACCCCCGCCGGCGCCGACAAGTGGCTCTTCCGGCTCGCGCCCGCGCTCGCCTTCATCCCGGTCTTCTGCCTCTTCGCGGTCGTCCCGGTCGCCCCGCCGGTCGAGCTGTTCGGCGAGACGGTCTCGCTGCAGATAGCCAACCCCGACTTCGGCGTCCTCTACGTCTTCGCCTTCGCCTCGCTGGCGGTCTTCGGCACCGCGCTCGCCGGCTGGGCCTCGAACAACAAGCTCGCCCTGCTCGGCGGCGTGCGCGCGACGAGCCAGATGATCAGCTACGAGGTCGCGCTCGGCCTGTCGCTCGTCGGCGCCATCGCCGCCTTCTCCGCGCTCACGCCCGCGGGCGGCTCCAGCCTGCGACTCGAGCAGATGGTCGAATCGCAGTCGACCTGGCTGTGGGGCGGCGGCGGCGGATTCGACTTCGGCGTGCCGGCCTGGGGCATCCTGCTGCAGCCGCTCGGCTTCGTGCTCTTCTTCGCCGCGGCGTTCGCCGAGACCAAGCGCGCCCCCTTCGACATGCCCGAGGGCGAGAGCGAGATCGTCGGCTACTTCGTCGAGTACTCGGGGATGCGCTTCGGCCTGTTCATGATCTCGGAGTTCGTGGAGATCGTCGTGCTCTCCGGGGTCATCGCCTCGGTCTTCTTCGGCGGCTACCACCTACCCTTCGGCGAGGCCTGGCTGCAGGGACACCTGGGCGACTTCTGGTTCGCCGCGCTGCAGGGCTCGGTCTTCTGGCTCAAGGTCATCGTGCTCGCCTGGCTGCAGCTCGCCATCCGCTGGACCTTCCCGCGCTTCCGCTACGACCAGGTCCAGAAGCTCGGTTGGCGCATCCTGCTGCCCGCCGGCCTGTTCAACGTCTTCGCCACCGCGGCGCTGGTGCTGCTGGATCCGAGCCTGCGCCTGCTCGCGCTCTTCGGCCTCGCGCAGATCGCCCTGCTCGTCTACCTCGTCGGCTCCGGCGGCAAGCCCGCGCCGGCCGCGCCGGACGAGCGCCCCGTGGCCGTCTCCGACCACGACGGCGTGAGCGCGTAGAGAGGACCCGCCCGTGCCCTACAAGGTCTCCAACGAGAAGCTGACGCTGCGCGAGCAGGCCTACCTGCCGGAGATGATCCGAGGGCTCGGGGTCACCGCGCGCCACTTCCTGCGCAACCTCTTCACCCGGCGCGACCCGGCGCCCGAGATCCTCGACCGCGAGGGGCCCTGCCAGATCACCACGGTGCAGTACCCCGAGGAGAAGGTCGAGTATCCGCCCGGCTATCGCGGCCTGCACCGGCTCGTGCCGCGCGAGGACGGCAGCCCGCGCTGCGTCGCCTGCTACATGTGCGCGACGGTCTGCCCGGCCCAGTGCATCTACATCGAGGCCGGCGAGTACCCGGCTGACGACCCCAGCGCGCCGAACCGGGTCATCGAGCGCTACCCGACGAAGTTCGTGATCGACGAGCTGCGCTGCATCGTCTGCGGCTTCTGCGTCGAGGCCTGCCCGAAGGACGCCATCCGCATGGACACCGGCCTGCACGCGGTCTCGAGCGAGGAGCGCCGCGCGTTCATGCTCGAGCGCGAGGCGCTGCTGCGCGGGCCGGCGGTCGAGCATCCTTCCGATCCCTGGCGCAAGCGCGAGGACTCGAGCGCGCCCGAGCACGGCGAGAAGGAGGCGCATCGGCGCATCTCGCCTCGCAAGAATGGAGGATGAAGCTCCGGCCTTGTCCTCCATTCGCTCGGGCTCGTGCTTCGTCTTCGATCAGCTTCGAGGAGCTGTGCTCCCGTGGCGGTCAGCGCGAGGACGAATATGGACGACCTGCTCCAGAAGCCGACGTCGAGTTCGCTGGCAAAACAGCGCTCGATCTCGATCAGCCGCCTCATCTACTGGGGCGTCGCCATTACGACCGGACTGCTCTCCTTCTTCGTGCCCTGGGTGCCAGGACCGCTCAGTTCCTTCGCCGTCGCGTACGGTCTCGATGGAGCCGTCGGGGGTCGGATCCGCATGACCAGCGAGCGCGAACTGCGAGGCAGAAGGGCCAGGAGGCTCGGCACGGCCTTCATCGCTCTGGGAATCGCCCACTTCGCGCTTGCCGTCTTCGAGCGTAGTCATGCCAGGCCATTCGCCGACTTGTCCGGCATGGCGGGCCTCGCGCTGCTGGCCGCGCTCTATGGACCGTTCCTGACCCTATGGATCCTTGGCCTGGTCTGGTCGCGTCCTCATCACGAGTCGCCGGCAGGCACCTCGAAATAGCGCTCGCCGCAGTTGGCTCACGCCTCTCTCGCGACTCCCCCCTGAACCGCTGCCTCAGTCCTACGTCGGCGCCCCCTCCCGCTCCTGCAAAAAGTCGCTCGACAGGCTCGCCTGCCGCATCAGCCCCGCGGCCGGCGACCTTCGCGACACGCCGGTGATCAGCCGCGCCCCGCGCTCGTAGGTGAAGTACGAGTAGGCCCAGTCGAGCAACACGAGCAGCCGGTTGCGGAACCCGACCAGATAGACGAGGTGGACCGCCAGCCAGGCGAGCCACGCGACCTGCCCGGAGAGCTGCACGCGGCCTATCTGCCCGACCGCCGCCTTGCGGCCGATGGTCGCCAGCGTTCCGCGGTCGCGGTAGCGGAACGGCGCCCGCCCCGCGTCGCGCAGCGAGGCGAGGATGTTGAGCGCGGCGTGCTTGCCCTCCTGAATCGCCGCCTGGGCCACTCCGGGCACGAGCCCGCCGTCCCGCTTCACGTGCGCGAGGTCGCCGACGACCATCACCTCGGGATGGCCCGGCACCGACAGGTCGGACGCCACCTCGACGCGGCCCGCCTTGTCGAGCTGCGTTTCCAGCGTGCGCGCGAGCGGCGAGGCGGCGACGCCCGCACCCCACAGCACGGTGCGCGCCGCGATGCGCTGACCACCGGCGACCACGCCTTCGGCGTCTATCGCGCTCACCATCGCGTTGGTGCGCACCTCGACCCCAAGCTTGACGAGCTGCTGGCGTGCCTTCTCCGAGAGCTTCTCGGGGAACGGGGGCAGCACCCGCGGCAGCGCTTCGATGAGGATGACCCGGGCGCACTCGGGGTGGATGTGCCGGAAGTCGCGCGCCAGGGTGCGCTGGACGATCTCGGCGAGCGTCCCGGCGAGCTCGACGCCGGTCGGCCCGCCGCCGATGACCGCGAAGGTCATCCAGCGCTCCTGCTCCTCGGGGTCGAGCTCGCGCTCGGCCCGCTCGAAGGCCAGCAGCACGCGACGCCGGATCTCGAGCGCGTCGTCGAGCGTCTTGAGCCCGGGGGCGAAGCGCGCCCACTCGTCGTGTCCGAAGTAGGAGTGCGCGGCCCCGGTGCCGAGGATCAGGTAGTCGTACTCGAGCGACCCGTCGCTCAGCTCGATGACGCGGCGTCCGAGGTCGATCGCGGTCGCCTCGGCGAGCAGCACCTCGGCGTTCTCCTGACGCCGCAGGATGCGGCGGATGGGCCGGGCGATCTCGCTCGGATCGAGGCCGCCGGTGGCCACCTGGTAGAGCAGCGGCTGGAACAGGTGGTGGTTCTGCCGATCGACCACCGTCACCCGCACCGGCGCCCAGCGCAGCCGCCGGGCCGCGCTCAGGCCGGCAAAACCGCCGCCGAGGATGACGACACGAGGCCTGCTCCCATCAAACGTCGCCGCCATAGAGCCATCCGTGCCGCAGTTCGCGGCCACGCCGGCACGCCTCCCGCGCGCCGGCCCACACCTGTTCGACGAATCTTCAGTGCATCGTCGCGGCACGAACCCGCTCGATGGGCCGGTTGGCATAGACCCGGGCGAGGTCCTTGATGACGACGCGCGCCACCGGTCGCGCCTTGACGGGCAGCCGCTTGAGCACCTTGCGGCGGGCGCCGAGGGCCCAGAACGAGGCGCCGACCGCGTCCCAGAACTGCCGGCGCATCGTCTCGTACGACGAGGCGGTCCCCGCGCCGTAGGCAAAGTGGGCCGCGAGCGCGTAGGCGTGCGTCTTGAGCGGATACTTCTGCGGCAGGGCGCCGAGCCGGAAGATGGGCAACAGCACGTTGTCGGCGAGCATCCAGACCGCGGCGCTGTAGGCCGCCACGCCCAGCGGGTGGCGGGCCGCCGGCAGCGTCTCGCGCGTCAGGCCGTAGAGCCCGCCCCACATCGCGCCGAAGGCGTAGTGCACGATCTTGGCGCCGCGCCTCTTCTGCGCGTCGGTGAGCGGGCCGCGCTTCATCATCCCTTCGGCCAGGCGCCGGGCGGTCGTCTCGAGGCCTATCTCGCTCTTCTGCTCCTCCTCGGGCGGGGTGAACGCGCCTTCCGGCGTGGGCGGCGCGAGCTTTGCCGTGTGCTTGAAGAAGACGTTCTGCGCATACGCTCCGATCGCTCCCGCGACCATGCCTTTGAACAGCGCGCCCAGTGGAGTCACGAAATGCATGGCATCCCTCCCCTGCACTCTCCAAGGTCTCTCGGGGGATCTTCTGCTTTGCGAGCCTTGCGGCAATCCCGCTTTGGAAGACTCGGGCGACAGGAGCGGCGCTCGGCCGCCCGCGGGCCGACCCGCGGTCCGGCTGAAGGCGTATCGAAGAATCCTTCGAGCGATGACCGGTCAGCCCTGAAGAGGCGTCGAGAAACCCTATTTCGAACCGCCGGGTTCCGCTCACCCTGGGCGTAGCTCCCGACGCGCGAGCGGCGGGAGCGGAGTCGAAGGGCCTCTCGACTTCGCCTCCCTCGTTCCTCGGGAGGCTACGCTCGAGGTGACCGGAGGGCCGCCGGGCCGAGTTGAAAGAGATCTATCGGCACCTCTTGGTGCTGCGTTTGCCACCGCGAGGCACGCCGGGGGCTACTTCGGGGCGCCGAAGACCCCGACCTGGAGCCCGAGCGCCGAGACGCGCTCGGCGATGCGCGACAGCTCTTCGTCGCTCACGGCCTCGACCCCGGGCACGGCCGTCGTCCGGGCGATCGTGTAGAGCTGCACCCTGTCGATCTGCGCGCCCGCGTCGCGCAGCTCCCGCAGCCGCTCCAGATAGGCCGCGATTTCCTCCTCGGCAGGCGGGCCGTCGGGCAGCCGCATGAACAGCGACTGGATGATGAGCGGGCGCACCCGCCCCGACTCCCGCAGATTCGCGAGGACGCGCGCGAACGGAACCTTCGAGCGGTTGACGCGCTGGTAGTGCGCCTCGGTGCCGGCGTCGAGCTTCGCCCAGACCTCGCCGCGCGGGCCGAGAGAGGCGAGCGCCTCGATCACCTGCGGGCGGTCGAGCAGCGTGGCGTTGGTGATGACCACGACCTTCGCCTCGAGCGCACGCCGCTCGAGCGCCTCCGCGGCGAGGCGGCAGGCCTCGGCGAACGCGGGCGAGGCGGTCGGCTCGCCGTCGCCGCTGAAGGCGAGATCGTTGAGCCGGCGCAAAGGCTCGGGCGTGCGGGTAAAGGGCTCCTGCTCGAAGAGCGCGCCGCTGGCGACCAGGGCGAGCATCTGGTCGAGCTCGGCGGCCAGCCGCTCGAGCTCGATGCCGCCGGCACGCCCGGGGACCGTGCGGTCGACCATGCAGTAGACGCAGTCGAAGGTGCAGGCCTTGTTCGGGTTCAGGTTGACGCCAATCGACAGCCCGCGCGAACGCCGGCTGATGACCGGGTAGACGTACTGGTTGGTGCGCCACTCGCGGCTGTGTTGTCGGAAGAGAGGGGTGCTGACATCCATGGGGTCTCTCGCAGGGCTGAAGGGCCGGGATTCTAGCGAAGCTTCGCGAAAACCGACGCGGCGGGTGATCGGTCTCGAGCGTAGGCCGAGCTTACGAGGCCGAAGTCGAGGTGGGGTGATTTCCCGACACCTCTTGCGGGTTTCACTGTCGGCCCGTAGCTGCGGCGCCTCTGTCGCGCCTCATTCCAGAACAGCCGGGCGCGACCGGCGAGTCCGCGACGAGCCGACGAGCGGTACGAAAGGCCGTCTCGCGAGCGGTTGAACGAGACGTGCCTCGCCGCAGGGCCGCTCTCGGAGCCGAGAATCGGACGCGCGGCGACTCCATGAGCGCTCCAGACCTCCTCGCCTGCCGGGTCCGTCGGGTGGCGCCCGCGCAACGGCCGGGCCGAAGCCTCGAGCGGCGAGGGCCGCGGCGCCGGCCTGCGGCGATGGGCTTCGTTGCTCGAAGTCCAGGGCACGGCGCGTTCGGTGGACGCTTTTGAACCACCGTGATTGGAGACCGAGGCCTCGGCCCGGACGCAGTGAGGGCAAGAGTCGGGGTCAGTCGGGTCCCCTTCCTCCTCTTCTCTGACCGCCAACATAGTTAGAATGCCGACTGCCGCGGGCGCCTGCGCCCCCGAGGAGCACCATGGCCGACGAGAGCCTCTTCCCAGACCGACTGCCTCACGATCACGCCGCGGAGCGCGCCGTGCTCGGCGGCGTGCTCGCCGACCCCAAGGTCTTCTCGGAGATCGCTACCCTCCTGCAGCCCGAGGACTTCCACCACGAGGGTCACGCGGCGGTCTACGAGGCCTTCGTCCACCTCGAGACCACCTCGCAGCCCATAGACGTGCTCACCGTGGGCGCGACGCTCAAGGCGATGGGCAAGCTCGGCCTGGCCGGCGGGCCCGCCTACCTCGCCGAGCTCGAGGTTTCGGTCCCCACGACCGCAAACTCCAAGTCCTACGCCGTCCTCGTCCAGCAGAAGTCGATCAAGCGGCGGATGGTCGCCATCTCGCGCGAGCTGGGCCACCTGGCCATCGAGCCGGCGACCCCGGTCGAGGCCCTGCTCGAGGAGGCCGAGCGACGCATCCTGGCCGTCTCCGAGCGCAGCCTCGCCGGCGACCTGCGCCCGTTCTCCGCGGTGCTCGACAAGACGCTGGAGACCATCGACAAGCTGCGCACCTCCGGCGGCGGCGGGGTGACCGGACTGCCGACCGGGTTCCACGACCTCGACCACATGCTGACCGGCCTGCACCCGGGCGAGCTGATCATCCTCGCGGCCCGCCCAGGCTGCGGCAAGACGAGCCTCGCCCTCAACATCGCGGCCCACGCCGCCTTGCGCGCGAAGAAGGCCGTCGCGGTCTTCAGCCTCGAGATGCCCGAGGACCAGCTCGCGATGCGCCTGCTGTCGGCCGAGACCCGGGTGGAGATGAAGCGCATCCGCGAAGGCAGGCTCGGCCAGGCGCACATGGAGAAGATCGCCGCCGCGGCCAACCAGCTCTGGGAGGCGCCGCTCTACATCGACGACTCGGGCTCGCTCTCCTCGTTCGAGCTGCGCACCAAGCTGCGGCGCCTCAAGTCGCGCATCGAGAAGCTCGAGCCCAAGCAGGAGCTCGGTCTGGTGATGATCGACTACCTGCAGTTGATGCGGCAGCACGGCCGCGTCGAGAGCCGCCAGCAGGAGGTCCAGGAGATAAGCCGCAGCCTCAAGTCGCTCTCCAAGGACCTCGGGGTGCCCGTCCTCGCGCTCTCCCAGCTCAACCGAAAGGTCGAGGAGCGCCGGGGCACCAAGAGCAAGCCGATGCTCTCGGACCTTCGCGAATCGGGCGCCATCGAGCAGGACGCCGACGTGGTGCTCTTCATCCACCGAGAGCAGGACGACGACGAGGGCGCCGTTCAGGTCGCGGGTCAGGGAGCCGAGGTCGAGATCGTCATCGCCAAGCAGCGCAACGGTCCGACCGGCGGCGTCCCGCTGCTGCTGTTCCCGGAGTACACGCGCTTCGAGAACCCACTCAAGGAAGGCACAACCCACTAGCGGGGGCTCACCATGAGCGAAAGGCGGCAAGCCCGCATCCTGGTCGCGGACGACGACCTTCACACCCGCAACCTCGTGTGCGAGGTCTGCGAAGCGCTCGGCCACGCCACGCTGGTCGCCGAGGACGGCGAGCAGGCGCTCGCCCGCGCCCTCGAAACGACGCCCGACCTGCTGCTGCTCGACCTGATGATGCCGCGGCTCGACGGGTTCGAGATCCTCCGCCGCCTGCGGGCGACCCCGGGCAACCGCGACATCGCGGTGATCATCCTGACGGCGGTCGGCGACATCGACGGGAAGCTCAGAGGCATCGAGCTGGGGGCCGACGACTATGTGACCAAGCCCTTCCGCGTCGCCGATCTGCAGCGGCGCATCGATCTCGTGCTCGACAAGCGGCGCTACCGGCGCGAGCTGCGCTCGGCGCAGCTTCGGCCACAGGACCCGCTCATGGGCGCCGGCGCGTTTCCCGAGCTGAAGGCAGACCTCGAGCGCAGTGTCGCCGAGGCGCGCGAGGCCGGCAGGCCGCTCGCGGCGTTGTTCATTTCGGTCGACGACTTCGCCGTCGCCGGCGCCGGGCTCGGGCCGCGGGCGAGCGGCGAGCTGCTGCGCGAGGTGGCAGCGCGCATCGAGCGGACGCTGCGGGAGCCCGACCGCGTCTTTCGCATCGACCTGGAGACCTTCGTCGTGCTCATGCCCGACACCACCTGCGAAGCGGCCCACCACGTCGCCGAGCGCCTGTTCAAAACGGTTTGCCAGGCGCCAGCAGTTCAGTCGGTGGACCTCAACGCCCTCACCATCTCGGTGGGGATCGCGGGGTTTCCGCGATACGGCGCAGACCGCTCCTTCGACCTGATCCACGCCGCCAGCCTCGCGCTCGCCAACGCCAAGCGCGGCGGCGCCGGCTCAATCTGCATCGCCTGAACGGCCGACGAGCCTGCCTAAAAAGCAGGCTGCAGACTCCAGACCCGAGGCTTCAGGTCAAGCCCTCGAGCAGCGCCCGGAGGAGGCCTGCGCTCGCGGGCTGCCCGCTGACTCGCTCGCCCGGTCTCTTCGACGCTTCAGAAGCTGCCCGCCAGTCCGATGCCCTGGGGCGAGAGCCCGAGCAGGACCGGCGGCGGCCGGCTCAGATCGAGCGTCAGCAGCGCGGCGCCGAGCAGGATCGTCGCCCCCGCCCCCACCGCCGCGCCCGCCCCGGCCGCGCTGTAGACGGCCGCGCGCGACTGGGCTCGAGGATCGGTCGCCCGGCTGTTGGCGGTCTCGTTGGCCAACAGGAACATGCCGGCCGAACCCGCGCCGAGCACCAGACCGCTCGCGAGGGCGACCCAGGTGCGCGACTGAACGCCGGCCGAGGGGCGCAGCGCGTCGGGGTGTGCGTACAACGCCGCGAGCGCCTCGTCGCCGAGCTCCTCGGGCAGCACCGGCTTGCCGGGGTTCTGCGGGACCGGCAGGCGCAGCAGCGAGCAGTAGGCCCGGTAGAACGAGTAGTCGAACGGCCGCGAGAACAAGGCCCGTCGGTACTCCTCGTCGATCGCCCCGCGCGTCGCGCGCCGCGGCTCGGCGAAGGACATGGTGTTCGACGCGATGACCGTCTTCTTCGAGAAGTCGAGGACGCTCTCGCCCTCGCGGCCGCTCAGGTAGTAGCGGCCCGAGCCCCACACCGCGAAGACCGAGGGGATGCCCTTGGGCTTGTGCAGGTCGAGCAACCGCTCGCCGTCTTCGGATTCGACCTCGTAGTGGCCCTCGAAGCGCGCGTCGAGCATCACGAGCTGGCGGGGGCGGAAGCCGTTGCGGTCGGAGAGCGAAGCCTCGGCGCGCGCAGGGGGCGGAGTGACGGTCACCTCGAGCCGGGCCCGCGGGTCCTTGACCGCGCCCGAGGCCGCGGCGATGAACGCGCCAAGCTCGGGGTAGGTCACCCGCCCGTCGAGATCGATGTCCGCCGCGCCCGACAGTCCCGAGCGCACCAGGTGCGAGAAGACCCCGCCGCGGTAGGCCGACCACTCGTGGACCTTCACATCGCCGCTGGTGGCGAGCACGAACCCGACGTTCGGATAGCTCTCGGGCGCCGAGGCGGCCCCGAACAGCTCGCCCATTCGACCCGAGTAGTCCTCCTCGGCCGGGGTCAGGCCCGCGCCCCGGTCGTGGACGACGAAGTAGGCCGAGCAGGCGTCGATGATCACGTGCATCGCATCCGGCCGCTCGAGCGGGTCTTCGGGCGCGCTGAGCACGAGCCGGTGCAGCTCGGTGCGGGTGAGCTTGTCGCCGACGAGGTTGACGTAGCCCTCGCCGTCCTTTCCGCGGGCGCCGTGGCCGATGTAGACGAAATAGACCTCGGCCTGCTCGCCCGCCTCGTGGACCGCGCGCACCTTCGCCCGAAGGCCGGCGAGCGCCCGCTCGAGCTGGTGCTTGTCTGGGATGCGCGCGCGGCGCGCGAGATCGTCGTAGACGAGCCGGCTCTCGGTGTCGAAGACCGTCAAGAGCGTCGTCTCGGCGGCCAGCCTGTCGAAGAGCCGGACGTACTTGGCGGCGTCGTCGTCGGCGTACTTGAGGGTGGCGACGCCGGGGTCCACCGAGGTGTTGACGCCGAGCACCACGGCGAGGGTGCGGGGCTCGGCGCGCGCGCGCGCGGGCACGGCCCACAGCCCAAGGGAGAGCGCAACGAGGCCAGCGAGAAGAAGCTTCATCGAGGGCCTCCTTCTCATCGATTCTCGAGCCGGTAGCCAAGCCGCATGACGACGCCGTCGTCGCCGGCGGCGCGGCGCAGGTCCTCGCCGGCCGACAGCGCGGCCTGCAGACGAGCCGCGTCGACCTTGGGGCCGAAGACCGCGACGAGCGAGACCTCGCCCGCCGGCGCGTCGGGCTCGATGGCGAAGCTGCCGCGCAGAGGGCTGGCTCCAGCCCCCGGCTCGAGCGCCAAGCCTCCCTGCCCGGAGGCGGGGACGAGCGGGCTGGGCGCGCCGTCGCGGACGGCGAGGACCACCAGCCTGTCGCCCGGGCGCGCGCGGCGGTAGGCGAGCGCCAGGCGGCCTCCGCGAGGGCAGGAGGGGAACGGCGCGCTCGCGGCGAGGTTGCGCGTCGCCTCGGGCCCCTTGCCGTGGTCCATGAAGCAAGCCGCGAGCAGCTCCGGCTGCTCGGAGAGCGGCGCGCTCGGCCCGCCCCGCGCCGCGAACCGGTCCTCGGGCGCGGACCGGGGCACCATGACCATCAGCGCGAGCGCGGCGGCCGCGCCGGCGATGACGGTGGGGAACGGCCAGGTGAAGGCGAACCCGCCGGCAAACAGCGGCTTGCGCTCGCGCGCCTCGAGCTTCTCGAACAGCTCGACCCCGATGCGCTCGACCTCGGCCTTGCCGCCGTCGGCGGCCTGCTCGAAGGCCATCAGCCGATCGTAATAGGCGCGGCACCCCTCGCAGGCTGACAGGTGCTCCTGGAGCTTGCGCCGCTTGCGCGGGGACAGCGACTCGACGAAGTGCTGGTCGATGAGCGCTCTGGCCTTCCGCTCGTTCATCTCACGCTCCGCGGCGCCGTGGCGGGAAAGCCCAGGCGTCGAACCGAGGTTTCGTCGGTAGGTTCCGGAGCGGGGGCGAAGGTGGGAAGGAAAACGGCGAGGAGGATCACGGCGGCCGCCGCCCGCTGCAGCTCGGCCCCGGCGACCTCCAGGTAGCCGACCCGCTTCATATGGGCGATCGCCTTCTCTCGCAGCTTCTTCTCGAGATAGCGGACCTGGTCCTCGCTCATGCCGAACCGCTCGGCGGTCACTCGGCGCGCGGGCCGGGTCACCATGTGCGCGTCGAAGAAGGAGCGCTCGCGCTCACTCAGCCCGGCAAGGAAGCCTTCGAGCACCTTGCGAGCAGCCTCTTCGTCGAGCTTACGATCGACCTCCGGGGGCTCGGCGGGCAGGTCCGAGGCGATTCGATCGTTGCCCGCCTGGCGGATCCGCTCGGAGCGAAAGCGGTGCAGCAGCAGGTTCTTGGCGATGCCGAAAAGAAAGCCCTGGAAGGACGACATCCCGGAGAAGCGCAGGCGCGTCTCCTCCTTGAACGCGGTGAGGAAGACCTCCTGCACCAGGTCCCGCGCGTCGGCCGCGCCGTGCAGCCGGTCGCGGCAGAACCGATAGACCCCCTCGCCGTAGGCGACGTAGACCTCGCGCAGGATCTGGCGCTCGCCCTTGCGAAACCCTCTGAGCAGCTCTGGCTTGCCGTCGAAAAACATCGGCTCGTCGCGTCCCTAGGCGCCGGCCGCGAGAACCAGCGGAATCTCGACGTCGAAGGCCTCTCCCTCGAACGACGGGAAGACGATGCGCTTGGCCTTCTGCTTGAGGCAGCCCCCGAGGTCCGAACGGTCGATGTCGGCCTTGTCGATGCCGGCGCTGGTGACGACCCCCGAGCTGCCGATGGTGAGCGTGATCTTGATCTTGCCGCCCGCGAAGCTCGGATTACGCCGCAGCTCGTTCTCGGTGCAAATCTGGAAGGCCTTCAGGTTCTTGCTGACGACCTCGCTGACAACCTTCGGCTCGAGCCCGGCGGCCCCGTCGACCGCCTGGGGCCGGTTGAGCATCTTGGGGTCGACCACCGGCATGGCCAGGTCCCTGTCGCGGTTCTTCAAGTGGCTCGCGAGCCGCTCGCGCTCCTCGGGGCTGGTGTTGAAGTCGATCTTCGGCCTGACGACGACCGGTCCCTCGCCGTCATCCGGCCCTCTCGCCGGTTCGGCGACCTTGCCGGGCTGCTTGCCTGGCTTCTTCTGACCGCCAGGACGGGGCTTGGGCTTTTCCGAATCGCCGAGCAGCAGGTTGCGCAGCCCCGAAAGACCCTCGGAGCTGAAGACCGAGGTCTTGACCTCCTGGCCGGTCGACTCGTCGACCCGGGTCAACTCGAGCTGCACGATGCGCAGGTGCGACAGCGCGTAGAGGGCCGCGACGGGCACCGCGACGAAGAGGCCTGCGGCGATGGCGATCTTCCACCAGGGGTTGCGCTTGGTGACGCCGGCCTTTGCCATGAAGAAGCGGGTCTGCTCGCCGATCTCCCCGGGCTTGGAGATGCTCGGATTGTCGGGGACCGAGGCAAACGGATCGACCGGGGGACCCGCCTCGGCGCCCGCTGCCGGAGCGCTGCCTCCCGCCTCGCTCTCGAGGTCTCGAGCGACGAGGGCCGCGACGTCGATGGGCCGGTTGGTCTGGGTGGGCACGCCCACGTCGTCGTCGTCGAACAGCAGGCTGTCAAGCTGCTCGGGCGCACTCTGCGCAGCGACCGGCGGCGCGGCCGCAGCGGGCTGCTGCGCCGCGGGCTCGGGCACGGGCGGTGGGAGTGCTGGAGCGGGCGGCGGGGCCACAAGCAGCGTCTCGAACTCGCCCACCTCCTCTGCCTTCTTCCAGTCGATCTCCCCGTCCCGCCAGACGTAGGTCTGCGCAACGAGGCGCCCGGCCTTGAGCAGGCGCAGCGTCTCGGCTGGAGGCAGCGGGCCGAGCTGTTCGGCGTCGATGATCGCGTACCAGCCGTCCGACACCGTCGGGCCGGCGGGAGCGGGGGGCTCGACGGGAGCTGCCACAGGCGGAGGCGCGGCTGGCGCGGGCTGGGGCGAGGCCTGCGGCGCGGCGGCGGGCGCCGGGGACGAGGGGCTGTTGGCGCGAAGTGCCTCCTCCAGGTCGGAGAGCGAAGCGACGCGGGTCGCCTCCTCTTCCTCCTGGGGCTCCTCGACCTCCAGCGCCTTGCCGTTGACGGTGATCCGGTTGCCGCACTTGCTGCACTTGACGGCCACGACCTTTCCCCGGACTTTCTCGTCCGCGATGGTGTACTTGGCCGCACATTTGTCACAGGAGAAGCGCACAGGAACCGAACCTTACCGTCGGCAGCGCCAGCCCTCGGTCACTCCGTGCGACAGCGGCGGTTGCCGCCAACGCACGCGCCTGCGAGGAGGACCTTTTGTCTGGTCGCACCGTGTTTGAACACGACTTTGTCGATGACGGGCTCTGGCGCATTGAGGTGCGCGAGAGGTTCGCAAGGCTGACGAATCTTAGATTCCACCCGGGATCGGGTCAACGCGGTTGACCGTCGCTCGGCGAGGGGCTCGCGTCAGCGCAATGCAGGCGGCCGTGGGGGCGCTTGACAACTCGCAAGCCCCTGGCTAATCAGGCGCGCCAAATCTGGCTCGACTTTCCACGCGCCGAAGAAGACGAGGTGTCCGAGGATGGCTGCGAAGGACATGGGGACCAAGTACACCTGCTTCAAGTGTGGCACCCGGTTCTATGACCTCAAGCGACCCGAGCCCTTGTGCCCGAAGTGCGGGGCCGATCAGCGCGAGGCCGCTTCAATCAAGCCTCCGGAGAAGACCGAGCGCCGCCGCGCGGCCCGCGCCCCGGTCGAAGAGGTCGAAGAGGTCGAGCAAGAGCTCGTCGAGGAAGAGGAGATGGCCGCCGACGAGGACTTCGGCGAAGAGCCCGACGAGGACTATTAGCGAGGCGACGGTCGAGAGTCGACAGCCGGAGCCCTGGCCAGCACGGGGCCTGCTCTGCCCGGCGCACTTGGCTCGACTGCAACGGCTTTCGGGCTTCACCGGCCTCTCGCATCGCTCGCTCGCTGCCGAACCGCCGATGAGCTCGACTGGCAGCGGTCGCCACTCGAGAAGACCTCTGCAGTCGTGCCCGCCGGTCGAGACTGGCCTTTGCCTCTAGTCGGCTTCGCAAGAGCTGGCAGCCTGCCACTTCGCTTGGCGCTGCATCGCGTCGAGCTCGCGGACCGCGCGCTCGATCCGCCTCCAGAGCCGTTCATCGATCGCCTGCATGCCTGCCGGCCTTCGCTGCGCCACCCGGCGCCTGCGCGCGGCCGGCGCTTCGCTTCTCGTCACGGCGCCTCCTGTTCCCTGTCCGTCCATCGCGCGGGAGCAATTTGCAGGTGCCATGCCGCAGGGCGCTCGGGCCTCTAAGTCCGCGCAATCTCTCTTCGCGAGGCCGCTCGCACCGCGCCATTTCCCGCCAAGACCCGGGGCCCCAGGCCCGGGCGCTGCGGCATTCTTGACATGCCTCGGGCCGCCCGCCGCTCCGCTGGCGGCGCAAGCGGGCTCTTCCGCGGCGCGGTCGTCGAGACCCGCTCGAGCGCGCCCTCGCGCACGAAGGTCGACCGCATGCCCGCCGGCCGGCACGCCCAGCCTTGCCTTCCGGGCTGCGCGCTACGGCACGCGCTCTTGCCGGCCCAGCCCCGGGCAGCCGCGCAGCTTCCAGTGCAGCAGGGCGCTGGCGACCAAGGCGTGCGTGATGCGGCCCTCGAGCAGCAACGCGTCTACCGCCTCGATCGGCTCGATGACCACCTCCAGCTCCTCGGTGGCATCGAGCTTCGGCTCAGCGGTTCGCCGGCATCCGGTCGCGAGGAAGGTGTGGGTCGTATTCGCTTGCAGGGCGGGGTTGGCGTGGATGGTGCCGAGCAGACGCACCTCGCGCGCCTCGTACCCGGTCTCTTCGTACAGCTCGCGCACCGCCGCCTCGCGCGGGCTCTCGCCGGCATCGACCATGCCGCCGGGGATCTCCAACGAGAGCTGGTCGATGCCGAATCGGTGCTGCCCGACGAGCAGGATCCCGCCCTCGTCGGTGAGGGCCACGAGGTTGACCCAGTCCGGGGAGTCGATGACGAAGAACTCGTGCGTCTCGCCGGTCCGAGGCGAGCAGAAGCGGTCGGCGCGGACCTTGAAAACTCGGCAGTCGCAGACCTCGCGGCCGCCGAGCCGGGCCCATGGCTCGAGGCTCATGAGCGCGCGCGTGCCTTGCCCTTCGAACGCTCGGCGCTCGCCTTTCGGGCAGCGGGCTTCTTGGCACCGGCCGGCTTCTTCGTCGCAGCGGGCTTCTTGGCGCGGGCAGGCTTCTTCGCCGCAGCCGGCTTCTTCGCGCGGGCAGGCTTTCGGGCCGCGGGCCTCCTGGCGGCCGGCGTCTTTTCGCTGCGACGAGGCTGGCTACTCGCCTTCTTGCGGCCGTCGAGGGCCTTGATGACCGCCCTGCCGACTCTCATGGTCAGGGTCTTGTTCGCGGCGCTGGAGACAATGATCCCGACGAGCGGAACCGCGCGGGCGAGACCCTTGCCGGCGTACAGCAGGGCGAGCTTGACGAAGAGCGCGCCGACTATCTTGCCAAGCTGACGAGGCGTGTAGTTCCAGATGGCGTCGGCCTGGACCTTGAGCACATCGGCGAGGGGATTGGTGCCGCTGCTCGCCTCGTAGGTGTGCGCCGCGGCCAGCAGATAGGCGAGCTGGCGTTCGCGCGGATCCTCGATGGAGTAGCCGCGCGCCGCCGCCAGGGCGAGCACCATCTCGACCTCGAACTTCAGGCACAGCGTCATGTCGAGGAGGCTGCCGCCGAGGATCGCGGTCAGGCTGCCGAGGCCGGGGATGAGCGCGGGGAGCGCCGAAGCGCCACCGGCCATCGCGGTCTTGTTCGAGTAGGCCGACAGCAGCTTGGCCTCGACCGCCTTGCGCACCTGTTCCTCGCTCGCGTCGTTCGGAAGGCCGTCCCGGGTCTGCTCGGTAACCTCGGCGACGTGCCCGCGAATCTTCTCCGGCGCGTCCACGATGCGCTCGACCGCCGTCAAGAGAGCCTGCCCCTGCTTCGCGCTCTCGTCGCCTCGCTTGCTGCCTCTCGCCTGCGGCATGGAGCCTCCGGTTCGGTTTGGTTGCCGAAGGATAGCCCCAACCAGGGTGCTCGCCCAAGCGCCGGCGGGCCGGCTGCCGCCTCGAGCGGTGTTCACATGTCAGACCCGTCTGCTAGGTTGGCGCGCACTCGGCGACCACACGTCCGAGGCCGCCTCGAGCCGAGGCGGGGGAAAATTGAAAGGAGCGGCAGATGGCGAGCGTGAACAAGGCGATCATCGTAGGCAACCTCGGCAAGGACCCCGAGGTGCGCTACACGCAGAGCGGCCAGTCGGTGGCCACCTTCACCGTGGCGACCAACGACCGCTGGACCGACAAGAACACGGGCCAGCCTCAGGAGCGCACCGAGTGGCACCGCATCGTCGTCTGGGGCAAGCAGGCTGAAAACTGCGGCCAGTACCTGAAGAAGGGCCGCTCGGTCTACATCGAGGGGCGCATCCAGACGCGCGAGTGGACCGACAAGGAAGGCCAGAAGCGCTACACGACCGAGATCGTCGCCAACCAGGTCCAGTTCCTCGGCGGCCGCGACGGCGCCGGCCCGCGCGACGACTTCGGCCCCCCGCCTCCCGAGTTCGAGATGGGCCCCTCGGGCGGCGCAGGCGCAGGCCCAGGCGCAGGCGGCGAGGAAGACATCCCCTTCTAGCCGCCCTCCGCTTTTCCTACGACCTTGCCCTCCCCCGTCCGCCCGCGCCGCTCCGTCCGCCGCGGGCGGCTCTCGCTGCGCGCGGCCTCTCGGCAAACCTCGGGCAGCCGGCGCCGACGCCGGGTGTTATCGACAGGTTCGGCGCTCGCCTTTCGGACGACGCGAGAGCTTTGGCGGTTAGGGACTGCCCGCTCAGACCGGCGCCCAGGCAGACCGCCGCCCGAGGAGCCCCTGCACCATGGCCGACCAGCTCGTCAGACTGCACCTGAAGGAGCCCGACCTACTTGTCGTCGGCGTCCTCTGCACCGAAACGGCCCGCGCCGCGCGCGAGCTCCACCGCTGCCTGCCGACCTCGGCGGCCTTCTTCGCCGAGGCGCTGGCCGCTGGCTTCGGCATCGCCGGGCTGCTCGGCGACAACGCGCGCATCAACCTGCAGCTCACCTGCGACGGCCCGCTCAAGGGCCTCTTCGTCGACGCCGACGCCCAGGGGCGGACCCGCGGCTATGTACGCAACCCCTCGGTCAACTTCCTCGACTCTGCTCCGTCCGCCGCCCTGGGACGCGACGGAGCGCTCTCCGTGCTGCGCGACCTGCAGAACGGCGAGATCTATCGGGGAGCGATCGGCCTCGAGCACCTCGAGCTCTCCCGCGACCTCGAGCGCTACTACCGCGAGTCGGACCAGCTCGAGACGCTGGTACGCGTCGAGGTGACAGCGGCGGCCGAGGAGCCGCTTGGCCGGGTCGCCGCCCTGTTCGTCCAGCGGATGCCGAGCGCCGAGGAGGCTGCGGTCGAAAGGGTCCGAGCCGCGCTCGCGGACCAGCCACTCGAGGCCGCCGGGCCGCGCGGTCCGGCCCGGGCCTTCGACCTCACGCAGCCGGTCGCCAGGCTGTTCTCGGGCGATTGGGAGCTGCACGCCGAGTATCCGCTCGTCTACGACTGCGGCTGCTCGGCCGAGCGCGTCCTCCGCGCGGTGACGGCGATGGGGCGCCCAGAGATCGAGGACATGCTCGTGCGCGAAGGGCGTGCGGTGGCAACTTGCGCGTTCTGCAACAAGACCTATGAGGTCTCCGCCGACGAGCTCAGGCGCCTGCTCGCCAAGCTTGGGGCCGGGCCGGCGCAGTAGCGCTCGCCCTCGAGAGGTGTCGCGAAATCTCCCTGACCTCCGCCCGCTCACCCGCGGGCGTGGCCTCCCGAGGCACGAGTGAGGCGGGGGCGAGCGCTCCTTCGACTTCGGCCTCGCGAGCCCGGCCTACGCTGAGGTCGAACCGCTCTTCGACACCTCTTCAGTACGACCAGCCGCGGTAGGCCGGGGTCTTCTCTGCGGTCGGCTTGCCGTCGGCGAACGGCTTGTCGCTCAGCCACAGCACGAGGTTTCGGCTCTTCTCCGGCTTTCCCATCGGACCGCTCGGCGGAAGCGTGGCGTGCTCGGTATGCACCAGCGCGTGGTAGGTCTTCCCGACCTCCAGACAGTACTCGGCCACATAGGCGACCTCGTTGCCCTCGGCGAGGTACTCCTTGACGACCTCGGGCGCGGTCTGGTCGCCCGGCCGGTATTCGCGCTCGACCGAGGGCGCGAGGTAGGTGCGCACGCGACGAGGCGCGACGCGAGCCTCCTTGCCCGCGGCCACCAGCGTGATCGGCTCACTCGAGTGGTAGGCCACCGTGAAGCTCGACAGGACCCCGTCCCGCCGCTCCCCGTAGATCCACTCGAAATAGCCGCACCGGTTTCGGCCAAGGTAGCTCTCGGCCCCCTTGCCCTCGACGCGCACCTGGAACGGCGTCCCCGGGGGAACCTCGCGCAGGAACTCCTCTTCTCCAACCTTCATGGTGCTGGTGCTCATGGCTTCGCTCACTGAGGGCTGCGCCTCGCCGGCAGGTCTATGCGACCGGAGGGGCTGGGTTTGGGGACCACAGGCGAGCGCCAGCAAGACGGGGAGGAGAGGAGCAGGGGCTGGCGTTCGCATGGGCGCGAAGTATCGCACGAGGCCCGAGAGCCGGAAGCGCTCTCGCCCGCCCCAAGCGCTCCTCGCAGGCGTTACTCGCTGCGGTCGACCTTCATGCCCTTGGGGATGACGACTATCCCCGAGTCGGTCACGTGGAAGCGCCGCCGGTCCTCCTCGGCGTCGTAGCCGATGGTCGTGTTCGGCGGCACCTCGACGTTCTTGTCGATGATGGCGCGGCGGATCTTGCAGCGGCGACCGATGTTGACGTTCTCAAAGAGAATGGATTCCTCGACGTAGGCAAAGGAGTTCACGCGCGCCCGCGGCGACAGGATGCACTTCTGCACGTGGCCCCCCGAGATGATGCAGCCTTCGCTGACGAGCGAATCGGTGGCGTGGCCGACGCGCTTCTGGGCCTCGTCGCTGAAGACGAACTTGGCGGGCGGGTGCGGAAGCTGCGTCGTGTAGACCGGCCAGCGCTCGTTATAGAGGTTGAAGACCGGGTCGACCTGGATGAGGTCGAGGTTGGACATGAAGTAGGCGTCGATGGTCCCGACGTCGCGCCAGTAGCCGCGCTCCTTCTCGCTCTGGCCGGGGACCCGGTTGGCCGCGAAGTCGTACACGTAGACCTTCGCGCGCTTGAACATCTCGCCGATGATCGACGGGCCGAGGTCGTGCGCGCTCTCTGGCTGGTCGGCGTCGCGCACGACCTCTCTGACGAGGGCGTCGGCGCTGAAGAGGTAGTTGCCCATCGAGGCGAGACAGCGGCTCGGATCACCGGGCATCGGCTTGGCCTCCGAGGGCGGCGGCTTCTCGACGAAGCCAGTCATCCGGCCCTGTGCGTCTACCTCGATGACGCCGAAGCTCGCCGACTGCTCGATGGGGACAGGGAGGGCCGCCACCGTGCAGTCCGCCTCCGTCTCCTGGTGCCACTCGAGCATGGGCCGCAGGTCCATGCGGTAGACGTTGTCGGCGCCGAAGACGAAGACGAAGTCCGGCCCCTCGTCGGTGATGACGTTCAGGTTCTGGTAGATGGCGTCGGCCGAACCCTTGAACCACTCGGGCCCGGTGCGCATCTGCGCCGGAATCGCCTCGACATAGTGGCCGAGCATGTTCGAGAGGCGCCAGGCGCGGCTCAGGTGCTTGTTGAGCGAGTCGCTCTTGTACTGGGTGAGCACCTTGATCTTCAGGACGCCCGAGTTGGCGAAGTTGGAGAGCACGAAGTCGATGATGCGATAGCGCCCGCCGAACGGGACCGCCGGTTTGGCGCGGTCTCGGGTCAGCGGGTCGAGGCGCTCGCCGCGCCCGCCAGCGAGGATCATCGCAAGCAGTCTTGCCATGAGGGCCCGAAGCTCCGAATCAGAATGGGGATGCCGTCCAGGCTAGACCTTCGCGAGAGTCACCGGCAACCGACTCGACCGCCTGCCGTTCACCCGGCCGCGCGGACTGCGCTGGCGGGTGCGCGACAAGGGCCTCGACGGCGCCGTCGGCAATCGGGGCGCGGCTCGTGCTCGCGCCCGAGGATCGAGCCGAGACCAACGAGTCGAACGACTCTGCGGATGACCGCTTCGACCGACCTCGGGTTCGTAGATGGGGAGCGGCGCCCGCGAGGGCGGCCATCGTTTCCCGGAGGTTCGTGGCCGCGGCTCGACGGGCTCGCGGCTCCGCTCGTCGCGCCAAAAAGCGGTCAAGCCAGGTTGTCCGATGGTTCGGTGACGTCGGCGGCGATTCAGGTCCGAGCGAAGCAAGGGCTCGACGCGCCGGAGGGCTTGCTCGACGCGTCGGAGGGCTTGCTCGACGCGTCGGAGGGCTTGCTCGACGTGTCAGAGGGCTTGCTCGACGTGTCCGAGGGCTTGCTCGACGTGTCCGAGGGCTTGCTCGACGCGTCGGAGGGCTTACTCGACGTGTCGGGGGCTTGCTCGACGCGTCGGAGGGCGTGCTCGACGCGTCGGAGGGCTTGCTCGACGTGTCGGAGGGCTTGCTCGACACGTCGGAGGGCTTGCTCGACGTGTCGGAGGGCTTGCTCGACGTGTCGGAGGGCTTGCTCGACGCGTCAGAGGGCTTGCTCGACGCGTCGGAGGGCTTGCTCGACACGTCGGAGGGCTTGCTCGACGTGTCGAGGGCTTGCTCGACGTGTCGGAGGGCTTGCTCGACGCGTCGGAGGGCTTGCTCGACGCGTCAGAGGGCTTGCTCGACGCGTCGGAGGGCGTGCTCGACGCGTCGAAGGGCGTGCTCGACGCGGCAGAACCGCCACTCGCGATGTCCGAATCAATTCCCGACGCGCCGCGCTCGCTGCGCCGCGCGGACACCTCGGCGCCTGGTCCGACAGCGGAGCAGCGGCGCACACCCCAATCCCAGCGCGTCACTCAAACCCCTCGGAGCGTGAGCCCTCCTTCCCATCGTGGCCCGACGGGCGGCCAGGCGTGAGCTCGGCGCGGGCTTCGACTTGCTCCCCTGGGGACGCGGCACGTTTCGAAGCGGCTTCGGGACCCTTGGCCGCCGATCGGCCCTCGTCCAACAGGTCGCCGGGCCGGATGGCTACCTTGACAGGAAAAGGAGGCTTTCCCGTGCGCACGCTGTGGTGGACGACCCTTCTGCTTGCCTTGGCCCTCAGCTGCAACGGCAACGGCGGAGGCGGCGGCGCCGAGCCCGCCAACGCCAACGTCACCGGTACGGCAGCCGGTCTCGACTTCACCTTCGTTCCCGCTCAGGCGGGCGCGCTCTTCGAAGCGACCCGTCCCGGAGCCGGAGAGCTCAACGTCTTCCTGTGCGAGACCGGCTGTCCGGCGCTCGGCGCGGCCGCGCCTGCCGACGAGACCAGGTCGCTCATCCTCTCGGTCGAAGGCACGACCGCCGAGCTGAGAGGCGGAGGCGTCTTCCCGATTGGCGACGGGGGCTACGGGCGCGCGGAGTTGCAGCGCGACGGCCAGGTCGTCGCCGACGAGGCGCTCTCCGGCGAGATCGTCATCGAGTCCTCCGACCTTCGAGACGGAGGCCTGACCGTCGGCACCTTCCAGCTCGAAACCGTCTCCGGAGGCTCGCTCAGCGGCTTCTTCGAGGCCCCAATCGAAGGGCTCTCGGGCCCGATCGTCCTGCTCGAGAGCCTCCAATCCGTCGATCGATAGGCTCCGGCGAACAAGCGACCGGGGGCGGGCGATCCGTGATGGGCGGTCGAAGCGCCGCCCGCTTGCTCGCAGGGCGCTGAGGGCCGGCCTCTGCGCATGCAGGCAAGGATTCGTGGCGCTGAACCCTTGTCACCGAGCGCGCCTCTCACACGGGCAGAGTCTCTCGCCCCACGTGTTGCAGTCCGTGGCGCTTTCCCTGCGGCGTTCGCCCGCCTGCCCGATTCAATGAAATGGAGGACCACCGTGATTCGGATTTCCGAGAAAGCCAAGGAGCGGCTGCTCGCCGCGCTCGAGCAAGGCAAGGCCAGCTCCATCCGCATCCGCGTCAGACGCGGGTGAGGGGGCTGGAGCTTCCACCTGTCTCTGGATGAGACGGCAAAAGAAGGCGATGCGGTGTTCGAGGCCGAGGGGATCACCTTCCTCTCCGACGGTCACAACCAGCGCTACCTCGAAGGCCTCGAGATCGACGTCCGAGACTTCTACGGGCGCGAGGGCCTGGTCGCGCACAATCCCGCGCTCGGAGGCGGCGGCTGCTAGAGCCGTCGCGCCGCTCAGCGCACCTCGTCCGCCAATAGAGGAACCGGCACGCGGCGCGCCCGGAGGAAGGGCGCGCCGTAGAAGTGCTCGTAGGCGCTCAGCGCGCGCGCTTCGAGCTCGGCTTCCGGGAGCGCGCAGAGCCGGGTGAGCGCCGCGTCGACAGAGAGCTCTTCGCCCTCGCCGCGGTCGAGCCCCTCGAGGAGCGCAGCTCCCGCGAAGTGGTGCGGGGTCAGGCGGGCGCGCCTCCCGGCGACCCCGCGGCCGATGGCGAGCAGCGAGGTGCAGCGCGGGGCGGGCCCGTGGAGAAGCTCTCCGAAGAAGGCGCGCAGCTCGCGCTCGGACGCGTTGGCGAACTCCAGGTCGTCCTCGCCGACGAGCTCGAGAAGCCGCGGCGGCACCGGCAGCGCGCGAGGATCGAGGGCATGCCTCGCCTCGTGGGCCTCGATTCGCAGCAGCTCCTGCTCGAGCACCCTGTCGAGCGCTGCCCTGCCCTCGCCCTCGCGGAGCGCCACGTCGGCACGGCGAAGCTCTCGCAGGTCGCTCGCGAGGATGAGCGGGCCGCCGCGCCGACTGCGATCGGCGTAGGGCTCGAGCCTCGTGAAGAAGGCGTCGCCCCACGCGAAGCCCGCCGGAGGATCGAGTCGAAGGCGCCCGTCGTTGAGGCGGTTCATGAGCGCGCGCAGCAAGCTGTCGCGCCGCTGGAGCCTGTGGACCGCCTTGCTCAGCTCGGCGCCTCCGGCGAGCGACTCTGCCTCTGCCCGCCATCGCGAGCGGGCGAGCCGGTCGACGGCGTTTCCCTGTGGCTCGGAGGCGAACGCGGCGTCCAGCTCGCCCATCACGCTCTCCTCGACTCGGTCGACCAGCACGACCGGCAGGTCGCCGCCCGCGTGTCCGCCGAGCCCCATCTCGATGTTGAGGTTGTCGAGCCGCTCGACCCTCAGGACCTCGACCGCCGCGTCTCCGGAGAGCCATCGGGCTCGACCGAGGATCCGATAGGTCATCAGGATGGGCTGCTTTCGGACGACCTGGACGTCGACCCAATAGGCAAGCCCGGACTCGCGCGCCGTCCCGTTCAGCCCCGCGGTCGCGGTCTTGACCGGCGCCACCTCGGGCCACACCGCGTCGATCGCCTCGAGCCTCTGGCGCAGCTTCGGCCACCGCTCAGCCTTCGCGAACAGCTCGGCCGTGGCCTTGTCGACCTCGATGGAGTCGCGGGCCCGCTCGACAATCCAGCCGGGCAGCGCGACACGAAAGAGCTCCTCGGCGGGATCGGGTTCAGCTCGGGATTGCCGGTGCCAGTAGTAGGCCCCGCCCGCGATGGCGACGGCGAGCAGGCTGACGACTATCGCTCTTCGCATGGGGTCCGTTGGTCCCAGGGCCGAGGGTGGGTGACGCGGTCGGCCTACTTGGCCTCGAGCTCAGAGTGCCCGGCATCGGGCTTGGGCGCCTCGGCGGTCTCGGTGCGATCGTCGAGCAGAATCCGCCCCGGCGTCGCGCGATAGACGATCTTGAGCAGCTCGAGCTTGCGGGCGGTGGTCATCGTGCCCTTGATGCTCAGGGTCGGGCCCAGGTACGCGAGCTGGCAGTCGCCGTCGAGGCCCGCCTCTTTCACCGCGGCGTGAATCTCTCCGTACTGCTCGCGGATGACCTCTTCCGAGAAGATGAGCGAGACGCGGTCGGCCTGGAAGTCGTCCGAGTCGAAGAGCTCGAGCAGCGCCTTGCGGCACGCGGAGGTGGGCACGTTGGCGCTGAGGGTCTTGCCCTCGCCCGCCTTCTCGATCTCCACGTTCTGACAGGCCTTGCGCACCGCCTGTTCGCGCCGCTCGGACGACGGGGCCTCGGGCGGCCGTCCTCCGGCCTCGCGCACTCGCACCCGGACCGCGTCGAAGCTGCCGGGGCCCATCAGGTACACGAGCGCGCGCCCGGGCGCTTTGGGCGTCAGGAGCAACTCGTTCGACGGGAGAGTCTCGGCGCCGACGACCTCGGGCGCGTCAGCGAAGGCCTGGACGCCCACGCCTATCCGGAAGAACTGCTCGTTCCCCACCTTGAGGTCGAGCGTGCGCATGGGCGGTCGGGCCGAAGAGCGCGTCGGCGCCAGGGCGACGAGCAGTGAAAAGGCCAAAAGGACGATGAAGTCGCGAGCTCTCACAGCAGGTCCTCGGTGATTGCCTTCGGTTCGGTCTGCGGGCGCCGGCTCCAGCGCGCGGAGACGACGTGCCTGCGTTTTCATGGCACATCACGGCCGCGTTGGCGACCCGGGCTTGGAGCAGGTCGAGAAAAAAGGCAGGCAGCCGAGCGCTCGCACGGCACCGGGCCCAAGGCACTCGGGGAAGGTGCGCGCGAGCCTCAACGCTTCGCGCGGCGACTCGGCTTCGCGCGGGCCCCGCGCACGGGGACCAGCGAGAAGTGGACCCGGTTGCGCTCGGCCTTGATGGCCTTGCGGTCGACCTTGTGGTCGTCGAGCCAGTACGCCATCTCGTCTGACTCCCAGGAATACGGCCCGCCGTTCATCCGCACCCTGCCCTGGACGAAGGCGAGCGTGGCCTCGCGCAGCGGAACCCGCGCAAAGTCGCGGAGGATGGCCTCGAAGCGCCCCTGTCTCTTCGGGTCGAGGTACTGGAAGTGGTACCGGGACGTGAAGGCCATGTGGTACCAGGCCGGGCGGAAGACGACCGCCTGCATGCCGAGCTTCTTGGCCATCCGCGCCAGCGTCTCGCCGGTCTCGCGCGAGACGCCGAGCCCCGGCAGCTCCTGGCCCGGCAACTGCGGGCGCCGCTCGCTGAACTGCGCCTTGGGATTGCGCAGGGTCATCCAATGCACGTAGAGCACGTCCGAGTCGGCGATCCTCTTCCGCTCGACCACGCACTCGAGCAGCACGTGCTCGACGCCATCGGCCTCGCCAAACAGCCGCATCCGCTCGCCCGGGCTGCCCTCGTCTATCTCGACGTGGAAGTGCCCGTAGCCCAGCCGCTGCAGGTGATTGAGGATGTTGCAGTGGTGCATCGCGAGCTCGATGCTCTCGGCCGTAAAGGCCCCCAGCAGCAGGCGCCGCTGCGGCGCGTAGACGCCGAGCGACTCGTCGAGATCCTCGGCGGTCAGCTCGAGATCGCCCGGTTGCTCGCGTCCGAAGCTCTTCCAGACCTCGGAGTAGTGCGCCCGCATCGGGTCGAAGCCCACCGGGATCTGCTCGCGCGAGCGCCACTTGAGGGCGAGCAGCGTGCCGGCGAGCACCTTCCAGGAGTCGCGGTGATAGCCGCCGCCGGCCAGCCAAACGCTGGGGATACCCTCGAGCGCCTCGGCGACCCGGAGATCGCGCCGGCGCGCCCCGTGGAGGCTCAGCCCCAGGCGGCCCATCCGGTCGCTGCCGAGCACGTCGCCTCCGGCGATCACGAAGGCGAGGTCGAGCGCGGGCATGCGGCCGAGCAGCGCGTTGAGGGCCCGGATGTACTTGTCGTCCGGGCAGCCGCCAGGCAGCACCGTCTCGTCCACGCCTTCCAGCGGCAGCCAGGCCGAGCCCGACAGCGAGCCTATCCACACCCGCTTGTCGCCGCCCAGGCACGCGGCCGTGCCGTCGGGCGGGTGCGCGTCGAGGTCGATGACGCCGACCTTGCCGGAGAAGCCCTCGCTTCGCAGCACCGCGATGGCCACGGCGATGTCGTTGACCGGGCACAGCCCGCCAGCCTTGTCCGGAAAGGCGTGGTGGAAGCCGCCCAGCAGGTTGGCCGCTACCCCGCGCCGCTTGAGCGCCATGCGGGCGGCTTCGATGGTCGCCCCGCACGCGAGCCTGACGGTGTTGAGCAGCTCGTCCACGGGCACGTCCGAGGGGTCGACCGCGAAGATGGACGCGAGCGTCTCGGCCGTGGAGAGCGCCTCGAGGAACTCGGCGGAGTGCACCCGCGCCAGGTCGGCGTAGACCGCTCGCCGGGGGGTTCGCAACTCGCTGCGCTCGAGCGCTCCAGTCTTCAGCAGGTACCAGACCGCAAAGTCGGCGCGCCGCGACTCGACGCCGGTGCTCACCTCGACGGCAGCCAGCGGGAGCCGGTAGGCCGGATCGTAGAAGACCGCGAGAGCGCGGTGGCGGTGCAGTCCGAGCCGCTCGGCGAAGTGGCGCACGGCTTGCCCGCGGCTCGACTTCGACAGCAGCTCGAGGAGAGGCGTGCCCATTCGTTCTCGAACGCGACGAAGCGGGGCTTCATGCCCGAGACCCGGCAGGCCCGGGCGCGCTCGCCCTGCCTCCTGCGTCAGCCCTTGACGCCGCCGGCGGTCAGGCCGCCGACGATGTAGCGCTGCAGCGCCAGGAACAGCGCCACGATGGGCGCCGAGACGAAGACCGCGCCCGCCGCGAAGTCGCCCCAGCGCACGCTCTTCGCGTCGATAGCCGAGTTGACGACCACCGGCAGCGTGTAGTGCAGCTCGGAGTCCATGAACTTGGCGGCGAGGATGTACTCGTTCCAAGCCGACATGAACGAGAAGAGGAAGGTGACGGCGATGGCCGGCGCCGACAGCGGCAGCACGATCTGCCAGAAGATGCGCGTCTGGCTCGCGCCGTCGATGAGCGCCGCCTCCTCGAGCTCCTTGGGGATGGTGTCGAAGTAGCCCTTGAGCATCCACACGCTGAACGGCACCGAGGTCGTCGAGTAGACCAGCACCAGCCCGAGGCGCGTGTCGAGCAACCCGAGGTAATTGAGCAGCAGGTAGAGCGGGATCATCATCATCGTGCCCGGGAACATCTGCGTCGCGAGGAACGCGAGCAGGCCCGCGCGCCGGCCCGGGAACTTGAAGCGGCTGAACGCATAGGCCGCGGTCGCCGCGAAGAGGATGCCGAGCAGCGACGAGGAGAGGGCGATGACGAAGGAGTTGAGCGCCTGGCGGGCGAAGACCCAGTTGCCGGCGTTGTCGGTCTTGCCGATCAGGCGCGCGAAGTTCTCGAAGGAGATCGTCGAGGGGATCGGCGAGATGGAGAAGGCGAAGTCCTGGCCGGGCTCGAAGGCCATCTTCAGCACCCACATCACTGGCCAGAGCGTCAGCCCCGTGAAGACGATCAGGAAGCCGTGGCGCGCGAGGCCCGGCAGACTCTCCTTCCACTTCCCTGGGCGAGCGACCGGGGTCTCGGAAGCGGCCGGCGAGGCGAGGAGCTCGGGGCTGGTGCTCATTCGAACGCGCCCTCCGTCGCCTTGGTGATGCGGTTGGTGATCATGGTGTAGGCCATCAGGATGCCGAAGATGATCGTCGCGTAGGCCGCCGCGTAGCCGTAGCGGTACTGCTCGAACGCGTAGCGGAAGGCCTGCGTCACCAGGATGTCGGTCGCGCCGTCGGGAGCGCCGCCGGAGACGAGGTAGATGACGTTGAAGGAGAGGTTGAAGGTCCAGATGACGCCCAGGATGATCGCCGGGATCATCGCCGGCTTGAGCAGCGGCAGCGTCACGTTGATGAACTTCGTCCAGCGTCCCGCGCCGTCGACGTCGGCCGCCTCGTAGAGCTCCTTGGGAATCGACTGCAGGGCCCCGAGCGCGGTCACCATCATGAACGGGAAGCCGAGCCAGACGTTGGTGGCCAGGTTCGCGCAGAAGGCGGTCAGCGGGCTGTCGAACCAACTGAACGAGCCGAGCGAGAAGACGCGGTTGATGAGGCCGTACTCCGCGTTGAACATCGCCTTCCAGATCAAGGCAGTGATGTAGTTCGGGATGGCCCAGGGGATGATCAGCAGGACGCGATAGACCTTCTTGAAGCGCAGCTTCGGGTCTTGAAGGATGAGCGCCAGGAAGAGCCCGATGGCCACGTGGAGAAAAACGTTGGCCGCCGTCCAGACCACGGTGACCACGGTCGTGTAGTAGAAGCTGTGCGGGTCGCCGGCGCCGCGGGCGAGGAGGATGTCGACGAAGTTCGTCAGCCCGACGAACGCCTCGCGGGTCGGCGTCACGTCGTAGAACGACAGCGACAGGCCGTAGCCGAAGGGCACGAACACCAGGACGATGACCGCGCCCATCGCCGGGAAGACGTAGGCGTAGGCGCCGAGGTGCGGTCGAAGCTGCTTGCGGTAGATGAACGCGAGCAAGGCGAGCAGCGCCAGCAACGCGCCGAGGACGAGCTGCCAGGTGCGATTCTTCTGCACCGGAGCCCCGCCCTTGACCATGGTGACCCGGCCGTCGGTCGCGCGCGCGGCGATGACCACCTCGGTCTTCTCCGCGTTCCAGATGAGAGCGGGCTCGCCCTCCTTCGCGGTGGCGAGATCGGCGAGGTCGGCGAGCGCCTTCGGGACCGGACAGGCGACCGCGTTCGCGAAGCCGCGGCGCTTCTCGGCGCACCACTCCCCGAGCAGCCGGGACTCGCCCTGCTTGAACGTCAGGACCATCGCCTCCCAGCGGCTGTCGGTGATGAGTTGGTCCGGGTTGGCGACCTGCCAGCGAGCCTGCTCGAGCGCCTTCTCTGCCCCCTTGGCCTGGACCTCGATGGGCTCGGTGCGCTCGCTCGCCTGGACGCTGGCTGAAACGCGGCGCTGGGCCTCGGCGAGCACCGACTCGGCCTCTTCGCCCTGGCCGATGGCCTTCATGATCGCCGCGTCCATCGGGGTCCAGACGTGGCGCATCGCCGGCGCGCTCGGCATCGGCACCGCGAGCTCGGCCTGGGCGCGGAAGCCTTGCAGGCGCTGATCCTCGACGCTCTTCCACGGCTGCTTGTTGGCGACCGGCTGACCCGCCTTCTCGAGGCGCGAGACGGCGACCTCGTCGGAGGTCAGGTAGCGCATCACCTCGAACGCCTCGGCCTTGCGGCGCGAGCGCGAGGACATGATCACCGCCTCGACCGAGAGGTAAGGCCTGGCGATCCCGGCCGGCCCCGCGGGCAAAGGCGCGACCCGCGCGTCGATGTCGCCTTTGATGTCTCCGAGGAACCAGGGGCCGGTGACGATCATCGCGGCCTTGCGGTCGTTGAAGAGCGAGCTGACCATCGCGCCTGTCACTTCGCGCGGCAGCAGTCCCTCGTCGCGCAGCTTGCGCACCCAGAAGAGCGCCTCGGCGTTGCCCCGCTTGTCGAGCGCCGGGCGTCCCTTCTCGTCGAGCACGATGCCCCCGAAGGCGTGGAGAAAGCCCGCTTCGGTATAGGTGTTGGCCCAGTCCATGACGAAGCCGTAGCTGCCGTCGCCGGTGAGCTCGCGGGCCTCGGTGACGAGCTCGTCGAGCGTCGCGGGCGGCACCGGGATCTTCGCGGCGTCGTAGACGAGTGCGACCGACTTCATCGCGAGCGGCAGGCCGTAGAGCATGCGGCTGCCCTGCGGCACCGTGAGCGCCTCGATGGCCGGTTGGCTGAACCGCTCCACGTCGGCCGTGGAAAGGAAGTGCTGCACCGGCTCGACAAAGCCCCAATTCGCCCAGTCGCCGAGGCGGTCGTGGGCGAAGACGAAGAGGTCAGGGCCTTTGCCCGCGCCGATGGCCGCGGTCAGCTTGTCGGCAAAGGCGGTGTAGGGGATGAAGAGAGCCGTAACCTCGATGTCGTCGCGCGCGGCGTTGAAGGCCTGGATAGCGCCCTCGAAGACCTGCTGCTCGGCACCGGTGTAGCTGTGCCAGAGCACGACGTCGACCGGGCCGGCCTTCTCTGCCTCGACCGCGGCAGGTACGGTCCTCTCGGCTTCGACCGGGTCGACCCTCTCTGCTTCGACCGCGAAGGCACTGGCGGCGAGCAGAAGGGCCGCCGCGCAGACGAGCTGCTTCATAAGAGTGCGGAGCATGGACTCTCCCCTAGAGCGCCGGGCCGTTGTCGCCGGGGGCGAAGAGGTAGAGCCGCTTCGGGTCCACGTACAGCGTGAACTTGTCGCCGTCCTTGACCGGGCAGCGCGGGCCGACGCGGGCGATGATTCGCGTCGCCTTCTCGTCGGTGCACGTGCAGGTGAGGTAGGTCTCCGAGCCAAGCGGCTCGACGAGCTCGACGACGACCGGGACCGCGACCCGGCCCTCGGCCGGCTCCTCGACGAAGTGCTCGGGCCTCACCCCCGCGACGCACGAGCCTGAGAAGCTCCCGAGCCGTTCGGGCAGCGGCAGGCGCACGCCGAAGGCGAGCACGCCGTCCTTGCCGGCCGCAGCCTCGCAGAAGTTCATCGAGGGTGAGCCGATGAAACCTGCGACGAAGCGATTCGCGGGCTTCTCGTAGAGCTCGAGCGGGGTCGCCAACTGCTGCAGGATGCCCGCGTGCATCACGGCGATCCGGTCGGCGAGCGTCATCGCCTCGGTCTGGTCGTGCGTGACGTAGACGACCGTCATCTTCAGCTTCTGGTGCAGCCGCGCGATCTCCGCGCGCATCTGCACGCGCAGCTTCGCGTCCAGGTTCGAGAGCGGCTCGTCGAAGAGGAAGACCGGGGCGCGGCGCACGATCGCCCGGCCCATCGCGACGCGCTGGCGCTGACCGCCGGACATCGCCTTGGGCTTGCGGTCGAGCAGGTGCTCGAGGTCGAGCATCTTCGCCGCCTCGTCGACGCGCACGTCGATCTCGCTCTTGGGCATCCCGCGCATCTTCAGCCCGAAGGCCATGTTCTCGCGCACGGTCATGTGCGGATAGAGCGCGTAGCTCTGGAACACCATGGCGATGTCGCGGTCCTTGGGATGGACCTCGTTCACCCGGCGCTCACCGATGCGCAGCTCGCCCGCGGTGATCTCTTCCAGTCCCGCGATCATCCGCAGGGTGGTCGACTTGCCGCAGCCCGAGGGCCCGACCAGCACCAGGAATTCGCCGTCGTTGACGGTGAGGGAGACTTCCTTGACGGTCGGCGGAGCATCGCCGTACCGCTTGACCAGTTTGTCGAGGACGACTTGTGCCATGGCGACGGGAGTCTAGCCTATGGCGCGCCGCTGCCGTAAGTCCGCGCGTTGATGGTGTCAGAGGGCAGACAGGCGGCCGTTCGGGTGGAGACCAGGGCGCCGGAGGTCGCGGAGTCCGCCGGCGCGGGGGGAGAAAGCAGCTACTCGCTGACGGTCAGGGTCCCGAGCTGGCCCGGGTCGAACTCGCTGCGCCCGTGGGAGCCGTCGAGATCGCAGTACGTCCAGCCACGCTGCCAGCGGACGCGGTAGGCGTAGCTGAAGGTGCCGGCGGCCGGGGCCGTGATCGTCCCCATGTGCTCGTCGTTGTTGCCCGCATTGCTCGGGCTCGGATTGCACGGGGCATCGGCCCAGTGCCAGTGCGCGCTGCGCGGGTCGGTGCCCGAAGGTCCCCAGCCGAGCTGCGAGACGACGGTGCCCGAGCAGCCCGCCGGATCGGTCTCGCCGCCCATGTAGACCTGGCCGTAGATGGTCGGCGAAGGCTGCCCTGCGCTGCTCGTCGCCGTCTCGGGCGCCTGCAGGTTGCACCAGCCGATGTCGTTGTTGCCGACTTCAGGCTCGTCGAAGGTGACGAGCTTGCCCGCCTCGCTCGAGTCATAGGCGGTCGAGCCGTTGAGGTCCGCGTAGTAGTCGACCCCTTCGATGGTGAACCGCACCGCGACGTCGTAGCCGGCGGCATCGGCCGCCATGGCAACCGCCCAGCCGCCAAAAAGGTCGTTCGCACTCGTGCTGCCGCCGGCGGCGTCCCCGACGTAGTCGGCTGCACGCCACTGCCAGTCGTTCGCGGTCGGCGGCGTTCCCGCGGGGCCGACGCCGATCGATGCGCTGATCCCGTCGCCGCGGCCCTCCGCGTCGGTGACGCCCTGCAGGTAGACCTCGGCCGCCACGTAGAACCAGGCCCCGACGTTCTCGAAGCCCGCGGCAAGCGGCCGCAACTGGACCCAGGGCGCGGCGGCCCCGGTCACGGTGAGCGAGCCCTGCTTTGCCGGATCGAAGAGGTTCTGAGCGCCGTCGTTGCCGTCGCTGTCGCAGTAGAGCCACGGCCCGCGGTCGTAGCGGAAGCGGTAGGCGTACGAGTAGCTCCCTGCCGCCGGGACGATTTCGGCCAGGTACTCATCGTTCGCGCCGTCGACGTCGACGTTGTAGGTGGCCGCCGTCCAGCTCCAGCCCCCAGCGCTCGAGCCGTCGGTCCCAGCCGGTCCGAGACCGAGCTCGCCTTCGATGTCGGCGCCCTGCCCTGCCTGATTGGTGACGCCATCGACAAAGACCTGGCCGTATCCGGTGAACGTGCCTCCCGCCTCCATCGTCTCGCTGCCGGGAAGGATCTGCAGACGGCACCAGCCGACGGTCGGCGGCGGTGCGTTCTGCACGGTGAGCGAGCCTTGCTGCGCGGGGTCATAGCCGTTGTTGCTGCCATCCAGATCGCAGTAGGTCCACTCCCCGCCCTGATAGCGGAAGCGGTAGGCGTACGCGTAGGCGCCCTCGGCGAGGTCGAGCTGCGCCAGGTGCTCGTCGTTGGCCCCCTTGTCCTCGTTGAAGGCGGCGTCGGCCCAGGTCCAGGCGCTGTCGGAGGAGCCGTTGGTGTTCGCCGGACCGTAACCAAGCTCGCCTTCGATATCAGAGCTCGGTCCCTGCTGATTGGTCACGCCCGCCTTGTAGACCTGACCGTAGGCGTCGAAGGCCTGACCGACGTTGACCGTGCCGTTCGGAGGCCACTGCAGGTTGCAGAAGTCGACGACTGGAAGCGCGGGAGGATCGACCTGCAACGAGCCCTGGAGCGCAGGATCGAAGCCGCCGGCGGCGCCCGTGTTTCCATCCGTGTCGCAGTACATCCAGTCGCCGCCGTTGTAGCGGAACCGGTAGGCATACGAGTAGCTGCCCGCGTCCGGGTTGAACGTGGCCATGTACTCGTCGTTCGCGCCATCGACGTCGACGTTGTAGGCCGCAGCGGTCCAGGTCCAGCCCGCGCTTGTCGAGCCGTCGGTGCCCGGCAAACCGTAGCCGAGCTCGCCTTCTACGTTGGAGCCCTGTCCAACCTGGTTGGTGACGCCGGCGACGTAGACCTGGCCGAAGGCGGTGAAGACTTCGCCCTCGGTCATCGGGCTGCTGCCAGGGATGATCTGCAGCCGGCACCAGTCAACCGAAGGCGGCTTGGTCGCCTCCACGGTCAAAGCGCCCTGCTGCGCCGAGTCGTAGCCATCGGGCGCACCGTTGTTCGCATCGAGGTCGCAATAGAGCCAGGCGCCGCCCTGATAGCTGAAGCGGAAGGCATAGGCGTAAGCGCCTTCAGCGGTCGGCGATACCGAGCCCATGAACTCGTCGTTGTCGCCGGCGTCGACGTTGAAAGCCGCATCCGTCCAGGTCCAGCTCCCGTCGCTCGCAGCGTTGGAGCCAGCCGCGCCAAACCCGACCTGCCCGACGACCCCCGTTCCCGCCCCCGAGGCGCTTGTGACGCCGGAGACGAGGACCTGCCCGTAGACCGGCAGCGAGGCGCCAGTGGTGATCGCCGCGCTCGACGGGAATTGCAGGCGGCACCAGTCGACGACTGGCGGCTTGGTCTCCGAGACGGTCAACGCCCCTTGCTGCGCGGGGTCATAGGTGCCAGCGCTGCCGCCGTTGCCGTCGAGATCGCAGTACAACCACGCGCCGTTGTCATGACGGAAGCGGAAGGCATACGAGTACGAGCCGAGTCCGGGCGAGACCTCGCCGACGAACTCATCGTTGTTGCCCTCATCGACGTTGAATGAAGCCTCGCTCCAGTCCCAGGCGGTGCTCGACGAGCCGTTCGTCCCCGCGGGCCCGATGCCGAGCTCCCCCTCGATTCCAGCGCCCTTCCCTGCCTGCTCGGTAATCCCCTCGAGGAAGACCCTTCCGTAGGCGGTCAGCTTGCCGCCTTCCTCGATTGTGCTGCTGGGCGGGAATTGCAGACTGCACCAGTCGACGCCGGCGGCGCGCACTTCGAGCGCGCCTGCAGCAGCGGGGCTGAACGCTCCGCCGTCGGTGTCACAGTAGACCTCGGCGGAATCGCCGATGCGAAACTTGAAGGCGTACGAATAACTGCCCGGCTGGTTTGGCGACAGCTTGCCCTCGTACTCGTCGTGATTGCCGTCGTCCTTGTGGTACGCGGCCGCGCCCCACAACCATCCGCCCGCGCCGCGAGGATCGCTGCCAGCGGGCCCGAAGCCGAGTTGACCGACGACGGCCGCGCCCTGCCCCTGCGCCTCGGTGACGCCGGGGACATAGACCTGACCGTAGACCGCAACCACGGACCCGATCTTGATCGACGCGGCCGGAGGTGCCTGGATGTTGCACCAAGCAATCGCCGGGGCTTCACCACCATCAGGAACCGATCCATCCGGCTTCTGATAACCGCCGTCCTCGGGCGGCAGGATGATCTCGCCCGAGTCCGGCTGGCCAGAGTCACGCTTGCCGGTAGTGCCAGCATCGGGAGTCCCTTCGTCACCGGAACACGCTGCAAAGCATAGGGCCGCGCAGACTGCTGCGATGCGCCTCGTCATGGGCTTCCTCCGTGGGAGGGCGGGAATGGCCAACCGGTCCGCCCTCGGTAAGTCATTACTGCCAGGCGAGCTTCACGTCCTGAACGCCCTCACCCGCGTGGACGAAAAGCTGCCGGTTGTCCCCCGCCTCCCATCGTGCCTTGCCGTCCGGGCCGCGGGCGACGAGCTTGAACTCGTAGACACTCTCGATGGGCAGACTCGCCTGCAGCAGGCCGTCCGGGCCGAATGGACCGATGCCGTCCTGCGGCCGCCAAACGCCCATCTCCTGCCCGGAACCGACGAGATAGATGGCTTCGCCCTTTTCGAGGCGCGCCTCCGAAATCGCGAAACGCACCTCGCGGCGCCGATCGCCCCCGCGCCACTGGCGAAAGGCCTCGGCGGCGACCTCGGAAAACGCGTCGGGGCTGGGCGCAGCGACCAGCGCGACGAGCGTGGCGTGCGGCGCAACCTCGATAACCCGGGGCTCGAGCTCCTTTCCCGACAGGGCATCCTTGACCTGCCCGGAAAGCTCATTGGGAAGCTCGAACCTCACCGGCGAATTCGCCCGATTGACCACGATGATCGCCGCCTCGTCCGGCATCAGGCGCGCGTAGGCAAATACGTCCTTGTCCGCCCGCAAGATTCGCGGGGCTCCCGCATCGAGAGATGGATGCTCGCGTCGCAGCCTCAGCAGCGCGCCGATGTGCTCGCGCAGCGGCTGTTGGTCGAACCGCATGTCGGCGCGGTTCTCCGGCTCCTTCGCGCCGGCGAGCGCAGACTCGATGCCGTAGGTGAGCGATGGGGTCCCGCGCGCAGTCAGTTGGAAGGTGAGCGCGCCCTTGACGCGCTCGAGGTCGCCCTTGCAGTCCGACACCACGCGCGGCAGGTCGTGGTTGTCGAGGATGGTCACCAGCGAATCCGGATCGTCGTAGACGCGATCGGACGAGAGGGCTGCTCCCAGCCGTGCGGCCGACTGGTCGCGGCAGTAGACATCGATGAGCGCGAAGTAGAGCGGGAAGTCGAACATCGCACCGAAGCGCCCCTCGCGCTGGGTACGGGCGATAAGCGCCGGGTCGCCGTCGAGCATCTCGCCGAGGAGCAGGAAGTCGCGGCCGGCCCTCTCGCGGATCGCGGCGTTGAAGCGCGCCCAGAAATCTAGAGAAGCGTGCTTGACCGCATCGAGCCGAAAGCCATCCGGGCGGACCTCTTCTATCCACTGCAGCGAGGACTGCAGCAGATGGGAGAAGACCGCCGGGTTCTCCTGGGCGAGGTCGGGCAGGCCGTGGACGTCGTGGTTGACCAGCTCGTGCTCGTCTTGCCAATTCTCGAGCGGTCCCTTCCGGTGGAACCACTCGGGCCGCTGCGCGACCAGCGGCGAATCCATCGCCACGTGGTTGAGGACGATGTCGAGCACGAGCTTCATGCCCCGCGCGTGCAGCTCGTCGGAGAGCCTGCGCAACAGCGCCGTGTCGCCGAAGCGGGGCTCGACCTTGGTGATGTCCTCGACCCAGTAGCCGTGGAAGGCACCGTGCTCGAAGAACTTCTCGGTCCTCATTGCGAAGACCGGCGAGAGCCAGACCGTGCCCACCCCCATCGCCTGGAGATCGTCGAGCCGATCGATGACCCCCTGGATATCGCCGCCGTGGAAGGCCGCCGGATCGGCGAGGTCGACGGCGCCATCGTTGTTCGGATCGCCGTTGGCAAACCGGTCCACCATTACGAAGTAGACCGGCGACTTCCCGCCGGGCAGGGGCGCGCGAGCAGACGGCGCCTCGCCGCCGAGCATCGCCCCGAGAAAGTCGTCGAGGAGTGCGCCGACGCGATTGGATATCTCGCCGGAGACCGCCTCGACCGCGGCCGCCTCGCGCTGATGCTCGAAATCGACGAAGGCCGACTGGTCCACCGAAACGATCATCGGCTCGGTGGAGCCGTCCTTCTTCGCGACCGACAGCCGCGCATAGACCATCCAGCGGTAGCGGCCGTTGAGCTGCGAGAAGAAGACCGACTTGGTCTCGACGAGCAGCGTCAGCGGCGCCTCGCCGTTCTTCAGGCGCGCCAGCCGCCGCTGCGTGTCGCGCACCGGGACGAAGAGCTTCGAGTAGCTGTCGAACGGCAGCTCGAACGGCTCGAGGTTGCGGGCCCGCAGCGCGTCGTTGACCTGCCGCTTGAGCGCCTCGGGCACCGCGGCGAGCTCGCCCTGTTGCTCGTAGTCGAGCACGAAGGCGACGGCGACCGGGGTCTTCTCAGGAAGGCGAACGATCGGCGCGCGCTTGACGCATCCTGTGCCGGCGACCAGCGCGCTCGCCAAAAGAAGAGGGACGAGCTTTCTCAGAACCATGCTTCCGCCTCGATCGCGACGACCGAGTGCCAGTGACTCTCGGTGCCCTTGAATACGTTGTACTGATCCAAATCGTCGGAGAACGCGTTGCCGTAGGCCTGGTTTTGATTGGAGTATTGCAGGCCGTACAACAGCCGCAGCGACGGACGGGTGAAGATGCCCGGCCCCCTGGGGTTGAGGATGAGGCCACCCTTGAGCTGCCAGGTGTCGCGCGTGTCGGTGTCGCCGACGAAAAGGCCGCGCGAATCGGGGACGCCTTTGGAGTCGGTCCTGAAAACCGAGTCGTTGTGCTCGCGGTAGAGGTTGCCGTTGCGGGAGTGCTCCCGCGCCAGCGCGGTCTCAGCGAGCAGGTGGATCGTCGGCGTCAGGTAGGCCTGCAGGCGCAGCACCGTCGAGTAGAAGGTCCGGTTGTCCTCACCGGGCGCGACCGTGTTGTCCTTGTTGTAGTGGTAGCCAAGGATCATTCCCCAGGTCGCGTCGAGCAGCTCGGGGATGAGCGCCACCTGCATCTCGTTGCCGAGATTCCACTGGTAGCGCTCGTCGGTCACCTCGCGGACGAAGATGACGTAGTCCCTCCCCTCGTACTGCTCGGAATAGAAGTTGTCCGGGTGCAGGCGCATGAAATTGACGTAGAAGTTGTTCCAGCGCAGCGGCCCGAACCCGCCGAAGCCCAGGTAGCCGATGGCCTTGTACGAGGACGACTCGCCGGCGACCGGGTTGGGAAAGAGCGTGTCCTTCGGGTGCTCTTCGTACCAGCGCTTGACCACCTCACGGCGCCGAAAGTCCTCGTAGTTGAGGCCGGGGGTGGCATAGGGGGCGTTGCGGTTGCCTTCGACCTTCGGCTCGTGGCGGTATTGCCCGCCGACCCCCAGCTCGAAGTGCCCGGCGGCGCGCAGGCGCACCCAACCGCCCGCCGACAGGATGGTCGAGTAGTCGGCGCGCCTGGTTTGGAATCCCGCGTCGCCGACCCCGAGCAGCACCTCCACATGCTTGGTGTCATAGCGAGCCGAGAGGCCGACGGTGTCGTAAAAGATCTCGGCCGGCCACATGTCGTAGAGGCCCAGGTCCCCGAAGCGGCGCTCCAGCGTGCCGAGCTGGAAGCTCAGATTCTCGGCGAGCATGTTGCCCGCCTCGACGTAGAGCCGGGTGACCGCGAAGGCGCCAAGCTGCCCGAGATTCGCGTCGGTGTTCTGGAACGAGCCGCCCTCGATCTGCGTGACGACGCTCGCCCAGGGATCGCCGCGCAGAGCGTTCTGCAACAAATCCAGCTTCAGGGCGAGGGTGCCCCACGGGCCTTCATTCAGCAGCCGGCCGGTGAGGTTCCAGTAGCCGAGCTTTCCGTCGCCGCCCTGGAAGTCGGGGCGAGTCATGATGCGGAAGTAACCGCCGGCGCTGAAGCGGTCGCGAACGGCCTCGGCGCTCGCGAGTGAAGGCAGCAGCAGCCCCAGCAGGACAACACAGCGGGTGAGCGTCGATCTCATGAGCGACAGTCGCCTTGGATGAGAGGTTCTGTGGTCGGCGTGGAGGCCGTCGAGCGGGCAGGTCACGGCGCCTCCAGAACGACGATGGAGCGCCCCGCAACGCCGTACGAGTCCTCGGTGAGCGCCTCGGGGGCATCCGTGCTGATGTTCGCCGAGGAGCGAGGCGCCAGGCCCTTCTCCGCGAGGAACTCAGGCCTGTCGAAGTAGGACTGCGTATCGAGGACGCGCCGCCAGTTCTTCCCGGCGGGAAGGGTGAACGGGTGCTGGCCATCGTCCATATTGACGAGGATGGCGAGCTCGGGGCCGCTCGTGCGGTCGTGGTAGTGGACCATCAGGCGGCGCCCGCCCCAGTCCCCGCCGCCCATGTCGTTGTTCTCCGGCGTCTTCCAAGCAAAGGGCGCGCCCTTGCCATATTCGGCGGGCGCGAACGCATAGGCGTGCGCCTTGCGGAACTGGATGAGCCGGCGCACGAAATCGACCATCCGATGGCGCTCGTCCTTCGCCTCGTAGGCGCCCCAGTCGTACCAGTTGTACGCGTTGTCGGACCAGTCGGTGTAGGCGTTGTTGTTGCCGAGCTGGGTGCGCATCCACTCGTCGCCGCCCAAGATCATCGGCGTGCCGTGGGAGACCATCATCGCCACGAAGAAGTTGCGCATCTGCTGGCGCTTCATCTCCTCGCTTCCCCAATCCCGCGAGCGGTTGTTGTCCTCGCCGCTCTTCTCGGCGGCCACACACCAGGGGCTGTTCGGCTTGTCGCAACAGATGGGATTGAGCGGGCTGCAACCGTTGCGCTTGGCGGGGAAGGTCACCAGGTCGTAGAGGGTCATCCCGTCGTGACAGGTGATGAAGTTGATCGAGTGATAGGGCCGGCGTCCGTTCCAGGCGAACAGCTCGGTCGACCCGGTGAGGACCTTGCCGCCGTCGACGCCGATTCTCTCGGCCTCCCAGTTCGTCTTGCCTGGCTGCAGCCAATCGCCGGCCACGAAGCCGGCGGGCACGTCTTCGTTGACGAACGAGCGCCACCAGTCCCGAAAGAAGGCGTTCCACTCGCCCCAGCCATGCCCGGTCTCCTTGGTGCTACTGGGAAAGAACCCGAGCATGAAGCCCGAATCCCAAGGCAGATGGGACTTCATGCCGCCGGCGGCCCAGGGCTCGGCGATGATGCGCGTGTTGTGTCGGCGCAAGACCGGGTCGTCGACGATCTCCTGCAGCACCGAGGCGGTCGGCACCCATTCGTTGCCCTCGTCCTTCATGCCCAGCAGCGGCGCGAGGTCGAAGCGAAAGCCGTCGACGTGCATCTCCTCGACCCACCAGCGCAGCGAGTCGATGATGAGCCGCTTCATCGGAAGGTTGTTGCACCGCGTGGTATTGCCCACCCCGCTCTCGTTGCGGTATTGGCGCCGATTCGAGGGCACCAGCGCGTAATAGGCATCGTTGTCGAGGCCGCGGTAGGAGAACAGGCTCGCGGTCTCCTCGGGATCGAGCGGGGTCGGGTCCTTGTCGTCCCGGTGGTTGAAGATCATCTCGCGCCACAAGCCGCCCTCGCCGGTGTGGTTGTAGACGACATCGAGGATCACCTCGATTCCGCGCTCGTGGAGCTGCTCGACCATCCACTTGAACTCGTCGATGACCTCTTCGCGCTCGCGCCGCGAGGAGAAGGAGATCTCCGGCGCAAAGAAGTTGAGGGTGTTGTAGCCCCAGTAGCCACCGTCGGCAGGCTTCTCCCCAGGAGGCAGCAGCTCGACGGCGGTAATACCGAGGTCCTTCAGGTAGTCAGCCTTCTCGCCGAAACCCCGGAAGGTGCCCGGATGCTCAACGCCGGAGGCGGAGTTGGCGGTGAAGCCCTTCGGGTGAACCTCGTAGAGGACGACCTGACTCCAGTCCTGTCCCTGTTCGGCGCGCCTGCGACGCCACTCGTTTTCCGGCTCGCTCCACTGGTAGACGCTCTCGACGACGGTGCACTTGGCGGCGGCGGCGAAGGTCGACTGAATACGGTGCGGACCGGTGCCAAGGCTGCCCTTGCCCCAATCGTGGTCGCGGTGAACCGCTTTGCAATACGGGTCCATCAGCAACTTGTTGGGGTTGAAGCGGTTGCCGGCGACGTCGACGTCGGCGAAAAAGCCGTGCACCGAGCCCGGATACCACCGCTCCTCGAACTGCCAGTTCGGTCCCCAGGCGATATAGCCGTAGTGCTGACCGATACCGACGCCCTCGACGAAGAGGTTCCAGACGTCGCCCAGGCGTTTCATGTCGAATTCCCGGGTCGCCCGCGGCGCCTCCGGGTCGTCGAACAAGAGCAGTCGAACCTTCTCGGCCCGCCGCGAATAGACGCTGAAGTTGACGCCCCGAAATGAGCCCGCCTTGTCGGACAGCAGCGAGGGCCCGAGGAACACCAGGTTGGCGATGTCCTGCTCGCTCACCTCGACCTTCTCCTGTCCCTCGTCGACCTGGTCAAGGAGCGAGGGAGGCACCGCGGTGACAAGCCCCGCGGGCGGAACGTCGTAGGTCGCGTACAACCTTGGCTTGCTGTCGTCGGGGCAGCCTAGGACCAGCGCCGCGACCAGCGGCAAGGCGAGGTGCAACGGGGGAAGGAGGGATCTCTTCATTGCGCTTCCTGTGCAGGCCGATTGACGGGCTATTTGATCACCTAGCAGGTTCGATTGAGTCTGGTGCGCGGGAATCGTGAATCCGCACCCCAAGCCTTGCCGACCCGGCGGGTCGGCTCTAGCGCAGGCCAAGAACAACTCCGCTCTGCCCCGGGATGTCGAGGGTGACGGTGCTATTCGCAAACGTCCATTCCTGACCCGACACCACATCGAATATGGTGCCCGAGGACCATCCGAGCTCTTGCGGGAAGGTGACGACGACCTCGCCCCAACTGCCGCCGGTGAGGTTCAGGACAATCAGCGCCGACTCTCTAGGATCGGGATCGGGCCGGGCATAGGCGTAGAGGTTGCCCTTGCCTCCCCAGTCATCGTTGCACCACATGTGGAGCAGCGGCCCGCGCGCCAGGCCGCGCAGCATCTCGCGTCCCTTGAGGAGCCTCTGCATGCGCTCGAGTTGATTTCGCTGCTCGGGCCAGAGGCTCGCTTCCTGGTTCATGAAGTGGCGGTTGTCGGGATCGCTCCCGCCGAATTCGCCATATTCGTCACCGTAATATACGAGCGGTACCCCGGGAGTGGTCATCAGGTGCAGCATCGACAGCCAGAGCCGGTCATAAGGTTCCTGGCCAACCGGTGCTCCTGGCAGGTTGTCCCATTTGCTTCCCTGCCGGTCGCGATGGGCCGGATCGGCCTTGGTAATGAAACGGGCGACGTCATGATTGCCGACAAAGGTGACCATCATCGCGTCGCCAAACTGCCGGATACTCTCCTCGGTCCAGTACTTGGCGTGCTGGAATCCCATCTTCTCTGCGTCGCTCTCCAGAAGCGCGAAGACTCTCTCCGGAACCTTCATGAAGCGCGGGAAGTCGAACTGGCCATCGAGCTTGTCCGGGCCGATGTAATAATTCAGCAGGCCGTAGTCGTCGGAGAAGGTCTCGCCGAACATGAAGTAGTCGGTCCCGGCGGTCTCGAAGCGCTCGCGAACCGCGCTCGCCAACTCGGTCATCGCGTTATCTTCGACATGCTTGACGGCGTCGACGCGCAAACCGTCAAGATCGAACTCTTCAATCCACCAAAGGACGTCCGCGACAAACTGCGCAGCGGCGGCCTTTACGTTCCAATTGACGTCCGGCATGTAATCGGTAAAAAGGCACGAGAGGCGCTTATCGTCCCAACCACAGTTCTGCGAGCCGCAGACGCAGTCGGTGCGAAACCACGCGGCCTTGTCGGGATCGACATAGTAGTCATGCTCCTCGTGGACGTGGTTGACGACGGTATCCATGATGATGCGGATGCCGCGGCGATGCGCCTCCTCGACCATGGAGTGCAGCGCCTCGGCGCCGCCCAGCCGCGGGTCGACCTCACGGGCCTTGATCGGCCAATAGCCGTGGTAACCCTTGACCTGGTACTGACCGCTCTGGTCGGGGAACGAGCCTGCGGGCTGTGTTTGCCAAGGCGTCAGCCAGATCGCCCGAATGCCGAGCCGGTCGAAATACCCCTCACGAATCGCCTGCTCGACGCCCTGAAGGTCGCCGCCCTGGAAATCGGCCGCCAGCGGGACGTCGTACCCGCGTCCGGGGTTGTTGCCCGGGTCGCCGTCCCGGAAGCGGTCGGTCATCAGCATGTACAAGGGGGTGTCGTAATACGAGAAGCGTTCGGCCTCTATCCAGAAGGGCAACACGAGGTCCGCTTCGCAGTTGTCGAGCACGGCCCGCAGCTTGACGGTGTATTTGCCGTCGGCAAGGCCCTTGAGCGAAAGGGTCGCCTGCGCCTCGTCTTGACCAAGCGCCATTTCCGCCTCAGACAGCGCGCGCGGCCGCCAGTCAGCATCAACATGGTCGTCCGGCGTGCGCAGCGTGCCCTCTAGCCGCAGCCTGCCGGCCGCATCGGCGCTGCGGTTGATCTCGACGACCGCAGAGAAGCTGCCTTGGCCAGGCGCGACTCGTAAGATGGCGAGCGAGCCTACCTTGACCTTCAGGTCGACAGTCTCGTTTGTGACAGGCGCACATTGGTTCTCGAGCAGTGAGTACGTCCGCCCCCCGACCTCGCGCGTCAGCGGGTTGGTCGGGTCAAGCTGCTCAGCCCCATTGAGCAGGAAGGCATAGGCCCACGAGCCCTTCGGTACCTGGAGCGTTGCTGTCCAGGCGCCCGTCGCGTCGGGTCCGGCCATCGGGTGGGCCTGCCGGTCGAAGCCGTTCCACTCGCCGATGACGTGGGCGCTCGTCGCGCTCGAGACCGGACGGAATGCGAAGGCAAAGTCACAGGCTTCCACCGATGCGTCGGGTCCACCGTCCGCGATAGGCCCTCCGTCGGGATCACCCCCCTCCGGCTCGCATCCACCACAGGCGCCCAAGAGCGCAGCGAGAAGGACGCCGCCAATGGTTGACCTGCCGCGGGAGCGTCTCGCCCAAGGATTCTTCGGTGTTCGCATGGCAGGCAAGACTACCCCACGACCGTGCCGAGGCGCGACCCCAGAACAGTGTCGCTGGGCTCCCAGATCAGCGAAAACGGCAAGCCCGTCGCTCCAGCCGCCGCCAACCCCTGCAACTTGCTGCCCATTTTTCGCGCGAACACGTCTGGCCCCCCCCTGGGCGGGGCCAGACTGCCGTGTGGACAGGCTCGATGCCCCCCCGTCCACTGAGAGTTTGCGCAAAGGCTGTAGAGTCGGCGGGAGGCGCGGTGCCCGTGGGAGGGGCGGAGCCGACTGCGCGGGGTGGCTTTCGCCTGACCGCTCGCCGAGGCCCTCCACAAGTCCGTCTCCTCCACGCCGCTCATCGAACCGGACGTGCCGGTTTCCCGCATCCGGCTCTCGGACAGATTTCACCCGCGGGCATTCGACCGCAGGAGGCTTCGCAGCTCGACCACGCCGAGGTCGCGATGCACCTCGACGCACCCAAACCGGGCTGTTCCGGCGGGCAGCTTGTGCCTCCTTCTCAGGAAGTTCCTCGCACGTGCCGCGACGTGGATGTCCACGATGCGGAACGACGGATAGGCGGTGTCGTAGGCGAAGTAGCCCGCCCATCCCGTGAGGCACTGGTTGAGCTCGCGACAGATGTCCTTCCAGCGCTCCTTGCGTCCGCCCAGAGGATTTCGCTCACCCGCTGTCGGACCTTCTCCATCGCCTTCTTCGACGGTCGGGCCCCCAAGTAGCGAGTCCGCGTCGGCCGATACACCAGCGGTCCGAACTCGTAGCCGAGGAAGCGGAAGCTTTCCTTCCATGCGTTGCGCAAACACGTCTTGGCTTCGTTGAGCTCGAGCTTCATCCCAACGATCCAACGCCTCACCTCCGCCAAGACTGCCCCCGGCACTGTGCTCGCACAGCACCACGAAGTCATCGGCATAGTTGACGATCCCTCGCTCCGCGCCGTTTCATCAGGTCGCTCTTGTCGAACGCCTTGAGCATCCGGTTGATGCAGATGTTCGCCAGGAGCGGCGAGACCACACGATGCAACCCAGTAGACCAAGCCGCCTTGCCGCGGTTGGTCTGGCATCGCGCGGGCGACCGATTCCCGGCGAGCAATCCGGCGAGTGGATAGCGGGC
>ENA-UOOR01000548-UOOR01000548.1-fermentation-metagenome-genome-assembly--contig:-NODE-548-length-52641-cov-10.140950_pt1 | contig 52641 bp, 32 predicted proteins | sample MGYA00245780_ERZ724029 | MGnify/ENA primary metagenome ERZ724029 (study PRJEB28704, sample SAMN03018315) | fermentation metagenome | biome: anthropogenic terrestrial biome; feature: soil; material...
CCTCGCCTGCGCCGGGCTCGTCGCGCTCGCCGCCCTCTGGCCCGACCGCGCCGTGCGCGCCCGCGCCGACCTCGTGGGCGCGCTCGGGCTGGTCGTCCTCGCGCCGCTGGCCGAAGAGCTCTACTTCCGCGGCCTGCTCCTGCGCCACCTCGCGCGCTCGTTCGGGCCCCTGCTCGCCGCCGCGCTCGTCACCGCGCTCTTCGCCTTCCTGCACCTCCCGCAGGGAATCCACCTCCCCATGGCCGTCCTCTCGGCGCTGCTGTGCCTCGCCGCGCTGGCGACCGGATCGGTGCTCTGGCCCGTCGTCCTCCACGCTGCCTGGAACGCGGCCGCGGTCGTGCGGAGCCTGCCCGCGGGCGAAGAGCGCTGGGCGGTCGCACTCCCCGCGGTCGCCGGCCTGCTCGCGCTCACCGGCTTCGGCGTCGCCAGCCGTCAACGCCGAGGCGACCGATGAGCCTTCATCCCCGCGCTTGCCCTCCTTCGTTCGAGCAGACCCGCGACGGGCGCCACCTGTTGGTCTGGGGCGAGCTCGCGCAGTGGATGGTGGTCGACGGCGAGCTGCGCGACTTTTTGCGCCGGCTCGACGGGCGCCGCGCGCCGCGCGAGGCGGTGCGCGAGCACGCCCGGCGCTGGAAGCGCCCGGTCGAACAGGTCGCCCGCGACGTGCTCGGCGTCCTCGACGACCTCTCGCGCCGCGGCATCGTGGGCGAGCCGCCGCCGCTCGCGCCCGAGCCGCTGAGCATCGCCAACGTCACCCTCAACCTCACCAACCGCTGCAACCTGCGCTGCCCGTGGTGCTACAACGCCGGCCGCGCCTCGCCCGAGGCGCCCATCGAGGCGCTGATGGACGCCCTCGAAGCGGCCCGCGGCCTGGTCGAGCCAGACGCCACCTTCATCGTCCTCGGCGGCGAGCCGCTGCTCGCCCCCGAGCGGCTCCTCACCGCGCTGCGCCGCGCCGAGGCGATCTTCACCGGCCCCGCGCTCGTCTCGACCAACGGCACTCTCTTGCGCGAGCCGCTCCTCGAGGGGCTCGCCGAGCGGCGGGTCGAGGTCCAGGTCTCCATCGACAGCCCCGACCCGGCCCGCCACGACGCCGGCCGCGGCCCAGGGGTCCACGCCCAGGCGCTCGGGGCGGTCGAGCGGCTCGCCAAGAGCGGCCTGCGCACCATCGTCAGCATGGTCTACGCGCGCGACTCGCTCGACGAGATCGAGCCCTTCCTCGACATGGCCGCGAACGCGGGGGCCCACGAAGCGCGGCTCATCCCGCTGCGCGGGGTCGGCGGCGGGCGCGAGCACGCCGCGCGGCGGCCGGACCAGCTCGAGGTGCTCGAGCGGCTCCTCGAGATCCTCGAGCGCCGCCCCGAGCTGCGAGGGCTGCTCGGGCGCGACTACTTCTCCATCCTGATGGCCATCTGCCGCGCCTCCGGGCGGCGCACCGGGTGCGGCATCGCTCGCCGCGTGGTGATGCTCGACGCCGACGGCGAGGTCTACCCGTGCCCGAACCACGCCAGGCCCGAGCACCGCTGCGGCTCGGTGCTCGCCATGCCCCTCGAGCGCATCTTCCGCGAGTCGCCGGTGCTGGCCGGCATGCGCGAGACCTATCGCGTCGAAAAAATCCAGGCCTGCCGCGACTGCGCCTTCCGCCATTGGTGCGCGGGCGATTGTCGCGGCGAGTCGCTCGCGGTCAGCGGAATCCCGACCTCGCCCTCGCCCCATTGCGCTGCGCTGCGGCAGGTTTTCCCCAAGCTGCTCTGGCTGCTGGCCGAGGGGGATGCGCGCCTGCAGAGCGCCGCCGGCGCCCCTCGCGCCTTCGTGTGAGCTGCCGGCCGTTCGGCCCGCGCGCGGCCGATCGTGTTCAGATCGTCGGCCCCCGCTCGGCCGGTTGCCTGCTTCCACTTCAGGGTTAAGATGCCGCGTCCCACTCAGGAGGAGGAGCCATGGCGCAGATGACGAAGAAGACCATCCTCGGTTTCCGCGTGGCCGATCGGCCCAAGCACATCCCCGACGTCCAGAGCGTGCTCACCGAGTTCGGCTGCTGCATCAAGACGCGCATCGGCCTGCACGACGTGAACGACAACTGGTGCTCGCCCAACGGCACCATCCTCATCGAGCTGTTCGGCGAAGAGGCGATGTGCAAGGAGCTCGAAACCCGCCTGCGCGGCATCGAGGGCGTCGCGGTGCAGAAGATGGAGTTCGACATCGCCTAGGCCTGATGTCGTGCACCTTCGCCAAAGGGCCGGCCGGGCGTCATGCCCGCCCGGCCCTTCCTGCCCCCGCCCTCGGCTGCGGTTCTTCTCCAGCCTCTACGAGCGCCGGCGCCGCAGGCTGAACCAGACCCCCACGCCGGCGACGAGCAGGCCACCGGTCGCCGCCGCAATCGGCAGCAGAGGCAGCCCGGGGGCGGCCGCGGCGACCGGCTGGCCCTGCGCGTCCTGGTTCGCCTCGATGGTCTTGTCCATCATGCGCACCGTCGCGTCGATCTCGGCCATCGCCCGCTGGTAGCCGAGCTTCTCGTTTCCACCTCGCTCGGAGTACTTGCCCAGCATCTGCTCGAGCTTCTCGAGCACGAACTTCTTGCGCTTGAGCCCTTCGACGTTGACGCCGTCGGCGAAGTACTCGGGGTAGCGTGTCTGCAGCGCCTTGAGCACCTGAGCCTGGTCGTTGACGAGAGTGCGGATCTCCTCGATCGGCTGCTCGATGCGCCTGCCCTCGACCTCGGTCGCGAAGGTTATCGACTCGCTGCCGGCCAGCTTGAAGAGGTCGTCGAAGAGCTCCTCGTTGAACTCGGAGAGCGAGTCGAACTGCGCCTTGAGCCGCTCGAGCTCGACGGCGTGCGCGGCCAGCTTCTCCTTGCTGTCGGCGAGCTGCTTGTCCTTGTCCGCGAGCTGCTTCTTGAAGGAGCGGATCTTCTTCGACAGGCCGGCCACCTGGCCCTGGTAGGCGGTGAAGATGAGCTCCTGCGTCCGGCCGAAGGCCTCGCGCAGCGAGCCCGCGTTGCCGTTGAGCGGCGCGTAGACGGTCTCGCAGTCGATGAACTCCTCACGCAGCTCGAACAGGCGCATCCGCGTCTGGTCGATGGCCCGGTAGAGCGCCACCAGCTCCTCGAGCCGGCCGGCCGCCTGCTTCTCGTCCTCGAGCAGCGCGAGCTCGGCAAGATGGTGCATCGTCTCTTCGTGTGTCGCCTCCACCTCGGCGGCGATTTGCGGGCCGACCTCGCAGGGATCGACCTCGTCGCGGTCCTGTTCGTCGGCCTGCTTGGGCAGCGTGCGCAGGAAGGCGCGCGCCTCGCCCCAGAACTCGCACTTCTCGTCCCGCCCGACGAGCAGGCGCTTGGCTATCTGCGTGGCGCGCTTGACCTGGCCCTCGGCACCGAAGCTGCGCGCCTTGCCCATCAGCGCCCGCTGGCGCTCGGTGGGCTGACAAGCCTGGTAGCACGGCTCGAGCTTGTCGAGCTTGTTGGTGACGACGGCCTCCAGCTCCGCGGCCCGCTTGCGATCGCCGATCTGGCCGATCAGCTCCTCGGCGTCCCGGTACTTGAGCCAGGCCACCTCGCAGCGCTCGGCCTGCTCGGCCCGGGCGCCCTCGCGCACGAGCGCCTCTGTCTGAACGAGCGCCCCGTCGGCCTTCTTCGCCGCGACTGCCGCGCCGCTCGCCAGCAGCAGCGCCAGAGCCGCGCTAGTCGGTGCAAGCGTTCTCATCGGCGTCTCCGTCGGCATTGACGTAGGCCTGGCGCTCCTGCCAGCGCACCAGCACGCACTCCCCGCTCATCTCGAGGGTCGGCGAGAGGAAGCCGTCAGGCCCCGGATCGAGCTTCACCGGTCGGTAGGAGGCCTCGTCGGCCCCCGAGGGCCAGATGCGCCAGAGGTGGCGAAATCCGTCGCCGGTCAGCAGGTAGGTCCCGTGGATCTTCACGAGCACGACGCGCTTGGCTCCCGGCTCCTTCTCCGCGATGGGCGCAAAGTCGAAGCTCTCGCCGGTCGACTTGAGGCTGACGAAGCCGCTGCGGGCGACCTTGAGCTCCTCGGCGACGAGGAACGACTGGTTGAAGCGCAGCTTCGGCGCGCAGCCAAGCGCGAGCAGCAGAACGACCAGGAGCGGAAACGAACGCATCGAGCCTCCGGGCGGCACAGGTGCCGAGGCGCCCCTTACTAGCACAGCCACGGGTCGCACGCGGCGCGCTTGTCAGAGGGTCGTCACAGCTTCCGGAGGACAGGCGAAGGCCTCGTCGCCACTGTCGGGCGGCAGCCCGGCTTGCTGCCTTCGTGCCGGCCCGGCGCGCGAGCGAGAGCGCAAAGAGAACCCGAGCGCGCGCCACCGAGACGTTGAGTCGAACCGAGCCGCCGGGTCCCCGCGGGTAGAGGAACCGACCGGACTATTTCGCCGCGGCCGGGCGCCTGCCCCGCCGGCGCAACGCATATCCGGCGGCGACGAGCAGGCCCCAGCCGGCGAGCGCCTGCGCAGGCGTCGTCGTGCACGAGCACCCGCCGGTCGGAATGACCTTCTCGTGCTCCCGGACGATGGCGAAGTCGCCCCAGATCTCGGGGCCGAGCCGCCGGCCGTCGGCCGTGTACCAGACGCCGCCGGCGAGTCGCGCGTCCTCGGGGACGGCGACGATCTTGTTCTCGTACTTCCAGATCCGCGCGCCTTCGTCCTGATCCATCTCGTTCCAGATCTGCGCGGGCGAGCCGACGTACGAGTCGTAGCCGAAGTGCCGGTCGAGCTTGCGGTCGCCGTCGCAGTCACAGTTGGCAAGCCAGGCGTCGTTCCACTTCATCATCAGGTGCGCTCTGCGGTACTCCCAGTACCAGGTCCCAGCCACCTTTGGATTGGCCGCCAGGTAAGCCTGCTCGTCGCCTTCGTACGGCGGGAAGCCGTCGGCCCCTAGGTACGCGTTCACGTAAAAGCCGTCGAAGACGTGGTTCTCGTAGTCATATCCAAAGGGATTGACGCCAAGGGTGTAGGGCGTTCCGGCCAGATAGTGGCTTGGCTCGTACTGCAGGACGCCTTCGCGAATTCGCAAGCATCTGACGCACTCGACGCACTCGGCCCACGCCGAGGCTTGCCCAACGCCCGACGCGACGACGGCCAGCGCAATCGCCAGTGACCTCTTCATCCGAATGCCCCCTCCCCGCCAACCCGAACCCTCCGCGCGACTTGAGGCGCCGGACCGTGGAAGCATCGCGCCCAAGATGTGGAGCGCCGGCGCCAGCCAAGGTGCCCGCCTGCTCCTACCGGTTGGTCCACGCGTCGCCGAGCGCGCAGGCTGCCTCCAGTCCCTGGGCGCGGCAGAACTCAGCGACCTCGCCGAAGCACGCGCGCCGCGCAGCTTCACCGCGGTAGGGCCGCGAGGCGTGCTCGAAGCAGGTCTGCAGCCGATAGGCGGCTTCCTGACGAACCCGCACCCGGTACGGCTGCGCCGCGCACCCGAGGGCGCACCCGAGCGCGCCTGCGAGCAAGGCCCAGGACACGCGCCTGCGATTCGTACGGGCCTCTCTGGCCGCCCCCATGGCCCACCCCTTCCCTCGCCCGCCCGCGCTTGCTCGCGCGATCGACCGACAGCCCATCAAGGCCCGTGCCGAGAGCTCGATCGGCGGCAGGCCCGGTGCCGCTCGCTTGGCCACGCGGCGAGCTTGCGCGGCTCCGGCACGGTAAGGGCGCACTGCTGTGCGCCCGATCCCGCAGGCCGAAGAGCGCGCCCCGGCTCACCCGCGGCGCACAGGCTGTCTGGCGCGAGACCGAGGTGTCGAGGGACCTGCCTCGAGAGAGGCCGGGCGCACCTCTGTGCGCCCCTACCGACCCGAAGCCGCGCGCTGCTATCCTTCCGCGCCCCCACGCGCCCCCGCGCGGCCGCGAGAACCCCATGAGACTCTTCGCCTTGAAGAACGAGGCCCTGCTGCGGCTCGACGAGCGGGTCTTCCAATACAACGTGCTCTTCTGGAACTTCTACCAGCGGCGCCTGCGCGGCAGGCTCGTCAACTACCGCGTGCTCGACCGGGTGATCGACGACAACGCGGCGCTGCGCCGCGAGCTCGCCGACCTGCCGACCGGCGCCCTCGACGGCTTCGAGAGGCTCGTCCATCGCCACCTGAGCGCCAACCTCGAGGCCCAGCACGAGTTTCTCGAGTACTGGTTCCTCGGCGGCATCGAGCGGGTCGAGGTGCTCGTCGAGCGGGTCTTCGGCCCCACGGCGCTCGACCTCCTGCGCGACTCCTTCCGCCGCTACGACTTCAAGTCCGAGGCCCGGCTCATCGACCTCGAGAGCACGCTCAAGCCGGCGATGATGGTCCAGGGCCACCGGGGCGTGGTGCGCACCATCAATTCGCTCATCCCCTTCCTCGTCGAGCAGCTCGTCTACGCCGGGGTCAGCGACGGGGTCATCCCCACGGTCGCCGTGCCCTCGGTAGACCCGGCGGCCATCGCCGTGGTGCTCAAGACCGGCAGCCAGGCGCGCGGGGCGGCCTGGTACGAGCGCAGCCAGACCGTCGAGTTGAGCGAGCGCGAGTTCCACGTCTTTCGCGAAGAGGGCCGGGTCTACATCAACGCCGGCCTGCCGCTGATGACCCTCGCCCACGAGATCATCGGGCACGCGGTCCACGGCGCCTGCTCGACGTGGATGCCGCTGACGGTCAGCGGCGCCGACGAGAACCTGACCAACATCACCTCGATGCCCGCGGTCGAGGGGCTGGCGCTCGAGCGCGAGCAGTTCGGGCGGGCCTTCGTGCGCGCCCGGCGCGACTTCCTCGCCTTCGAGGTCGGCCCCGACGAGATCCACTGCCGCCCGCTGGCCAACGACGAGCTCGAGCTGGCGCTGCTGCTCAACCGCGCCGAAGACCTGGAGCGGGTGGTCGGCTGCTACACCGCGCTGCTCGGGCTGAAGCACATGGACGACCCGAGCTTCGACCCCAAGGTCGCCCTGGCCGAGGAGTGGGACGGGCACCTGTCGCGCTCCAAGCACGCGCTGGTCGTCAAGTCGCCGGTCAACGTCATTCCCCGCTCGACCGAGCTGGTCGACTTCCTCTACGAGCTCTCCTACCTGCTCGGTCCCAAACTGCTGCGCGAGACCATCGGCCGGGCCATCGACGCCTTCGGCAACACCTTCGTCGAGCAACACCACCCGCTCATCTCCCAGGTGTTTGCGACCGGGACCTGGGCGATGCCGGTCTTCGGCGACTGGGTGCTCTTCGCCCTGGAGAACCGCGAGGCGTTCGAGCGCGAGTCGGCCGAGAGCCTGCTCGGGGCGAGCTGAAGATCCGCAATTGTGGCCGCACGTCGCAGGAGAAGAAGGCGGGGCGGAGTGAGGAGGGAGCGGCGCCGTCCCGACGGCCTCTCTGGGATTCATTGCAGGTGACTTTGCGTCGGCCGCACGGCGGCGCCCTCTGTCTTGTGCTCGCTGACCAGCAGCCAATCGAGCGGAGGATGCACCAGCGGAAAGACGACACGCTCGACCAGCCGCGTCGAGAGCGCGAGCGACACGAGCACGGCGGCGCCGCTGGCGACGAGTGCCCCGAGCCTTGGCGAGAGCACCTTGAAGGCGCCCAGCGCCACACACGCCTTCACGATGAAGCCGTGAAGCAGGAAGGTCTGCATGCTGCGAGCTCCCCAGCCGGCGAGCGGTGTCTCGCGGCGGGGGACAAACGCCAGGAACGCGAGCCCGAGGAGACTCGCTATTAGATAGACGAGCGCCCGCGCGGCAAGACCCGTGGCGAAGCCGACCTTGAAGTGCGCGTACGAGCAGGCGCCGTAGAGCCATCCCGGGTTGACGGCCGCAGCGAACCGAACCGAGAGTGCCGCCACTCCGACGACGATGGCGACGGCGATCAACCGCGGCCACCGGTGGCGCAGCCAGCCCAGCCCGTCGGCGCGCCGGAGGTAACCGAGGACGAAGAAGGGAAAGAAGACGAGCGTGCGCGACAGGCTGTGGGAATAGCCAACCTCGCCGTCCGGAAAGCAGCCCGCCGCCAGACCAACCACCGTCGCGACCAGCACCGGAAACCGCAGCCGCAGGACCAGCGGGAGCATCAGCTTCCAGCAGGCCAAGCTGAGCAGGAACCACATGAGCCAGTACGGCGTAAAGAAGAGCGGCGAGCTCTGCTTCAGCACCAGCCGCGCGAAGAGGACGTATAGCCCTTGGAAGACCGCGTACGGCGCCAGGATGCGAGCCACCAAGCTCCGTGCCTCCGTTGCCCTCAGCTCGCCCGACGAGAAGCGGCCCGAGATGAAGGCGAAGGTCGGGATGTGGAAGGCATAGATGCAGAGGAAGGCAGCCTTGATCCAAAGGTGATTCCAAACCAGGGGCTCGAGCGCATGTCCGACTACGACGAGCGTGATGAGCAGGAAACGCGCGGTGTCGAAGTAGGGGTCACGCCTTGGTTTCGACATCGGTTTCCCTCTACCGGCCGAGAAGCTCGCGGAGCCTAGAGCGGCTCGACCGTAATCTCGAACGAGGCCTGGGCCGAGGAGCTCACACCCGGATCGTCCCCGCCGAGCGCGTCGATGGTGATGCGCAGCGCGAGGATGACCCCGTGCGGATCGTCGGAGACCGACTCCTCGAAGATGACCGTCGTCTGGTCCCAGCCGCCGCTCAGCGGGCTGGTCGAACAGACCGGCTCTCCGTTGGCCAGCTCGACGCGCGCACCCGAGAGGCTGCCGGTCGCCGTGCCGGAGCACTTGACCGTGACCCGCGCGCGCTCGATCCCGCCTCCGCCGCCGCGGATGTCGAGGAGCGTGAAGCCCGAGCTCGCGGTCACGACCGGTCCGGTGCCAGAGGCCTGGGTCGTCCCCGAGACGGTGTAGGTGTTGCCGTTGATCGCGAGAGCGAAGGTCGCGTTGCCCGAGACCCCTTCTCGCGCGTCGGAGACTTCAAAGGAGTTGGCCGTCAGCCTCTCGCACCACGGCGACGGGTCCTCGGGCGAGTCCTTGGTGAAGAGCACGTCCTGCCCGCCCGCGACCTGGATGCGCGCGCCGACTATTTCGCTGGGATGAGCGCGGCAGGCATCCATGTAGAAGGAGAAGGGATCGACGGCGCCGGCATCGGGCTGCACGCCCGCGTCGGGGCTCTGGTCGGCGGGGTCTTGCTCGGTCGCGCCGCAGGCGACGAGCGCGAACGACAGAAGAAGGGCGAGGCTGCGGTTCATGGTGGGCTCCTGCCTTGGGGTCGCAGACGTATAGGCGCGTTGGGGCCGCGGCGACAATCCCTCGCAAGTCTCAGGGGAGCTGCGACCCGAGCGTCGCGTCGCGCACCACGGCGCGCGGACGGTCGATCTGCGGTTCCGTAGCTCGCGCGCACCCCGGCGCGCCCGCTTATCGCCCCAGCGGCGTCACGAAGTCGGTGTAGATGCCGTCGGCGCCCGCGCGCACGAACGACGCGGCTTCAGCCCGGTCATTGATCGTGTGAACGAAGATCGCCGCGTCCTGCGCGTGCACCTTCTCGGCGAGCGCGCTGCTGAACCGCCTGTCCGAAGCCGTGATGTTGCGCAGCTCCGGCCTGCCGAGCAGCTCGACCACCTTCTCGTCGGGCATCCATGCGGCGTAGAGCGTCAGGATGACGTAGGGGAACTCGCCCAGCGCCAACTCGATCTTCTCGAGCGCGTCGAAGTCGGACTCGCGGTAGAGCTGCGGCACTATCCGTCGCCGCACCGATTCGGGAAACCGCGCGACCTCGCGGATGAACGCCTCGACGATGGGCGGGTCCCAGCTCTTCGTGTCGGTGATCAGGAAGGCGTCGGGCCTCGACTCCATCAAGGTGAGCAGCTCATCGAAGGTCATGAGTCGGAAGCGCCCCCAGAATCGCCGTGAAAGGAACTCCTCGGTCGAGGTCTCGGCGACCTTCACCTCGAGCCCGAGCGCCGCTTCCATATCGAGGTGGAAACCGACCATCTCCTCGTCGGCGGTCAGCGCGAGATCGACCTCGAACCAGCGGAAGCCGCGGCCGTAGTTATGCACGAACGCCTGGGGCGAGTTGCTGCCCGAAATGGCGTTGATGCCGCCGAGGGCGTGGGCGATGAGCACGCCCTCGGGGATCCGCTGACGCTCGATGGGCACTGGCTCCGGAGGCGGGGCTTCGCCGCATCCGGAGACGAGCGACACCAAGACAGCCAGCATGACCGCGCGCAGGATCCGCATGGGCGTGCTCTGCCCAATATCGCATCGGTTGGCAAGGCCGGGGCCCGCGAGGAGACCCGGGCCAGGCTTTCTCCTCGCGAACAGATCGTCCGGCGTGACAAACGCGCCGAATCGGTGCTACTCAAACATCTGCAAGGGGATGGAGGGGGATGGCGGGGAACCGAGCAGACTCGCGCGAGCTCATCGGGGGTTGGCGCGCACCTGCTCTCCACACAAGCCAGGAGAAGAAGCATGCGCGAATACAGCGCAGAGTCGATGGTGCGAATTCCACGCGTCGATGCGAACCACGCGGCGACCCTCGGAGAGTCAGTGCTGACCGCCGCGGACGCCGTCACGCTACCGGTCGTGCTCGAGAAGCCGCGCGAGAAGCTGCGCGCCGAGGTGACCGACCTCAAGAAGGAGCTGAGCGCTCAGAAGTCGCCCCCGCCCGCTTCCTCCACCGTCGCCGCCGACCGGCGCGTCGACGCGGCCTGGAGCGGGCTGCACGACGTCCTGACCGGCTGGGCGAAGCTGCCCGAGACGAAGCCCTCATCCGCCAAGGCCCGGACCCTGCTCGAGACCGTCTTCAGCGACGGGGTCAGGTTCGTCAAGTTCGCTCACCGCGCGGAGTGGGCCGAGTCCGAGGCGCGCCTCAACACGCTGAAGGCCGAGCCGAACGCGAGCCTGCTGCGCGAGCTCGGCGCGCAGGAGTTCGTAGACGAGGTGAGCGAGGCGCACCGGCTGTACGGCGAGGCGCTCGGCGTCACTGCCGTCCGCCCGATCGACGACAAGCCCGAGGTCAGGGCGAAGATGGAGGCGTTCGCCAAGGCCCTGCGCGCGTTCGTCCTCCACGTGACCGCCTTTGGCGCCAGCGACGAGCCCGAGGCGCCGCAGATGGCCGAGAAGTTGCTCGCCCCGCTCACGGAGTGGGAGGCCATGCGCAGCCCTTCCAAGAAGCAGCCCGACGCGGATGACGTTCCGGTTCCGCCGACGCCCTGAACCGCTTCGATAGCCGTCCTGACCAAGTCTGAAGCGCAGAGACCGCGGCCGGCGATCCTGGTCACAAACGACCCGGATTGCCGCGACCGCCACGCTTCGGGTCGCTACCCGGACTTCGCCTCCCTCGGCTGACCGAATCGTTCAATACCTACACTTCGCTGCGTCGACACCAACGGCTTCCGGTCGTCGAGCCGCAGTGTTCGTGCGATTTCCCGAACGATTTTGGTCTCGCTGACCACTTCTGATCGGCGATCCGCAATGCGTTGAGCCTCTTCGACCACTGTTGATCGGCGATCCGCAATGCACTGCGCCTTGCCAACCACTTTTGACCGGCGATCCGCAATGCGCTGCGCCTTGCCGACCACTTTTGACCGGCGATCCACAATGCACTGCGCCTTGCCGACCACTTTCGGTCGACGATCCGACATTCGTTGCGCCTTGCCGACCACTCTTAGGCGGCGATCCGCAATCCGTTGCGCTGGCCCGACCACTTTCGGTCGAAGACCCGCAACGCGTTGCGCCATACCGACGGATTTCCATCCACGATTCGCAGGGTTGCGCCGTGCCGGCCGTGCGTCGGTACGTCATTAGGGGCGCACGGCAGTGCGCCCGCGCTGAAGCCCACCCGGGACCCGCGACCGCCGTCCTCGCGATCGCCGTGCTGAGCTCGGGGCCAAGGGCATTGCAATGCGCCCCCACCAGCCGGCCCGACCAAACCTAAGGCCGACGATGGCGCCGCAATGCCATCGATCGTCTCACCGCTCGAGCGGCGTCTTTGGCTCCCTCACTCGCTGGAACTCGCGGCCAAACGGCAGCAGCGCCAACGGCACGAGCTTGAGGTGCTGCAGGGCGAAGGGGATGCCGATGATCGTGACGGCGAGCACCAGCGCCCAGAACGCGTGGTTGAGCGCTATCTCCCAACCAAAGAGCAGGATCCAGAGGACGTTGAAGACGACGTTGAGCGGCCCGTTCGCCCCACGCTTCTCGACGACGTCGCGGCCAAAGGGAGTCAGCGTCGCGAGCCCCAGCTTGAACGACTGGATGCCGAACGGGATGCCGACGATGGTCAGGCACAGCAGCAGCCCGCCGACCATGTAGCCGAGGAAGGCGATGAAGCCGCCGAAGATGATCCAGATGAGATTGCCGAGGATCCGCATGGTTTACCCTTCGGTGGAAATGAGCCTTCTAGGCAGATGCGGAGAACCCTCTCCCCTAAATCCCCTCTTCCCGCGCAAGCGCGGGAGAGGGGACTTTCACGTGCCGGGGCGCGCGATTCACTGTGGTTCCGGGGGAGCCTCCCTGGTTCACCCTGAGCAGGGCTCCCGGCGCGCCAGCGTCGGGAGCGGAGTCGAAGAGCTCGTCGTAATCGCGCAGGCCCCTCGACTTCGCCTCCCTCGTTCCTCGGGAGGCAACGCTCGGGTGTGACCGGGGGGCTCGCGCCTACCGACCTTAGAGCGTCAGACCCCCGCGGCCTTGAACGCCGCGTCGACCATCGCCTGGGCTTCCTTCTGGATCTGCTTGAGGTGCTCGGGACCTTTGAAGCTCTCCGCGTAGATCTTGTAGACGTCCTCGGTGCCCGACGGCCGCGCGGCGAACCAGCCGTTCTCGGCGACGACCTTGAGCCCGCCGATGGCCGCGCCGTTGCCCGGCGCGTTGGTCAGCTTGGCCTGGATAGGCTCGCCGGCGAGCGTCTCGGCCTTGACCAGCTCGGGCGACAGCTTCTTGAGCACGTTCTTCTGCGCGGAGTTCGCCGCGGCGTCGATGCGCTCGTAGACCGGGGCGCCGAACCGCTCGGTCAGCTCCGCGTAGATCTTCGACGGGTCCTTGCCGGTCTTCACCGTGATCTCGGCCGCGAGCAGGTCGAGGATGATGCCGTCCTTGTCGGTGGTCCAGACGGTGCCGTCCTTGCGCAGGAACGAGGCGCCGGCGCTCTCCTCGCCGCCGAAGCCGTAGCTGCCGTCGACCAGCCCGTCGACGAACCACTTGAAGCCGACCGGCACCTCCGAGAGCTTGCGGTCGAGCGACTTCGCCACGCGGTCGATGATGGCGCTGCTCACCAGCGTCTTGCCGACCGCGGCGTGCTTCGGCCAACCGGGCCGGTTCTGGAACAGGTACCAGATGGCCACCGCGAGGTAGTGATTCGGGTTCATCAGGCCCGACTTGGTCACGATGCCGTGGCGGTCGTAGTCCGGGTCGTTGCCCCAGGCGATGTCGTACTTGTCCTTCAGGCCGATGAGGCTCGCCATCGCCGCGGGCGAGGAGCAGTCCATGCGGATCTTGCCGTCGTGGTCGAGGGTCATGAACGAGAAGGTCGGGTCGACACGCTTGTTCACGATCTCCATGTTCAGCCCGTAGCGCTGAGCGATGGGCTCCCAGAACCCGATGCCCGAGCCGCCCATCGGGTCGACGCCGATCTTCAGGCCCCCGGCCTTGATCGCCTCCATGTCGACGACGTTGGCGAGGTCCTCGACGTACGGGGTGATGTAGTCGTGCTCCTTGGTCGTCGCCGCGGCGATCGCCTTGGCGTACGGGATGCGGCGCACGCCTTCGTTCTTGTGCGCGAGCAGCGCGTTGGCGCGGTCCTCGATGACCTTGGTGACGTCGGTGTCGGCCGGGCCGCCGTGCGGCGGGTTGTACTTGAAGCCGCCGTTGTCGGGCGGGTTGTGCGAGGGCGTGATGACGACGCCGTCGGCCAGGCCCGAGGTGCGCCCGCGGTTGTAGGTGAGGATGGCGTGCGAGATGACCGGGGTCGGCGTGTAGCCCAGGCCCTTCGCGATCCGCACCTCGACCTCGTTGGCCGCGAGCACCTCGACCGCGGTGGCCATCGCGGGCTCGGAGAGCGCGTGCGTGTCGACGCCGAGGAACAGCGGCCCGGTGATGCCCTTGGACTTGCGGTATTCGCAGACGGCCTGGGTGATGGCGAGGATGTGGTCCTCGTTGAAGGTCCGCTTGAAGGAGACGCCGCGGTGCCCGGAGGTGCCGAAGGCGACGAGGTGGCTCTTGTCGGCCGGATCCGGATGCTCGGTGAAGTAGGCGGTCACCAGCCGCGGGACGTTGACGATCATCGACTCCGGTGCACGTTGGCCGGCCAGCGGATGCGAACCCATGCGCTCTCCCTTTCGCTGCGAGGTTGGATGCTTCAAACGGCGGAAACTCTAGTTGGAATGGAGGAGGAAGCTCCAGCTTCGTCGTCCGCCGCACGAGCGACGAGCTCCGCGCGCATCGCCTCGGGCGTCCACCACGCGCGATCGCAATTGTGAAATTCCCCTCTCCCGCGCTTGCGCGGGAAGAGGGGATTTAGGGGAGAGGGCCGGACCGAAGACGCTTCGATGCCCGCTCATTCCGAACCGTGGCGAAGCACTTCATCCACATCAACCTCCATTCGCCGCGCCTTCGCACGCCGGCGGAGCTGGAGCTCCGCCGCTCCATCCCTTCTCTCGCGTCAAGCGGCTGGGCCGAACATCCATTCACCCCGCGACCGACCCGAACTCGACCGTGTACCGCCCATCCCTCATCAGCCTCACCGTGCGCCCACCGGCCATCAGCAGGTCGGCCTCGGCGACCACCACGCGCGGCTGCAGGCTGTCGATGTAGACGCGATCGATGTGCACCACCGCCTCCGGCCGCGAGAACTGCGCCGCGCCGACCTGGCCACCGAAGTGATCGCTGCGACCGAAGGCGATGTGCAGCCCGAGCTTTTCGTCGAGCAGCACCTCGCCAGTCGCGCCCACGCCGAGATCGCCGAGCACGCCGAGCCCGAGCTCGGCGAGGTTGCCGTAGGCCGGCTCGCTCACGAGCCGCTCCGCCTCGCTCTTCGCCGCCTGTCCGCCCTCGTCGACCGAGACCGCGCGGTTGTTCTCGACACGGTAGACGACGATCTCCTCGCCGAACTGGACCGGCAGCTCGCCCGCCGAACGGCTTGGATCGCCCTCGCGCTCGCCCTCGTACGGCACGACGTAGGCCTCACCCGACGGCAGGTTGCCGGCCGTGCCCGGCTCGCGCAGCAGGCCGCCCGAGGCGTGCGCGGTGCGATGCCGCAGGTCGAGCCGCAACCGGTGCTCGCGCGCGCCGTCGACGCGGAAGAGGATGCGCGCCTCCTCGGCCTCGTCGAGCAGCGACTTGAGGATGCCGACCCGGCGGTTGATCTCGGTGTAGTCGAGCCGCAGCGCGGGGATCATCTCCGCGGTGAAGCCGGGCATCGTCGCCGCGCGGAAGCCGAAGCGCTTGGCGTGAAGCTTCATCGGCGCGGTGGCCGAGAACTGCGTGGGCACCAGCAGGATCTGGTTCTCGGCGAAGACGCGCTCGAAGGGCACCGGCTCGGCGGTCACCTCCTCGGCGCGCGCGGGCAGCTCCTCGCCCTCCCAGATCCATGCGGTCGGCGGCAGGTCGCCGTTGTTGGTGCCGGCGTTGCGATAGAGGACGAGCCGCGCTTCGAGCCGGCTCTCGCCGCGGGCGTGCGCGGCCTTCAGCTCCCGGGCCCAACCCGCGGCGAGGGCTCGGCGCGCCCGCCAGCGCTCGTGGTCGACCACGCGCGCGTCGGGCAGGTCGATCAGCACCGCGACCGCGCGGTCCTCGGCGCGCGGCTGGAAGACGCGCTCGACGAGGGCGACGAGCTCCTGGCTGCTCAGGGTCTGGTCCATCTGGATTCTCCTTGCCGGCTTGGAGGCGAGGGCGGCTCGGCTCGAGCCGCGTTCGACCGTGGGTGAGGGTTGGAGCTTCGATTCGGCGAGCGCTTCACAACCGCGTCCGACCGATTCTCGAGTCGCGGCTACTGTGTCGCGCCAAAGCGGCAATCTCAAGGATGCGCGGGCGCGCAGGCGCAGCCGGCCGAAGATGCTCCGTGGCCTGCAAGGCCGGGCGCATTGCCATGCGCCCCTACCGACGCCGGCGCTATGGCGGGCTCGCGCCCGGCTTCTCCGAAACGCGCCGCACCTCTTCGCGCCTCATCTGGAGGCCGGGCTTCGCGTCCCCGGGCGCCTTCGAGAGCCCGAGCGTCGCCTCCTTGATCTTCAGGCGCAGCCCGCTCCCGGCGGTGCGCGCGACGAAGACCCGGCTCTCGAGCCACTCGAGCCGCTCGGGGGTGTTGATGTTGTAGTGGAAGCTCACCGAGTCGCCCGGCTTCAGCCCGTGCAGCCAGCGCCCGAAAAGACGCCCGCGACTGCTCTCCATGTCATGCGTGAACCGCGCCTCACCCTCCCCGCCTGCGATCTCGACCTCGAGGTCCATCTCGATGCGCATCCCCGGCGCCACGGTCAGGTACTGCCCCGCGAAGACGATCTGGTGCTTGCTGTCCTCGAGGATCTCGACCTCGCGGTCAGTGATCAGCTCTATCCGTTGGTCCGCCTGCTCGAAGCCGACGACGCTCTGCTCGGCCATCGCCCTCAGCGCGAGGATCTCGTCCGCCTCGGCAACGAACCGCTTCGAGGCGGGCGCGAAGAGCCGCCCCGGCTCGAACGCGCGCCGGGTGCAGCGATAGAAGTCCTCGCGGCACGCGAGGAGCTCGCCGCTCGTCTCGACCGCGTGCGTGCTGCGCCGATAGCCGTTCGCGAAGTAGACGGTGCGCGGCTGCTGGTAGCGCCGGAAGACGCTGCGTCCGGTCAGCTCGCCCGCACCCTCGGCGAGCCCGAGGTAGTCGACCACCGAGAGGGCGAGATCGCTCTGGGCGTAGATCTCGGCGACACGCCCGGACTCGCCCGTCGGCGCGAAGGCGGCGAGCACGCTCCAGTTCTGGCTGAGCGCCGCGGTCAGGTCGTCGTAGCCCGCGAGCAGGCCGGCTGATTCGTCGGAGGTGACGAGGACGAGCGTGTCTTCGAGGACGCCCGACTGCTCGAGCCGCTCGAAGAGCTCGCCGAGCGCCGCGTCGGCGTAGGCCATCGCCCGCGCCTGGCCTTTCTGGCCGGGCGCGCCGTCGAAGCCCTCGGGGACGAGGAACGGGTGATGCGTCCCGACGGTCAGCAGCGCGAAGAACCAGGGCTTGTCACCCTTGCGCAGCTCGTCGATTCGCTCGAAGGCCTGCTCGAACAGGGCGCGGTCGTCGACGCCCCACTCGCTGCGCGCGTAGGCCCGGGGCAGCTCGCTCGATCCGATCGAACGGCCGAAGCCGATGCGCGGCATGAACTGGTCCTTGAACATGAAGGCGAGCGAAGCCGCCTGCATGTAGACCGTCTCGTAGCCCGCGTCGCGCAGGATCGCGGGCAGGCACTTGCGCGTGCCGCCGCGCACGTAGGCGGTCATCTTCGCCTCCGCGGTGAGCAGGCGCGGATGGTCGCCGCAGAGCAGGGCGTATTCGCCGCGGTTGGTCTGGCGCTGCTGCGACAGGAAGCTGGTGAAGAGCAGGCCGCGCTTCGCCAACGTGTCGAAGGCTCGCATCTTCGTGGGGTAGTCGATGCCATGGTCCGCGGCGACCGACGGTAGATAGGCGCCAGAGACGCTCTCGAGCATCACCAGCAACACGTTGGTGCGCGGCCTGGGCATCGCGACGACCGGCTCGCCGGCAAGGTCGGGCAGCGGCAGCTTCGCGGGCTCGACCCGGCCGCGCCCCGGCGCGAACGCGCGCCCGGCGTTGAGCTGCAGGCAGTGGCCCTGGCGCCAGAGCACGTTCTCGTCGCGCAGCGGCAAGGCGAGGCTGACGACGAGCGTGACGGCGGCGAGGACGGCGGCCGGCGCGAGCCAGGTGTCGCGCCGCGGCCGCGCGAGGGCGAAGAGCGCGCCGCTCGCCACCGCGACCGAAGCGAGCAGGGCCGGCTGCGACGCCGCGAGCCCCGAGCCGAGGAGGAAGGTCGAGTCGCCGAGGTAGGAGGCGTAGGTCGGATCGAGGAACGAGCCAAGGAAGGCGACGTGCTCGAAGTTGGCGTGGTTGAGGACCAGCCACGCCACGAACAGCACCCAGCCCGCGACCTTCGAAACGCGCGAGACGAGCAGCGCGACGAGCGCGACGAGGCCCGCCATGGCGGCGTCGGAGAAGAAGCCGCGGACGTCAGCGACGCCGAGCGCGACACGCTTCTGCCGGACGAGCGCGATGCGAAAGGCGATGGGCGAGAAGAGGATGGAGAGGAGGAGGAGGGTCCCGCTCTTTCTGACGGCTTCGAATCCGGTGCGGAAGGTGATTGCCACGCGCTTGTTTTCCCTGGTCCGCAAAGGCCCGACGGCACGGCGGACGCGATGAAGGCGGGCAAGATAGCAGGAGGCTCGCGCGGCGAGACGAAACCAAGCGGCTACCGGGGCATCCCATCGACGACGCAGGGCTCGTCCGGAGGCCTTTTCCGATGATTCGACCGAAGCTCACGCCCGTGGTCGCCGTGCTCGCCGCGGCGCTCTTCGCCCCGGCGGCCGCTCCTGCGCAGGCGGCGGACCCGGACCGCGCGACGGTCTTCGGGGTCCGGCTGCGCCTCGGAGCGCGCCACGACGACGTGCGGATGTGCGTGGCGACGCCGGCCGGGGTCAAGGGCGGCTTCGCGGCCGACGTGTCGCTCTTCGCCGACCTGCCGATAGGCGACCGGGCGAGCGTAGACCTCAACCTCCCGGTCGTGCGGCCCATCCTCTTCGCCGCGGCCTTCCGGATGCTGCAGCTCGAGCCGGAGGCGACGCTGCTCTTCCGCGGGGAAGCCTCCGACGGCCTCGACTTCGTCGGTGGGCCTTCGCTCGGCCTGTCGCTGCACTACGGCCCGGACTACAACTCCTCGCCGTCGGCGCGCGGCCCGTCGTTCTTCGCCCTGGGCCCGAGCATCGGCGCCTACCTCGGGGTCGAATTCAAGCGCGACGACGGCCTCGACTTCGGGCTCGGGGTCCACCCGTACGCCACGCCGCTCTTCGACGCCGACCGGTATCGAGGCAGGGTGCTGGGGGCGATGCTCGACGGCTCGCTGTGGTTCGACGGCAACTAGGGTCCGAGGAGATCGACCGCGCGGCTGATTCCCCGCCTCTGCCTCGAGCCACCTCGCCCGTGCTACTAACGGCGCATGTTCGACACCTTCGTACCGCGGCTGCGCGCCGGTCTGCGTATCCAGTCCCGCGACGACGGCTCGGCGGTCCTCTTCGATCCGGCGAAGGGCGATCACCTCGCCATCGCCTCCGACCAGGCGACGCTGCTCGCGCTGCTCGACGGAGAGCGCTCGGTCGGCGCCATCACCGCCGAGCACTTCGCCGCGCACGGCTTCGTTCCGTTCCAGGCGCTCGCCGATCTGCTGGCATCGCTTCGCGCCAACAGGCTCCTCGCCAACGACGCGGCCAGCCTCGACGAAGCCGGCGTGCGCCGACCGCCGCGCGCCGCGCTCTGGCGCTCGCTCGCTTCGCGCCGGCTCGCCCGCTGGCCCCTCCCGGCGATGCGCGCACAGGTGCTCGGCCTGGGCTTCCTCTTCGCGGCGGCGGCGCTCGTCGCCCTCGTCCTCGCGCCCTCGACCGAGCTGGGCTGGCCGTTCGAGCTCGCAGTCGATCCGTTGCAGCCGAACGGCAGCGCGCTCGCCGGCCTCCTCGGCCTGCTCGCCGGCGCCTCGGTCGCCCTGACCGCCCACGCGGTCGCCCGAGCCGCCCTCTCGACGCTCTTCGGCGAGCCGCCGGCGGCCTGGGAGCTGCGGCTGCGCTACCTCGTGCCCGCCCTCGAGCCCGAGTCGGGCCCGCTGCACCTGCTCGGACGGGCACGCCGGATGGGCGCGCACGCCGCCGCGCTCGTCGCCCCGTGGCCGGTCGCCTTGGCTGCCCTCGTCCTCTTCGAGGGCCGCGACCTCGCCGTCTCCTTCGCCCTCGGCGCGGCGATCGCCGGGTTCGCCGATGCCTGCCCCTTTGCGCCCACCTCGGCCGGGCAGCTTCTTGCCGACCTCGCCGGCCGCATCGACCTGCGCGACCACGCGCGCTCCTACCTGTCGCGACGCTTCCTGTCGCGCCTGGGGACCCGCCACTTCTTCGAGGGCGAGAAGGTGATCCTCGCCACCTCGTCGCTCGCCGCGCTCTGGGCGCTGGCCGGCACCGACTTCCTGGCGCGGTCGGTCCCGCGCGAGCTGCTGCGGCTGGTGGCCGCGACCGACTTCCTCGCCGGCGTCGAGGCCGCGGCCGCGGGCTCGAGCCTGGTGCTCGTCGGTGGCGGCTCGGTAGCCGCGCTGGTGGTGATGCTGCAGCTCATGGTCTCGGCGATGGGCTCGGTGCTGCCGGCCTCGGTTCGCACCCGGCCCGCCCGCGGCGTCACCGCCCGGGCCATCGAGGCGTCGGAGGACCGGATCGGCGAGCTGAAGCAGATCCCGCTCTTCGCCTCGCTCAACGAGGCCTCGCTCGCGCAGATAGGCGCGGGCACCGAGAAGGTCGGCTACGACCGCGGCGCCCTCATCATCCGCCAGGGCGATGCGGGCGATCGCTTCTTCGCCCTCGTCGCGGGCAAGGTGCTCATCGAGCGGGTCCACGAGTCGGGGTTCGTCCAGCCGGTGGCGGTCCGCGGCCCGGGCGACTGTTTCGGCGAGGTCGCGCTGCTCGAGCCGGTCCCCAGGACCGCCAACGTGCGGGCGCTCGGCCCGGTGACGGCGCTGACCCTGACGCGCGAGAGCTTCGAGCGGCTCGTGCGCGAGCGCCCCGATCTCGATCTCGCGCGCCTGGTGCGCGCCTCAGCCGCGCTCAACCGCAGCCGGTTCTTCAGCGCGGTCGCCGCCGACGGTGTCTCGTCGCTGCTGCCTCGGCTCGCCCCGCGCAAGGTCGACGCGGGCGAGGTCGTCGTGCGCCGCGGAGAGCCCGGCGACACGTTCTTCCTCATCGACGACGGCGCGCTCGAGGTGCTCGACGACGCCGGGGAGCGGGTAGTCGCCACGCTGGGCGCCGGCGACCACTTCGGCGAGATAGCGCTGCTGCGCGACGTGCCGCGCACCGCGACGGTGCGCGCCGCCAAGCCGAGCGCGCTCTGGTCGCTCTCCAAGGACGACCTCTTCTCGCTGCTCGCCCGCGACCTGTCGCTCTCCGGAGCGCTCGAAGAAGAGGCACGGCTGCGGATGAAGGGAGGTCGCTAGCGATGTGGATAGTCTGGCGACTCCTCCCCATCTGCATCCTCGGGCTCGCGATCTGGCGCCTCGTCCCGGCGTTCGGATCGGGCATGAGCTCGCTGGGCCGCGGCAACGCCCTCACCTCGATCAACGCGGCGAAGATAGCCAACGCGCTGCAGGGCGAGCTCGGCGCGGCGATGCAGGAGGGGCCTTCGCGCCCGTCCGGCGGCGTGCTGCGCGGGCAGTCCACCAAGGTCCAGCTCGACGGCTGGAGCCGGCCCTACCAGATCAAGCAGAAGTCGCGCGACGTCATCGAGGTGGTGAGCTGCGGCGAGGACGGCCGCTGCGGGACCAACGACGACGTCATCGAGATCGTCCGCGCCGACGGCAGCCGCAAGCGCATCGATCCGGCGGCGAAGAAGTCGAAGAAGGCCGGGGCGAAGGCGCAGCCCAAAGCAGCCAAGCCCCGCTCGTCGCGCTAAAGACCCGATGCTCTGGCTCGTCCTGGCCCTGCCCCTCGCGCCGCCGCTCGCGCTCCTCCTCGTCGCCGCGCTCTTCGCGCTCGGCGCGGCCGGACGCACGCACACGGCCGAAGAGGTCGAGCCGCGAGAGACCGCGCTCGTGCTCGGCGCGAAGATCCGCGCGCCCGGCGAGCCCACCGCGCTGCTCGCCGACCGGCTCGACACCGCGGCCGAGCTGCTGCGGCTGGGCAAGGTGGAGCGCCTGCTGCTCAGCGGCGACGGGAGCGCGGGCCGCCCGGACGAAGTGGAGGCGATGCGCCGCTATCTGGTGTCGCTCGGCGTGCGCGAAGAGGCCCTCGTGCTCGACAGGCAGAGCGCGCGCACGCTCGCCAGCCTCGTCCGCGCCCGCGACGTCTTCGGCGAGCGCGCGCCGATCGTGGTGACCAGCCCCTTCCATCTGCCGCGCGCCTTGTACCTGGCGAAGCGGGTCGGGCTCGAGGCGCTCGGCGTCCCTGCTGCGCCGCGCCGGCGGGTGTCGATGCGCAAGCGCCTGCTCAACTCCGGGCGCGAGCGGCTCGCGCAGCTCCGGGCGCTCTGGGACGTCGCGCGGGGGCGGGCCGACTAGCGCGAGCTCGCAGCCGAGAGGGGTCGGGATGCGTTGCTCTTCTGCGAAACCGGTTCCGCGCAAAGGTGGCGAGACCAGAAGCGGTTCGGCTCATCTGCGCGGGCCGCCAATCCACCATCGAAGGCGCGTGCGCCCGGCGGTCCATCAGGCGTGTCGAGCGCTCGCCTCACCAGAGCGAGCGAGTCCGGTCGGCGATCCTTCCACCATCCGTTCGCCCGCCACGTTTCTTGTCCGGAGCATCGCTCCCATGCTCTTTTCAGCCGTGCCCTGGCGTCATTCCCGTCGATGTGGCGCGCAGATCGGAGGATAGGAGTGGCTCACAAGAAGCTGGATACGCTCGAGGTCCGCGAGTTCGCCCATATCAAGGAAGCCCGTATTGAATTCGGCGACCTGACCGTGCTTGTGGGACCGCAAGCCGGTGGCAAGAGCCTTCTCCTGCAACTTTGGAAGTTGGCGATCGACGCCGGAGAGGTCGTCTCCGCGTTGCGAGCCGCGGGCTACTCCCTTCCCAATCCAGGCGAGCTGCTCGACGCGTACTTCGGCGAAGGCATGAAGACGGCCTGGGGCGAAGGCACGGAAGTCCGCGTCAATGGCAGCAAGCTCAATTTGACGAAGGTGTTGAAGAAGAACGGCGTTCCGACAGGCGGCGTCTTCTTCGTCCCTGCGCATCGCGCGCTACCTCTGCGGAGAGCTACGCGAGTCCCCGCTCGAAGCGGCCGCGTCTTCTTCGTCCCTGCGCACCGCGCGCTACTGATGAGCGAAGGGTGGCCCGCACCATTCATGCGCCTGAAGGCCGATACTCCGGCGGTCGCCCGGCTTTTCAGTCAAAGCCTCTACGAGCGCTTCACGGGAAAGGAGGCCGGAGACCTCTTCCCAGTCGAACGCCGGCTCAAGCGCAGCGTTCGCGAGCTCATCGACCAGGCGATCTTTCATGGCGGAAGGGTTGAGCTCGAGAAGGCCGGCCTGCAGACGAGGCTTGCGCTGGGATACGGCCAAACCCGTTTGCCGTTTATGGCCTGGACGGCTGGTCAGCGCGAGTTCACCCCTCTGCTTCTCGGGCTCTATCGGGTGCTTCCATCGCGCAGACAGCGAAAGGATCCGCTCATCGACTGGGTGATCATCGAAGAGCCGGAGATGGGTCTTCATCCTCAGGCCCTCAACGCGGTCATGGCTCTGGTGCTCGACTTGCTTTGGCGGGGCTATCGGGTGGTGCTTTCGACCCATTCTCCTTTCGTACTCGATGTCGTCTTCGCGCTGCGTTCGCTTCGCAAGGCCAAGGATGGTGTCCGACTGCTCGGTGAGGCCTTCGGGCTTCCAAACCGGCCTGAGTTCCAGAGGGTCTTCAAGGCGGCCCTGGAGAAGACCACTCGGACGTTTTCGCTCATGTTCGACGAGAGCGGCCGAGTATCGAGCAAAGACATCTCGAGCCTGGATCCAGGATCCGAAGACCCGGCGGTAGCCGACTGGGGTGGATTGACAGGCTTCAGCGGTCGGTTTGGCAAGGCGATCGCCGAAGCGGCGGTCGAGGAGCAGCCGTGAGTCTCGGCAAGGCTCTCAGGAAGAGCAGCCTGCTCTCTTCGAGCGTGCGTAAGGGGAAGCAGGCGCTCCGAAAGAGCGATCGCGAACGAATCGTCGAAGAGGGTTCGGCACGCGTCCTCGATTCGTTGGACCTTGACGCAGCGACCCGGGTGCTGCTCCCTGCCGAAGCCCGTTGGGACTATCTGCTGGGAACGTCGATTTCTGAGGCCGCGATTGTTGCTGCCGAGGTCCACCCTGCCAATACCGGTGAAGCGAGGCTCATCGTTGCCAAGAAGCGGGCAGCGGCCCAACTGCTCAAGGCCCACCTCGACCCGAACGCCCGGGTGCGCCGCTGGTATTGGATATCGAGCGGCAGCACGAAGATCACGCGCGGAACACCAGAGGCGCGGCTCTTGGACAAAGAGGGCATCCGCCTCGTCGGACGGCTTCTGAAGCTCCCGAACGACACCTGATTCCGTCGAATGGATGCTGGGCCTACGGCGCACTGCTAAGGCACCTCGAGTGGCACGAGGCCGCGCAGATGACGTCAGGGAGGCCCATCGCGAGAGCAGCGCGGGCGACCGATCACCGGCAACGGCGATCACGCCCCATCCTTCTCGTTCGTACGGTGGCTCGCGAGAGCCGGTTCGCCGCAGCAGTGGATGGAGGGCTCGCAGGAGCGAACAACGAGCCCTCATCCCTGCTGCTCGACCTCTGGACCTACGGATTGGCCGCGCCGAAGCTGGGCGACGAGCTCAACGCCCAGTCGTTCTTGCTGTTGGTGTCGACGTTGCCCGAGCGGCTCATGCTGCTCGACCCGTTGCTCGCGCAGTCCTTCCAGTCGACCGCTATCTCCACGGCGGTCGGGCTGGAGGTGTAGGTGCAGTCCGCGCCGCCGCAGCTCGCCGGCGACCACTGGCCCGCGGCCTTGAACGCCGCGTCGACCATCGCCTGGGCTTCCTTCTGGATCTGCTTGAGGTGCTCGGGACCTTTGAAGCTCTCCGCGTAGATCTTGTAGACGTCCTCGGTGCCCGACGGCCGCGCGGCGAACCAGCCGTTCTCGGCGACGACCTTGAGCCCGCCGATGGCCGCGCCGTTGCCCGGCGCGTTGGTCAGCTTGGCCTGGATAGGCTCGCCGGCGAGCGTCTCGGCCTTGACCAGCTCGGGCGACAGCTTCTTGAGCACGTTCTTCTGCGCGGAGTTCGCCGCGGCGTCGATGCGCTCGTAGACCGGGGCGCCGAACCGCTCGGTCAGCTCCGCGTAGATCTTCGACGGGTCCTTGCCGGTCTTCACCGTGATCTCGGCCGCGAGCAGGTCGAGGATGATGCCGTCCTTGTCGGTGGTCCAGACGGTGCCGTCCTTGCGCAGGAACGAGGCGCCGGCGCTCTCCTCGCCGCCGAAGCCGTAGCTGCCGTCGACCAGCCCGTCGACGAACCACTTGAAGCCGACCGGCACCTCCGAGAGCTTGCGGTCGAGCGACTTCGCCACGCGGTCGATGATGGCGCTGCTCACCAGCGTCTTGCCGACCGCGGCGTGCTTCGGCCAACCGGGCCGGTTCTGGAACAGGTACCAGATGGCCACCGCGAGGTAGTGATTCGGGTTCATCAGGCCCGACTTGGTCACGATGCCGTGGCGGTCGTAGTCCGGGTCGTTGCCCCAGGCGATGTCGTACTTGTCCTTCAGGCCGATGAGGCTCGCCATCGCCGCGGGCGAGGAGCAGTCCATGCGGATCTTGCCGTCGTGGTCGAGGGTCATGAACGAGAAGGTCGGGTCGACACGCTTGTTCACGATCTCCATGTTCAGCCCGTAGCGCTGAGCGATGGGCTCCCAGAACCCGATGCCCGAGCCGCCCATCGGGTCGACGCCGATCTTCAGGCCCCCGGCCTTGATCGCCTCCATGTCGACGACGTTGGCGAGGTCCTCGACGTACGGGGTGATGTAGTCGTGCTCCTTGGTCGTCGCCGCGGCGATCGCCTTGGCGTACGGGATGCGGCGCACGCCTTCGTTCTTGTGCGCGAGCAGCGCGTTGGCGCGGTCCTCGATGACCTTGGTGACGTCGGTGTCGGCCGGGCCGCCGTGCGGCGGGTTGTACTTGAAGCCGCCGTTGTCGGGCGGGTTGTGCGAGGGCGTGATGACGACGCCGTCGGCCAGGCCCGAGGTGCGCCCGCGGTTGTAGGTGAGGATGGCGTGCGAGATGACCGGGGTCGGCGTGTAGCCCAGGCCCTTCGCGATCCGCACCTCGACCTCGTTGGCCGCGAGCACCTCGACCGCGGTGGCCATCGCGGGCTCGGAGAGCGCGTGCGTGTCGACGCCGAGGAACAGCGGCCCGGTGATGCCCTTGGACTTGCGGTATTCGCAGACGGCCTGGGTGATGGCGAGGATGTGGTCCTCGTTGAAGGTCCGCTTGAAGGAGACGCCGCGGTGCCCGGAGGTGCCGAAGGCGACGAGGTGGCTCTTGTCGGCCGGATCCGGATGCTCGGTGAAGTAGGCGGTCACCAGCCGCGGGACGTTGACGATCATCGACTCCGGTGCACGTTGGCCGGCCAGCGGATGCGAACCCATGCGCTCTCCCTTTCGCTGCGAGGTTGGATGCTTCAAACGGCGGAAACTCTAGTTGGAATGGAGGAGGAAGCTCCAGCTTCGTCGTCCGCCGCACGAGCGACGAGCTCCGCGCGCATCGCCTCGGGCGTCCACCACGCGCGATCGCAATTGTGAAATTCCCCTCTCCCGCGCTTGCGCGGGAAGAGGGGATTTAGGGGAGAGGGCCGGACCGAAGACGCTTCGATGCCCGCTCATTCCGAACCGTGGCGAAGCACTTCATCCACATCAACCTCCATTCGCCGCGCCTTCGCACGCCGGCGGAGCTGGAGCTCCGCCGCTCCATCCCTTCTCTCGCGTCAAGCGGCTGGGCCGAACATCCATTCACCCCGCGACCGACCCGAACTCGACCGTGTACCGCCCATCCCTCATCAGCCTCACCGTGCGCCCACCGGCCATCAGCAGGTCGGCCTCGGCGACCACCACGCGCGGCTGCAGGCTGTCGATGTAGACGCGATCGATGTGCACCACCGCCTCCGGCCGCGAGAACTGCGCCGCGCCGACCTGGCCACCGAAGTGATCGCTGCGACCGAAGGCGATGTGCAGCCCGAGCTTTTCGTCGAGCAGCACCTCGCCAGTCGCGCCCACGCCGAGATCGCCGAGCACGCCGAGCCCGAGCTCGGCGAGGTTGCCGTAGGCCGGCTCGCTCACGAGCCGCTCCGCCTCGCTCTTCGCCGCCTGTCCGCCCTCGTCGACCGAGACCGCGCGGTTGTTCTCGACACGGTAGACGACGATCTCCTCGCCGAACTGGACCGGCAGCTCGCCCGCCGAACGGCTTGGATCGCCCTCGCGCTCGCCCTCGTACGGCACGACGTAGGCCTCACCCGACGGCAGGTTGCCGGCCGTGCCCGGCTCGCGCAGCAGGCCGCCCGAGGCGTGCGCGGTGCGATGCCGCAGGTCGAGCCGCAACCGGTGCTCGCGCGCGCCGTCGACGCGGAAGAGGATGCGCGCCTCCTCGGCCTCGTCGAGCAGCGACTTGAGGATGCCGACCCGGCGGTTGATCTCGGTGTAGTCGAGCCGCAGCGCGGGGATCATCTCCGCGGTGAAGCCGGGCATCGTCGCCGCGCGGAAGCCGAAGCGCTTGGCGTGAAGCTTCATCGGCGCGGTGGCCGAGAACTGCGTGGGCACCAGCAGGATCTGGTTCTCGGCGAAGACGCGCTCGAAGGGCACCGGCTCGGCGGTCACCTCCTCGGCGCGCGCGGGCAGCTCCTCGCCCTCCCAGATCCATGCGGTCGGCGGCAGGTCGCCGTTGTTGGTGCCGGCGTTGCGATAGAGGACGAGCCGCGCTTCGAGCCGGCTCTCGCCGCGGGCGTGCGCGGCCTTCAGCTCCCGGGCCCAACCCGCGGCGAGGGCTCGGCGCGCCCGCCAGCGCTCGTGGTCGACCACGCGCGCGTCGGGCAGGTCGATCAGCACCGCGACCGCGCGGTCCTCGGCGCGCGGCTGGAAGACGCGCTCGACGAGGGCGACGAGCTCCTGGCTGCTCAGGGTCTGGTCCATCTGGATTCTCCTTGCCGGCTTGGAGGCGAGGGCGGCTCGGCTCGAGCCGCGTTCGACCGTGGGTGAGGGTTGGAGCTTCGATTCGGCGAGCGCTTCACAACCGCGTCCGACCGATTCTCGAGTCGCGGCTACTGTGTCGCGCCAAAGCGGCAATCTCAAGGATGCGCGGGCGCGCAGGCGCAGCCGGCCGAAGATGCTCCGTGGCCTGCAAGGCCGGGCGCATTGCCATGCGCCCCTACCGACGCCGGCGCTATGGCGGGCTCGCGCCCGGCTTCTCCGAAACGCGCCGCACCTCTTCGCGCCTCATCTGGAGGCCGGGCTTCGCGTCCCCGGGCGCCTTCGAGAGCCCGAGCGTCGCCTCCTTGATCTTCAGGCGCAGCCCGCTCCCGGCGGTGCGCGCGACGAAGACCCGGCTCTCGAGCCACTCGAGCCGCTCGGGGGTGTTGATGTTGTAGTGGAAGCTCACCGAGTCGCCCGGCTTCAGCCCGTGCAGCCAGCGCCCGAAAAGACGCCCGCGACTGCTCTCCATGTCATGCGTGAACCGCGCCTCACCCTCCCCGCCTGCGATCTCGACCTCGAGGTCCATCTCGATGCGCATCCCCGGCGCCACGGTCAGGTACTGCCCCGCGAAGACGATCTGGTGCTTGCTGTCCTCGAGGATCTCGACCTCGCGGTCAGTGATCAGCTCTATCCGTTGGTCCGCCTGCTCGAAGCCGACGACGCTCTGCTCGGCCATCGCCCTCAGCGCGAGGATCTCGTCCGCCTCGGCAACGAACCGCTTCGAGGCGGGCGCGAAGAGCCGCCCCGGCTCGAACGCGCGCCGGGTGCAGCGATAGAAGTCCTCGCGGCACGCGAGGAGCTCGCCGCTCGTCTCGACCGCGTGCGTGCTGCGCCGATAGCCGTTCGCGAAGTAGACGGTGCGCGGCTGCTGGTAGCGCCGGAAGACGCTGCGTCCGGTCAGCTCGCCCGCACCCTCGGCGAGCCCGAGGTAGTCGACCACCGAGAGGGCGAGATCGCTCTGGGCGTAGATCTCGGCGACACGCCCGGACTCGCCCGTCGGCGCGAAGGCGGCGAGCACGCTCCAGTTCTGGCTGAGCGCCGCGGTCAGGTCGTCGTAGCCCGCGAGCAGGCCGGCTGATTCGTCGGAGGTGACGAGGACGAGCGTGTCTTCGAGGACGCCCGACTGCTCGAGCCGCTCGAAGAGCTCGCCGAGCGCCGCGTCGGCGTAGGCCATCGCCCGCGCCTGGCCTTTCTGGCCGGGCGCGCCGTCGAAGCCCTCGGGGACGAGGAACGGGTGATGCGTCCCGACGGTCAGCAGCGCGAAGAACCAGGGCTTGTCACCCTTGCGCAGCTCGTCGATTCGCTCGAAGGCCTGCTCGAACAGGGCGCGGTCGTCGACGCCCCACTCGCTGCGCGCGTAGGCCCGGGGCAGCTCGCTCGATCCGATCGAACGGCCGAAGCCGATGCGCGGCATGAACTGGTCCTTGAACATGAAGGCGAGCGAAGCCGCCTGCATGTAGACCGTCTCGTAGCCCGCGTCGCGCAGGATCGCGGGCAGGCACTTGCGCGTGCCGCCGCGCACGTAGGCGGTCATCTTCGCCTCCGCGGTGAGCAGGCGCGGATGGTCGCCGCAGAGCAGGGCGTATTCGCCGCGGTTGGTCTGGCGCTGCTGCGACAGGAAGCTGGTGAAGAGCAGGCCGCGCTTCGCCAACGTGTCGAAGGCTCGCATCTTCGTGGGGTAGTCGATGCCATGGTCCGCGGCGACCGACGGTAGATAGGCGCCAGAGACGCTCTCGAGCATCACCAGCAACACGTTGGTGCGCGGCCTGGGCATCGCGACGACCGGCTCGCCGGCAAGGTCGGGCAGCGGCAGCTTCGCGGGCTCGACCCGGCCGCGCCCCGGCGCGAACGCGCGCCCGGCGTTGAGCTGCAGGCAGTGGCCCTGGCGCCAGAGCACGTTCTCGTCGCGCAGCGGCAAGGCGAGGCTGACGACGAGCGTGACGGCGGCGAGGACGGCGGCCGGCGCGAGCCAGGTGTCGCGCCGCGGCCGCGCGAGGGCGAAGAGCGCGCCGCTCGCCACCGCGACCGAAGCGAGCAGGGCCGGCTGCGACGCCGCGAGCCCCGAGCCGAGGAGGAAGGTCGAGTCGCCGAGGTAGGAGGCGTAGGTCGGATCGAGGAACGAGCCAAGGAAGGCGACGTGCTCGAAGTTGGCGTGGTTGAGGACCAGCCACGCCACGAACAGCACCCAGCCCGCGACCTTCGAAACGCGCGAGACGAGCAGCGCGACGAGCGCGACGAGGCCCGCCATGGCGGCGTCGGAGAAGAAGCCGCGGACGTCAGCGACGCCGAGCGCGACACGCTTCTGCCGGACGAGCGCGATGCGAAAGGCGATGGGCGAGAAGAGGATGGAGAGGAGGAGGAGGGTCCCGCTCTTTCTGACGGCTTCGAATCCGGTGCGGAAGGTGATTGCCACGCGCTTGTTTTCCCTGGTCCGCAAAGGCCCGACGGCACGGCGGACGCGATGAAGGCGGGCAAGATAGCAGGAGGCTCGCGCGGCGAGACGAAACCAAGCGGCTACCGGGGCATCCCATCGACGACGCAGGGCTCGTCCGGAGGCCTTTTCCGATGATTCGACCGAAGCTCACGCCCGTGGTCGCCGTGCTCGCCGCGGCGCTCTTCGCCCCGGCGGCCGCTCCTGCGCAGGCGGCGGACCCGGACCGCGCGACGGTCTTCGGGGTCCGGCTGCGCCTCGGAGCGCGCCACGACGACGTGCGGATGTGCGTGGCGACGCCGGCCGGGGTCAAGGGCGGCTTCGCGGCCGACGTGTCGCTCTTCGCCGACCTGCCGATAGGCGACCGGGCGAGCGTAGACCTCAACCTCCCGGTCGTGCGGCCCATCCTCTTCGCCGCGGCCTTCCGGATGCTGCAGCTCGAGCCGGAGGCGACGCTGCTCTTCCGCGGGGAAGCCTCCGACGGCCTCGACTTCGTCGGTGGGCCTTCGCTCGGCCTGTCGCTGCACTACGGCCCGGACTACAACTCCTCGCCGTCGGCGCGCGGCCCGTCGTTCTTCGCCCTGGGCCCGAGCATCGGCGCCTACCTCGGGGTCGAATTCAAGCGCGACGACGGCCTCGACTTCGGGCTCGGGGTCCACCCGTACGCCACGCCGCTCTTCGACGCCGACCGGTATCGAGGCAGGGTGCTGGGGGCGATGCTCGACGGCTCGCTGTGGTTCGACGGCAACTAGGGTCCGAGGAGATCGACCGCGCGGCTGATTCCCCGCCTCTGCCTCGAGCCACCTCGCCCGTGCTACTAACGGCGCATGTTCGACACCTTCGTACCGCGGCTGCGCGCCGGTCTGCGTATCCAGTCCCGCGACGACGGCTCGGCGGTCCTCTTCGATCCGGCGAAGGGCGATCACCTCGCCATCGCCTCCGACCAGGCGACGCTGCTCGCGCTGCTCGACGGAGAGCGCTCGGTCGGCGCCATCACCGCCGAGCACTTCGCCGCGCACGGCTTCGTTCCGTTCCAGGCGCTCGCCGATCTGCTGGCATCGCTTCGCGCCAACAGGCTCCTCGCCAACGACGCGGCCAGCCTCGACGAAGCCGGCGTGCGCCGACCGCCGCGCGCCGCGCTCTGGCGCTCGCTCGCTTCGCGCCGGCTCGCCCGCTGGCCCCTCCCGGCGATGCGCGCACAGGTGCTCGGCCTGGGCTTCCTCTTCGCGGCGGCGGCGCTCGTCGCCCTCGTCCTCGCGCCCTCGACCGAGCTGGGCTGGCCGTTCGAGCTCGCAGTCGATCCGTTGCAGCCGAACGGCAGCGCGCTCGCCGGCCTCCTCGGCCTGCTCGCCGGCGCCTCGGTCGCCCTGACCGCCCACGCGGTCGCCCGAGCCGCCCTCTCGACGCTCTTCGGCGAGCCGCCGGCGGCCTGGGAGCTGCGGCTGCGCTACCTCGTGCCCGCCCTCGAGCCCGAGTCGGGCCCGCTGCACCTGCTCGGACGGGCACGCCGGATGGGCGCGCACGCCGCCGCGCTCGTCGCCCCGTGGCCGGTCGCCTTGGCTGCCCTCGTCCTCTTCGAGGGCCGCGACCTCGCCGTCTCCTTCGCCCTCGGCGCGGCGATCGCCGGGTTCGCCGATGCCTGCCCCTTTGCGCCCACCTCGGCCGGGCAGCTTCTTGCCGACCTCGCCGGCCGCATCGACCTGCGCGACCACGCGCGCTCCTACCTGTCGCGACGCTTCCTGTCGCGCCTGGGGACCCGCCACTTCTTCGAGGGCGAGAAGGTGATCCTCGCCACCTCGTCGCTCGCCGCGCTCTGGGCGCTGGCCGGCACCGACTTCCTGGCGCGGTCGGTCCCGCGCGAGCTGCTGCGGCTGGTGGCCGCGACCGACTTCCTCGCCGGCGTCGAGGCCGCGGCCGCGGGCTCGAGCCTGGTGCTCGTCGGTGGCGGCTCGGTAGCCGCGCTGGTGGTGATGCTGCAGCTCATGGTCTCGGCGATGGGCTCGGTGCTGCCGGCCTCGGTTCGCACCCGGCCCGCCCGCGGCGTCACCGCCCGGGCCATCGAGGCGTCGGAGGACCGGATCGGCGAGCTGAAGCAGATCCCGCTCTTCGCCTCGCTCAACGAGGCCTCGCTCGCGCAGATAGGCGCGGGCACCGAGAAGGTCGGCTACGACCGCGGCGCCCTCATCATCCGCCAGGGCGATGCGGGCGATCGCTTCTTCGCCCTCGTCGCGGGCAAGGTGCTCATCGAGCGGGTCCACGAGTCGGGGTTCGTCCAGCCGGTGGCGGTCCGCGGCCCGGGCGACTGTTTCGGCGAGGTCGCGCTGCTCGAGCCGGTCCCCAGGACCGCCAACGTGCGGGCGCTCGGCCCGGTGACGGCGCTGACCCTGACGCGCGAGAGCTTCGAGCGGCTCGTGCGCGAGCGCCCCGATCTCGATCTCGCGCGCCTGGTGCGCGCCTCAGCCGCGCTCAACCGCAGCCGGTTCTTCAGCGCGGTCGCCGCCGACGGTGTCTCGTCGCTGCTGCCTCGGCTCGCCCCGCGCAAGGTCGACGCGGGCGAGGTCGTCGTGCGCCGCGGAGAGCCCGGCGACACGTTCTTCCTCATCGACGACGGCGCGCTCGAGGTGCTCGACGACGCCGGGGAGCGGGTAGTCGCCACGCTGGGCGCCGGCGACCACTTCGGCGAGATAGCGCTGCTGCGCGACGTGCCGCGCACCGCGACGGTGCGCGCCGCCAAGCCGAGCGCGCTCTGGTCGCTCTCCAAGGACGACCTCTTCTCGCTGCTCGCCCGCGACCTGTCGCTCTCCGGAGCGCTCGAAGAAGAGGCACGGCTGCGGATGAAGGGAGGTCGCTAGCGATGTGGATAGTCTGGCGACTCCTCCCCATCTGCATCCTCGGGCTCGCGATCTGGCGCCTCGTCCCGGCGTTCGGATCGGGCATGAGCTCGCTGGGCCGCGGCAACGCCCTCACCTCGATCAACGCGGCGAAGATAGCCAACGCGCTGCAGGGCGAGCTCGGCGCGGCGATGCAGGAGGGGCCTTCGCGCCCGTCCGGCGGCGTGCTGCGCGGGCAGTCCACCAAGGTCCAGCTCGACGGCTGGAGCCGGCCCTACCAGATCAAGCAGAAGTCGCGCGACGTCATCGAGGTGGTGAGCTGCGGCGAGGACGGCCGCTGCGGGACCAACGACGACGTCATCGAGATCGTCCGCGCCGACGGCAGCCGCAAGCGCATCGATCCGGCGGCGAAGAAGTCGAAGAAGGCCGGGGCGAAGGCGCAGCCCAAAGCAGCCAAGCCCCGCTCGTCGCGCTAAAGACCCGATGCTCTGGCTCGTCCTGGCCCTGCCCCTCGCGCCGCCGCTCGCGCTCCTCCTCGTCGCCGCGCTCTTCGCGCTCGGCGCGGCCGGACGCACGCACACGGCCGAAGAGGTCGAGCCGCGAGAGACCGCGCTCGTGCTCGGCGCGAAGATCCGCGCGCCCGGCGAGCCCACCGCGCTGCTCGCCGACCGGCTCGACACCGCGGCCGAGCTGCTGCGGCTGGGCAAGGTGGAGCGCCTGCTGCTCAGCGGCGACGGGAGCGCGGGCCGCCCGGACGAAGTGGAGGCGATGCGCCGCTATCTGGTGTCGCTCGGCGTGCGCGAAGAGGCCCTCGTGCTCGACAGGCAGAGCGCGCGCACGCTCGCCAGCCTCGTCCGCGCCCGCGACGTCTTCGGCGAGCGCGCGCCGATCGTGGTGACCAGCCCCTTCCATCTGCCGCGCGCCTTGTACCTGGCGAAGCGGGTCGGGCTCGAGGCGCTCGGCGTCCCTGCTGCGCCGCGCCGGCGGGTGTCGATGCGCAAGCGCCTGCTCAACTCCGGGCGCGAGCGGCTCGCGCAGCTCCGGGCAATCTGGGACGTCGCGCGGGGGCGGGCCGGTTGAGCCCGGCGGCGCGCGCGGCCGCCTGCGAGGCGGCGTCGAGGGGCCCTGTGGCGCACCCGCCGCGCCGAGCGCGGCCGCCTCGGGATTTCTCGGCGGGCCGCTTGTCGTTCTAGGCTCTGCCCATGGAAGCGCTCATCCTGCTGATCGTTGCTGCCGTGGCCGCGCTGGTCGCCGTCGGCGCGCGCCTGAGCCAGAAGGAGCTGCGCGCGTGCCGGCGCAGCACCTGCGCCGCGGCGAGCCCGGGAGAGAAGAAGATCAAGCTGTCCGGGACGGCGCGCGCCGAGCAGCCGCTGGTGTCGCCGCTGCGCGAAATCCCCTGCATCTTCTACGCGCTGACCATCCGCCGCCTTGGGGGCGAGAGGAACGGGCGGGGGTTCGGCGACAGCGCTCACGCACACGGCGACATTACCGTCAGCAGCCGGGTCTGGACGAATTGGTGGCTCGAGGACGACAGCGGGCTGCTCGAGGTCGACGGGGAGGGCGCCGAGGTCGTCACCGGCGGCGCTGTCGGCGAACGGACCGGCGGCCGCGCCAGCTCTCGGCGCTTCCAACAGGTCCTGCGCGAATACGGCGTGGCGGACAGCTATCTGTTCGACTACGCGATCCTGGAAGAGGTCCTCCCGGTCGACAGCGAGGTCTTTGTCTGCGGACCCGTCAAGGGAACCCCCCAGGGCAGCCTGCTGTGCGGGGGCAGCGAGCTGCTCGTGAGCACGCGCTCCGAGAAGGCTCTGCTCGCGCGCAACGCGGCCGTGACCATCGTGGCGGCGGCCGTGGCGGGCGCGGCCCTGGTCGGCGCCCTCGTCGCCGGCAAGGAGCTCCTCGACACTCAAGCGAAGGGCGAGCCGCAGCTACAGCAGTACCAGCCCGAAGGCTTCGGGATGCAACCGCTCGAGCGCACCCGCCCCAGCCCTTGAGCGGCCGCGGGCTGCGCTTGCGCTGACGGTGCCGGGCGGCTCCCGACAGCAGCCAGAAACCGCGGCCGGACAGCGGTCGTGGCTCGACAGTGCCTCGCTTCGGGCATCCGGGCGCTCGCCTTGGTTCCCAGTGGCCGGTTCGGTACACTCCCCGCCTTTCGTGACGAGAGCAAGGAGCGAACATGTCGCAACAGGTCAAGCCGAAGGGTCCGTTCTACGTCGTCCTCGCCTTGGTGGTCATTGGGCTGGTCGGCTTCGCCCTCTACCGCGCGGGCATCCTCGCCCCCGAGGGCACGGATGAGTCGAAGATCTCCGTACAGATCTCCAAGGATGATCTGGACCAGGCCAAGAGCCCGGGCGCCGGGCCCGCCAAGGACGCGGTCGAGGCCGCCGACTCGAACGCGCCGACGACGGTCAAGGAGTACAACTTCGTCCCCGAGGAGCGCCTGCCCGCGGTCCAGGGCGTGGCCGGCTACAAGCCGCTCGAGAACGACACGGTCAAGATGGCCCTCAACGTCTGGGCCGGTTGGGCCCCGGTCATCTTCGCCAACGGCGGCTTCAAGCCGAGCAAGGTTTGGACGACCCCCGACGGCAAGCGCAAGTTCAAGCTCGAGCTGGTGCTCATCGACGACCCGGTCGCGATGCGCGACGCCTACGCCTCGGGCAACATCCACATCGGCTGGGCCACCGTCGACATGCTCCCGCTCTTCATGGAGGAGCTGAAGAAGGACTCGCGCACCATGCCGCGCATCTTCCAGCAGGTCGACTGGTCGAACGGCGGCGACGGCCTCGTCGCCCGCGGCGGGGTCGAGTCGATTGGCGGGCTGCGCGGCAAGACGGTGGTGCTCGCGCAGAACTCGCCCTCGCAGTACTTCGTGCTCAACGCCCTGATCAACGGCGGGGTGCAGCCGGCCGAGGTCACTTTCAAGTACACCGGCGACGCCTTCCAGGCCGCGGCCGCCTTCGCCGCCGACAAGTCGATAGCCGCCGCGGTGAGCTGGGCGCCGGACATCTACAACCTGGCCAAGGTGCAGGGCAACAAGCTCATCGTCACCACCGCCGACGCCAACCGGATGATCGCCGACGTCTGGTTCGCCCGCGCCGACTTCGCCAAGGAGAACCTGCCCGTCGTCGAGGCCCTGGTACGCGGCTTCCTCGAGGCGGCCGACGCGCTCGACCTGCAGGAGAACAAGATCCAGGTCTCGAAGTGGATGGCCGAGGGCTACAACCTGCCTGCCGACGAGACGCTCGGCATGCTCGGCGACGCCCACTGGACCAACTACGCCGAGAACCGCGAGTTCTTCCTCAACCAGAACAACCCGACCAACTTCGAGCGCACCTGGGAGACCGCCTACTACCTCTACAAGCGCATCGGCAAGGTCGGCGACAAGGTGCCCTGGCACCAGGTGGTCGACTTCTCGATCATCCAGAAGCTCGGCGCCGAGCCCAAGTTCGCCAAGGCTCAGAACAAGTACCTGGTCAACTTCGCGGCCCGCTCGGTCTCCGAGATCAAGGCCGAGTCCGGCGAGATCCTCACCAAGACCATCGTCGTCCACTTCTTCCCGAACAGCTCCAACCTCAAGCACAAGATCCTCAAGACCATCGGCGCCAAGGCGGTCGAGGAACTCTACGACCCCAACGTCGACTTCGTCGTCGAAGAGGTGGGCAAGATGACCGGGCAGTACGGCGCCGCGCGCATCGTGGTCGAGGGGCACACCGACTCCTCGATGAAGGGCAAGGTTCCCTTCGAGGCCGTCCAGACGCTCTCCGACGAGCGCGCACAGTCGGTGCGCCAGGCCATCCTCGAGAAGTTCGACACCATCCACCCGAACCAGATCTCGGCCGAGGGCATGGGCTGGAACAGCCCGGTCGACCCGAGCGATCCGGACAACCACGCCAAGAACCGCCGCGTCGAGGTGAAGGTCTACCCGCTCGAGGCGCAGCAGTAGCCACCTGTGTCCGCGGGTCCCGGGCCTTCGACGCTTCGGGACCCCGCTTTGGCCTCCATGAGCGAAACCGCCACCAGCCCCAAGCCCGAGGCCCAGGGCGCTGTGCCGCCCGAGGCGAACCCGAGCAGCGCTCCCGCCCTCAGCGTCGAGGCCACAAGACCCGAGACGCTCGAGACGCCCGCCGACAGCGCCGCGCCCCGACACAAGCTCAACCCCTGGCGCCTGCGCGCCGAGCCGACGGCCTTCGGTCGCCTGTTGGCCGGCGTCGCCTGCATCGGCCTGCTCGTCGCCGTCTGGACGCTGGTCACCTGGGGCCAGGTCGAGGAGCGCATCGTCTCCCCGGCGGTCATCGGCAGCCCGGCCGAGATCCTCGGGTCCTTCAAGTCGCTCTGGTTCGACCGCGCGCTCACCCGCAACCTCGCCGCCTCTATCTGGCGGGTGATTCAGGGCTTCGGCCTCGCCGCCCTGGTCGGCGTGCCGCTCGGCATCGCCTGCGGCGCCTGGCCGAAGTTCGGCGCCTTCGTCGCGCCGATCTCCATCTTCGGCCGCAACGTGCCCATCTCCGCCCTCGTGCCCCTGACCTTGCTCTGGTTCGGCATCGAAGAGCTGCAGAAGGTGATGTTCCTTTTCCTCGCCTGCGTGATGTTCGTCGTCTTCGACTCGGCGCGGGCGGTCGCGAGCGTCGACGAGCGCTACGTCAACACCGCGCTGACGCTGGGCGCCCGGCCGCACCAGGTGCTCTTCAAGGTGCTCGTGCCGCTCGCCCTGCCGGACATCTTCGGCTCGGCGCGGCTGCTGTTCGGGCTCGCCTTCGGCTACATCATCCTCGCGGAGATGGTGAACCAGACGAGCGGAATCGGCGCCCTCATCCTCACCTCCCAGCGGCGCGGCCCGATGGAGCATGTCTACCTGGCCCTGGTGGCGATAACCCTGGTCGCCTACGGCATCGACCGGCTGCTGCTCTTCGCGCAGCGCCGGCTCTTCCCGTACCGGGAGGAGGGGTGATGAGCAACGAGGCCCTCGCACCGAACCCTCCGACGGACGCGCCGCAGGAGCTGCCCAAGGTCGTCGAGTTCAAGAACGTCACCAAGACCTACTCGCCCGGCACCCCGCGCGCCTACACCGCGATCAAGGACGTCTCCTTCACCGTGGACGACCTGCCCGGGGTCGGCGAGCTCATCGCCGTGCTCGGTCCCTCCGGCTGCGGCAAGAGCACCGTGCTCCGCCTGATAGCCGGGCTCGAGCCGCAACACCCGGCGACCAGCGGCGAGGTGCTCGTGCAGGGCAAGCCCGTCACCGGGCCGGGCGCCGACCGCGGCATGGTCTTCCAGGAGTACACCGCGTTCGACAACCGCACCGTGCTCGACAACATCGCCTTCGGCCTCGAGTGCCTCGGCGTGCCCAAGCCGGTGCGCCACCAGCGCGCGCTCGAGTGGATAGGCAAGGTCGGGCTGTGCCCGGAGCGCGACGCCTTCAAGTACCCGCATCAGCTCTCGGGCGGCATGCGCCAGCGGGTCGCCATCGCCCGGACGCTCATCCTCAAGCCGCGCATCCTCTTGATGGACGAGCCGTTCGGCGCTCTCGATCCGATGACCCGCCTGCGCATGCAGGACCTGCTCATCGACCTGTGGAAGTGCGCCGAGGCGACCGTCTTCTTCGTCACCCACTCGATCGAAGAGGCCGTCTTCCTCGGCGACCGCATCTACATCTTCTCGTCGGCCCCCGGGACGATCATCGAGGAGATTCACGCCCCACGACAGAAGCTGCCCGCGGTCGAGGCGCAGGCCCTGCCCGAGTTCGCCGAGCGCGTCCGCTACATCCGAGAGAAGATCGCCAAGATGGAGTCGGACGCGGGGGTACTGTAAGCCCATGGCCAGCCGGCAGAGTCTCGGCAGCTACCTGAAGGCTGCCTTCACCAATCGGTGGAACCTCCTGGCGTTCATCGGCGCCGGGGTCGCCGGGGCCATCTCGCCCATCCCCGACGTCGTGCTGCCGCTGGTCATCGCGGCCGAGATGCTCTTTCTCGGGGTCGTCGCCACCAACCCGCGCTTTCACCGCGCCATCGACGCCGCTCAAGGCGCGGCCGACGCCGCCGCGGGCGCCGAGACGATGCGGACGCGCTTCGATCAGCTCTACCGCGGGCTCGACCCCAAGCTGCGCCGCCAGTTCGAGGAGCTGCGCACCCGCTGCTTCGTGCTCGCCGACCTGGCCGGAAAGGACCCCGAGGCCGCCGCGCTCGGCATCGATCACGTCGCCAAGACCCAGCTCGTCGGGGTCAACAAGCTGCTCTGGGTCTACCTGAAGCTGCTGCACACCCGGATGACCCTCGAGCGCTTCTTCGCCTCCATCAACACCGACGAGCTCGACCGCGTCGAGCGCGAGGCGCTGCGCCGGCTCGGGGAGTTGCCCAAGGACGCTGTCGATCCGCTCTCGGACAAGAAGCGCAAGAGCGTCGAGGACACCCTGGCGACCGTGCGGGCCCGCCGCGAGAACATCCAGCGCGCCCGCGAGAACCACGACTTCGTCACCCTCGAGCTCGAGCGCATCGGCGCCAAGCTCTCGGGCCTGGCCGAGCTCGCCGTCAATCGCCAGGACCCGGGGTTGCTGACGCACGACGTCGACGACGTCGCCCGCAGCGTCGAGGCGACCGAAGAGGCGATAAGCGAGCTGCAGGTCTACACCGGCCTGACCGCGGCGGACTTCGAGGCGCCGGAGATCCTCTCTGCGCCCCAGCAGCAGCAAAGGGTGCGGGCCTAGGGCTCTCGCGCGGCCCCGGCTCGACGCGGACGGGTTCGGACGCGGCGAGCTGACGCTGTTGGCCGCGAGCCGGTCGATCTCAAGCGGTTCGAGCGAGCGGTCCCGGCGCGAGAGTCCGGTGGGCTGGGCCTCGCGCTCGACATCGCCCGCGAGAGCGTCGAGGTGCACCGGGGGCAGCGTCGCGCTCGAGAGTCGGCCGGGGGCCGGGAGCCAGGTCAGCGGCGTCCTCCCGCTCTGCGCCGCGCTGCTCGCCTGCACCCTGAGCCCACGGCAAGCGACTACTCGGTCTGGGGCGCCCGCGGGGCCTCGAACACGAGCTGGCTGCCGCCCGAGAGCTGCTCGCGGGTCACCGTGGGCCGGCCGAAGACGCGCACGACCGAGCCTCCGCTCGCCTCCACTGCGAGCTGCCCGGCCACCGAGAGCGCGACTGTCGAGCCGCCGCTCGTGGTCAGCTCGGCGACCGACGCGCGCAGGCTCGCGCCCTCGAGCGTCGAGCCACCGGAGACCTCGGCGACGACGCGCAACGACTGCCCGGCCAGCTCGACCAGGCTGCCACCGCTGGCGCCGACAAGGACCTCGTCGTTCGCCGCGACCCCTGCGGCGCTCACCGCGGCGCCGCCGCCGGCGACGAGCGCCCTGAGCACCGGCACCGTGACGAGAAGCTCGACGTCGGAGCCGAGCAGCGGCTCGTCGGCCAGCACGAGCAGCCGGCCGCTGACCAGCTCGGTGCGAACCTTGGCGAGGAGCTCGCTCGGCCCGCGCAGGCGCACCGACTGCACGCCCGGAGTCACCGTCGCGCCGATGCCGCTGCCGACCTCCAGCTCGCTGAAGGCATCGACCGGGCGCACCTCGTCAGCAGGCGCCCCGCTGCCTCCGCTGGACAGGTTGCAGGCCAGAGCGCAGGCGAGCAGGACAGGGCTCGCATGCACGAGCCGACGCGCGCGTCTTCGGCCTGCGCGCTTCGCTGTGGCTAAATGGCGCCCATGCGAACCACCCAGCGCCTCGTTCCCAACGGTGACGGTTGGCATCTGTCGCTGAACCAGACCTACGACCCCGACCGTCTGCGGCCCCGACGCCGGCCGGTTCTGATCATTCCCGGCTACGGTATGAATTCGTTTATCTACAGCTACCACCCGAACGGCCCGTCACTCGAAGGCTATCTGGCCGAGGCCGGGCTCGAGGTCTGGCGGGCAGATCTGCGCGGGCAGGGCGGCTCCATCCGCGCAGGCGGCGGTGACGAGCACGGGCTCGCGGACCTGGCCCTGACCGACGTGCGAGCGCTCGTCGACGCGGTCCTCGATGGCACGCGCACCGGCGCCGATCGCGTCGACGTCATCGGCGGCTCGCTCGGCGGCTCGCTCATGTTCGCGCACGCCGCGCTCGTTCCCGAGAACCGGATGGCGTCGCTCGTCTGTATCGGGACCCCGGTGCGCTGGGAGAAGCTCCACCCGCTGCTGCGGGCCTTGTTCGCCTCGCCGCGCGTCGCGGGGGCGATCCGCTTTCGCGGCAGCCGCCCGCTCGCCGAGGTTCTGCTGCCGCTGCTGGCGCGCTTCGCGCCGTCGCTGCTGTCCATCTATCTCAACGCCGAGATCACCGACCTGAGCGCGGCCCGCGAGATGGTGCGCACGGTCGAGGACCCCAACCGCTTCATGAACCGGGAGATCGCCGTCTGGATCCGACAGCGCGACCTGGTCATCGACGGCACGAACATCGCCGAAGCGCTCGAGCGACTGACGAATCCCCTGCTGTGCGTGCTCGCGCGCGGCGACGGCATCGTCCCACCCGAGACCGCGTCGTTCGCCTTCCACCGCATCGGCTCGCGGGTGAAGAAGCTCGTCGAAGTCGGCTCCGACGCGATGAGCGTGGCGCACGCGGATCTTTTCGTCTCCCGCGAAGCCCAGGCCCGCGTCTTCGCGCCGATCTGCGAGTTTTTGCTCGAGCAAGGGATCGAGCGCGTGGAGGCGCGCAGGTCGAACACGGCTGGCTGAGCAACGACTCGCCCGCTCAGCCGGGGATCGCCCTGGTTGCGCACGGTTCGGACTTTCGGCGCTGCGGTCCGACTTGGGCTCCGAGCGGTGCCCACCTACGATTGCTCTATCGACCGCAGTCGATTCGACAGCCAACGAGCCGAGGAGAGGCCCGCCCGTGCGCAGACACCTCGCCCCCGACGTGAGCATCAACCTCAACGTCCGCGGCCTCTCCGTCTCGGCGACCCTGGCGATCCAGGAGCTGTCGAACAAGCTGCGCGCCGAAGGCCGGCAGGTCTTCCGGCTCGGACTCGGCCAGTCGCCGTTTCCGGTCCCGCGTTCGGTCGTCGAGGCACTCCAGGTGAACGCCTGGCAGAAGGACTACCTGCCGGTGCGCGGCCTGGCAGCGCTGCGCGAGGCGATCGCCGAGTACCAGCGGCGCCGCAACCAGCTTGGCTGCAGTGCCGACGACGTCCTCGTCGGGCCCGGCAGCAAGGAGCTGATGTTCATCCTGCAGCTCGTCTACTACGGCGACCTGTTGATCCCATCGCCGAGCTGGGTCTCGTACGCGCCGCAGGCGCAGATCGTCGGGCGCCCCGTCCACTGGGTCCACACCCGCGCCTGTGACGACTGGAAACTGACCCCCGACGAGCTCGAAGAGATCTGCGCGGCCGATCCCGACCGGCCGCGCGTCGTCGTCTTCAACTATCCCAACAACCCGACCGGCTGCACGTACACCGCCGACGAGCTCCAGGCGATCGCGCGGGTTGCGCGCGCCCACCGGGTCATCGCGCTCTCGGACGAGATCTACGGCGAGCTGCACTTCCGCGGGCAGCACGTCTCGATCTCGCGTTTCTACCCCGAGGGCACCATCATCAGCGGCGGCCTGAGCAAGTGGTGCGGTGCCGGCGGTTGGCGCCTCGGCTCGTTCACCTTCCCCAAGGAGCTGCGCTGGCTGCTCGACAAGGCCGCGGTCGTCGCGAGCGAGACCTACACCTCGACCTCCGCACCCATCCAGTACGCCGCGGTGCGAGCCTTCCGCGGCGGCATGGAGATGGAGAGCTACCTCTGGCAGTCACGGCGCGTCCTGCGGTCGCTCGCGCGCTACGTCGTCGCCCGGCTCGAAGAGGCCGGCGCGCAGGTCGCGCACCCGCATGGCGGCTTCTACGCCTTCCCCGACTTTTCGCCGCTGCGCGAGAGGCTGGCCGCGCGCGGCATCCACGACGGCGTCGAGCTGAGCAGGCGGCTGCTCGAGGAGACGGGCGTCGCGGCGTTGCCCGGCAAGGACTTCGGACAGCCCGCCGCGGAGCTGACGCTGCGCCTCGCCTTCGTCGACTTCGACGGCGCCCGCGCGCTCTCGGCCGCCGAGCACCTGCCGAAGGAGGAGCCCATCGACGACGAGTTCCTCCGCACCTATTGCGGCAACATCACCTTGGCGATGCAGCGGCTGGGCGAGTGGCTCACTGCGAAGTGACGACGGCGGGCGCCTCCGATCGCCGAAAGCCAACTCTCATCGAGCCGGAGCTCTCACCAAGGTCCCCTCTCCCCCAAACTCCCCTCTTCCCGCGCAAGCGCGGGAGAGAGGACTTCCACGCGCTCGCGCACCGGTCCCGGAGCGACGCCGGGCAACCCTCATCACACGGGCTCGCGCGCCGATCTTGAGAGAAGCCGGGCAACCCGCGTCGCACGGGGTCCGCGCTCCGGTCTCGAGCGAAGCTCGGGCCTCCGAACCTGCCCTCTTCGGCGTCAGACGCAGGGAGACACAGCAACCGAGCCTGTGCTCGATTTCCGGCCGGGCGCATTGCCATGCGTCCCTACCATCCCCGGCGAAGCGAGGGGCCACCCACTCCCAACTCAAAACTCACAACTCCCAACTAGAAGTAATACCATATCCCCACGTACCGTCCGGGGTCCTCGCCGAGGGCCGCGAGCCGCTCCAGGTAGTCGAGGATCGGCGCGTCGAAGGCGACGTAGGGGTCGCGCTCGACGATGTTCTTCTCCCAGGGGTGAAACTCGTAGACCCGCGCCCCGTCGCCGCGGATGGCGAGCAGATCGCGGTGCTGCATCGCGCGGATGTGGTTCTTGCCGAGTCTGGGGACGTTGTAGACCGGCTCGTCGGTGCGCCGCATGCCCGGTATCAGGCGCGCCTCCTCCTTGCGCTCCTGCAGGATGCGCGCGATAGGCACCCGGTAGTCGGACAGCTCCTCCTTACCCTTGGGCACGAACGTGTAGTACGGGTCGATGCCCACCCGCCGCAGCAGCATGCGCAGCGCGACCGACTCGAAGCGGCGCGAGACGAAGAAGTTGTAGACGTGCTGGTTGTAGACCGAGAGGCCGTTGCGCTTGAGCCGGTCGACGGCGGCGACCGCCTCGTCGGTGATCTCGTAGACGTGCTCGAAGTGCGTCACTACCGCCACGTCGCGCCGGCCCGGCTCGCGCAGGCGGCCCAGCATCGCCGCGAGCGGCTCGGTGATGCGCATCGGCATCGTCACCGGGGTGCGGGTCCCGATGCGGATGAGGTCGAGGTGCGGGATCTTCGCCAGGCGGCCGAGGAGGCGCTCGAGGTCATCGTCCCCGAGCGAGAGGGGATCGCCCCCGGTGACGAGCACGTCGTGGATGGCCGGGTGGTCCTCTATCCAGGCGATCGCCTTGTCGAGGTTCTCTTCGGGCGTCGCCTCGTGGCAGCTCGAGGCGTCGTCGATCTCCCAGTTGCGCTGGCAGTAGGTGCAGATTTGCGGACAGGAGTTGAAGGGCTTGAGGATGACGATGGCCGGGTAGCGCCGGGTGATGAGGTCGATCGGCGAGGTGTCGTGCTCGCCCATGAAGTCAAAGGCCTCGCCACGCTGCTCGCGGTTCTCGACCATCGCCTCGACATAGCGCGCGGTCGGCAGCACCTGGGCGCGGATGGCACGGTCGCGCCCGGCCTCGGGGTCGTCGTCCATCAGCGACGCGTAGTAGGGCGTCACGCCGAACGGCAGGTGGCCCTGGCGCGCCCGCTCGACGAGCCCGAGCGCCTCCGGCGAGAGCTTCACGGCCTTGGCGAGCCGCGGGACGCTCTGCAGCACGGCGGCCCGCTGCCAGCGCCAGTCCGACCAGTCCTTCTCGGTGCCGCCGAGCGCTTCGAGCACCCTGCGCTTGCGCTCGGCGCGCCGGGCGCGCGCGGTCTCGCTCAGCCCGCTCTCGAACCGGGCGGCGTGGCGCTCGACACGCTCCCAGAGTGCGTCGAGGTCGGCCGAGCGCTGGATGGCCGCCTCGCGCCCGGTCAGCTCGTCGAAGATGTCGTCCTCCTCGATAGGCGCGCTCGGCGCGCGGCCGAACAGGCCTTCGACAAGGTGGGTAACGTCAGCCCAGAACCCCGGCTGCAGGTCGTCGCGGGCCGCCCCGCGCTGCACGTCCCAGAGCGCCTGGGCCATGTCGAAGCCGGCGACCTTGGCCGAGCGCGGCAACAGCATGCCCCGAAGCACGTTGGCGCAGTCCCGGGCGCGAATCTGCTGGGTCTGCGAGAGCGAGGCGGGCGTGTCGAAGAGCCCGTACTGGATGCGGCCGACGGCCTCGTAGAGCGCGCGGCGGGCCGACTCGAGGTCGCCGACGCCCTCGAGCACGCCCAGCAGCGCGCGGGCTTCGTTGTGGAGCTCTTCGCGCGTGTAGCGCCCGGAAAGAGGCGAGCGGTTCGTCACGGGTTCTCCTCCTGTCTGGTGCTGCGACCGCCGGACGCACAAGGAGAGCCGTCCCGCGCGAGCGGGTTCGCGACTGCTTGCTTGTTTGTCGAGTGACCGGGGCGACCGGGACGATGCCAGCCCCGAACAATCAGGTCGTTCACCCCGAGTGATACTCGCGACCCCGGCTTGCGCGCAAGCGCCTGCTCGGCGATGGCCACCGGCCGGCTGTCCTGGCGCCCGACGGTTCCCGGGATTTGTTTCGAGGACAAACGACCCCGAAGGCGCACGCCTGCACGTGAGGCCGGTGGACGCGCGGCGTGATTCCCTCTCGTCGAGCGGATGAGCGCCCGCTCGCCCTTGGGGAGCGCGCGTCGCGTCCGTGAAGACAGGCCTCAAGGGCGCGGGAGGCAGACGACCGTTGATCTGCCGCGGGGAGTGGCCTACACCCGGACTCGTGCGAAATCCCCTGGCCTTCCTCGACCCCACACCGAGCCTGCTGCAGGCGCGTCAAATTGGCCGGCTCTTCGCCATCTGCGCCCTCGTCGGCGTCGTCGCCGGGCTCGGTGCCGCCGGCTTCTACACTCTCCTCGAGTTGGCGAAGCGCTACCTGCTCGACGGGATCGCGGGCTACCGGCCGGCCGGCGCGGCCGGCGAGGCGCTGCTCTTCCCGCACAGCACGCAGGAGTTCTCCCGCTGGCTGCTCTTTCTGCTGCCGGCCGCCGGCGGTCTGGTGAGCGGCCTGCTCGTCTTCTACTTCGCCCCCGAGGCCGAGGGCCATGGGACCGACGCGGCGATCGACGCCTACCACCACAAGGACGGGAAGATCCGCGCGCGCGTCCCGCTGATCAAGAGCGTCGCCTCGGCGCTCACCATCGGCAGCGGCGGCTCTGCCGGCAGCGAAGGCCCGATAAGCCAAATCGGCGCGGGCTTCGGCTCGCTGCTCGCCGACCTGCTCAAGCTCTCGGTGCGCGACCGGCGCATCCTGCTCGCCGCGGGGATGGGCGCGGGCATCGGGGCCATCTTCCGCACGCCGCTGGCCGGCGCCCTGTTCGCCGCCGAGGTGCTCTATCGGGAGATGGAGCTCGAGTTCGAGGTGATCGCCCCGTCGATCCTCTCGTCGGTGGTCGCCTACTCGGTCTTCGCGCTCTTCTTCGGCTGGGAGCCGCTCTTCAGCACTCCCGACTTCACCTTCCGCGACCCGCGCGAGCTGGCCCCCTACTTCGTGCTGGCGGTCGTCGTGGCCCTCGGGGCGCGCATCTTCGTCCACGTCTTCTACGGGTTTCGCGACGCCTTCGCGCGCCTGAAGATCCCCAAGGCCCTCAAGCCCGCACTCGGCGGCCTGCTCGTCGGCACCCTCGGCCTCTACCTGCCCGAGGCGCTGGTGACCAGCTACGGCGTCGTCCAGGACGCCTTCCTCGGCAACGCCACCGTGGGCATGCTCGTTGTCTTTGCGGCCGCCAAGATGCTCGCGACCACCTTCACCGTCTCCTCGGGCGGCAGCGGCGGAGTCTTTGGCCCCGCGGTCGTGCTCGGCGGCGCGCTCGGCGGCGCGGTCGGCCTGCTGCTCCACGGCTGGGTCCCGGAGCTGGTGAGCGCGCCGGGCTCGTTCGCGATGGTGGGGATGGCCGGATTCTTCGCCGCGGCGGCGAACACGCCGATCACCGCGGTGATCATGGTCAGCGAGATGACCGGCAACTATCAGCTCCTCGTCCCCACGATGTGGGTCTGCATGATCGCCTTCTTGCTGGTGCGCGACTGCACGCTCTACGAGAAGCAGATCGAGCGCCGCGCCGACTCGCCGACGCACCTGCGCGAGATGCTCCGCTCGGTGCTCGAGCGGGTACACGTCGTCGATGCTCTGCTCCTGCGGCCCCCGAGCCCGCTCACCCCGATCCCCGAAAGCACTCACCTGCACGAGGTGCTCGAACGGTTCTCCGACACGACGCTGCCTTGCCTGCCGGTCGTCAACGCCCAGGGCAGGTTGGTCGGCACCATCAACCTCGAGGCCGTGCAGCAGACCCTGGGGGCTACCCGCCTCGACTCGATAGTGGTCGCCAAGGACCTCGCCGTACCGGCGCTCACCGTCGACAAGAACAACACCCTGTTCGCCGCGCTTCGCGCGATGGCGGAGGAGAACCGCAAGGAGCTGCTCGTCGTCGACGGCAACGGCAAGGTCGTCGACGTCTTCACCCAAGCCGACGTCAACGCGGTCTACGAACGCCACATCATCGATAGCGTGCCCGAAGGCGACCAGCCGTTTGCGCGTTCGGTTTTCCAACGCTGGTTCGACCGCATGCTTGGAGTCCAGACGCACGAGCCGACGCAGCCCCCGGCGGCCACGGCAGCGAGCGCTGAAGACCCCTCGAAGAAACCCTCGAGCGATGACCGCCCAGCCCGATCGTAGGCCAAGCTTGCGGGGGGCCAAGGCGAGGGTCCCTCGGCTCCGCCTCCCTCGTTCCTCGGGAGGCTTCGCTCAGGGTGAAGGGGGTGGCGAACCGAGGTTGGGGTGATTTCGCGACAGACCTCGAGGTCTTGGCCCCCGCGCCCAGAGACTGTCTTCAGGGAACAATCTCACCCGCAGCGCTCGCCGCCGGACCCGGTAGCGAAGAGGGCTCCTCATCACGACGGCCTCGCCGTCCTGCGCGACCTGAACCCATGGTCTCGAGGGCTCGACCACCAGTTCGCGGGCGGTGAAGCGCTCGAGGTCTCGCGCCTGCTCGAGCCGGCCCGCAACGGCGCGCTGAGCGAGCAACAGAACGCCGGCGCGCGAGCGAGGGCCGGCGACGTAAACGCAGAGCAGCCCCTCGTCGAGCGAGGCGCGCCGCGGCATCAGCAGCGCGAAGTCCTAGCGGTTGTTGCCGACGAAGACGAACGGCGTGGTGCGCCCCGCTCTTTCTCGCAAGTCGCACGTGCGTCAGGAGGTAGCGCAAAGAGGCGCCGGCGCTCGCGGCGGCCATCGCGACCCATTTGTTGGAGGCCTCGCGCCCGGCGCTCCTCGCGCAGCTTCAGCGCTCGCGGGTAGAGGCCGATGGAGGAGTTGTTCACGAAGACGCGGCCGTTCACCTCGCCCACCTCGACCTGGCGCACTTTTCCGTGCGCGATAGCGTGCACCGAAGACTCGAGACCGGAGGGCATGCCGAGCTCGCGCCCGAAGTGGTTGAGGGTCCCGAGAGGCAGCACGCCCAGCGCCTTGTCTCGGTCGGCGAGCGCACGGGCGACACTGCCGTCGCCTCCGCCGCGGCATCCGACGCGAGCGCAACACTCGCGAGCCGAGCGCGCTGGAGCCCGGGGACGGTCCGCACCTGGGCCTCGACGCACTCAGCCGCGAAGAGCGCCCGCACCCGCTGCCCGAGCCCGGGCTCCCGGCTCGCGAGCTTTGTGCTGGAATTGAGCAGCGCCACATTCTTCATCTTTGCGCTCCGCATGCCCCCGACGGCCGGCCCTCTTCCCCGAATCGTCGCGCCTCCGCTGAGACAAACTTCCAAATCGCTCTTGAGCCCCCCGGCAGGCTCGGGTACCAGTGAACGACTTGCGCGGTCGCCGACCTGGCTGCGCCCTCTATCCAGCGAAAGGCGAGAATTCGGGATGAAGACCCCAGCCGTCTCCTATTCGATCAATTCGACTACCTCCGCTTTCGTCGTCGAGAACTACAACTGGGCGAAGGCCTTCTCGAACTTCTTCCCCGGCATCGCCGGCAAGTGGGGCATCCCGCTCTGGATCTACTACGTGAACCAGGGCCAGGCGCTCTGCTCGATGGGAGTGCGCGACAAGGACGGCCAGATCCTCGAGTTCCAGTCCTTCAACAAGGCCATCATGCGCGTCGCGCGCGAGGGCTTTCGCACCTTCCTCAAGCTCGACGGCGGCCCGGTGTACGAGCCGTTTCTCAAGACGGCCAACCCGTCGATCCAGCAGACGATGGAGATAACGCCGGCCGAGCTGGTGCTGCGCGAGCGCAACGAGGAGCTCGGGCTGCAGATCGAGGTCGCCTACTTCCCGCTGCCGAACCTGCCCATCGCCGCGCTCGCGCGCGAGGTTCGCATCCGCAACCTGGGCAAGAAGCTGCGCCGCATCGAGTGGATCGACGGCGCGGCGAGGATCCTGCCGTTCGGCCTCGACCAGAAGCGCATCAAGTTCATCCCGCGCCACATCGAAGGCATGTTCGGCGTCGCCGAGTACCAGGGGGTGCCGCTCTTCCGCCTCAAGCAGACGCCGGACGACAGCGAGCGGGTCGGCAAGCTGAGCGGCGGCAACTTCTACCTGGCCGTCGGCGAGGGCAACGGCCTCGTGGTCGATCCCGAGGTCGTCTTCGGCGAGCGACCGAACCTCGACTTCCCCTGGGCGTTCGAGTCGGGCGGGCTGCGCAAGGTCCTCGGGGCCGAGCAGTTCGGCGAGAACAAGACGCCCTGCGCCTTCACCGCGCGAAAGGACAGGCTGCGCGGGGGCGCCGAGCTCTCGCTGACGAGCGTGCTCGGCAACGTGCGCCGCGACGAGGACCTCGACACGCTGCTCGCCGCAATCAAGGACGAGAGCTTCTTCTCCGACAAGCGCGTCGAGAACGCCCGCGTGGTCGGCGAGATAGCCGACCACGCCTTCACCGCGTCGTCCTCGGCGCTCTTCGACGCCTACTCGCGCCAGACCTTCCTCGACAACGTGGTGCGCGGCGGCATGCCCATCACCTTCCCGACCCGGCGGGGCACGAGCGCGTTCTATGCCTACTCGCGCCAGAACGGCGACCTCGAGCGCGACTACCACTTCTTCGTGCTCGAGCCGACCTACCTGTCGCAGGGTACGGGCCACTACCGCAGCGTGCTGCAGAACCGGCGCACCGACACCTGGTTCTTCCCACAGGTCAAGGACGCCAACCTGCGCACCTTCCTCAACCTCATCCAGCTCGACGGCTACAACCCGCTCGAGGTCAACCAGCTCAGCTACCGCGCCGAGGACCTCGAAGGGCTCGGCAAGGTCCTCGCCTCGCAGGTGCGCGCCAAGCGCCAGCGCGAGGAGCTGCTCGCGTGGATGCAGGAGGGTTTCACGCCAGGCGAGCTGCTGATGCGCCTTGAGCAGAGCGGCACCGGCGTGCTGCCCAAGCTTCGCGAGGGCTTCCTGGGCCGGGTGCTCTCGTGCTGCCGCGAGAACGAGATCGGCGGGCTGCACGAGGGCTTCTGGGCCGACCACTGGCACTACAACCTCGACGTGCTCGACGTCTACTTGATGGTCTACCCGGAGCAGCTCAAGGAGCTGCTGCTCGGGCGGCGCGACTACACGTTCTTCGACGACCCGGACGTCGTGCTGCCGCGCAGCGAGCGCTGCGTCGACGCGGGCGGCGGGCGAGTCCGCAACTACGGCCCGGTGGTGCGCGACGCCGAGAAGCTCAAGCGCATCCAGGCGCGCAAGGAGGACCCGTACACGGTGCGCACCCGCTATGGCGCGGGCGCGGTCTATCGCACCAACCTGCTCGTCAAGCTGCTGTGCCTGGTGACCAACCGCCTCGCGACGCTCGATGCCGCGGGCACCGGGATGGAGATGGAGGCGGGCAAGCCGGGCTGGAACGACTCGATGAACGGCCTGCCCGGCCTGTTCGGCTCGGGCCTTTCGGAGACCATCGAGCTGCACAAGGCGGTGCGGGTCCTGCTCGACGCCCTCGGCAAGCTCGGCCCGGTGAAGGCGCCGGTGCCCGTCTACGAGGAGCTCGCCGACTTCATGGCCAAGCTGCGCAAGGCCATCGGCGCCCGCCTCGGCGACCGGACCAAGGCGGCGGCGTTCGGGTACTGGGACGAGTCGAACAACCTCAAGGAGGCCTACCGCGAACGCACCAAGTTCGGCGTCTCCGGCAAGGAGGCCAAGATCGCCCTCGCGGAGATCCAGGAGTTCCTGCAGGACGGCAAGTCGCTGCTCGATCGCATCTTCAGCTCCGACCGCGACCGCGTCGTCTCCTCCGAGGGCGTGCCCTACACCTACTTCGTCAACGACGTCACCAAGAGCGAGCCGCTCGGCCGCACGAATCACCTCGGCTATCCGCTGGTCAAGCCGCTCGCGTTCAAGCAGCGCCCGGTCAAGCTCTTCCTCGAAGGCGCGGTGCATTGGATGAAGGCTCGGCCGGGCGAGGCGAAGGGCGTCTATGACGCGGTTCGCAGCTCGGACCTCTTCGACGCCAAGCTCGGCATGTACAAGGCCTGCGAGAACCTCGAGGGCGAGAGCTACGAGCTCGGCCGCGCCGTGGGCGCCTATCCGCGCGGATGGATCGAGAACGAGTCGATCTACCTGCACATGGAATACAAGTACCTGCTCGAGATCCTGCGAAGTGGCATGGGACCGAAGTTCTGGGAGGATGCCAAGACGGCGCTGGTGCCCTTCCTCGATCCTCAGGTCTATGGCCGCAGCGTGCTCGAGGGCGCCTCGTTCATCGTCTCGAGCGCCTACGCTGATCCGAGTCGCCACGGGCAGGCCTTCCAGCCGCGGCTCTCGGGGATCACCTGCGAGTTTCTGCAGATGTGGATCATCGCGATGGGCGGCACCGAGCCCTTCCGCATCGGCGCCAACGGCAAGCTCGAGCTCGCGCTCGAGCCGCGGCTGCCCGGGTGGCTCTTCACGAAGGAGGCGAGCACCCGCCCCTACTACGACCCGGTCGAAGGCTGGCAGCAGGTCGAGATCCCCGCCAACAGCCTGGCCTTCAAGGCTCTCGGCGGCACGCTGGTCGTCTACGAGAACCCGACGCGCAAACAGACCTGCGGCGCCGCGGGGGCGAAGCCCGGCTTCTACCAGCTCGAGTACCGCAACGGCGCGGTCGCCGAGATCGTCGGCCCCGTCCTGCTCTCCCCGCACGCCGAGGCGATACGCAACGGCGAGGTCAAGCGCATCGACGTGCTGCTGCAGTAGCCGGCCTCGGGCAGATCAGGAGGACAGGCCGCCTCCGCCTCAACTCCCGCGGCCGCGCGGCAAGGGCGCACTGCTGTGCGCCCCTACCGACTCGCGACCGCGAGCTTCGGGGCGGCTCCACCCCGGGCGCACTGCTGTGCGCCCCTACCGCCTCGCGACCGCGAGCTTCGGGGCGGCTTCACCCCGGGCACGCTGCCGTGCGCCTCTACCGCCTCTCGACCGCGAGCTTCGGGGCGGCTCCACCCCGGGCACGCTGCCGTGCGCCTCTACCGCCTCGCGACCGCGAGCTTCGGGGCGGCTTCACCCCGGGCGCACTGCTGTGCGCCCCTACCGACTCGCGACCGCGAGCTTCGGGGCGGCTC
>ENA-UOOR01000549-UOOR01000549.1-fermentation-metagenome-genome-assembly--contig:-NODE-549-length-52524-cov-44.090892_pt1 | contig 52524 bp, 41 predicted proteins | sample MGYA00245780_ERZ724029 | MGnify/ENA primary metagenome ERZ724029 (study PRJEB28704, sample SAMN03018315) | fermentation metagenome | biome: anthropogenic terrestrial biome; feature: soil; material...
TTTTCGAGTTAATTTTCGCATAATTTTATTTGTTTAAGAGTATTTCTTCAAGTTCTACATTCAGTTTAAAATCATATAACGCCATACTTCTCAGCGTGAAATAGCTGTTATAAGTATTCCTGATAGCAGAGTAGTATCGCTGCAGAGCGTTGTTTTGTTCGTTTTGGGCCGTCGTAAGTTCATATACGGAAACTTTACCTAATGAAAATTTCTGTATCAACATTTTGTATTGCTCATGTGATAAATTGTAGACTTTTTGTGACGTCAGCCAGAGTTTTACCGAATGGTTATAGCTGTTGATATTTTCTTTTACCTCATTCTCAAATTCACGCATCTGCCGTTCCCGTGCTATTTTGTTCGCTTCATAATTGTTCTCAGCTATTTTAATGCGGTTTTTATTAACACCCCATTGAAACACGGGAATTTGGAAACCAACAATAACCGACTGACGGGTATTTCCGTTACGATAAGCCTCTGCAAATGTTTCCGCATATTGATTTACACCATAGTTTAAGCTAATGCTACCGTTAAAACGATTGCTTAATTTTGCCGAAAACAAATTACTTTCAGCCTCAAATGTTTGTATTTCTTGTTGTTTCAAGAAAGGATTGTTCTGTTCAACATAAAACATTGCCGTACTTGCTTCTATAGTAAAAGGGATATCAAATTCAGGTATTTCAACCTCAATTGCTTCTATTCCCAAAAAAACGGCAAGCCGCTCCTGCGCTTCAATATAATTTTTTCGAGCATTTTCATAAGCATAGCGAGTATTTAAAGATTGTAGTTCAATTTGCTTTAAATCGTATTCGGTAATATGTCCGTTATCTAATTTAATGCGGGCAAGCTGCAACAGGGTGTCGGTGTTTTGTGTGGTTTGCAAAGCAAAATCCTGTTCCATTTTGCCAAGCAGCGCTGTCATATAAAGCTCCAATGCTTGTTGTTGGATTCGGGACAGTTTTGTACAATATTGCTTTATTGCCACATTGTTTTTGGCATACTCAATCTCTTTTTCAAAATGATACTGTTTGCCTCCTCCCCATAATTGTTGGGAATAACCAATGAAAAAAGGAGTCGTATTAAAACTGTTACGCTTGAGGGAAAATTCGTTCAAATAGTTGATGTTACTCCCAATATTTAAGTCGCCGCCGGTAATTCCTATTTTTTGACGGATAGAGACACCTGCACTGCTGTTGTTGGAGTAATCTTCCACATAAGAATAACTTCCATCGGAAGGTTGCTGAAGCACGCGAAGCGAACGATTAAAGTTTACGGGATTAAAGTTAAGCGAAAGTGCCGGCAAATAACTCTTTTTGTAGTTTTCAAACTGTAGAATCTCGTTTTGGTAGTTGAGTTTTTCTATTTGGGCGGCAGATGAATGCAAGGACAGATTATCAATAACTTCGTGCAAGCTAGCTCCCTTTACAGCCTCTTGGCTGAAAACCATAGAGCAAAAAAGAGTGTTTATGAATAATACACTTATTAATGTGTGCCTTAAACTTTTCAAAACAATTGTGTTAAGTATGATTTAATTCAAAAACAAAAGTAGAGAAATATACTCATATGTCAAAATAATTTTCAACTTTTCGTGATAAAAAACTAAAATTTCTTTTTTTTCAATTTTAATAACTTACCTTAACCCATCACAATAGGCGTTCTCTAATGAGATGAAAACCGATACAAATAAAAAGCATCTGCTTGTTTCCAAATCGTTACCCGTTTTAGAGTTATGTATTTTACTTATTGTTTTTCAATAGAATACCTTTTAGCTTAATCCTTTTCCTTCAAAAAATGTATTAAAAAAACATAACGTATTAACATGGATTATAGAGAAAACCCGAAATGGGGTTACATAGCTTAATTGAATTAATTATTCAAATTGCAACAATTTGTTGTAGATTCGTCTGTCCTCTACACTATAAGCTTCAATATAAGAATCTGTTACGGACTTACGAGAATGTCCGAGTGAAAACCCTATATACGATTCAGGTACACGGTAATGGGCGAGAATAGTCGCATAAGAATGACGGGCAGTGTAGGTACTAATGCCCTCAAAAAGTTTCTCGTCAAATGGCATATCATTGTTAATTTCTTTTACAATTGACTTTAAACTATGGTTTACCATTGAAGTTAAATTCTTTTTTACTCGAATCTCATCTTCCTGTGTTTTACTACTATTGAGAAAAGGAAAAACCAATCCATCCACTCCTTGATCATCGTTGCCCCATTCCATGATAATTTTATGCATAGATTCAAATAAGGGAAAGGAAATCAGGATTTCTTCTGTGGCTGTTCGCTTTGTTTTTTCACGTATAAATGTAAATTCTTTATTTTTTAAATTATAATCAGACCATTTTAGACGAATTAAATCAGCGAAGTTAATACCATTCGCCCAAAACGAAAATAAGAATAAATCTCGCGACATACGCTTAAATTTGTCGGTTTCAGGTATGATTTTTTTCGCCAAAAGTTCAATTTCAAATATAGTATAGGCTACTTTTCTGGATGCGTTTTGCGTATAATGTAAGCGTTTTTTGCTCCTTTTTTGAAACAGTATTCAGATGGTCGCATAATACCATTTTCGATTGCCATATTGCAGATGGTACGTAATCCGCGCATCCGAATAGCCACCGTGGCTTTTGATTTGCCATTTAAAACAGAATGGTTCTCGTATTTCTGCAAAAAATCGATATTTATATCGCTGAATGGGATTTCAATACCATTTTTATCACATCTCTGCATTTCTTTCCTCTTACAGTTTTTCCCACATTTGTAATAAATGAAACTATTTAAAACTCCTCTGTAATATTCGGCAGACGTTATTTGTCCGTAGGTTTTAAATCATTTACTTTTTACTCAAACAAAGCATTTACGGAATTCCCTTGTCCTCGGCCCAACAAATTATTTAGATGTTCAAAAGAAAATGCATTTAATTCACATAGCTGTTTTACAGCATCAAAAATTATAGTGTTAGATGCTTCTATGCTTCTACGGATTTCGACTAAATTTCTATCTTTTGCTTTTGGCAGACGTAACCAGTTATCAATAGACAATTCAGCTCCAGTGTGAAAATATTTTTGTTCTTTTTCATAAGTAACACGTGTCTTCACAAAATATTCACCCGATTGGCTTTTACGACGAATATCGAGAACAGAAGCAACCCGAACATAATCTTTCTGTTTGTTGTTTATACTTGGTAATTTTTCCCTTTTCTTTTTCATGTTGTCAAAATAGGCTCTTAACTCTAAAAAATATTAAAATAAAATTCAATGAATCAGTATATTATTGTGCATAAAATGTACATACTACTGCCGCAAATATAGACAAAAAACAGAATAAGTTCCAAAGAAAATCGTAAAAATAATTTTACTAAATTATTCATTATTAACATTATAGAAAACAAAAGAAGTAAACAGAAAGTAACAGAAAATAAGCTTTGTGAAATTCATAATCATGAGGTCCCGGGATCATGCCCCGGTCTCGCTACTGAAAATAAAGAGGTTACAAAAATAAAATTTGTAACCTTTTTTTATTTGCATGTAATTTGCATCTAGGTTTCATTTGATCTACCTGATTCTCCAATATTTTTTGATTTCCTCAGTATCATTAGGGATGCTAAAACTTTTGTTGTCGCCTTTTGCTTTTTCTTACAACCTTTGCGCAGAGCGTACCGCTGGTTGGCATGGGTAAAAGCAAGCGTGTTCAACCATACGATTTCGAGAATACCTTCTCTGATTTCATATTTACAATTAAATGTTTCGGCTTGTGATAAAATTTAATCAGTTAATGGCTTTTCCCGATGATTTAGGAATCGTGATAACAATACTAAGAACAGCCATAATAATCATCAATAGGTTTACACTCAGCGCAATAGTAGCCGCCTCACGCACCACTACATTGTCCTCACGTCCTACAAAGGTCAATACTCCTTCTAACCATTGAACATGTTTGCCAACATTGAATGCAGCAAAAACACCGGCAGAGGTAGCAACCCCAAGCGCAGCACCAAGTGAAGAGGCCATTTTGTAAATACCTGAACCAGCTCCGGTTTGATTCTCGGGCAAGTTCGACAATGCTGCATCAGTCGAAGGCGTAGCATAAAATGCCAGGCCTAACCCAAACAATGTGTAAGCGATAATGGCGAGTATCTTGTAAGTACCGGTCATTACATTTGTAAACATGAGAAGGATGATAGCCAGCCCTACGATTAGCGAACCCCAAAGCATGGGTTTGCGTGCTCCAAATCGCTGTAACAGTTTTTCACCTACACGGATGAACAACACAATGGCAATGGCATAGCCTAAAGTGAGTATTCCGGCTTCTTGTGCAGAAAGGTTCCCGCCAACTTGTAGAAGGATTAGTGATACGATTAACATTCCGGCAGTACCATTGAGTAAAAAGTTAGAAATAGTAGCACCGGTAAAAATCATGTTATTGAACAACTTAAGATCTATAAAAGCACCTTTTTTCCCTTTTTCAATATAGAAGAACATGATTGAAAAAAGGAATATTGCTGCTATCAAGACAATACCGGCAACGCTGGTGAAGCCTAATTGGGCTCCTTTGGATACTAATATTTGCAGGGCAATCATCGCTAACATAAAGGTAATGATACCGGCATAGTCACTTTTGTGATTTTCTTTTCTTTCTGCCTTACTTTCTGGTGTCCCTTTTATCATGATAAGACCAATTATTGAAAAAGCCGCAGCAGCAAAAAAAATCCATCGCCAACCTATATTGACCATCAATCCGCCAAAGAGTGCAGCAAAACCCGAACCACCCCATGATCCCATCGACCATAATGAAATAGCACGCTGCCGATCTTTCTCTTCCCAATAGGATTTTATTAATGCCAGACTTGCAGGCATAATGGCGGCGGCAGAAAGTCCTTGAAAAATACGGCCCAGGATTAAAATTGAAACAGAGGCACTACCTACCGGTGTAAGACCGACTAATAAGGAACCAATAATACTAAAATAAAAACCGATACGAATTATTTTCACTCGACCAATTTTATCAGCTAACCCTCCAAATACGACGATAAAAATACCTGAAAACAGCGCTGTAACAGATACCGCAATATTCATCATAGATTCATCCATGTTGAGGTCTTTAGCCATATCGACATTGATGTTTAATGTGGTTTGCGCAAAGAGCCAAAACGCTAAAACGCCAAGTATGATACCGAATAATAATTTATCATTCCCTTTGTATCCAACTGAATTTGTCATATCAGCAATTTTTTATTATAATCGTAAAACCACTTCCTGTGGTCACATTTATTAGACTAAGAGTGCCTGTGAGGTCAAGAATATTGAAAAGCGAATGCGGTTTATCAACCACGACTTCATATTAACGTAATTTAATCCAACCAAACTAAAGCGGCTGTCATCATAGCCTGCAACCCGGTTTTTAACGTTGGATTTATTACCGGGGCAAACTTAGGAGAATGATTACTGGGTATAGCATTTAGCTGATTGAGTTTTTTGGCTTCCAAATAGATTTTTGCATCTGTACCGCCAATAAACCAAAAAACATAAGGCACTTTCCAATTCCTTCCGAAATTACTGAAATCTTCACTTGCAGAAGCTGGCTGCGTTTCAAATGCTTTATCGCCAAACTGAGCGTCAAAGGCTTCGGCAACTTTTTTCGTGGCTAATGCATCGTTCTCAGTTACCGGATAGCTGTCTAATGCGGTAAACTCGGGATCTCTCGGTGCATTCGATGCAGCACATTCGGCACAACAGATTCGCTTTACCGCTGAAAGTATGTGATCCCGAACATTATCGTCAAAAGTGCGGATGTTTAATTTTAAAGTGGCATCATCCGGAATAATATTTTCTTTGGTGCCAGCTTGCAATACACCGATGGTTAAAACGGCATTTTCTTTTGGCGCTATTTCGCGGGAAACAATGGTTTGCAAGCGCATGGTGGTAGCTGCAGCCATAATGACCGGATCAATGGATGTTTGCGGTTGCGATCCATGGGATCCACGACCAAATATTTTAACTTTAAGACTGTTGCCTGCGGATAGTATCGCACCGCTGCGATACCCAACTGTACCTGATTCGCCCACCATTACATGTTGCGCCAGAATGATATCAGGTTTCGGGAAACGATCCATTATGCCATCATCAATCATCCCCTGTGCGCCAAGTCCGACTTCTTCACCGGGTTGAAAAACGACTAATAAAGTCCCTTTCCACTGATCTCTGTGTTCTGAAAATAACCGTGCAGCACCCATTAACCAGGTTACGTGCAGGTCATGGCCACATACATGCGACACACCAACCTCTATCCCTTCTTTATCTCTCGCTACTTTTGTACTGGCATAAGGTAGCCCTGTTGCCTCTGCGACCGGAAGTGCATCCATATCAGCACGAAGCATCACTGTTGGTCCTTCACCATTCTTCATAAGGCCCACCACCCCAGTTGTCCCTATACCTTCGGAAACCTCGTAATGATATTTGGTCAGATAATCCGCCGCAATTTTAGCCGTACGAAATTCCTGCATCGATAACTCGGGATTTCTATGAATATCTTTATATATCTCTTCCAGTTCAGGAAGCAGCTTATCAATAAAACTGTCTAGTTTGTTGTTGAAAGTTTTAATTTTAGTGATTTCCATAACTTTTATTTTAAAAATGTATATACTCTTGAAGCGTTACAGTAAAAGTTAATTTAGAATGTCAATAGATTTTTTCCCTAGTTATTGATTATGCAAACAGGTATAAGCAAAAAAACAGTTATCTGTTTCATTTCGTCAGAGCCTTAAAATTTACAACTATCGAAAACGACAGAAATACAGGCTGAAAGTAATTTTAATGAACGTGTAGTTTCTAACGCAACAGTGTTTTGATTGTTCACAAATGTTTGTTAAAATTGATCAAACAACCATGACAATTCACACAAAACAAATAACTTTACCTGCGGGATACATCGTAATTAACAATAAACCATTCGATATAAACATTATGAAAAAGAAATTTTTTAACACGAATATATATCGCAACAATTCAGCTACTGAATTTATTGTTGAAAATGGGAAAATTACTGAGATGGGGACTAATCTTCCTGAATGTGATGAGGAAATTGACCTGAAAGGAAAACTTATTATGCCTCCATACGTTGATCCACATTTGCATCTCGATTATGTTTATACGGGTCGCAATGATGGAGGAATGGTGAATTCAGGAACTCTTTTCGAAGGTATTGAACGATGGCACTACATTAAAAAATCACAAAACAAAAAGGATGTTAAAGAGCGTGCACTTGCAGGTATACGCGAAGAGGTGTCTCATGGAATTCAGTTTATTCGTACTCATATCGATGTCACAGATCCTGAACTTACGGGACTAAAAGCAATACTTGAACTTAGAGAAGAGTTGAAAGATAAAGTTACTATTCAGATTGTTTCTTTTCCACAGGAAGGAATGTATGCTTATAAAAATGGCTTTGAGATGGTGGAAGAGGGTTTGAAAATGGGAGCTGATTGCGTGGGTGCTATTCCACACTTTGAATGGGCGCGTGAAATTGGAGAAAAGTCTATTCACAAAACAGTGGAACTTGCAGTAAAGTACAACAAAATGATCGATGTACACATTGACGAAACGGATGATGTAATGGCTCGTTTCATTGAATTGCTAAACGCATTGGTCATGACAGAAGGTATAGGAGAAAAAACTGCAGCAAGCCATGCTTGTTCTTTTGGGAGCGCCGACAATGCTTATGCAAATAGAATGATCGGGCTTTTTAAAAAGAGTAAAATAAACTTTATCACTCCTCCTACAGAAAATGCTTATTTGCAGGGACGAATGGATAATTACCCAAAACGACGTGGACTAAATCGGGTAAAAGAGTTGCTTGAAGAAGGTATCAATGTATGTTTTGCTCAGGATTCAATTAACGATCCATGGTATCCACTCGGAAACGGAAACATGATGAACATTTTGGATAATGGCATCCATCTTACTCATATGGCATCATACCAAGAAATTGAGAAATCTTTTGACCTAATTACATTCAACGGTGCAAAAACCATGATGATCGAGGATTATGGATTAACAATTGGCAGGTCGGCAAACTTTATTGTTCTAAACGAATCTGATGTGTTTGAAGCAATCAGAAAGAGAGTTGAAGTACTGGCTTCAGTTCGTAACGGCGAATACCTTTTCAAACGTAAAGAACCTATATATGATCTTCCACTCAACTTATAAAAATAAAATGAAACTTACAGCAAAACGCTTATATAATAGACAGTTCATCCCCTATTCTTCTTAAAATTCTCTGCCTGTTCAAAAATCTCAACATATACCTCATCCCGCTCTACGGGCGGATAGTTAAATTCATCCAACAATAAAATCAATCCGACTTTCAATTCCGATTTAATATCCTCCCGTTTGTTCCAGTCGGGATAACGAGCCTGACTGTCCACCAAATTTTTGACATTCTTAGCAAGTTCTATCATTTTGTCTTCTGGATAAGTAAAGTCGTATTTCTTACATAATTCTAGCAGAATATCGTAAAAAGCTTTTTCCTCAAAGTCTATTCCCAGTTCTTCTCCCGCTGAAAACTCCTTGTGTACATCCCAAATCAAATTAGTCAATTGTTCTGCCATTTCTTCATATACTTCACTTCTAAGAACATCATTTTCAGAACGATCATTGTACTTATCAACTAAATGTTGCATTCGGCGAGTAAAATCAATTCCTTTCATACGATTCACTTTCTTTAATTCTCCAATCGCTTTTGCGAGTAACTTTTGGAGTAATTTTATCTTCGTATTGGGAAGCTTTATTTTATCTATTTTAGCTAAATACTCCTCATCAAACAAATCCAATTCAGTTTCGGATTCTTCACCTATTTTTAAAATCTCTTCTACCCCATCACTTTGCAAAGCGTTTTGTATCATTTCCCTAACGCGCGCATTCATCTGTGCCACATCCGGTGCATCACCTTTGGTTAACTTGAAAACAATGGAACGTACAGCTGTATAAAAATGAATGTAATCACGTTCATTTTGAGCTAGTTGTTCACTTCCAACACAAATGTCGTAAGCTGCTTTCAATCGTTTTACCATATCCATGAATCGGGTTTCAATCTCCTTTGTCTGTTGAGCAAATTCAGCAGCCATATTAAGTGTATGAAGTTGCTCAATAGCTGAACCGTGAAAGTAGCCTGAATTATCAAATTTATGAAACAATCTATGAAGCAAATCCAAGTGATCTTTAACAACAACAACCGACTGAAGTATTTCTTCAAAATTATCTTTATCAGTTTTATTATACTTTGCCAAAGCTAAGTTCATCTGTTTTTTAATGCCTATATAATCTACAACCAGACCTTTGTTTTTACCTTCTACTTTACGGTTTACCCTCGAAATGGTTTGTATCAAATTATGTTGCTGAATGGGTTTATCGATATAAATCGTATCAAGATGTGGCACATCAAAACCTGTAAGCCACATGTCTACGACAATCGCAATCTTGAAGTTCGATTTTTCATGCTTGAATTGACGGTCAAACTCTTTTCTATCCTCTTTTGTTCCCAGAATAGCGTAAAGCTCTTTCGGATCCTCTTTGTCACGTGTCATTACCATTTTAATCCGTTCAATGGGCTTTAACTCAAGTCTATCTTTATCGGATAAAACTGCTCCTTCCTCCACATCAAGAATTTCGTTCCACTCCGGGCGAAGCAAAATAATTCGTTGAAACAAATCATAGACTATCTTTCGATCGCTACACACAAACAGAGCTTTTCCTTTGAGGGTAGCTCCTTCTGTCACTCGTTTTTCATAATGTTCTACAAAGTCTTCTGCTATATTCTGTAACCTTTGAGGGTCGCCAAGTATGGTATTCATCTTGGTTGTTTCTTGCTTGCTTTTTTCAATTTGATATTCGTTGCCACCTAATACTGCCACTTGTTCATAATAACGCTCTATCTTTTCTAACTCAGAATTATTCAGTGCCACTCTGGCGGCTCTTCCTTCGTAAACAATACGAACAGTTATTTCATCATGAACTGATTCCGTCATCGTATAAGCATCAACCATTTTCCCGAAAACATCTAATGTTGCATCAATGGGCGTTCCGGTAAAACCCACATAAGTTGCATTAGGCAACGAATCATGCAAGTATTTGGCAAAACCGTACGACTTTTTAACACCTTCATCGGTAATCCTGATTTTTTGATCTAAATTAACCTGCGTTCGATGTGCTTCGTCCGATATGCAAATCACATTATTACGCTCGGTTAGCAACATCGTGTCTTCGGTAAATTTATGTATGGTAGTAAGGAAAACACCTCCACTTTGTCTGCTCTGCAATTTTTCTCGAAGATCGGCGCGACTTTCTACACTCTGCACCGTATTATCGCCAATAAATTGTTTTGCATCTATAAATTGACCTGAAAGCTGGTCATCTAAATCAGTACGGTCGGTTATTAGCACAATGGTAGGACTGGCAAAATGCTCACTTTTCATCAGTAGGCGAGTAAGATAAAGCATCGTAAAACTTTTCCCGCTGCCGGTAGCTCCAAAATACGTTCCCCCTTTCCCATCTCCCAAGGGTTTTTGGGCGTTTTTAATACTCTCAAAAAGTGCTCTAGCTGCGTAATACTGCGGATAGCGACACACAATTTTGAGCTCGTCATTTCCGGTATCAGGGAAAAAGATAAAATTGCGAATAATGTCCCGAAAACGTTTTTTATCAAACATACCGCGAACAAGTGTATACATGGTGTTAACACCATCTACATCTTGCGTCATTTCAGAAATTCTACGCCAGGCGTAATAAAAATCATAAGGAGCGAAGAAAGAACCAGCTTTGTTATTCACGCCATCACTAATAACACAAAAAGCATTGTATTTAAAAAGTTCGGGAATATCTCGATAATATCTAACTGTGAGTTGCTTGTAAGCATCATGGATAGTTGTATTTTCATCAATAGCAGTTTTAAACTCAAAAACCACCAAGGGTAATCCGTTCACATAAATTATACCGTCCGGAATACGTTTTTCAGAACCGATAATTTCTAATTGGGTAACAAAACGATAGATATTTTTATCTGAAGAATATTTCTCTTCTTTCTCTGCAAAAACAGATATTGCCATATCTGGTTCGGGTGGCAGTTGTTTTTCCAATTCGCTGTAATCAATCAACTGAATATAAACATCTTTCTGACTTCGGTCTTCTCTTTTCAGAATAAATCCATCCGAAAGCATCTGCATAAACCGCTTGTTACTCTCGTATAGGTCACTGGAAGGAAGCGATTTGAGTTGCAAGATAATGGAATTGGCCTCGTTTTCTGTCAGCTCATCTGATGCGTACTGCGAAAGCAAAAACCATCGCAAATCATCTTCAATCAGCACCTCATCCAAAGCCTTGCGTGGCAACGATGTTCCAATGCTGTGTTTGTAACCTTCCTGCTCAAGCAGGTTGATAAATGTTTCTTCGAGTTTAGATTCGGTGAATTTCATAGGGGTTTTTAAAAGAGGTTTAATTGCATTTTTTCATATTCTTTCTTTTGCCTATTGCGCTTACCTTCAGGCGTTTCAACAGGTTGCTCGTTATTAAAATAGGAATTAACACTTTTAACATCATAACTTTTAATTTTTTCATTACCATCATTATCTATTAATTTATTAATTTGTAGATGGCAATTAATTGATGAACCATTTTTAAATTCTATTTCTCCAATTTGAACTAATGTCTTAAATTCATTTGACTTCATACTAAATGATATCTTTTCACCTTTAAATATTCCACTCCATTTATCATTCCCTTTTTTTAGTACAGGTGAAATAATTTCAATAGTAGCATTTTCAATTTCAATTGGTGCTAGTTCATTCGATTCTAATATAAAAAGAGAAAAATCTTCCCGATTTATATTAATTACAGAAATGGGGCTATAATTATTGTCAGCAGCTGAAAATTCTATAGAAATTAAATCCTTTTCTTTTTGTAGTTTTTCATAAAAATTTGAACGCTGCTTTTTTAATTTTGAATCTTCCTTAATCATTCTAAAAGTCTTATCTTCATTGATTGAGGTAAGTTCTACATTCTTGCTTTTTCCTTCTTCTTTAGACTTTTCGATTAACAATTTTAGATACTCTATTCTAAGCTGTTGTTCTTCTTTATCCGTTTTACTTTTTTTGGTCATAAACAACTGAATAATATTTACTACAAACGTTCCTAACTGAAATAGGAAAGTCCCTTCATATGACACAAAAAAATCATACCATTCAACGATACTACCTTCGTTTTTCGCTTCAACTTGAACATCTATGTAAAGGTTTAATTCTTCAGAAATGGTTCTGATAATTGACAAAAACTCTTTCTCACAAGCATTTCTTACATTTGCATCCATATTATGCTTATCTTCTGTCAGATAATAATGTAGCAAAAATTTATTTGAATTGGTGTTGTTCGGTTTTTTCATTTTAATTTTCCTTTCTCCCCATCTTAGTTAGCAACAAAGATTGAAATTCATTTAGTTTCAGATTATGTTGTTCTAATATTTCCTTTTGTGAAATAATCTTATGTATAGAAGAATTAAATCTCCTTAATATCTCTATTTCAGGCAAAAGAACTTTAATATCATTCAGGAACACTGTTGTCATACTCGGAACTGCTGACCCTTGATTTAATGCATCAAAATCAAGTTGCTTTAAAATGTAATATGAATAATATCCATTTAAATCATTTTTGAAAATTGAATAAAACATTGTGTCAACACACCAAAAAGGTATATTTACAAACATTATATTACTTAAAGTTCCTTTTCTTGGTATTAACACGCTAGGTTTATTGTAAATTGCTTTATCAACTTTACCCATTAACCCACCTGATCCATAAAGCGGAATTTCACCTTCTTTTAAATGAAAATATGATTTGCCGTATTTAATATCTATTAATTCTCCCAGCTTTCCCCATCTCCACCCTTCCGGCAGATTTTCCTCATCAATATCATCTACAAAATATTTTCGATAAAGAGTTTGTGCTGTTTCTTCCAATTTTTCACAAAACTGTTTATTTAGATCAATTCGGCGTTGAATAATATTATATTCATCAACTGCTTCTTGCTGTTTTGTGAGTGAAGGTATGGGAAGTTGCATTTTGCAAAAATCATCCCATTCCAAACTGCCACGCACACCGCCTACAGCATAAAAACAGGCCTCTCTATCAAACTCACTGCGACTAAACCACATCATCAGATATTCGGGAAGTAATGTATTGGAGTCGATAATTTCAAAAACAGGATAGGCTTGTGAAATAATCGCTGGTTGCTCTGAACTGTATAGTGCCACTGGAATTTTTTTATCTCTTCGAACCTGCATAAGGCTACATGCAAACTGATTTTTACGGATTATTTTATAATTCGCCATATCCGAACCAATAACATTGGCTACCGATGGGATAAATGTTTTATTGATGCTTACGCCCAGCAACTCACTGACAGCCAAATCTGAATTCCGGTTATCAATCAGTCGTATGTAATCGCCTATAGGTTTATAGTTGCTCTGCATATTCGTCGGTGGTTTTATAGGCTTGCTGCGGATGATTTATTGTATATGGGTATTTTTTTTCCAGTTTCTTATCTTTCAACATTGTGGGTAAAATCTTGTTTCTAATATAATCTTCTGAACGACCTAATAAAGTTGCAATTTCTTCTTTTTGACAATACTTATCTTTACATATCATCATGATGTTTCTCTCTAAATCAGAAGATTTCATTCTTTTAGGAAATTTTGATAAGGTTGCAAGGTTAATGTCAGAGGTTGCAACCTTTGACTTCGAGGTTGCAACCTTTGACTTCGAGGTTGCAACCTTTCGACCTGAGGTGTCAACCTTTCTCTTATCATTAATCGTGTAAAGTGTCCATCTACCGTTATTGTCTGAAGCTAAATATCCGCTATTGCACATTCTTTTTAGTAATTCGGTAATGTCTGTTCTATGCATATCCAAAACATATTGCAAACGGTGATTGGTTACAGATCCTTCTACAAGGCAGTAATAAAGCACAGTAAGTTCGTCTGAAGTCAAATTGGAAATATCTTCAAAAATATCGTTTAACTGAGTGGTCATGTCTTCAGGAAGCACGCTAAACAAAGGCATGGTAAGTTCTACTCTATCCGGCTTTTGCTGTTGCTGCACAAATGGACGGCGCCAATGTGCGTCATTCCATCCTGTAAGAATTTTATCTACACCACTGCCGGCTTTTTCTGCACGTCCTATCATCATAAACATTTTTTGTAATGAGGGATTTCTACATTCACTTTTACCTCCGGCATAATACTGTTCGAGCGAAACGAGCATTGTACCGGGATTTGAAAAAACAAATCGATCGGCGTCTTGCTCTATTATGATATTGCCGTCTAATGAATAGTCTGTGTGGATTAAAGCATTCACAAATGCTTCGCGCAAGGCTTCGTGGGCGGGTGTTTCGTCAATACGCTGGTCTTTATCCATGTTGAAAGGTACGGGAAGTGTGGACGATAATTTGGGCCATACTCTTAAATAAAACTGCAATAGATTTGACTCCCAGGTACCATCAGGATAAATTCTGTCGGTCCAGCGAATGGCTTTGTCTTTTGATAATTTTTCACGGAATTCAGGAAAAAAATTGGGAAGAAGTTCATGTTCTTGAATACTATCTTCTTTGCCAAACATCAGCAATCCGGCAAGAGTAATTCCTTCTTGTTTTGTGGTTCGATCTTTTCTATATGCTCCTAATTTAATTAAAAAATCACTATCATTCAAGGCGTTCCATGGATGGCCCGATTTTGAGATGGAAAATAATTGCCGGTATTTAGCTAAGGTCCCTTTATCTATATCATCTAAAGTATAATGTTCAAGAATATAACTGTCTCTTTTAAGTTCGGCACTTGAATCGGCAATCATTCTTTTTACTTCATCATCTGTACACCGATAATCACCTTCATGATTACGTTTATATGTATTACCAAAAGGATTTTTTGTTAAATGAACGGGGCGCTTTGTTCTTTCTGCAAAAGGGACACGAATGACAAGAAGTTTTTTTTCTTTGTAAATAATTTCTCTGACATCATTTTTGGTTAGCAGATTTGCGCTAATTGTATTGGGATTATTACAATCATCCCAAAATTGTTTCTGGTAGGCAACAATTTGTTCTTCATTCAGCCCATCAATGGAGATTTTTCCTTTCTTCTCACTTATTCCTAAAACAATAATACCGGTATTGGTATTGGCAAATGCCGAGTAGGTTTTCCACATTTCTTTAGGAAATCCCCCCTGTGCCGATTTATATTCTAAATCATAAAATTCGTTTTCAGGAAATCCGTTTTCAATTATTCTTAATAACGGATCATCATAAAATTCAAATAGTTGAAGTTGAGTGTCGCTCATCTTTGTTGTTATTTATTTTTCTATCTGATATCCTAATTTCTTAAAAACGTCTTTCAGCTCACTCCTCGATTGTTCTTCTTGTTTCAACAGTTCTTTTATTTCACTTTGAAGTGTTCTCATTTTATCATCGAAATCTACATTTTCATCCCGATTTACAAATTCAATATATTTGCTCGGAACAAGAGAATAATCTTTTTTTTCTATTTCATCTTTTTGTGCTGAATAGCAATACTCGGGGATGTTTTTAATCTTTTGAGTTTGCCATGTATGATAGGTTTTGGCTATCTTTATAATTTCCTTCTCAGAAAATTGAATATACTTTTTCTCAAATGGTTCACCCATTTCACGTAAATCCATAAATAGGATTTCGGTTTCACGGTTACGGTAATTTCTGACTTCATCACCAATATTCCGATTACCGGCTTTCTTGTTTTTATTCAATATCCAAAGTGTAACACTGATATTGGTTGTGTAAAACATATTTTGCGGTAAAATCAAAATGGCTTCAACTATATTTTTTTCAATTAGTTGTTTGCGAATTTCATACTCTACTCCACCGCCACTCAATGCACCATTTGCTAACAAAAAACCAGCAATTCCATTATCCGAAAGTTTGGATGCCATATTGAGTATCCATCCGTAGTTGGCATTGCTTTTGGGTGGTACAAAATAACCTTGCCATCGGGCATCATGCAAAAGTTCGTTCTCTGCTCGCCAATCTTTTTGATTGAATGGTGGATTCGCCATTATAAAGTCGGCTTTCAAATCTTTATGCAAATCGTTACTGAATGTATTGGCGGCTCTTTCACCCAAATTAGCAGAAATCCCTCGAATAGCTAGGTTCATTTTTGCTAGTTTGTAGGTGGTATTGGTGTATTCTTGCCCATAGATGGAAACTTCTTTCTTATTCCCGTGATGTGCTTCAATGAACTTAATGGACTGAACAAACATACCTCCCGAACCACAACAAGGGTCGTAAATAATTCCTTTGTATGGCTCTATCATCTCTGCAATCAGATTTACAATACTTTTGGGTGTGTAAAATTCACCTTTCCCTTTTCCTTCAGCTATGGCAAATTTACTTAGGAAATATTCGTAGATGCGACCAATAACGTCTTCTTGCTTGTCTTTCAACGTATCTATACTGTCTATTTCGCTGATTAACGCTGCCAATTTAGATGTATCAAGACCCAAACGAGAAAAGTAATTGTCGGGTAATGCTCCTTTCAATGCTTTATTGTCCTTTTCAATGGTATGAAGGGCGGTATCAATTATCAATGCAATATCATTCTGACGGGCTTTTTGAACAATGTAATTCCAACGAGAATTTTCTTCTAAGAAAAAAACATTGTTCTGATTGTAAAATACAGCCATTTCTATATATTTCTCTTTACCATCGTCAATCAATTTTTGACGATGCTCCTCAAATTTATCACTTACAAATTTCAAGAATATCAACGCCAACACCACGTGCTTGTACTCCGAAGGTTCAACACTCCCTCGCAATTTATTTGCCGACTCCCATAAAGTTACTTCTATTGCTTTAGATTTTATTTGCTTTTTTGCCATTATCTTGAGCTTAATATACAGATTTTTACAAATATACAGATTTTTAATCAAATAAAAATCAAATCTTAAGATTAATATATTAACATTTTTATCAAATAGGTTTTGTATTAAATAATCATCTATATATCTGACTTTTACCAATATAATTCATTTTTATCCTGTTTTAAATTTCAAGTAAACTTCTTTAACCCATAAAGTCCCAGTTTACGACTATTTCCATTTTGGAAATTGTCGCGTTTTAAGAGAGCTCACCTTCATCAATTAGTTATTGATATTTTTCTTATGTATCGTCCGGAAATTTGTTTAATTTTGTTTTCATTGTCCTGCTTAGATTCGCTTTTTGGAAAGCTATTTCAGGACGACTCACCTCCGACTATGCTCCGAGTGACCTCCGAGGATGCTCCGAGGATGGTCCGAGGATGGTCCGAGTCACCTCCGAGGATGCTCCGAGGATGCTCCGTTACACCTCCGACTATGGTCCGACTATCCTCCCACAGAAAATTGATACAAAAACTCGACATGTTATCATATTAAAACTAAAAAAGGTTGCTATATAACAACCTTTTATTTTTTACAATAAATAATCACATTCTCAAAAACATCACGCTTTCCGACAACAGTCCTAATCTTTCAAACAACGTACGGAAAGACCAAAGTCTTTTTTGATGTCGTCACTGTAGGTAACAGTTAAATGGTAACCCATAAGCAGACGGTTGGCGAAAACATTGTTTGACTCATTTTTACTCCACCAAAAACCATAAGAACCCTGGGAATCGAAAAAACCGTAGGGACCGTAAACCTCAGAAAAGAAACGTGAACCTCCAGGCATAGCAGAAAAACCGTATTTATCAGTACCATTATTTTCTATATTCCAACCGTCAATAGTTTTTAGAAATATGCCGGCTGTTGATATTCCAACATAATCGGTTAGTGTTGCCCATTCGACATCGCTTGGCAAATGCCAGCCTGCGCATGCTGTCAGGGCTGCGGGCCAATTATAAAGAACACCATATGCAACATATTCATTAGTGATTTTTGCATCTGCTACAACATTACCATCGTAGTTGTAAACATAATAGTATGGCTCGGTAATTGAACCATCTTCAGGACCTACAACTATGGGTAGATAACTCAGGTTTTCGGCCATCCAGACTTGGGTGCCAATGGTTACATAGTCATACACATTTCCATCGCGGGTATCGGTGAAAGTATTCTTTTGCTGTGCGGTTATAGCACAAGTTGCGGTTTTGTTACCATCAAATGTAGTTGCGGTTATTGTTGCATCGCCGACTTTAATGGCAACTACCATACCGTTTGAATTTACTGTGGCAACAGATGTGTTATTTGACTTCCACTCAACATTTTTAATCGTTGCATCGGATGGAGTTATTGTGGTGGTCAAAATTTCTGAACTTCCTACATAAAGCACAAGGCTTGTTTTACTGAGTGTTACACTTTTCACTTTAATCACAGGCTCATCCTCTTCGCAAGAAAACATAAGGGAAAGAATACAAATGAAAAGTAACGGAATTAATCTTTTTACTTTCATAACTCTAAAAATGAATTTATAATTTCCACGTTTACTTTTAATTAATATTGCTATTAATTAATATTACCAAAACAAAATTCGCTGTTTGCATGAGAAATATATTTTATTCATTAATACGAAACACAAAACATTCGTTATCTATATTGTTACTGTTTCCTAAAACACATATTTAAATTATTGTATATAAGTATATAAAGTATACTTTTACAAGTGAAATCGCATTTACGAATGTTTTATTGTTTATTCGTAAATTTTGAACAGATAAATAATCAATCGAGTATGTTTCAAAGCTAAATTAATTCAAAAACAATGGGATAAAATCATCTTTTGGATGTTATAATTGTGCAATAAAAGTTGCTAATCATGGAAACAGATAGATTAATAACTGAATTTAAACTAAATTTAATAATTCAGAGATATAGCGCAAGCACTATTAAAAATTATAGCAGCGCGGTTAAGAGTTTTCTGCAATTTGCAGAGAAAAAATTTAACGATCCAAATGAATTAGGTGTAATTGACATTGAAATGTATGTACTATGGAAAATTGAAAGGTACGAAATAAGTAGTTCTCATCAACACATGATTGTGGCTTCTATTGAAAAATTTTACAACTTTGTTTTTGGTAAAGATTTAAACATAAAACATCTTTATCCTGCACAAAAACAAAAATCTTTGCCAAATTATTTAACTCAAAGCGAAGTAAAAAGTTTAATTGGTACGGTAGAAAACCTAAAGCATAAATGCATAATTATGCTTTTATATGGGTGTGGCTTGAGATTATCTGAACTTTTAAATCTGAAAATTAAAGATATTGATCATACGCGTATGATGATTATGATCAGAAATGCAAAAGGATATAAGGACCATATTGTAATGCTTTCGCGAATATTATTGGATGAAATCAGAATGTATGCTAAACAATATATACCGAAGGACTTTCTATTTGAGGGGCAGTCTGGCAGGATGTATTCTCCAAAAAGCGTACAAACAATAGTAAAAAACTATGCACAGAAAGCGGGAATTAACAAACATGTTACCCCTCAGATCTTAAGACATAGCTTCGCTGTTCATTTGTTGGAAAATGGTACGGATATTCGTTATATTCAAAATCTTTTGGGGCATCAATCCATTAAAACAACCGAAATTTATACTCATCTCGCGGATATTTCTCAAGTGAAGATCAAAAGTCCACTGGATTTTCTTTGAAAAACATAATCAGAAGAACAAACTGAGTTAATTAAAACTTGAATCCTCAGAAAAATTAGTGACTAAGCAGCTGTGGTTTTAAAATAATATATAACTTTAATAGTTTATACAGAACTTCACAATTTATTGATAGAAAACCTTTAATATGAAAAATTTAATAAGGATTGCTTTGACTATACTTTTGGCCTTGCCTGCTTTCTGGTCGTGTTATGATGATTCTGATCTAAAAAATCAAGTGGATTCTCTCGAAACAAGATTGGCTGCTATTGAAAAGTTAACCGCGCAAATAAATACCAACATTGCTTCTCTCCAAACGGCTGTAACGGCTTTACAAAACAATGATTATGTGACTTCTATCTCGGAAATAAAAGAGGGTGATAAAGTTATTGGTTACTCGCTTTCGTTTGCAAAAAGTGGAAGTGCAACAATTTATCATGGAACAAATGGACTTGATGGTAAGAATGGAGCAGATGGTAAAGATGGAGCAACTCCTGTGATTGGGGTTAATATTTTCTCTGATGGTTTATATTATTGGACGGTCAACGGGAAGTGGATGACAGACGATTCGGGTAATAAGGTGAGGGCTGTCGCTAAAGATGGGACAAACGGGGCAAACGGGAATGATGGAATTACTCCGCAACTTAAAATTGATAATGGGTACTGGATGCTGTCAACGGATAACGGGATAACGTGGACTAACTTGGGTAAAGCGACTGGGGAGGATGGAAAAGATGGCATAGATGGAAAGGACGGCGCAAACAGCTTTTTCCAAAATGTTACGTATGACGAGAATAATGTCTTCTTGACTTTGACGAACGGAACGGTAATAACGCTGCCAAAAGAAAAACCATTGTCTATTTCTTTTGATGAATCTGCGGATATTTCAATTACTCCAGGGGATACAAAATCACTGAATTATGTTATTACGGGGGCGACCGACAAAACAATCGTTAAGGCTTTGGGACAAAATGGATGGAGAGCAAAAGTAGCTCCTGCGAATATTTCGACAGGCACCATATCTGTAACTGCCCCAAATCCATTGGTTGAAGATGAGGTCTTGGTTTGGGTTTACGATGGAAATTCTAAAACGATAATGAGTAGCATCAATTTCATTACTGGAATAATTACTGTCGCTGAACAGTATTTCTTATTGCCGAAAGGGGCTTCAACAGCGGATTTATCTGTCGATACTAACATTGATTATGTGGTGGATATTCCTGATGATGCTAAATCATGGTTGTCGGTTGCAAAAATCTCTACGCGTTCAACCATGCGATACGAAAAAATTACTTTCAACTTGAAAGAGAATGCGGGTCCTACTCGATATGCTTCTGTCTCACTGAAAAATAAGGCGGGGGTGATTTTGAGAACTATTGCTTTTGAACAGGCAAGTGGAATTTCTTATAGTCTTAACTTGGGGGTTACACCTACAATTGGGGGAATGGTCAATGGTTCTGGAAATTATCAGGAGGGTACTGTTGTAAATATCTCTGCTACTGCAAATAGTGGCTATGTTTTTAAAAACTGGACTGGAGATACGCAATTTATTTCTAATACTGAAAATGCTGCTTCAACGCTGACAATGCCTGCACAGAATATAATACTGACAGCTAACTTCATAGAGGAGCAATCGCTCCCTTTCAAGGATGGTGAAGTTGTAAAAGTACAGAGCTCTACTTCTGGCGATGGAATTGATCTCGTTTTTCTTGGGGATGGTTACACAATTGATGATATCAACAAAGGTAAGTATATGAACGACCTCAACAAGGGTATAGAACATTTCTTTTCTGTTGAACCGTACAAGTCTTATAGAAGCTATTTTGATATTTATATTGTTTATGCGTTCTCACAAGAAAGCGGAATAAGCGATAACATCACCACAAAAAATACGGCGTTTTCTTCTAAATATGTGAATGCGCCTCCTTCTACAATAATGTCGACGGATAATGATAAATGTTTTGAATATGCACAAAAGGCTCCGCTAAGCACCGACTTCACTCAAACTTTGATCACCGTTATCACAAATAGCTCAAGGTACGCGGGAACTACTTATTCTTATTCTGATGGTAAGGCAATCGCTGTAGCTCCGGTTTCAACAGAACCTTACCCAAATGATTTTAGGGGTTTGGTGCAGCATGAGGCTGCGGGACACGGTTTCGGAAAGCTTGCTGATGAATATGTTTCGTTTAGAACTACAACTATTCCGCTTTCTCAACAAAACGATCTGAGACAATGGCAACAATGGGGATATGATCTTAATGTCGACTTGACTAATAATTTATCTGAAATATTGTGGAAACATTTCATCGATGAACCGGCATATTCGTATGTGGGCGCCTACGAAGGGGCAAGATATTATGCTTTTGGCATCTGGAGGTCCGAACCTAACAGCTTAATGATAAACAACATAGCTTATATAAACGCTCCAGCCAGAGAACTGATTGTCAAGAGGATAAAAAGATTGGCTGGTGAAACGTACTCTTTTGAGGATTTCAAAATGAAAGATGTGAAAGAGGTTTATGCTAAACCAAGCTCGGTCGAAATGCCAATAGATTATGATAAACTCTTACCACCGCCTATTAGAATTGTCGTAAATTAACGGGTGACTTTCAATTTTAAGGTATCTCACAATCACCTTCTTTTTCAAACATCTTTTAGATTTGTGGCGGACATTCAACCTCAACAACATATTTCTGCTAAAAAGCACCTATACTTAATGCTTTTAGCAGAAATACTTATCTTTGCTCCAAGTTAACTATAATTAACGCTACCTCTTGACTAAACAGTGAAAAATAAAATTTATAAATAAGTAGAGGGGTATAACTTTTATCTCTTTTAAAAATTAATATTTAAGTATAATTTAAAATGAAAAGAATCTTGATCTCCTTATTTTTTACGTTTGCTTTAATGGCATGCGTGTGTGCTCAAAATGTATCGATGAAAGCGACAAAGAATTATTTGAATATCCCAATCTCAAATCAGGCAAATCGGGAAGTTATGACAATTGAAGTGAATGGGACTAAAGAAAGGGTTTTTGATGTTCGACTGGCTTCTGAAAATCCTGATTACTGGGTGTTCTGCGACATTTCGGCGTTCAAAAATAAAACTCTAAAAATTTCATTCTCATCAAAGAATAATGGGTTGAATAAAATCTATCAATCGGATGAAATTGCAGGACAAGATAGCTTGTATAAAGAACAGAACAGACCGCAATTCCATTTTTCAAGCAGAAGGGGATGGAACAACGACCCAAATGGACTAATTTATTATGAAGGTGAATATCACTTGTTTTATCAACATAATCCGTATGAAAGGGAATGGGGAAATATGCATTGGGGACATGCTGTCAGCAATGATATGATCCATTGGAAGGAGCTTCCGGTTGCCCTGTATCCGGATGAACATGGTACAATGTTCTCGGGCTCAGTGGTGATAGATTATGAAAATACTACTGGTTTCAATAAAGGAAAAACTCCGGCAATGGTTGCTTTATATACGGCCGATAATCCTGATAGACAGATTCAATGTGTGGCATATAGCTTGGATAAAGGACGTACGTGGACTAAATATGACAAGAACCCGGTAATTGATTCTAAAGAGAAATGGAATAGTAAAGACACACGAGACCCAAAAGTGTTTTGGTACGAACCTGACAAAAATTGGGTGATGGTCTTGAACGAAAGGGATGGACATTCTATCTATAACTCAAATAATTTGAAAGATTGGACTTTCGAAAGTCATATTACGGGTTTTTGGGAATGCCCGGAATTATTTGAACTGCCGGTTGATAATAATCCTAATAATAAAAAATGGGTTATGTATGGGGCTTCGGGAACTTATATGATTGGGGATTTTAACGGGAAGGTTTTTACTCCTGAATCTGGTAAACATTATTACACAACTGGTTCTGCTTATGCGGGACAAACGTTCAATAATATTCCTAATTCGGATGGCAGAAGAATACAAATCAGCTGGGGACGCATCACTTCTAAAAATATGCCTTTTAATATGCTTATGTTGTTGCCTACTGAACTTAAATTGATATCAACGAATAATGGAGTTAGATTATTTAGTACTCCTATCGATGAAACAAATTTGCTGACGGATAATTGTAATAAATGGGAAAACTTGAATGTGGAAGAGGCTGATAAAAACTTGAATATGTATAAAGATGAACAGCTTTTGCGTATTAAAACAACAATAAAACTTTCACATGCTACAAGTGCTGGCCTGGATTTTAAAGGGCAATCGTTGCTGAATTATGACATGAACAACAATACGGTGAATGGAGTGTTTTATTCGCCTGTCGACATGACAAGCATGGAAATTTCTGCTGATATCTTTATCGACAAAACATCTGTTGAAGTTTTTATCGATAATGGGGCTTATTCTTACTCTTTCGAAAGAAAAATAAACGACCAAAATAAGGGCTTCAATTTTTGGGGAAATAACATCCAAATCAAGAATATTGAGGTTTTTAGGCTCAAATCTATATGGTTTAACTAAATTTAACTGCCCTTTGTGACGAATATTTTCAACCTCGTGTTAATTAGTTGGTGAAGGGAAGCAAATGTTTTCCTCAATAAAAACTAATAATAATAATTTAAACAATAATTAAAATGATTATGATTTGTTCTTTTATATTTAGCACGTGGTTGAACTTCTTCTTTAATACTTTCTATATAGATTATGGTCCCAATTATTATTTAAGGGTATAGTTTTAGGATGATTGGTTAATATGGTCACTGGTTTTAGGTGGTCTTTGGTTAATGTGATACATGAGCGTGAAGTTTGAAGGTTTATCGGCAGAGAGTTTTTAGGTGGTCTTTGGTTAATATGATACTGGTTTAGGTAATAAGTTGTTTGTGGTTAGTATGATGACTGGTTTTTTAAAAATGTTTTAGGGTAATATAGATTACTGGTTTAAGGTAATTAGATGTTTTAGGAGTAAATGGAGACTGGATTTTTAAAATGTCTTTGGTTTATATGGATTACTGGTTTAGGTAAAAAATTGATCATGCAGTTAATAGCAATTGGAGTCGAGTGGCATTTGGAGAAAACTTCAATACATGAAGTTTTCTCCGGATGCTTATCACTCAAATTTATGAATACTTCTTAATTGCTTTTAGAAACAATGATTCATGTTACACACTTTGGGTGTTAATTTAAACGACTGCCCTTCATCTGATAAATGGTTCCATAAGGGGTCTCATCATCTTCAAAGGCTACTTCAAAGTAAATACTGTCGTTGTTGATTATTTTTCCATTGGAAATTTTAACACCAATATTGTGGTCTGCAACTTCACTTACTGAATGCTGTGTCTGAAATAAACTGTTTTTATTTATTACAGCAACTTTAACTTGAAAGTCCCAGAAATAATTCACGGTATCTCTTAATACTATTGAATCATTACGAGTTGATGAAATTTGATCTGCATTAAGAATGACGTTCTTAAAAATGACTTCATTTCCAATGTATGCGTCAACTTTCCATTCTCCTACTAAAGGATGTTCAGTGGCTTCTTGTAGGTTAACTTTTTCTTCGCTTTCGCAAGATGCAAGCATGAATGCTATGCCTAGAATGGATAATAGATAAATTAAAATATTATTAAACTTGCTCATATTTATTTAATTGTTAATTCTTTTTTATTTGTTTTATCACCGTTTACAACATATACAGTATATGTTCCTTTTCTAACTCTCATTCTAATTGATGTATGAAAACTTATAATTCTTCTTGAAAATATCTCATTTCCGCCTACATCTGTAATGGTCACATTTGCCGAAGGAGATAATGGACCTTTAATGTTGATGCAAATTCTACTGTATCTGTCTAAATAGATAACAATGCTTGGATCGTTTATCTCAACAGTTGGAGGAGTTTCAGTATTTTCAGTTGAATCTGCACCGGGAGGAGTAACGGGGTTTTCTGTCGGAGGAGTAACGGGATCTTCTACTGGTGGAGTAACAGGATCTTCTACTGGTGGGGGGGTCTGACCTACTCTGGCTCTTCCTACTAATTGGTCGGAAAGGATCGATGCAGTTAAATTTGAATTGTATTTGTTTGTTTCACTACCGGTTACGGGTAATACGTTATCGTTAAACCAAACGTTATTCAAAAAACCGTCCTTGTGCATATAGTTGATCTCGTTGTTGGCTACGGTAATATTGTAAGAGTTGCCTTTGTCGGCTACATACCAGTTGCTTGCAGTTACACCAACGTTGGTGAAGTAATTCTGACGACCATACACTTTATTGTTTCGAACAATCATATCGTGTCCACCGGAAATACCCATTCCATACTGACCGGGGTTTACAAGAATATTGTCTTCTGCAATCTGATATGATCCACCGAAATCGCCAATATTAATGCCACCTCCACTTAAAGAAGGACCTCCTCCTCTAATCCAGTTTCCTTTTATAATAATTGGACTCTGGGGGGTTCCATTGGAGTTGTAAACATTGACAAGGTCTTCTGGAGAACTCTCTCCAAAAATGTTATCACAGGCATTGTAGCTGATGCTGTTGCCTTCGCCGTATACTTCGATAAATTGGGCCATTACACCTGTTTTATCGCCTCCTTTTAGAGGACCTACTATGTTGTAAAGGTCGTTATACTCAAACTTTACTCCAGTAGAAGTGGAAGCTACCATGCCGGATTGCACATTCTCAAATGTGTTGTCGATAATTGTAACATTCTTGCAATTATACAGATAGATCCCTCTTTTGGTTGGAGTTGATGCGAATCGGTTGTTCCTGATAATTACATTTTCACAATTGTACAGGGCAATGAGGTCTGCATTGCCGTTCACAAATTCTAAACCTTCAATAACAAGATTACTCATCCCTACATATTTGACAGGTGAGGATGGTGAATAGGAACCGGTATATCGAGCTCCTTGTCCGTAAGATTGATGAACAGTTAAGAATAATAGTAGTACGCTAAGTACCATGTAAATACTTGTTCTTTTCATTGTTTGTTTCATAAAATGATGTTTACAAAAATACCTGTTTTTTCTACACGAATATCTTAAAAAATAGCTCAAGAAATGGAATTTAATATCATTTATGGTCAATTAACTTAAAAATTGAAACAAAACGCCGCCTTTTTCTTTCAGTTTTTTAATACAAATGGACATTTATACTATATATCATTGCATATCAAATAGTTAAAATGTTAAAATGCGCACGTGATTATAATTTAACAAACCGGTTTTCATATATAATACAAAAGAAAATCGAATTGGTTATAACATTTTGAATGATGTGTTTTTATCTTTGACACTGTAAATATTCTTTATTCATAGTGTAATAAATATCTTTTGATTGGATTTTAGGTTAAAATCAAACGTAATTGATTTACTCCTTAGTGAATCACTAGCTCTAAAAGGAATGGCTTCTAAACATTGGTTATCATTAGTTGCCTGATACAAATAGTCAATTGAACTATTATCGAATTCTACTATTACTAAGTATACTAAAATGAAAAAAATCTACTTATTGACTGTGATTATTATATGTATTACTTCTTGTTCACAAGTAAAAAACATAGCTTATTTCCAAAATATTCAAGGGGAAAAGACATTCATAAATAAAAGTTCTTTTGAAGCTCGTATAAAACCGGGAGACATACTTTCAATTACGGTTGTGAGTAGCGAACCGGAAGCTTCCAGAAGATATAATTTAATTACACCTCAACTGGAAGATGAAGTAAGCTCTATGATTACACAACCAACTCTGCAAAATTATCTTGTGGATAAAAATGGTAACATCGATTTCCCAATATTAGGGGTAATTAATGTGCAAGGTATGAATAAAATAGAACTGGGACAACACATTGAAAAGGAATTAAGACCTTTCTTTACAGACGAAATGCCTGTAATTACTATTCGATTTATGAATTATTCAGTGAATGTTCTAGGGGAAGTTCTACATCCGGGAAAGTACGAAACAACAAATGAACGGATTACGATTTTTGAGGGACTGGCACTGGCAGGTGATATGACAATTTACGGTAGACGAGATAACGTAAAAGTATTGCGTGAGGATGCTAACGGAGAAAGGAATATTTACACGCTTAATCTCAACGATAGTAATATCTTTTCTTCTCCTGCGTATTTTCTTGAACAAAATGATGTGGTGTACGTCGAACCAAATCAGTCTAGGGCTAACTCTTCAAAATATGGAGCGGCAGAGACATATAGAATATCTACAATTTCGGTTTTAATATCACTGGCAACCATGGCTGCTGCAATAGTGGGACTCGTAAGATAGTCGTATAATTATTAAAATGTTAAACTATGAACAACTTTTCAGAAGCTGAAGAGGAATTCAGTATGCTCTCTCAAAAACCAATTGACATTAGAAGCATACTAATGAAATATCTTTCCTATTGGAAATGGTTTCTTATATCTCTTATTGTTTGTATAACAATTGGCTTAATATATTACTCATATAAACTGCCGAAATATAAAGTACAAACGTCAATCTTATTTAAGGATGATCAAAGAGGAGGAGGTTCTTCAGAAATGAACCTGTTCAAAGAAATAGGTTTGGTTACACAGAAAAACAATGTTGATAACGAAATTGAAATTCTTACAAAATCATTGATTGTTGAAAAGGTGGTAAGAAACATGGGAATCTATGCTTCTTATACAGAGATGAGACCTGCAGCATTTGTAAGGAAAGTGGGCTTACACAAACTTTTCCCTAAATTGGCTCTGAAAAAAACTGTGGTGCTGTATGGCGACGAATGCCCATTCTTGATTGAACTACCAGTGAATTTGCAGGATAAATTGAAAGGGAAAATCCTTTTTGATGTGATTGCTAAAACAAATGGAAGTTATCTTTTTTCTGGTGTCTTTTCTGAGAAACATTTTAATATAAACGCTTCTTCTTCTGATAGTATAGTGAATCTACCTTTTGGGAAAGTAAATCTAGTAAAGGGTAAACGAATTTTAAACGAGGACATGATAGTGAGGGTGGAATTACAAAACCCGCAAAGTGTGGCTGAACAATATTTGGGCAACCTGGATGTAAAACTGACGTCAAAAACTACATCTGTGGCCGACCTTTCACTGATTTGCATTAATGGGGAATTGGGAAAGGTTTTTATAGAGGGTTTTATTGATACATATAATGAGGAGGGAATTAGAGGACAGATTGAACTGGCGGATAAAATGTCGCAGCTCATTGACGACCATCTCTCACAATTGAATGATGAACTTAGCTTGGTGGAAACACAAGTTCAAAACTATAAACAATCTCAAGGATTGACTGATATAGCTTCTCAGGCTGATATATTCAATACACAATCAGCTAACGTTGGACAAAGAAAAGTCGAAGTGGAATCTCAATATGCAATTGCATCTAACCTAAACAATTATGTACAACAAAAAAATAGTCATGACGAGATGCTTCCCGCTAATTCAGGTATCAATAACACGGTATTAAATGAGCAGATCAATCTGTACAATAACTTGGTAATGGAACGTAATAAACTCTCTAGAATTGCATCTAGCAGTAATCAGTCGATGATTGCTTTAAACAACCAAATTGAATCGGCTTTTAACTCAGTTAAAACTGGATTACAAAACGAAAAAAACAACCTTGAAATACAGCTGAACGATATTTCAGCAATGTATTATCAAAATAATGCAAGAATTAGGGCTATACCAAGACAAGAACGTGTGTACTCTGACATAAAACGACAGCAGAATGTGAAAGAGGAACTATTCTTATATCTACTACAAAAGAAAGAGGAAAAATATATGAATATGGCTACGGCGGAACCGAGTAGCAAATTGATTGATCAAATAAGAATATTGGGGGTTGTTTCTCCAAGCCTGAAATTGATAGGTTTGCTTTTCTTGGCTATCGGATTGATTATACCAATAAGCATAATTAAGATCAAAGATTTATTACGATATAAGATTAGCACTAAAGATGAAATTGAAAATATATCTTCGGTACCTGTCTTAGGAGAGATTCCTTTAATACAACAAATGGAATTCACGGTTATAAAAGAGAATGATAATGGCAGCTTTAGCGAAATGGTAAGACTACTCAGGGCTAATCTACTCTTTATTAGTGACAATAATAATAAGAAGGTTATTAATATGCTGTCAAGCATCAGCGGAGAGGGTAAGACTTATATAACTATCAACCTGGCTACAAGCCTGGCAATGCTTGATAAAAAAGTGCTTATCGTTGAACTGGATATCAGAAAACCAAAATTGTCGAAATATATGCAACTCGAAAAGGAACAGGGAATAACGCTTTATTTGTCGGGATACTTAACAAAAGAAGAGATTATCAAGCCGACTCCTTTTCATCCTAACTTATCGGTTATCCCCGCGGGTAAAATTCCTCCTAATCCTAATGAACTCTTGGCAAAACCAATGTTGGATGAGTTGATGAACGAATTGCGTAATGAATATGATTATATATTAATTGATACTGCTCCAATAGGGGTTGTGTCGGACAGCTTTTTGCTGAATCGACTGGTTGATATCAACCTGTATATCGTACGCGCTGATTATACACCAAAGAGGTATATTCTGGATGCCGACCGCTATTTCAAAGAGAATAGACTCAAAAAAATGTATTTCATCTTAAATGGGGTTGATTTAAATTCGGTATCGCACAGATATGGGTATGGTAAAAAATACGAATATGGATATAGGTCGTCTTCTTAATGAATTCTTTATACAAAAATAATTATGACAATGAAACTAAATGGCGCAAGAATAATAAATCTCCCTAAAACGTTGGATAGAAGAGGAAACCTTTCTGTAATTGAGGAAATACAACATATTCCATTTAAGATAAAAAGAACTTATTGGATTTATGATGTACCAGGGGGAGAAATTAGAGGTGGTCATGCTTATAAAAGAAATCAGGAATTTATTGTTGCTCTTTCAGGTAGTTTCGATGTTGTTCTTGATAATGGAAAAGAGAGAGAGGTTTTTTCTCTGAATCGTTCGTATTATGGGTTGTTTGTTCCAAGGGGGGTATGGAGACAAATGCAGAATTTTTCGACAAATTCTCTGGCTCTCATACTAGCTTCTACAAAATTTGATGTTACAGATTATATTTATGATTATACACTGTTTAAAGAATTGACGAATGAAAAAAACGAACATTTATGATTGCTCTATAATTGAAATAGATAAGCATCACCACGAAAAAGGAAACATCAGCGTAATTGAAAATGGTAAAACAATTCCTTTTAATGTAAAAAGGGTTTATTACCTATATGATGTGCCGGGTGGTGAATCAAGAGGTGGACATGCTCATAAAGAGTTACATCAGTTTATAGTTGCGGCTAGTGGAAGCTTCGATGTCACACTGGATGATGGTGTACTGAAAAGAACTTTTACAATAAACAGACCGTATCACGGACTTCTTGTTGTTCCGGGTATATGGAGGGAATTGGACAACTTCTCATCTGGCTCAGTTTGCCTGGTACTCGCTTCTAAGGAATATGATGAAAATGATTATATAAGAGATTATAACACATTTAAAGAGTATAAAAAATGATTAACCAAAATACAGATGTGCAGAGCCCACACATTGGTGAGAATACAAATATTTGGCAATTTAGTGTGGTTTTACAGGGGGCAAAAATTGGTTGCAACTGCAATATTTGTGCTCATGTGTTTATTGAAAATGATGTTATTATTGGCAATAATGTTACCATCAAAAGTGGAGTACAACTATGGGATGGAATAACGATTGAGGATAATGTGTTCATCGGACCTAATGCGACATTTACCAATGAATTGGTTCCAAGATCTAAAGCTCATGACTCATCGAAATTTAAAAGAACATTGATAAAAAACGGTGCTTCGATTGGGGCAAACGCAACTGTTTTACCGGGAATCGTGATTGGGGCTTATGCTTTTATTGGGGCTGGAAGCGTAATCACTAAAGATGTTGAAGATTATTCATTATGGTATGGAAATCCGGCAGTTCAAAAAGGGTATATTACCGAAGATGGCATCATACTGGATATGAATAAAAGGGATAAATGGGGTGTGGAACATGAGCTCAATAAGGAATTGCCATGATTAAATTTCTTGACTTGGAAAAAATTACGCATAAGTATGATAATGAAATTCATCAGGCTGCTTCTCGTGTAATAGATGCCGGATGGTATCTTCTTGGAAACGAAACAAAACAGTTTGAAAAGGATTATGCTGATTATATAGGCACCCAATATTGTATTGCAGTCGCTAACGGACTGGATGCTCTTAGAATTATTCTTAGGGCTTATATTGAACTGGGTTCCATTACAAAAGGTGACGAAATAATTGTTCCGGCTAACACTTTTATCGCTTCTATCTTGGCTGTAAATGATAACGGACTGGTTCCTGTTTTAGTTGAACCTGATATTAATACGTATTTAATTGATGTGTCGAAGATAGAAGAAGCTATTACTCCGAAAACTAAGGGAATTATGATTGTGCATCTTTATGGTCAATGTTCATATACTGATAATATTGCGAAAATATGTAAGAAACATGATTTATTACTAATTGAAGACAATGCACAATCTGCTGGTTGCAAATTCCATGATAGAGTAACTGGTTCTCTTGGTAATGCAGCTGGTCATAGCTTCTATCCGGGAAAAAATCTTGGGGCTTTTGGAGATGGCGGTGCTATAACTACAAACGATAAAAGGCTGGCAGATACAGCACGAACTTTGGCTAATTATGGATCAAACACTAAATATATTTTTGAGTATAAGGGACTAAACAGCCGACTGGATGAAATTCAGGCTGCTATCTTGGATGTAAAACTCAAACATTTGGACGAAGATAATGAACGCAGAAAAGTGGTGGCTCAATATTATTTTGATAATATAAAGAATCCGGAAATTATTCTACCTGTAACTAAAGAAAGGGATTCACATGTTTTTCATTTGTACGTGATTCGTACTACTAAACGCGATGAACTGATGCAATATCTTGCAGACAATCTTGTTCAAGTGCTGATTCACTATCCTGTGCCACCACATAAACAGAAGGCTTACAAAGAATGGAACGATTTGCACTTTCCTATTACTGAGAAAATTCATAATGAAGTATTGAGTTTACCAATTAGCCAGGTCATCACAGATGAAGAAGTGAAAACCGTAGTAGATATAGTGAACTCATTCCACTCAAATAATATATGTTGAAATAATGAAAGAACAACAATCATCATATCGGCAAATAATGAAAGCGACTTCTCTATTTGGAGGAGTTCAACTCTTTCAGATAATCATCTCAATTATACGCTCCAAATTTATAGCAGTATTATTGGGACCTACTGGTATGGGTATTGTTGGCTTGCTTACCTCAACGACAGGATTAGTGGGGGCTCTTACTAATTTTGGACTGGGTACCAGCGCTGTAAAAAATATATCGGAAGCAAATAGTACTGGGGATGAAAATCGCATACTGACGGTTATTTCTGTGTTAAGACGACTGGTTTGGATTACCGGTGCTTTGGGAAGTATTGTAACATTGTTTTTCTCTCCTTGGCTTAGCGAGATCACTTTCGGAAACAAGAATTACGTTTTCGCTTTTATCTGGTTATCAATCACCTTACTTTTAAACCAACTAACAAGTGGACAATTAGTTCTATTACAGGGATTACGCAAGTTAAAACAGTTGGCACAAGCAAATGTATATGGTAGTTTAGTGGCATTAATTATAACTATTCCTCTCTATTATAAATTTGGCGAAAAGGGGATTGTACCTGTAATGATTATTACTGCTGTTATCACACTCTTTTTCTCTTGGTACTTTACACGTACTACCAAAATGAAATCGATAAAGGTAACTAATGAATTTACGTTTATTGAGGGTAAAAACATGCTCAAAATGGGCTTTGCGATTAGTCTGAGTGGATTAATTTCCCTGGCAGGTGCTTATCTTTTACGTATTTTCATAAACCGAACCGGAAACCTTTCGGATGTGGGTTTGTATAACGCAGGTTTTACTATTATTGGTAGTTACGTGGGAATGATTTTTAGTGCAATGGGAACGGATTATTATCCACGACTGTCGGCTGTTGCAAATGATGATGAAAAATGTAGACAGAACATCAACCAACAAGCTGAAATAGCATTGCTTATACTAGCTCCGATATTGATTATATTTCTTGTATTTGTTAATTGGGCAGTTATTTTGCTCTATTCTACTAAGTTCTTGGCCGTTAAAGATATGGTGTATTGGGCGGCATTGGGTATGTTTTTCAAAGCTATAAGCTGGTCAATTGCTTTTGTCTTTCTGGCAAAAGGGGCAAGCTTACTATTCTTTTGGAATGAACTTATTGGAGAATCATACACTTTGGGCTTTAATCTTCTGGGATATCATTTGGGTGGGTTGACTGGTTTAGGAATATCATTTTTAATAACATATGTAATCTATATGATTCAAGTGTTCATTATCGCAAAAGTAAAATACAAATTCTCATTCAGTCCTTCTTTTCAAAAAATCTTTCTGTTTCAGTTTACTTTGGCACTGATGGGGTTTATAGTGGTCAAACTTCTTTGTCAGCCTTATCCTTATGTGGTGGGTTCTGTATTAATTGGTATTTCAGGATGGTATTCATACAAAGAATTGGATAAAAGAATAGGACTTAAAGAGATTCTGAATAATTATAGATCAAAATTCAAAAACAAATAGGCCGTATGGAACGTCAAGAGCAATTATTTCAATTGGATAAATCTATAAAAACAATGCGTATTCTATGGATCATTAATGATGTACTTCCGGATTTTCATCCTTTTGTGGTCGGAACTCCTACAACAAGTGGATCGTGGATTGCTCCATTATTTTATGCTCTGAAAAACCAATCAGAATTGACAATGGGATCTGTAACTCCTATTTTAGATGGAATGGAGCAAAAAATAAATATTGATAATATCTCTTATTATGCAATTAGAATAAATGAAAAGGAGAATATTTCAAATATGAACAAGTCACTTGCCGAAAAATATCTTTCTGTCATCAATGATTTCAAACCGGATATCATCCATATTCATGGTACCGAACACAACTTCGGACTTCTACGAAAATATGTATCCCCTAGAATTCCTATTGTCTGCTCTATACAAAGTATTATAGTACCTTATCGTGACTATATGAAAAAGTCTGCCGCTACTCTTAAACTCTCGAAATATAGATCTGTAAAAAATAGACTCGGAAGAGGTGGGATAAATAATGCCTTGAGAAGATGGAATAAATATAGTTCTGTTGAAAAAGAAATATTCAAAATAAATAAGTATTTCATTGGCAGGACTTCGTGGGATAAGAATCAATTGCAAATTCTGAATCCGAATACATTATACTTCCATGGAGAGGAACTCCTACGATCACCATTTTACGATACTCAATGGGATTTGAATCAGTGCGAACGTCATAGGATATTTGTTTCATCGGCTCTACATCCAATTAAGGGTTTCCATATATTATTGAAAGCTGTAGCTTTCCTAAAAGATGATTTCCCTGATATTAAAATAGTAGCACCACTACCATCAATTAACATGAAATCTTCTAAAATCAAAGATTGGATGATTGGAGAAGATTATAGTAATTTTCTAAAAAGATTAATTATAAAATATGATCTTGAAGATAATATTATAATGAGAGATAGTTTATCTGCTTATGAGATGGCAAAGGAGTTCCGAAAAGCGCATCTTTTCGTGCTGCCATCATTGATTGAAAATAGTCCTAATTCTTTGGGTGAGAGTATGCTGGTTGGAACACCTGCTGTGGTCTCAATAATGGGAGGAATCACATCCATTGTGAGTGATAATGAGAGCGCTCTACTCTTTCCTTCGGGAGATTCCTATTCTCTGGCTTTTCAAATAGGTAGATTATTCTCTAACGATATATTGGCCTTGAAATTAAGTAAAAATGCAAGACAAATAGCACTGAGAAGACATGATGTGAAACAGACATCAGAACAGTATTGTCATATTTATGAAGATATTATTAAACAACACAATGAAAGTATTAGAAATATTCCATGAGCTTAAATTCTCTGGAGCTGAAATAATGTATGTTGATGCCGCATCTTTTTTACGTGAAAAAGGTTGCGAATTGACAGCTATGGCAACAGGATCAAATGTGGGTGATTATATTTCTCATTTCGAACAAGCGGGATATAAAATAATCCATAAATCTTATCCTGCGCGATGGAACTTTATTGGAAGATTACGATACTGGTTGAGTTTTATCCGTTTAATTAAAAACGAAGCTTTTGACGTGATCCACATCCACAGCCATTCTTTGATGTGGGAAATGGCTTTTGCTGCTCGTTTGGCAAAAAAACAATCAGTTTTTACTTTCCATAGTGTCTTCCCGTCTCATTTTTATAGTTATCCATATCACCGATTCCAAAGATGGAGTGCAAAAAAAATATTTGGTTGTAAGTTTCAAAGTATTAGCGACTCTGTACATGATCACGAATTGACGTTTTACAACAATAAAACTAATAAAATAAATAATTGGTATGGTAATAATCGGTTTTACCCTGCTAATAAAGAAGAAAAAACTGAAGTGAGAAAAGAATTAGACATTTCTTCTGATGCGTTAGTACTTATTACTGTTGGAGGATGCAGTTCAAATAAAAGACATTCGGAAGTTATCAAAGCACTTCCTCGCATTATTGAAGATAGCCCGTCAGTCGTTTATCTGCATTTAGGTGTGGGTGAAATGGAAGAAAATGAAGTTCAGTTGGCGACAAAACTTAAAGTAAATGGGCATATCCAATTTTGTAAAAATCAATCTGATGTAAGAAAGTACTTAATAGCATCAGATATTTACATAATGCCCAGCGAACATGAAGGAATGCCCATTACAACGATTGAAGCTATGGCTAGCGGTATACCTGCCATACTTTACAATGTACCGGGTCTTCGAGATTTCAACAAGTATGGTGAACATAGTTTGCTTATCCCTGAAGATTATGAGCTTTTAGCTTATAGCGTCATCTATCTTCGTTTGCATCCTGATGTATCTAATCGCTTGTCTAATAATGCTATTGAGTTTGTAAATAAAACATATAACTTACAGACTAATGTTTCGGAAATTTTCAAACTTTATTCATAAAAAAGGGTATGATAGATATTAACAAACAAATCATAAGTCACATTTCACCTTTCACTATTCTGTTTATAGCGATAATATCAATATTGTCTTTGTCGAAACCAGGTGGTACAATTCTTGACAAATTGAATGTTACAGCAGCATGGTGGATGATTGCTTTCATTATATTGATTATATTCCTTTTTTCAAAATATTACTTTGTCGATAAAAGGAATAATAAGAATCTTCGATTTGTTTTATTATATCTTCTTTGGAATATTGTATGTATTATTAGAGGAATGTTTGTTGCAGAAATATATTGGGACTGGAAAGGCCTGATTGAAAACGCTATGGCTCTAATGTTACCTATCGTTGCTTATTCTGCAACAAATATAAAACTTGTACAATCAACACTCTCAGTCTATCTTAAATATGCTCTACCCCTTTTCCTGATTTTTGCATTTATGATAAGAACGGAAGCTTTCGGATTCTATCTTATGCCTATGAGCTTTTTATTATTATTTCTTCCAGCACTTACAAGAACACAAAAAGCATTGGTACTAATGGTTACTATTGTTGTTCTAATAGCAGATTTAGGTGCTCGAAGTAATGTAGTAAAGTTCTCAATTCCTCTGCTCATATTATTAATATATCATTTCAGAAAAAGCCTTTCTGTAAAAACAATTGAGGTTATTCGTATCTCTCTATTCGCAATCCCTTTGATACTCTTTATTTTAGGAATTACAGGCGTTTTTAATATCTTTAAAATGAGTGATTATTTTAAAGATGAAATTACCGCCATAGGAACAGATGAATCTGGTACACGTTCTGAAGTTGACATCACTGTTGATACTCGTACTTTTATTTATTCAGAAGTACTTCAATCTGCAATAAATAATCATTATTGGTTGATTGGAAGAACACCTGCAAGGGGAAATGACTCTTTTACGTTTGGTGCAATTGATTATGAGCTGACACGCAGAAACGAAAGATTGGGAAATGAAGTAGCAGTTGCTAATGTTTTTACATGGACAGGGATAGTAGGCTTAATACTTTATATGTTGATTTTTTATAGTGCTTCATGGCTAGCCGTCAACAAATCAAAAAACATTTATTCTTGTATGATGGGCATTTTGATTGCTTTCAGATGGTTTTATGCATGGGTAGAAGATATAAATAATTTTTCATTAAATTATTTCATGCTCTGGTTAGTGATCGGTTTAAGCATTTCATATACTTTCCGACAAATGACTAATAAAGAATGCATCATTTGGGCACGTGGTATTTTTGATGTACGTTATATTCATTACCAAAACTATTTGAACAAAAAAAGAAAAGATGAAAAAACAGGAAATTGCGGTATTGATAACTTGTTATAACAGAAAATCGAAAACAATCGCTTGTCTAAATTCTCTGTTTGAGGCTGAAATACCTTCTGATTATAACCTCGATGTTTATTTGATGGATGACGGTTCTATTGATGGTACAGCAGAAGCCATAAAACTACTCTTCCCAAATGTCTCTGTTTGGCAAGGCAATGGGAACTTATACTGGGCACGGGGGATGCATTTAATTTGGGAAAGAGCTATGAAAGAAAAAGTATATGATGCATTTTTATTAATTAACGATGATGTATGTTTATTTCATGATTTTCTGATTAATCTAATAAAAACAGATAAGTATTCTTTATCACAAAACGGACGTAGTGGTATTTATTCGGGTGCAACTATCGATAAAAATTCTCAAAAAGTCACCTATGGTGGATTAAAAATAAAGACTAATCATCTCATAGTTAGACTTAAACAACTTTCACCTACTGAATATCCTCAAAGTTGTGAGATAACGAATGCAAACATTCTATGGGTAAGTAAAACGGCTGTAGATATCATAGGAATCTTTGACAAACGATTTATTCATGGAATTGCTGATTTTGATTATGCATTAAGAGCGCAAAAAAAAAATATCCCGGTTTATCTTTCGCCTTATGTTTGTGGTGAGTGCACTGATGATCATCCAATAAATTGGAAAGAAGGGAAAAGTTCTATAAGAGAACGGATTATCTATTTAAAGAGTCCAAAAGGGTTAGCGTATAATGAGTATTTATATTATATAAGAAAGCATTTCCCATTTTACCTGCCTTACTCTTTCGTGATGTTGTGGATGAAAACATTTTTTCCTGTTTTATGGCAGAAATTTAAATGATTATTCAATCTTATTGGATTATAAACTAATTAATTGAATTCAAAATGCTTATAAATGTCCCAAAAGATTTGTATAGAAGCAATTTCCCTACAAATTCACACTTCTTTATTTCAGAAGAATTTATTGAAGTTGTGAAAAATAAAACTGATAAGGTATTTCGATTTATGAAAGATAAAGATAAGTCCATTGGAATTATATTCGGAATGAAAGATAACATACTTTGTTGTCCCTTTTCTGCACCTTTCGGAGGATTTCATTATTCACATGAATATCTCTCTTATAATATAATTTATGATTTTATTGTAGATCTGAAAAAATACATTATTGATCATAAACTCTCAGGTGCTTATATCACTTTACCGCCTGATATTTATCAAGAGAACATAAATGCAAAATGTATAAATGCTTTTATCAAACTTGGATTCAATATCTCCGGCCCTGATATTACAAATTGGATTGACTTGAAAAAGTTCAATGGCATCTGGAAAAATAAAAAAGTATATCAAAACTTGAGAAAAGCATATAGAAATCAACTTTCATTTAGTATTATAACCGAAATAGAATTGATGCAAGAAGCATTCAATCTAATTGCTCATAACAGAATTGATCAGGGACGTAAAATACATATGACATTCGAAGAAATACTTGAATTGAAAAAAATAATTCCAATAGATTTTTTCTTGGTTAAGGATAAAAAAGGAGAGATAAGCGGAGCTGGAGTCTTTTATCAAAGCCACAAATCGATTGTACAGGCCATCTTCATTGCAGATAACATAAATAGAAGAGAGCTGAGAGTTATTGATTTTATGTATTTAAAGGTCTTCGAACATTATAAAAATATGGGATTTGAATTTATAGATATGGGAACCTCAAGCTTATTTGGTGAACCAAATATCGGATTGATTAGGTTTAAAGAAATTCATAATTGTAACACTTCATTAAGATATTCTTTTTTTTGGGGTCCAAATGGAGAATTTTCATATAATTGTTGTCAACAAGAAAATAAATAATTGTATAAAAGTATGTTACATGATTTTAATCTATATAATGGTTCTTTGCAAGAGATTAATTCATCAAAGATGCTCATAACCACTTTGAATGCCCACTCTTACAACACATTGAAAAATGATAATTTGTTCAAAGAAGCGTTACAATCTAGTGACATTCTGCTTCCAGATGGAATTAGCGTTGTATTAGCTGCACGTTTTTTAAAAGGAATACGATTAAAAAAAATAGCTGGAGATGATTTATTCCGATTTGAAATGCAACGTATACATAAAAGTAAAGGAAAATGTTTTTTTCTAGGAAGTTCGGAAAATACACTCCATCTCATTCGAGAAAGAGCTGAAAAGGAATATCCTGAATTAAAAATTAATTGTTATCCTCCACCTTATAAATCAGAATTCAATGAAAATGAGAATCAGGCAATGATTAATGCTATAAATGAATTTGAACCTGATGTGCTTTTTATTGGAATGTCGGCTCCTAAACAGGAAAAATGGGCTTACAAGAATTTTGAACATTTAAAAGTTGGTCATATATGTTGCATTGGAGCCGTATTTGATTTTTACGCAGGAACAATTAAAAGAGCGCCACGATGGATGATTAAATTAGGACTGGAATGGTTTTACCGTTTGCTAAAAGAACCTAGAAGATTATGGCGAAGGTATTTAGTGGGTAACTTCTTGTTTGTTTCAAATATAATTAAAGAGAAGTATTCAATTTCACATCAAAAGAATCAGTTGAATGATTTAAATACAGATGATATTTTTATTAAAAACTAAAAATCAAAAAGTTATGATGTCAAGCAAATACTTGAATCCAAATTACAAATACTCTTTAAATCAGAAATTTAGAGAGAAAAGATTTCTTTTCTTTTTCTCTTTACTGAATAAAATTGATACTGATCAACCTATTAATATTTTAGATATCGGAGGAACTGAAATCTATTGGCAAAGGATGAATTTTACTGATAAAAAGAATATAAGAATAACATTGTTGAATCTTGAGAATGAACCTGTTAAAAGCATGAATATCACTAGTATCAAAGGGAATGCTTGTAATCTCTCTTTATTTAAGGATAAACATTTCGACATAGTTTTTTCAAATTCAGTTATTGAACATCTTTTCACATTAGAAAATCAGAAGAAAATGGCCGAGGAAGCAATGAGAGTAGGAAAAAATTATTATATACAGACACCCAACTATTATTTCCCAATTGAGCCTCATTGGTTGTTTCCTTTTTTTCAATTCTTACCCGTCAAAGTCCGAGTATTCCTTACAAAAAACTTCGATTTGGGAAACTACAAGAAATCAAGAAATATTGCAGATGCCCATGAACGAGTCATGGAAATTAAACTATTGACTGTAAATAAAATGAAAAAGATTTTTCCAAATGGGAAAGTCTATCGAGAGAGATTTCTAGGTCTTGTGAAATCAATCACAATGTATCATTTTCCTGATGTATAAATTATGTGTAAATAAGGAAAGTTAAATATGGAATAGTTTTATAGAATTAATTATTAATAAAAATGAAAACAGAAATTGAAATATTGCAAGGTATAAGACGCTATATAACTACGTCTGCATCTATGAATAACAATGAGCTTGATGATAACATGCTGATATTTAATCTAGGGTTACTCGATTCTATGGGATTACTCTTTTTAATAGATTTCATAAAAGAGGAGTATAATTTGGAAGTGATGGATAGCGAATTAGTTGAGGAAAACTTCGAGTCGGTAAAAAATATAGCATCTTTTGTTTATAAGAAATTACAAAATGAGATTAATTCTTAATAGTTTTGATGTTAAAAAACATATAAATTTCAATATCGTTACTATTATAAGTTTAAAAAAGTTTCAATATATATTTATTAATCGATGTAATATGTGTGGAATAGCTGGTTTTTACTCGAAAAAAAATAAAGAGGAGGCTTTAGATATTTTAAATCGCATGCTCAGCTTAATAAAATATAGAGGCCCAGATGAAAGTGGAGCATATTACTCTCCTGATATTTGTTTAGGCAGTGTAAGACTTTGCATTATTGATTTGAAAACAGGACAAATGCCGATATCAAATGAAGACAGTACTCTCTGGATTGTGTTTAATGGAGAGATATATAATTATATAGAACTGAAAACATCATTGACAAGAGCCGGACATCATTTCAAAACCAATAGCGATACTGAAGTAATTCTTCATCTATTCGAAGAATATGGCGTAGAAAGTCTTAACATGTTGAACGGTCAGTTTACTTTCGCCATTTGGAATAATAAAAAACGGGAACTATTTATTGCTCGAGACAGGGTAGGAATAAGACCTCTTTTTTATACTTCAACAGAGGATGGTTTTATATTTGCATCTGAAATAAAGGCACTTCTTGAATATCCAAAAGTGAAACCAAAAATTTCGACTAAATCTTTATCGCAAGTATTCACTTTTTGGACTACTCTAACACCATATACGCTTTTTGAAAATATTTATGAGGTCTCACCAGGAGAGTATTTAACGATAAACGAAAATGGAATTCATCATAATTCATATTGGGAATTACCTATATACAAACCAGACGAATATCTAAAAACCGACCTTGACCATTGTATTAATAAATTTGATACGCTTTTTTCTGATTCTATTCGTTTAAGAATGCGCTCTGATGTTACAATAGGGACATATTTGAGCGGAGGAATCGATTCTTGTACTACTACTTTATATATTAAAAATTTAATTGGCAAGTATCTACGTACTTTCTCTATTGGTTTTACCGAAAAGGAATTCGATGAATCGTCATTTCAAGAGTTAGCCGTAGATTATCTCAAAACGATTCATAATAAAATCAATTGTAGTATTGAAGACATAGCAGTCAAATTTCCCGAAGTCATATGGCATGCAGAAACTGTTTTGTTACGTACAGCACCAGTTCCTATGTTCATTTTATCAGAATTAGTAAATAAGCAAAACATAAAGGTTATCATCACTGGAGAAGGTGCTGATGAACTACTAGGAGGATACAATATTTTTAAAGAAGCACTCATTAGGCAATTTTGGGCAAAGCAACCTGACTCTGCTTATAGACCGTTATTATTAAAAAGACTATACCCTTATCTTTCTCAAATGAAATCTATGAATGGGTTTAGTTTAAAATTATTTTTCGGATATAAGTTAGAGGAAACTGATTCTCCTGTTTATTCACACCTTTTGAGATGGCATAATACTTCACATATTAAAAATTATTTTTCGGATGATATTAAAGCAGATTTGAGCAGATATGAACCAATTAATGAATTTATTAATAAGTATAAGACAATATTGGAAGGTGCTGATCTTATGTCGCGTTCTCAATGGATCGAAATGAAGTTATTTATGTCTGGTTACTTATTATCGTCCCAAGGTGACCGAATGTCAATGGCACATTCACTAGAAGGACGATATCCTTTTTTGGATCACCGCATTATAGATTTTTGTATGAGACTTCCATCAAATTTAAAAATGAACGGATTAAACGAAAAGTTTTTACTCAAAAAGATGATGAATGGAAAATTACCACAACAGATTGTTCAAAGAACAAAACAACCTTATCGTGCTCCTTCATCGAAATGCTTTTTTTCGGAGAAATCGCCGGATTATATCGAAAATTCTATTTCGGAGAGTAATATTAGAGAGGCTGGTTATTTTGACTTTAATAAGGTAAATTTTCTTATCAATAAACTTAAATATGGTACTCAAGTATCTGAAATTGATCATATGGCTTTTATAGGTATTCTATCTACTCAGCTACTTAATACACTTTTTGTGAAAAAATCAGATTCTTTATTTGAAAAAAGTAAGAATGTTATATTTAATAAGATTGTAATTGATAACAAATGAATTAATAATTATAATTATGAATACAATAAAAAGCCCATTTTCAAGAAATATACTTAAAATAAATGATTTAGAATCATTATGTAATATGATAGTTGGGAATATTCAGGATTCAGTACTTCGCATATTACATAGAAGAGGAGGCGTTGTGGGAATCAGTGGAGGAATCGATTCATCGGTTACACTAGCATTAACTATACGTGCACTAGGTAATAAAAATGTATTGGGAGTTATTATGCCTGATGCAGACTCGAGTCCTGAAAGTGAATTATTTGCTCAAAAACTAGCTGATAAATTTAATATTAAAACGATATTGGAAAACGTCACACCTGCACTTGAGGGTTTTAATTGTTATCAGAGGCGCGATGAAGCTATTTCTAGAGTAATACCAGAATTCAATCCTAATACTGACAAAGCAAAAATTGTAATTCAACAGAATATGAATGAAGATATTCCTCCAGTTTTCTCAGTAGTTGTCATCACTTCCGATGGTAAAGAAATGAGTAGAATGCTACCAGCAAAGGAGTATCTGCAAATTGTGGCTGCCACCAATTTTAAACAAAGAAGTCGTATGTCTATGTTGTATTACCATGCCGAAAGGCTTCATTATGCGGTAATCGGTACAGCCAACAAACATGAAGTAGATCAAGGATTTTTCGTTAAATATGGTGATGGTGGGGTTGATATTATGCCTATTGGAAAACTGTATAAAACACAGATATATCAACTAGCAGAATATTTAGATATTCCACAAGAAATCATAAACCGTACACCTACAACCGATACATATAGTGCAAAACAAACTCAAGTGGAATTTTTTTTTCAAATGCCCTATGAGTTATTGGATCTAGTGGATTATGGATGGGAAAATGATTATGAACCAACCGAAGTTGCATTAATTCTTGGCAAGAAGGAACGGGAAATTAGAAACATGTATAAAAATCTTGAAAGAAAAGCAAAAACTACGGACTATTTAAGAATGCATCCTGTTTTCTTTGAGTAAATACTCTATAAAATTATGAATGTTATGAATATCTTTGATTATTTTTTTGAAGAATCAAAATCTTTACAAAAGGATTTTGTTTTAGGTTCATCAGAAAGGGCTTCATTTCAAAAAATCTATTTATGGAGTCTTCAACTAGCAGGTTATCTCCAGGCAACTGTTGGAGAAAATAATAGAATCATACTTATGAGCCAAAATTCAGTATTTTTCATTGTATCATATCTAGGAATCATGAAATCTGGAAATATTTGTGTTCCATTGAATCCAATTCTTGAACAAGAAAACCTAAATTATATTATTTCACTTACCGATTGCCGACTATGTTTTATTTCTGAACAAGTTTTATCATTCCGTTCTATAAATATCAGCGTAATCAATGAAACCAACTTGGACAGTATTTTAATAAAATATAAGAAATATGAAATTGATTCTTTGGATATACATTTCGATGAAAAACGTATCGCTGAAATAATATTTACTTCAGGATCTACTGGTTCTCCCAAAGGTGTAATGCTAAGTCATAGGAACCTTCGTACAAATACTAATTCTATTATTGAGTACCTTGCTCTTTTAAGTAATGATATCATGACAGTAGTTTTACCTTTTTATTATTGTTATGGACTATCAATTCTACATACTCATCTTAAAGTGGGAGCATCGATGGTGTTAAATAACAATTTCGCATTATTGGGGACGGTCATTAACAATATGCTCGAATATCATTGTACTGGATTTGCCGGAGTACCAAGTCATTTTCAAATTCTCTTAAGGAAATCGAAAACATTTAAAAGTACTATATTTCCAGATTTAAGATATGTCACTCAAGCAGGAGGAAAACTACATTCAACTTTTATTAATGAGTTTACTCAAACTTTTCCTAATATAGATTTTTATGTAATGTATGGTCAGACTGAAGCTACAGCTCGCTTAGCATTTTTACCACCGAACCTCCTTATTGATAAAATTGGATCTATAGGAAAAGCTATTCCTGGTGTAATTCTTCAAGTTGTGAATAGTAATCTGTCTCCAGTAAAACCAGGAGAAACAGGTGAAATAGTGGCTAAAGGGGATAATGTTATGATTGGATATTTCAATGATGAGGATGCAACTAGTGAAGTATTGAAAAATGGGTGGTTATTTACAGGAGACATGGCTACAGTAGATGATGAAGGGTTTATTTATTTAGTTGCTCGCAAAAAAGAAATTATGAAAATAGCAGGAAATCGAATCAGTCCAAAAGAAATTGAAGAAGTGATTTTGTCAGTTTCTGAAGTATTAGATTGCACAGTGGAAGAAGTCAATGACGAATTGCAAGGGGCTGCTATAAAAGCAACCATAGTGCTTACAGATTCATACGACTTAGTGCTTATTAAAGAGAAAATTGTAAAGAGTTGTAGAGAAAAGCTTTCAGCATATAAGATTCCTCGTTTTTGGGAATTCACAGAAAAGCTACAGTTAACTCCTACAGGAAAAAAAATGAAAAATGTTATTTCATAACTATGAACATTTTTTAGAATGACCATTTAACAAACATTACTATGAGGTTTCAAGGTAATTATTATGTCAGTGAATCCGCTATTATAGGACGAAATGTCAAAATTGGGCAGAATGCCATTATACATGAAAATGTAGAGATTGGTGATGATTCAATCATTTGTGAGAATTGCATTATCGGAGAGCCTGAAAGTGAATCCTACTATAATGGCCATTATAAGAATCCAAGAACAGTTATAGGACGAAACTCTCTTATAAGAAGCGGTACAATTATTTATTCAGGTTCTATTTTTGGAGAACATTTTACAACAGGTAATATGGCGTCAATTAGAGAGAATTCAAAATTTGGAAAAAACTGTGTTGTGGGTACACAATGCGATATACAAGGTGATGTTGTTTTTGGCGATTATTGTCGTCTAAATAGTCATATCCAAATATCAAAAAAATGTATATTTGGAAATTTTGTTTTTATTTATCCATTTGTAGTTTTTACAAATGATCCACACCCTCCTTCTAATCAACTTATTGGATCAAATGTTAAAGATTTTTCTCAAATTGGAGCAGGTTCAGTTATTTTACCTGGTATAATTATCGGTAAGCACAGTTTTATAGGAGCTAATTCATTAGTAAACAAAAATGTTGATGATTTTGAATTACATTCAGGAAATCCTGCTGTAAAAATATGCAAAGTATACTATGTATGGTCAAAAGAAAATAAACGTCCTCACTATCCATGGCCTTATAATTTTGATAGAGGATTACCATGGGAAGGCAAGAGTTTTGACGATTGGTTAAAAACAGAAGAAGGACAACGATATGCTTAATATGAGAAAAAAGCATTCTAGAATAATGAAATAATCACCCTTGTGACATTTTAATGCTTTACACTAATAATCTTTTTAAGAACAAAAAATAATTATTTTTTGAATAAGGTTTTCATAATTAATCATTTTTCAATTATATATATTACATATGGAATCAGATAATACAGTAGTGAAATTTTTTTTTCTACTCTTTGATTTACTTCTTTTAAATATGGCAGTAGCTATTGTCATTAATACCAGGCTACAATTAATCAATTTAGATTTATCACAAAGTAATTTGTATTATTTACATGCAAATATTTCTGAAATAATAGCCTATACTTTATATTCAAAAAGAAACTACTTCTTTTCGGATAAATATTATAATCGTTGGAGAATTTTCAACATACGATTTAGTATTTTACTTGTGACTTTGTTTTTATTGGCTGAATTATTCCTACCAAATAATTATCAACCCATCTTATTGATTGAATATGTAGCCTTGTTTTACATTTTAAAGGTGACGATTTTCTATTTTATATATAAATTCCTAAAATTTCGATATAAAAAAGGAATATCAAATCAACGAGTTGTCATTTTGGGTTTAAATGAAACAAGTATAATTCTAGGTAAACTGCTTAATAACAACCCTATTCTCGGTTATAAGTTTGTTGGTTATATTTCAGATAAAGATGAAAGTGATAACACTATTTCATTAGGAAAAATAGATGATTTATCAACTATTGCAGAAAATCATAAGATAAATATGATTTTTGTAACGAATCCTTTATACTTTACGGTAAATAAAACGAAAGAGTTACTTGCATTTTCTAATAAGATTGGCTTGAGGTTGAGATATATTATAATGAATGGCTATTGGAATAGATTTGTGAACAAGAAAGTTGAATCTACTGGTTATTTCGAAATGTTTAATCCACAGGAAATCCCATTAGATAATTTTTCTTTACGCACTCAAAAAAGGATTTTTGACATTATATTTTCTTTAATAGTTATACTTTTAATTTTTACATGGTTGTTCCCTATTTTGGCACTTATAATAAAATTAGATTCAAATGGACCAATATTCTTTGTGCAACCACGTACAGGTATTAATAACAAAACATTCAACTGTCTTAAATTCAGAACAATGAAAGTGAATAATGAAGCAAATACCTTACAAGCTCAAAAAAACGATTCTCGCATAACTCGTTTCGGCAGTTTTTTGAGACACTATAATATAGACGAACTTCCACAATTCATTAATGTCCTATTAGGACATATGTCTGTCGTAGGACCACGTCCTCATATGTTGAAACATACTGATCAATACACCAAACTAATTGAATATTATAAGGTTCGTCACTTTGTGAAACCAGGAATTACTGGATGGGCACAGGTAAATGGATATCGAGGATTGACAGATGAACTATGGAAGATGGAAAAAAGGGTTGAATTCGATATGGAATATCTTGAAAAATGGAATTTATTTTGGGATATCAAAATTATTCTAATGACTCTTTTTGGGAAAAATGCATATCAAAATGCCTTATAATTAATAAAATATAGTTGCATTCATTAACTAGTTTACTTCTGAAAAAAAATAACATTTTTAATAGGTATTAGAGAACCAGATTGTTCTATTCTTACTGAATTCAAAATTACAAAGGGTTTAATATACATAGACTTTTTAATTGTAGGCATTCATTTGAAGTCGGATGGTAAAAGTGTAAATTAAAAAAGAATTGATATATTAATAGAAAAGGTTCTGATTGAAATTGATCCTAGGAATTTTCAGTTTACTTAAGTAGAACTACTTTTGAGAGATCTTGATAAAGTTAAAACTATATTAGAATAGGATTCACGAAAAATTTCTTTTTAGCCAAGAGTAAAACTGATGATTAAGCACTATATGAAATTCGTTAGAATCTTGTTATAAAATAAGAATTATACAATGAATAAAGAACACATAGACTGATAATATCATATACGGAGTCTTACGCGCCTAATATTAAGATTGTCAAACCTTGATAAGATTTCTAACATTCGTAATTTTGTCATATACATAACTAAGATAATATTTCCATGACTAACAAATTTAGAAAACGCACGAAAAGTAGGTAATAATTAGTGACTATAATCGTAATGTGCAGGAACATGATTAAGTTAAAAAGCTTATAAACAATAAAAACCCTCCGTAATGATGGGTTTTTATTGTTGTGATCCGCCTGGGGCTCGAACCCAGGACCCCATCCTTAAAAGGGATGTGCTCTACCTGCTGAGCTAGCGAATCATCCTAAGTGCTTTCTTTCAAAAGCGAGTGCAAAGATACAACGTTAGTTTTAATATTCCAAGCCTTAAACGAATAAAATTGTATGTTTTTTAAAATAAACACACAATTTGTCAATATCGATAATGCTCTGCCTTGTATGGTCCCCCAACTGAAACACCTAAATAATCGGCTTGTTTTGTTGAAAGTGTGGTTAGTTTTACTCCAATTTGTGCTAAATGTAAACGAGCTACTTCTTCATCCAAATACTTTGGTAAGCGGTAAACACCTACTTCATAATTATTTTTCCACAAATCAATTTGAGCTAAAGTTTGGTTTGTAAAAGAGTTGCTCATAACAAATGAGGGATGACCAGTGGCACACCCTAAATTAACTAAGCGTCCTTCAGCTAGAAGAAATATAGAGTTTCCATTTGGAAAGGTGTATTTATCCACTTGTGGTTTGATATTCATATGACTAATACCTGGGAAATTAACCAGTTTATCTACTTGAATTTCATTATCAAAATGGCCAATATTGCAAACAATTGATTGATCTTTCATTTTTTGCAAATGCTCTATAGTAATAACATCACAATTTCCTGTAGTTGTAACGAAAATGTTACCTTCTTTTACAGCCTCTTCCATTGTTGTCACTTCAAAGCCTTCCATTGCCGCTTGTAATGCGCAAATAGGATCTATTTCAGTAACAATAACTCTTGCTCCGTACGAACGCATCGAAGCAGCGCACCCTTTACCTACATCACCATAACCTAATACTACAACAATTTTACCTGCAATCATTACATCTGTGGCACGTTTAATACCATCAGCAAGTGATTCACGACACCCATAAAGATTATCAAATTTTGATTTTGTTACGGAATCGTTTACATTGATAGCTGGTACTAATAATTCACCCTTCTCCATCATCTGGTATAATCGATGCACACCAGTTGTTGTTTCTTCGGAAATACCTTTTAATTCAGCAACTGTTCTATGCCAACGATTTCTATCTTCTTTCAAGATACGGTTTAAGGTATCAAGAATTGTCATTTCCTCATGATTATTTCCTTTTCGATTAATTGTTTCGGGATTATTTTCAGCTTGATAACCCATATGAACCAGCAACGATGCATCACCTCCATCATCTACAATCAAATTAGGACCTTTTCCATTAGGAAAACGCAACGCCATTTCTGTGCACCACCAATATTCCTCTAAAGATTCTCCTTTCCAAGCATAAACGGGAATACCTGCTTTAGCAATTGCAGCAGCTGCATGATCTTGAGTAGAAAAAATATTGCAACTTGCCCATCTAACATCGGCTCCTAATTTCACCAAGGTTTCTATTAAAACCGCTGTCTGGATAGTCATATGAAGAGAGCCCGTAATTCGAGCACCTTTGAGTGGTTGATTGTTACCATATTTTTCTCTTAATGCCATTAATCCAGGCATTTCATTTTCAGCGATTTCAATTTCTTTTCGACCAAAGTCGGCAAGTGAAATATCAGCTACTTTATAGGATAAATCAGATAAAGATGTACTCATAATTTAGTATTATTATGTTTTTATTGAACATACAAATATACAACATTTATAGAATCTTTTTATCTTTGAAATCATTTCAGATTGTAAACAATAAATGTTACTCATTTATACTAAACATATCCCATTCAAAGGATTCCGCGCAATCAATCTTTTCGGAATAGTTTTTGCAAGGAAAGAGTTTTTTCCTCTTTCGAAAAAGGTTTTGTATCATGAATCAATCCATACCTGTCAAATTAAAGAAATGTTGTTTGTGTTTTTTTATGTTTGGTACCTATTGGAATGGTTGATTCGATTATTCATCTATAAAAACGGAATAACAGCATATAGAAATATTTCATTTGAACGAGAAGCATATGAAAACGACAAGAATAAAGATTATTTAAACAATCGCAAAAGTTGGATGTTTCTAAATTATTTAGGATAACTAAATAATAATAATAATAATTAATTAATGCAGAAAATTATATATATATATTATTTATAGTATTCTCTTTAACCTCATGCGCTCAAGAGAAGAAAAATTCTATGAATATAAATGAGAATACAAAAAATCAATTTTCAGAAACAATGAAATATAATGAATTAACAAATGCAGAAAAAAGAGTCATTCTGTTTAAAGAAACTGAACGACCATTTTCAGGAGAACTATTAAACAATAAAAAAGATGGCACATATGTTTGTAAACAGTGTGACGCACCACTATTTAGATCATCTGACAAGTTTGATTCACAATGTGGTTGGCCTTCTTTTGATGATGAAATTGATGGAGCAATAAAACGAGTAAATGATGCTGATGGAATTCGTACAGAAATAATCTGTTTGAATTGCGGTGCTCACTTAGGACATTTATTCCTAAATGAAGGATTTACATCAAAACAAATACGATATTGTGTAAACTCTATTTCTCTAAAGTTTATACCTAATATAAAAAACACATTAAAAAAAGCATATTTTGCTTCAGGATGTTTTTGGGGAACTGAATATTTTTTCATGAAAGCCCCAGGAGTCACAAGAACACAGGTTGGTTTTATGGGAGGAAATGTAGAAAATCCAACTTATGAACAAGTTTGTCAGAAAAATACCGGACACTTTGAATGTACGGAAGTGGAGTATGATCCGAAAATAACTTCATATGAAGAAATGCTGAAACTTTTCTTCGAAACTCATGACTTTACTCAAACTGATGGTCAAGGTCCTGATATAGGTCCACAATATCAATCTTGTATTTTTTACTCATCTCAGGAAGAAAAACAAGTCGCAGAAAAATACATTAATATTTTAATTAAAATGGGATACGATGTTGCGACAATACTTAAACCGACTTCAGTTTTTTGGGAAGCAGAAGATTATCACCAAGAATATTATAAACATAAAGGAGGAAGACCTTACTGCCATAATTACAAGAAGATCTTCATTATGTAACAATTTATATATTCTGCTGTGTAAACACTATGAAAGCTCTTAAAAGCTCTTTATGCATGTCTGAGGACTATATCCCACAAAAAAAAGAAGCCTTCAGGTTTAATCCTGAAGACTTCTAAAAGACGGCGGT
>ENA-UOOR01000550-UOOR01000550.1-fermentation-metagenome-genome-assembly--contig:-NODE-550-length-52473-cov-4.080430_pt1 | contig 52473 bp, 53 predicted proteins | sample MGYA00245780_ERZ724029 | MGnify/ENA primary metagenome ERZ724029 (study PRJEB28704, sample SAMN03018315) | fermentation metagenome | biome: anthropogenic terrestrial biome; feature: soil; material...
ATTCGTGACATCGATACGACTGTCTCGACATGTGTCGTTCTTGGGAACATGTCTACTGCGATGCCGACGGAGGGAGCGTAGCCGAACTCGGAAAAGCGCTTTAGATCCCGGGCGAGGCTGGCGGGATTGCAGGAAACATAGACCATCCGTTCCGGAGCCATGCGGCAAATTTCGTCAATTACCTCGGGGGAGAGGCCCTTTCGGGGCGGGTCAACAACCACGGCATCGGGATGGATGCCACGGTCGGCAAGGTTTTTTGCAGCCTCTGCTGCGTCGCCTAAGAGAAATTCTGCGTTTGTAATTCCATTGAGCCTTGCGTTTTCCCGGGCATTTTCCACAGCTTCGGGTACAATCTCCGCACCGATTACCTTTTCGGCCCGCCGGGCCAGGCACAGGCTAATGGTTCCGGCGCCGCAGTACAGATCCAGTATCGTGCCCCCGCTGTCCGGCATCGCAAATCCAACGGCAAGGTCATACAACTTTTCGGCCTGAACGGGATTGATCTGAAAGAAGGACTGGGGAGAAAGCAAAAAATCAAACCCGCAAAGAACGTCCCGAAGTTCGGCATTACCCCAGAGCGTATAAAAATCTCCCGCCAGCATGGTGTTACCCCGGGTTTTGTTGATGCAGAGAACAATGCCGGTAAGCTCCGGACAGGCCTCTCTCAGGGCGGATACAAGGAAAGCCGTGTGCTTGCCGAAGCCCTCCGCGGACACCACGCAGCAAACGGCGCTGCCGTCCCGGGCGCTTCGGACAAAAACATGGCGAACGGCCCCTTTGCCGCTTTTATCGTTATAGGCGCTGATTTTATGGGATTTCATCCACGCGCACACCGCCGCGGCCGCCGCGTCGGCTGTTTCAGACTGCAGGGGGCAGCCTTGGGCCGACACCACATCATGGCTGCCGGACCGATAAAACCCGAACACAGGAACGCCGTTTCCCTCGGAAATATTATAGACAGACTTGTTGCGGTATCGCAAAATGGCGTCTGCCGGTATAATCTCCGAGGCTTCAATTTGGAGTCCGCCTATCCGTCGGAATGCGTCGTTTACCCGGGCCAGCTTCATTTTCAGCTCTTCCCGGTAGCTCATATGCATCAGGCCGCAGCCTCCGCACCTGCCGAACAGGGGACAGCCCGGCTCGGTCCGCTCTGGAGAAGCGCCGAGGCAGGTCTCGCCCCGGGCGTATACCGCCGTCTTGCCGGCCTTAACTATGCGCAGCCGCCAGGTTTCGCCGGGCAGCGCGCCCTTGACGAATACGGCCCGTCCGTTTATCCGGCACACGCCAAGTCCTTCGGAGGTAAAACCTTCGATTGTAGCTTCATAAATCTGATTTTTATTAATATCAACCATAGTAATAATTTTACCATACATGATTATTAGATTCAACGCGCAACGAAAAACTTTGATTTTTGGCCAGATATGTGCTATGATGAATCAATTTTACTTGAGGAACTGATGACATGAGCAAAAGAAACCGGATCATTCTGATAGCGGTTATTTCCACACTGCTTGTCGCAGCGGCCGCGGTGGCCTTAGCGCTGGCCTCACGAAAGGCAGACCCGACTCCAACCCCTGAGCCCACCGCCGCGCCGACAGCCAGCCCCGAGCCGACCTTGACATTGGAGCCGGAGGAGACCGTGAGCGCCTCCATAGCGGTTGGCGGGGACGTGGTGATGCACACTGGCCTGAACACTGAGGCCAAAACTGAAACCACCTATGATTATACGCCGATTTTTGGAATTGTCACCGACGAGATTGCCAGCGCGGACTATTCGGTCTGCACTCTTGTGACGACCTTCGATACCGGTGCGGATTATTCCAGCTTCCCGCTGTTTAAATCCCCACATGCCCTTGCAGATTCCCTGGCCGGCGTGGGCTTTGATCTGGTTAACACGGCCACTTCGCACGCGATGGATTCATACAAAACCGGGCTGGACAACACACTGGATGTTTTGGACTCCGCGGGGCTTGACTACGTGGGCACCTATCGCACCAGTGAGGAGCGGGACGCCGCAAACGGCATAACGATGGTGGACATTAACGGCATATCCGTCGCGTTCATGGCCTATACCTGCGATACGAACGGTATCCCGGTGACGGGCTTTGAACACGCCGTGAACTGCTGCACGACCGACTACCTTTCGGGGCAGAGCCGGATCGATTATGACCTTCTCGCCGCCGACATGGCCGCCGCCCGGGAAAGCGGCGCGGACATCATTTTTGTGTTCATGTCATGGGGCGGAGAATTTGAAACCGCACCCTCCGAAATGCAGAATGATCTGGCGGACTACCTGTTCGAGCAGGGGGCCGACGTGATTATCGGCGGCCATACCCGCGTACCCCAGCCCATGGAAATGCGGGAAGTCACCGATATCGCGGGCGACACAAAAACGGGATATATCTGCTATAGCCTGGGAAACCTGATATCCTGCCAGAACGACATTTATACTAACATCTCGGCTATCGTGAACATAGAGCTGACAAAAGGCGCTGATTCCGGGAAGGCCTGGGTGTCCCAAGTGACGTATGAGCCGATTTATATGGTTGACCTTTATGATTACGGGATAGACGATTACGGCTGGCATTACAGGCTGGCAAACCTGCATGCCGCCATAGACGCATACGATTCCGGAGAGCCTTGGGCATTTATGACAGGAGAAATATATGTTGATATGGTCTCGGCGCTGGAAGACCTTCACGGTTTTTTCGGGGCGGAACTGGATCGACAAAATGTTGAGGAGGGATAAAAATGAAGTATTCAAAACGGATGGACAATTTTGGAGAAAGCATATTTACCACACTTACGGCGATGAAGCGAGCACGTGAAACGGCCGGGGGGTGGGTATGCGATTTTTCAATTGGCAGTCCCAATGTACCGCCCGCTCAGCATATTATCGACACAGTTGTCAGGGAAGCCGCAGATCCGGTTAATTACAAATATGCCATCAAAGATCTGCCCGAGCTTCAGAATGCCGTGGCGCAGTGGTATCAAACGCGGTACGGCATAGCTCTGGATCCCGGAGCCGAGATATGCTCTCTCCTTGGTTCCCAGGAGGGGCTTACGCATATTGGAATGGCATTTCTGAACGAAGGCGATATCACCCTGGTTCCCGACCCTTGCTATCCGGCCTTCGCCGACGGCGTGGGGATAGCCGGCGGAAGTGTGCATTATATGCCTATGAGGCCTGAAAACAACTGCATCATACAGTTGTCCGATATCCCGGCCGACGTGGCAAAGGCAGCGAAGATGATGATCGTCTCTTACCCCAACAACCCCACTTCGGCCTTGGCGCCGGACGGTTTTTACCGGGATCTGATCGCCTTTGCCCGCGAGTATGATATCATTGTGATCCATGATAACGCCTACAGCGACCTGGTATACGACGGCAAGACGGCCGGAAGCTTCCTGCGGTTCGAGGGAGCGAAGGACGTCGGCGTCGAATTCAACTCGCTTTCCAAAACCTATGGCCTGGCCGGCGCGCGGATAGGCTTTTGCATAGGAAATGCGGATGTGGTCAAGGGTGTCCGGAATCTGAAGTCAAATATGGATTATGGTATGTTTATCCCTGTCCAGAAAATGGCCATAGCGGCGATCACCGGGGATCAGAACTGCGTGGCGGTGACCCGCGCCGCATATGAGCACAGACGCGACATCCTGTTTGAAGGCCTCAATTCCATCGGCTGGAAAATCGATAAGCCCGCTTCCACCATGTTCGCATGGGCAAGGATACCGCAAAGATATGATAGCTCGATGGCCTTCACCAAGGAGCTTTTTGAAAAATGCGGTGTGCTGGTCGCCCCCGGCAGCGCGTTTGGTCCCAGCGGCGAGGGCTTTGTCCGGATGGCGCTGGTGCAGGATGACGATACGATAAAGAAGGCGATTTCCGGAATGGGCGCTTCCGGAATATTTGACTAAAGCGCGGCTTAAATAAAAATACCCTGATCATTGATCAGGGTATTTTTATTTAAGCGGTCAAGCGGCGCGGCAGTGACAGTCTTCGTGTTTTCCTTCGGGCGCGCGCCGGATTGCTCAGTAGTTTTCGGCGCGGAGCTCAAAATACGCCTTAGGATGCGCGCAAACCGGGCAGAGGTCCGGCGCTTGCGGGCCAACATGGATATGGCCGCAGTTGCGGCAGATCCAAACCTGCTCGCCGGAACGTGCAAAAACCTTGCCCTGCTCTATATTCTTCAGAAGGGCGAGATACCGGGCCTCATGGGACTTTTCGACAGCGGCCACGCCATCAAATTTCTTCGCGATTTCCTCGAAACCCTCCTCCCGGGCCACGCGGGCAAATTCAGCGTACATCTCGGACCACTCGTAATTTTCGCCTTCCGCAGCGGTTTTCAGATTGGCTGGGGTATCCAGGATTTTTCCGCCGATCATGTATTTATACCAGAGTTTTGCATGTTCCTTCTCGTTTTGCGCGGTCTCTGCAAAAATCGCAGCAATCTGTTCATAGCCGTCTTTCTTTGCCTGTGAGGCGAAATAGTCGTATTTGCTTCTGGCCTGTGCTTCACCGGCAAAAGCGGCGGCAAGATTCTTGTATGTTTGGCTGTCTCTAAATTCCATGATATACCTCCTTGGAAATTTCTATATAAAATTGTATAACATTTTTTAAAAAATGCAACATAATTTTAAGCCGAACGGCAAATAATACAGCAGCAAGAACTATTTCGGAGGAATAGAAATGAAAAAAACAGTCACATATCTGTTGTGTACGATCATGCTGCTCTTCACGATTTCCGCCTGCGGAAAAACCACCCCTGCGCCGAGTCCCACCGGAAAGCCCAGTCCGACAAACAGCCCAATTATCACCATGTCCCCGTCGCCGACCGACACAATTTCCCCCACGGGCTCGCCAACCGGACAGCCGAATGGCGGAGTAACCGGCTCTCCCAAGATTACGACGCCCTAACCTAAAAATGCAGCAGGAAAATATATGTCCTGTTGCATTTTTTAATTACTTGCATTATTATGGCAGAAAAGCACTTTGGAGGGAAGATATGAGTTACATACCTACGCCCGAGCAAGCCCTTGAGCTGACAAAGCGGTATAACAGGGAAGACTTCCATATCCAGCACGCCATGACGGTGTCCCGAGTTCTTGGGTATCTGGCAAAAGAATATGATCCGGGCAACGAAGACTTCTGGAGAACCGTGGGCCTGCTCCATGATATCGATTTTGAGATGTGGCCGGAGCAGCACTGTGTAAAGGCAGCCGAGCTGCTAAAAGAACTCGATATCGACGCGAAGGTTATCCGCGCGGTAGTGAGTCACGGATATGGCATATGCGCCGATGTGGAGCCTGCCGAACCCATGGAAAAGGTCCTTTTTGCCGTGGATGAGCTGACCGGGCTGATTGGCGCGGCGGCGCTTATGCGCCCCACCGGTATGGAAGGGATAAGCGCCAAGTCCGTCATGAAAAAATTCAAGGATAAGAGCTTCGCAGCCGGGTGTTCCCGGGATGTCATTACCAGAGGCGCGGAAATGCTGGGTATGAGCGTCTCTGAGCTGGCCGCCAAAACCATTGAAGCCATGATTGCCGCGGAACAAAACTGATAGAAAATCCCGCCCTAAAGAAGTTTATTAAAGGGGTTAAAAAAACACGACACAGCCGGTAAAAATATCGGCTATGCCGTGCTTTTTTTGAATGCGGCGGTGTTACGGCGTGAATTTTTGGAAAATCTATGTTATAATAACGTTAATATAAAACTTTTTTGCCAAGATAAATAAAGATTAGGAGTGATCGCTATAGACGGATTATTTTTTGTTGTAGTAAGCCGTGGCAAGGCGAATACCGTATTGCGAAAAGCAAAAAAATGTGGCGTAACGGGAGGAACGATATTTCTAGGCGAAGGTACAGTACAAAACAGACACTCGGATAAGCTGGGTCAGACTGAGATACACAAGGAAATTCTCATGCTGTCGACATCAGACGAGCTGTTTGATCAATTATACAGAGAGACCTTAATGTTCTTAAAAAAGAACGAAGGAATTGCTTTTTCTATACCATTCAAGCGTTGGCAATTGCCAGCTGATGGACAGGAACAAATGAACATATCAACGGATGTCCGTCCCTCGCACTTTTGTATTATGACCATCGTGGACAGGGGACGGAGCAAGGCTTGTATCAAAGCGGCAAGAGCTGCCGGAGCTATGGGCGCAACGGTGATTCACGGACGCGGGGCCGGTATCCCCACGGATTTTTATTTTCCATTGGTAATAGAACCCCAAAAGGACATGGTAATGATTATCACGAAGAAAGATAATGCTTCGCTGATTCGACAAAGAATTTTGTCCGATCTGAAGCTTGAAAAAGCCGGGAACGGCATCATATTTACTCTTCCCGTGAACTGGACCGGCGGTCTCCTTGAAAGCAGGTCTGAAGAGAATGGGGAGAGGACAACATGAATCTGATTTTCGAAAGAACCAAAGAAGTCACCCGAACCCTATTGCCGGTTGTTGTCTTAGTGTTGGTGATATGCTTCACTATAGTCGATATTGAAACAGATATTGTCATACGTTTTATTGTCGGCAGCGTGATGCTTTTAGTAGGGCTGTCAATTTTTTTATGGGGCGTAGATTTGGCTATGGGCCCAATTGGCGATCACATGTCTCAGGAAGTAGCTACTTCAAGATCACCCATTAAAATTACGATCCTAAGTTTCCTGCTGGGTTTTTTGATCACCGTTGCAGAGCCTGATTTGCTTATCCTTGGCGCTCAGGTTGAGGCGGCGTCTGGAGGTGTCCTGTCCGCACCTATCATTGTATATCTGATCTCTTTCGGCGTGGGCGTAATGATTTCACTTGGGGTCTTCAGGCTGCTGCGGGATAAACCTCTCAACGTATTTATGGCAATCACCTATGGCATTATCTTTGTGTTGGCAGCTTTTGTATCTCAGGAGTTTCTTGCCATCTCTTTTGATGCCTCCGGTGCAACCACCGGCGCTCTTACCACTCCGTTTGTTCTCGCATTATCGCTTGGGCTTTCTACAGTGAAGGGCGGAAAGAGCGCGCGAGAAAATTCTTTCGGGCTGGTTGGCATTATGAGTGCCGGGCCAATACTGGCCGTGATCATCATGTCCATCATTTCAGGGCAAAAAAACATACAAGGGGATGTGGGTGAGTATGTCATAGCAGAAGGTATCCTCGATCCCATAATAGCCGCAATTCCGTCAATTTTCATTGAATCCCTCGTCGCGCTTTTGCCGATAGTATTATTATTCTTTATTTTTAATTTTGCCAAGTTCAAATTACCAATTGATGAGCTTCTTGGAATAATAAAAGGACTTGTCGCCATTCTGCTGGGACTTACTCTTTTCCTGACTGCCGTAAACTCCGGATTTATGGACATGGGTCGAATTATCGGTATGGAGCTTGCGAAAATGAACCATTGGCTATTGATCGGGGTCGCCTTCTTGATGGGGCTTATTGTGGTTCTCGTTGAACCTGCGGTGCATGTATTGGGCGAGCAGATTGAAGAAGTTACCGGTGGCCATATCCCCCTTCGGCTAATTAGAATAACGCTTTCCCTAGGGGTGGGCTTAGCGATTGCCCTTTCCATGGTAAGGATTGTCGTTCCGGAGGTTCAACTGTGGTATTTTCTCCTTCCGGGATTCGCCATTTCCGTGTTGCTTTCGTTTCTAGCCAATCCGGTTTTTGTTGGGATTGCTTATGATGCCGGCGGAGTTGCTTCGGGGCCGATGACGGCAACCTTTGTACTGGCTTTCGCTCAAGGAGCCGCTACGGTTATAGATACGGCTAATGTGCTGGTGGACGGATTTGGCGTTATTGCAATGGTGGCAATGGCTCCCGTTTTTTCGATCATGGTCTTGGGAACTGTGTTCAGACATAAAAAAGTTGCATACCCTGTACTTGAAAAAACAAGTGCTTCAGCCCCGCTTTTGCAAGAGGAGATCAGCATGCAGCATGACTGTATTATGGTGGTGGTAAACAGGGGGTTTGCTGAAAAGGTCGTAGAAGTAGCCCGCCAATCCGGTGCGACAGGAGCTACCATCATACACGGAAGAGGCACGGATGCGGATCATCAGGTTTTGTTGCCTATTCTACATGTCGAATTGCAGCCGGAGAAAGAAATCATATTATTAATTACGGGTATCCGCGTGAGCGCATCCATAGCAAATAGTCTATTATGTGATCGACAACTGGATCAGGATGGTGAAATAGCAGTTTTCATATCCCCTACTGAAGCGATGGAGGAGACGCTTACAACACAAGGTGATTTTGACTCAGAACCGATAATATGATATAGATCGCAGCAAAAAAGACCAGATGGGAGGTGGTTATTCCCATCTGGTCTTTTCCTGAGTATCAGCCTGGTCGCATGTCCAGCGCTGCTAATTGTTGAGTTCTGCCCTCAAAAGAGCGGGATTTTTTATTTCAGGATACTGGACAGCGCGTCGCTCATATCGTAAAGCCCGGGGCTTTTGACCCCCGTCAAGAAACGGGCCGCGGCAACGGCGCCGTTGGCAAAGATATCCCGGGACTGCGCCACATGCCTGAGTTCCAGCACCTCGTCCGGCCCGGCGAAAATGACTTCGTGCTGACCTACAATGGTTCCGCCGCGGACAGTGGAAATGCCGATTTCTTTTTGCTCCCGCCTGCGCCTGACGCTGTGGCGGTCATAAACATAGCTGGCCTCATAGGGCAGGACGCTGGCAGCGGCATCCGCCAGCATTAGGGCTGTGCCGCTGGGCGCATCGACCTTCCGGTTATGGTGCCTCTCCACAATTTCAACGTCGAAACCGTCGCCCAGCACCTGGGCCGCGCGGCGAACCAATTCCAGCATCAGATTAATGCCAAGGGACATATTCCCGGACTTGAATACCGGTACCTTTTCCGACGCCCGGATGATGGCGGCATCCTGCTCCTCCAAATACCCCGTTGTGCACAGAACGATTGGAATGCTTTTCCTCACCGCGTATGCCAGCAGGCCGTCAAGATTCGCCGGGTTGGAAAAGTCGATGATCACATCCGCCGGGCCGGCATATTCCATCGGGTCCGCGTAAACTGGAAAATCATTCTTCTTGACGGGAGTCCGGTTAAATCCCGCCACAATCTTAATATCGCTTTTCGACGCACAGATATTCACGACGGACTGCCCCATATGGCCGTTGCATCCGGATACAATTATCTTTTGCATGTCGGTTCCTTTCCTGTTCGGAATTTATTTGATTTTTAGGCCGATCCCTTCCATGGATTCCTTAAGGATTTGAAGATTGGCAGGGGAGATTTCAACCAGGGGCAGGCGAAGCTTCCCCACGTTCATGCCGGCCAGGTTCATTGCGGCCTTCAACGGGATCGGGTTGGTCTCGATAAAAAGCTTCTCAAAGAAATCAGCCAAGGTGAAATAGTATTCGGAGGCGGCCTTAAAGTCTCCGGACAGGCAAAGCTTGCAAAGCGTGGAGACCTTATCCGGAATGATGTTCGATGCAACTGAAATCACGCCCTTGGCGCCCATGGCCATCATGGTCACGGTATCCGAATCGTTGCCGCTCCAGAAATTCAGGCCGTCTGCGCATATGGCACGGGTCAGGCCATATTCGGCCAGGTTGCCTGAGGCTTCCTTCACGCCGTTGATATTGGGGTGCTCAGCCAATATCTTATATGTATTCGGCTTGATGCCTATACCCGTGCGGCTGGGCACATTGTAGACGATCATGGGGACGTCCACCCGGTCAGCCACATAAAAGAAATGCTCCACAAGGCCTTTCTGTGATGTTTTGTTATAATACGGCGTGATCATCAGCAAGCCGTCCGCCCCCGCCGTCTTGGCATGTCTGGCATTCTCAAGGGCGTGCTCCGTGTTGTTGGAGCCGACGCCGGCCACGATCTTCATTCTGCCGGCGCTCTTTTCGCAGCAGAATTCAACCAGCCGGTCATGTTCAGCTTGGGTCTGAGTCGCGTTTTCCCCGGTGGTTCCGCAGACAATGATGGCCGCCGTACCGCCTGCGTACTGAAGTTCCAGTAGCTCTGCAAGTTTATCGTAGTCAATGCCGTTTTCCAGATACGGCGTAATGATCGCCGTGCCGGAACCCACAAAAATTGGTGCTTTAGCCATGGTTTTTCCTCCTTATTATTTATGTGTGATAAGACCTTCGGCACAGAGGAGTTCGGCGAGTTCTACGCCGCCTCCCGCCGCGCCTCTCAGCGTATTATGAGAAAGGCAGACAAACTTGTAATCATACTGCGTATCGGGGCGCAGGCGCCCTATCGAGATCTGCATCCCGCCTTCGTTCATCCGGTCCAGGCGGGTCTGGGGCCGATCGTTTTCAGTAAAATATCTCAGAAAATGGTCAGGGGCGGAAGGGAGGGCCAGGGCCTGCGCGCGGCTTGTATAATTGGTCCAGCGTTCTATGATATCCGCTTCGGAGGGCTTCTTCTTAAATTTGACGAACACCGCAGCCATATGTCCGTTGGAAGCCGCAACGCGCAGGCATTGAGCTGTAATATCAGGCGTTTCGGCGTTTTTTATCACGCCGTCCTGAAGGCTGCCCCAGATTTTCATAGGCTCGCGCTCGGATTTCTCCTCCTCGCCGCCAATATATGGTATGACATTGTCCACCATCTCCGGCCAGGTTTCAAAGGTTTTCCCCGCCCCGGAAATTGCCTGATATGTGCAGGCCAGAATTTTTTCCAGGCCGAATTCAGCGCGCAGCGGGTGAAGTGCCGGAACATAGCTCTGTATGGAACAGTTGGATTTTACCGCGATGAATCCCCTTTTGGTGCCCAGGCGTTTTTGTTGGAAGGGGATTACAGCCAGATGCTCCGGGTTGATCTCCGGAATGATCATGGGAACGTCCGGCACCCAGCGGTTCGCGCTGTTATTGGAGACAACGGGACATTCAGCCCTGGCATATGCCTCCTCCAGAGCCAGAATTTCCTCTTTTTTCATATCGACCGCGGAAAAAACGAAGTCTACGTCCTTCACGACGGAGGCTACGTCCGAAGCGTCCCGGATTACAAGATGTTTAGCCTGCTCCGGCATGGGCGTATCAAGTGCCCAGCGCGCCCCTACCGCTTCTTCGTATGTTTTTCCGGCGCTGCGGGGGCTTGCGGCGATAACGGCCAGCTCGAACCACGGGTGTTTCTCCATGAGAGAAACAAAACGCTGCCCGACCATGCCTGTTCCGCCAATGACGCCTGCTCTTAATTTGCTCATGATGACATCCCTTTCCGCATACGATTATATTTATTCGTATGGCAGTAAAATAATTCCGGGTAACCCAATACTTGAAATCTGTCGTTTTTTCTTATATAATGACAGAAATGGCTGGAAAATGCAATTGACGGCTCATCTACTTATAGATAGCCATAATATCACGCTGATTGTGCGCCGTCAACAAATCCTATGAGGGTATTATATGAAAAAAATACTACATATCCGGGCTGTTTCCATCGTCGTATCTTTGGTGATGGCGGCTGCATTATTGTCGGCTATCCCGGCTCACGCGGCAAAAAACATTTACGTCAACGACTCATCCGGGGTTCTTTCCGGCAAGCTCGACTCCGCTTATGCCATCGGCGGTGGGGGAAGCATATCCAGGCTTTCGGATTCATCTGCCTACGTGATGACCGGCAGCGGTCTTACCACCGTCGGAGAGACTGATGCCACTATACCTTCTCACCTTAACGTAAGCGGTTCTATTTCACTGAAGTATTCAAAAATGCGCGTCGGCCTGTATTATTATGACTCTGCCAGCAGCGTCAGAAATCCGACTCTGGATTACGCCAACCTGGAAAATGCCGTGGGCAGCGGGTACCAATTTGGCTGGTACGACGCTTCCAGAAATTTTTACGAGGTGGGATACACCTCTGAAAAGCAACTGACTATGGCTATAGACAAAAATGTCGATACCGGCGGCGGTCATATTGGCTGCTACCATATCCTGCTTAGCGGCTCTTATTCGGATTTCGCCGCGGCCAGCGCGGCCGCCGTTCAGTACAGCGACGGCTTTCCGGCCTATTACAACGGCGTCTATCACGTCCTGGTCGGCAACTACGATTCCGCTGCCGACGCCTCCGCAGCCGCTTCGGCCCGGGGCATCGCGGGAACCCCGCATTCGGCAAGTGAAAAATGTGTTGTGGTTTCCCGAACCTCCGACGCAAAAATCCTCTTTGAGTTTGACGGCGGAGGCGTAAAGAACCTGGCTGTCAGGCCGCAGTCCTCCTCGGGCAAGGCCGTAACCTGGTTTAAGGGATACCGATACTATGGAGACTTCGAATACGTCCGCCGCACCGGCGGGAAACTCACGGTAATCAATATTGTGGATATCGAAGACTACGTCAAGGGCGTCCTGCCCTATGAGATGAGCGGCACCTGGCCCTTGGAAGCGCTCAAGGCCCAGGCGCTCTGCGCCAGGACGTATGCCGCCGCCCATTTTGGGGTATACGGTTCCTACGGATTTGACGTCACCAACGATACCTACAGCCAGTGCTACCGGGGCCTCAATTCCGCCACGGCTATATCCGACAGGGCCGTGGATTCCACCGCGGGCCAGTACATCACCTATAACGGCGCACTGATATCGGCGCTGTATTCTTCCTCCTTTGGCGGCGGTTCCGAGAACAGCGAAAATATCTTTAACTCAGCCTATGCGTATCTGCGCGGAAAGACCGACCCTTTCGAGGCGGCTGCCGACAGTATCAACAGGAAAAGCAGCTGGACATACAGCTTAAGCAAGGCGGACATTGCGTCGCGGCTGAAAAACTACGGGCGGCCCATTTCTACGGTGACCGCTCTGGATGTGACCTATTCCGATACAAACAATGCAATCAGCCTTAGATTCACCGATGCCGGCGGAAGATCGATATCTCTGGAAAAAAGCGAGTGCTACAAGTTCTCCACATCCTATCTCGCCCTCCCCAGCGTCCATTATACCGCGGCGGATATGGGGTCTTACATTGTATTCAGCGGCGGAGGATATGGGCACAATGTAGGCATGAGCCAATACGGGGCCTACGCCATGGCCACAACCTACGGCCTGACCTATGACCAGATCATCAACTTTTATTTCACGGACATTGCCCTCTCCGCCGGAAAATACAACTGATCGAAGGACTCTATGAAAACATCCGATTTTTATTACGACCTGCCCCAGGAGCTGATTGCCCAGACCCCCCTTGAAAAACGCGATTCCTCCCGGCTGCTCTGCCTGGACAGACAAAGCGGGGCGGTGACACACAGCGTGTTTACCAGCCTGCCGGAATATCTGCGTCCCGGCGATTGCCTGGTCATGAACGATTCCCGCGTATTACCCGCAAGGCTTCTGGGTGCCCGGACTACCGGCGGCGCCGCGGAAATTCTGCTGTTGCGGGATTTGGGAGATGGAAAGTGGGAATGCCTTACCCGGCCCGGCCGAAAGATGCATCCGGGAACGGAGCTGACCTTCGGGGGAGGGGAGCTTACCGCAAGGATTCTCTCCGTGGCGTCCGACGGCAACAGGATTATTGAATTTTCCTATGACGGGATTTTTCTTGAGATTCTTGAAAGACTGGGGAAAATGCCGCTGCCGCCGTATATTAAAGCGGAGCTTCAGGATAAGGAGCGCTATCAGACCGTATATTCCCGCGAGCCGGGGAGCGCCGCGGCTCCCACTGCCGGGCTTCATTTCACCCCCGAGCTGCTGCGGAAAATTTCCGGCATGGGCGTAAAAACCTGCTTCATTACCCTTCATGTCGGCCTGGGAACCTTCCGTCCGGTGAAGGCGGAGGAGATCCAGGATCACGAGATGCATTCCGAATTGTGCGTCATCCCGGAGGAAACGGCCCGGATCGTGACGGAAACCAAAAAAGGCGGCGGCCGCGTCATATGCGTCGGAACCACCTCCTGCCGGACTCTTGAGAGCTTTGCCCACGAAGACGGTACTTTGGACCCCCGGTCCGGCTGGACGAATATTTTCATCTATCCGGGATATAAATTTAAGTGCATGGACGGGCTGATCACGAATTTTCATCTGCCGGAGAGCACGCTGGTGATGCTTGTATCGGCCTTTGCCGGGCGCGAAAATATTCTTGAAGCCTATCGGGCTGCCGTCGCGGCGCGTTACCGTTTCTTCTCCTTCGGTGACGCGATGCTGATTATATAAGGAGGCCCGATCCGGTGTACGAAGTCATGAAACAGGAGGGCCGCGCCAGGCGCGGCCGATTTATATGCCCCCACGGCGCCGTCCAGACCCCCGTGTTTATGAATGTCGGGACACAGGGCGCCATTAAGGGCGCCCTTTCCGCCCGGGACCTTGGCGAAATCGGCTGTCAGGTAGAACTATCCAACACGTATCATCTGCATGTCCGCCCCGGAGATACCCTGATCCGGGACATGGGCGGTCTCCACCGTTTCATGACCTGGGACGGCCCGATCTTAACGGACAGCGGCGGATTCCAAATATTTTCTCTTGCCAAGCTGCGGAAAATCAGCGAGGAAGGCGTTCAATTCAATTCCCACGTGGACGGACGCCATATCTTCATGGGTCCGGAGGAAAGTATGCGAATCCAGTCCAACCTGGGTTCCGACGTAGCTATGGCCTTTGACGAGTGCATCAAGATCCCCTCGCCATATGCCTATGTCAAAGATTCCTGCGAGCGTACTTATCGCTGGCTGGTGCGATGCAAGGCGGCTCTTGACCAGTACAATGCCGAAGATGGTGCGGTCAATCCGGGTCAGGTGCTTTTCGGCATCAATCAGGGCACGGTGTTTCACGATCTTCGCATTGATCATATGAAAAAAATCTCCGAGCTGGAGCTTCCCGGCTATGCCATCGGCGGACTTGCGGTGGGGGAGACTGCCGAAGAAATGTATGATACCATCGAAGCTGTAGAAGAATATATGCCGAAGGATAAACCACGCTATCTGATGGGCGTGGGCACGCCCGGAAATATTATTGAAGGCGTTTACCGCGGCGTGGATTTTTTCGACTGCGTGATGCCCGCCAGAAATGGAAGGCATGGCCATCTGTTTACCTGGGACGGCATTATCAATATTAAAAACGCAAAATACGAACGCGATGAAAATCAGATTTCAGCCGATTGCGGGTGCCCGGTATGCCGGAGGTATTCGAGAGCCTATATCCGCCACCTTTTTAAGGCCGAGGAAATGCTGGCAATGCGGTTTTCCGTCATGCATAACCTTTATTATTATAACGATCTGATGCGCCGCATCCGTCTGGCTATAGATATGGGTCAATATGAGGCTTTCCGCCATGAATATGCGCAAAAGCTCGATACCCGGATTTAACCAGCGAAAGGATACAAAAATAAGATTTTCTTGCAATCATTGGCAGTTGATTATATAATCATTTCAAATCAAGTTGGAGGTTATAAGATGTTTGACTCAATCCTAACGGGCGCGGCGTCCGGTGGCATGGGAAGTTATTCTTCAATATTCTTCCTGATTATCATTTTTGTTGTTTTCTACTTCTTTCTTATCCGACCGGAAAATAAACGGAAAAAACAGCTGCAGGAAATGCGCGGCGCATTGTCGGTCGGCGATGAAATTGTCACGATCGGCGGTATAAAGGGCAAGATTGTTCAGGTCACCGAGGAAACGATCACCTTCGAGACCGGTGAAGACCGCGTTCGCATCCAGGTCGCCAAGTGGGCGATCTCCACTAACGTCCGGGAGGAGGCCAAGGCCCAGGCGCAGCAGCAACAGGGCGGAGGTCTTTTCGGGCGCAAGAATAATAAAAACAATTCGGACAACACCTGAGAGTCAAGCATCAAATATGTAATGAAACCCCCTCCGGCGCAATAGTATGTACCAACACACTATGCGCCGGGGGGATTTTCATGTTTAACAACGTTTTCAAAAAAAGGGAAAAAATCAAAACAGGACGGTGGTACACACGCGGTCCGCTTACAGGCATTCTCTTTGCCGCGATTATGCTCTACATATGCTCCCTGCTGTTGTCAAAAGAAATCATACCGTCACAGCTTATGAGCGAATGTGTGATCGCATCCGTATTTATCGGCACCTCGGTTGGCGGCGCGGTGGCGGCCAGGTCAAAGAGGGAAGGGGTGCTGACGGCCGGCGTGCTCACCGGCTTAATTGTCCTGGGTGTGATAGTCCTGGCGACCATTTTGCGGCCAACCGGGAAGGTGCTCAGCGACACAATGCTGAAAATGGCGATATGCACTGTGGGAGGCGGGACTTTCGGAGGCGCCATGTGCTTAAACAGATCAGGGGGCAAAAAGCACAAAAGAACGGCTGCCATTCGCAGAAAATAACTGAGAGTATTCACGGGTTTGGTAGACATAATATTGATCTGATTACCAATATGTTGTGCGCGCAATTCTGGGCGATACCAAATATTGTTGGATACCAAGCCATACCTTAACGCAGGAGCGCGGTGAGTATCGTTAGTTAACATAATACAGTTAACATAACCTATAGGCATAATTCACAAAAATTAACTAATTATGACAAAGGACTTGATTACTGATGGAATTTGTATTATATTGTGCCTACTCACATTATGTAAATTGTAACATTATCGACCGCGCGAATTTTCCTTGCGGGGGGTGATGTACAATGAAAATCAACGGTTACAAGCTGCGCGGTATTCGTGCGCGTACAGCAAGAATCGATACCCGTCTTTGGCAGTCTCCGCTGCTGTTTGTTTCATTTGTTGTAGGTGCGGTTCTGGGTTCGCTGACAGGAACATGGCAGTTTACGGTTTCCGCCGCTGAACAGGTTCTTCTGGGAAACGGCAACATCTATGAAGCCAGCGGCTTTTGGGCGCTTTTATTTTTTTGCTCCAAATATCATATCGCAGTGCTTTTGCTGGCGACCTCATTGCTCGGTGCGGTACTAATCCCCGCCGTGTTTGCTCTGCGCGGTTTCGTGTTGTCCTGCACTGCGGCCTCGATTGCTTCAATATATCCTGACAGCGGCCTTGTACTTACCGCTGTCATTCTGGGCTTACCCTCGCTGCTCACCGTGCCGAGTCTGTTCATCCTCGGAAACAGCAGCTTTCGCTTTTCCGCAGGGCTGCTTTCCCTGTACGACAGAAGGCCGGCGGCGCCATCGTCGGATTCCGGGCTATTGGAGCTTCTTGGGTGCGCATCGTCTTTGGTGCTTGCCGCTGCGATAGAATATTCGCTTATACCGCAAATTGTTGATTTTCTGATTTAATAATGAGAGGGAGGTGGGGACACATGACGGATCAGGAATGCCTTGAGCAGTTTGAAACCTATCTGGCAAACGTGAAAAAATCATCGGCAAATACGTTGGCTTCATACATGCGCGACGTCAGGCAGCTTTCCGATTATCTCTCCACCCATAAGGGAGACACACTGGATACGGCCGGGGAGAACGCCCTCGGCGAATATGTCGCCTGGCTGAAAAACAGCGGAAAATCTGTGGCGACAGTATCCCGCTGTATCGCATCCCTCAAATGTTTTTATTCTTTTCTGGTTACGGAAGGCGTTATTGATTTCGCCCCCACAGGGCAGCTGGTTCCGGAAAAAACCACTCAGAAACTGCCTCAGATATTATCAAGCAAAGAGGTTGAGCTTCTGCTGGAACAGCCGGAATGCACGGATATGAAGGGCTACCGGGACCATGCGATGTTGGAGCTGCTTTATGCAACGGGAATCAGGGTGAGCGAGCTGATTTCCCTCAATGTCACCGACATCAATCTTTCCGCCGGTGTAATACGTTGCGCCAGTAAGGAAAAGGTGCGAATCATCCCCCTTTATCCCAAGGCGATACGCGCCCTTTCTGAATATATCGAATTTATCAGGCCGCAAATGATCGGGTCACCGGAGGAACAGTCCCTGTTTGTGAATGTCAGCGGAGACAGGATGTCGCGCCAGGGCTTCTGGAAAATCATAAAGTCCTATCAGAACAAAGCGAAAATTGAAAAGACCATCACCCCTCACACGCTGCGTCATTCTTTTGCGGCGCACCTGCTGGAAAACGGGGCGGACCTTCGGTCCATTCAGGAGATGCTTGGGCACGCGGACATTTCATCTACCCAGGTATATTCTCAACTGGTCAAGAAGCAGTTGAAGGATGTATATAACAAAGCCCACCCCAGAGCCTGAACTTTTTTATAAATGCCTGAAGCGGGCGCTGTTTATAACGGCGGCCGCTTTTTTCTGCCCCGCGGCGGTTGCGCTTGCCTTGATTTTGCAAGTATGATAGAATATCATTTTAAAGGAGAGAGGGTTATCATGCGTATTTTAGGTATCGATCCCGGGATTGCCACCATCGGCTTCGGCGTGGTGGATTCAGGAAAAAACAGCCTGTCTCTCATAAACTGCGGCGTGATCACTACCCCGGCGGGAACGCCGCTTTCAAGCCGCCTCGATCTGATCTACAGGGATACCAATGAGCTTATCAAAAGCTTTTCTCCGGACGCCATGGCGGTGGAGGAGCTGTTTTTCAACACCAACATCACCACCGGCATTTCCGTGGCCCAGGGCAGGGGCGTGATTCTGCTGGCCGGATACCGAGCGGGGGTCCGGATATTTGAATACACTCCGCTGCAGGTCAAGCAGGCTGTCGTCGGATACGGCCGCGCGGAAAAAAGGCAGGTTATTGACATGGTGCGCCGCATCCTCAACCTTAATGCCCCGCCGAAGCCGGACGACGCGGCAGACGCCGTGGCCATCGCCATCTGTCACGCGCGCAGCGCGACCTCGCTATTAAACAGGCAGGGAGGTAGTCCCACATGTTCCACCATATAGAAGGGATCGTCTCAGAGCTTGAGCCTTACGTTGCGGTTGTTGACTGCGGCGGTCTGGGTTTCAGGCTCAATACGACCCTCAATACCATTTCCCATGTGAAGCTTGGTGAAAAAACAAAATTTTATGTGTTTGATTATATTCGGGAGGATTGCTTTGACCTTTACGGCTTCTGGTCAAAAAGTGAGAAGCGCTGCTTTGAATTGCTGATCGGCGTTTCAGGCGTCGGCCCTAAGGCGGCTGTATCAATTCTCTCGGCAGGAACGCCGGAGACTCTGGCAACAGCTATCATTTCCGGCGATGAAAAGGCGCTGACAATCGCGCCCGGCATCGGCAAAAAAATTGCCCAGCGGGTCATCTTGGAACTGAAAGACAAGATCGCCAAGGAAAGCACAAATCTTGCCATGCCGGCCCCGCTGGATTCCGGCGTGCCGGTATTTGGTCAGGATCAGACGCTTGCTGACGCTGCCGCGGCCCTGTCCGTCCTGGGCTACGGCGCCGCTGAGATTAATTCGGCGCTGCGCGGCGTGGAAATCTCCGGCCTGAAAACCGAGGAGATCATAAAAGCGGCCCTTAAGAACATAATGAAATGAGATGACACGACATGAGCATCAGCTTTTCGGGAAACGACGGTGAACAGCTTGTCACCTCTTCGGTAATTCTGCCGGAAGACGCCAACGAAGGTTCCCTTCGCCCAAGACAGATGTCTGAGTATATCGGGCAGGATAAGGCGAAGGAGAATCTGAACATCTTCATACAAGCGGCCAGAATGCGGGGCGAATCCCTGGATCACGTCCTTCTGCACGGCCCCCCGGGGCTTGGCAAAACGACCCTGGCCGCAATCATCGCCAACGAGATGGGGGTGAATATGCGCATCACTTCCGGCCCCGCCATCGAAAAACCGGGCGATCTGGCCGCGCTGCTGACAAATCTTCAGGAAAACGACATTCTGTTCGTCGACGAAATACACAGGCTCAATCGCGCGGTGGAGGAGATCCTTTACCCCGCGATGGAGGATTATGCCATTGATATCATCATCGGCAAAGGCCCATCGGCGAATTCGATCCGGCTTGACCTGCCGAGATTCACCCTCATCGGCGCCACCACCCGTTCCGGCCAGTTGACCGCGCCCCTGCGGGACAGATTTGGCGTGACGCTCAGGCTGGAGCTGTATACGGACGACGAGCTTCAGCAGATCGTCAGGCGCAGCGCGGGTATCCTGGGTGTTGAGATCAGCGGGGACGGCGCTATGGAAATCGCCTCCCGCTCACGGGGGACGCCGCGTATCGCAAACCGCATGCTCCGGCGCGTGCGGGACTTCGCCCAGGTCAAGGGTGACGGCATCATCACCCAGTCCATTGCAAACCAAGCTCTTCTGAGACTGGAAGTGGATCAGCAGGGGCTTGACGCCATTGACCGGCGTATGCTGAGAAGCATCATTGAGTTTTATGGGGGAGGGCCGGTTGGCATCGAAACCCTGGCAGCTACAATAAACGAAGAGGCCATAACCCTTGAGGATGTTTACGAGCCATATCTTTTACAGCGGGGATATCTGACCAGGACGCCCCGAGGGCGCTGTGTAACAAAACGCGCTTATGAACACCTTGGTCTGGAATACATCGGGCAGGAGCAGCTTACCCTATAAGTGTTTTGCAAAAATTAGCGAAATTGCTCAAAAAAATATTAAAATAATTGCTTAATGTATGCTGAAAATCAATTTATCCCCTTGACTTTTACTTGCTTTGCTATATAATGGTTTTGTATATTTTTAGGATATAATCAAAGTTATGATAGATTATGCCACTTTATCAGATACGGCGCTGCAGAGGCTTGCGGCAGGCGGTAACAGCGAGGCTGAAGAACAGCTCGCCATGCGCTATAGCAGGCTGGTTCGCATTTGTGCGCGCCCATATTTCCTGGCGGGGGGGGACAGTGAGGACCTCACTCAGGAAGGTATGCTCGGTCTCCTATCGGCAATACGACAGTATGATGACAGCTCCGGCGCATCTTTTAAAACATTTGCGGAACACTGTATCAGAAACCGGCTTAAATCCGCTATTAAATCAGCATCCCGGCAAAAGCACATTCCACTCAATGACGGCGTGTCATTAGAGTACATCCTCTCGGACGAAGCCCAGACTCACGCGGCGGCATTTCCAGAAGCGTTCAGGCGCACCCCCGAGGAAAAGGTTCTTGCCAGAGAGAGCGAAATAGAATTTTATTCCACCTTTTCACGGTGTTTATCAAAATTTGAAACACAGATTCTCTTCCTTTATTTGGAAGGACTGTCTTATCGCGAAATTGCCGAGAAGACAGACAGAGCGGAGAAGTCTGTGGATAATGCCGTGCAGCGAATTCGCCGTAAATTGGCGAGAGAGTCCAACCTTGGCGATTTCAGCAGGAGCTGAACGCATATAGCCGCAAGGCAAGACTATCAAAAGAGAGGGTACAAAATGTACGAAGACAAAACCCTAGTGTGTAAGGAATGCGGACAGGAGTTCGTGTTTACCGCCGGAGAGCAGGAGTTTTATGCTGAGCGTGGTTTCCAGAATGAGCCTCAGCGCTGCAAGGCCTGCCGTGATGCCCGCAAGAACGCGGCTCGCGGTCCCCGGGAGTACTTCACCGCCGTTTGCGCGGGGTGCGGCGCCGAGGCGAAGGTTCCTTTCGAGCCCAAGTCTGACCGTCCCGTCTACTGCAGCGAGTGCTTCGCGAAGATCAGGGAGCAGCAGGACAGAGCCTGACTGGCAGTAATCGAACGAAAACAATTGGGATGCCGGCGGGCGTCCCAATCGTTTTCTTCGTTTCTGGATAATCTTACCGTCAGAAAGAAATGTGCGAAATGCACAGGAGGTCGCTATGTTTGAAATCACCAAGGAAACGCTGATTTCCGAAATAATCGAAAACGCTCCCCAGGCAATGCCCATTTTTCAGTCTATCGGTATGCACTGCATGGGTTGCGCCCTGGCAAGCGGAGAGAACATCGAGCAGGCTTGCTATGCGCATGGGGTAAACCCGGATGAATTTATCTCAAAGCTTAAGGCGTTCCTTCAGAGCGCCTGACTGAAGGATTCGATAGAAAGCCGGCCAATCACCGGCTTTTTATTATATATTATATATGAAAGAATTCAGACTATCCCCCAGGCTTTACGCCATTGCCCGGGCCGCCGAGTCCGGCAGACATATTGTTGATGTGGGCACCGACCATGGGTACATTCCCGTTTGGCTGGCTCTGCGGGGACAGACGGAGCGGATTACGGCCACTGACATCAGGCCCGGCCCTCTTGAGAGGGCAATGCGCTCGGCCGAAGCCCACGGCGTTGAAAGCCGGATCCGTTTCGTGCTATGCGACGGATTGTCGTATGACGGCGCATCGGCGGCAGACAGCGTGATCATAGCCGGAATGGGCGGCGAGACCATCATATCCATTCTGGCCGGCGCACCTTGGACAAAATCCGGAACTCGGCTTATTCTTCAGCCCCAGACAAGGCAAGACGAGCTATGCGTCTGGCTGGCAGGGGAGGGGTACCCCCTGGACGGCGCGGTTCTGGCGGAGGATGCCGGCAGGCTATACGCCATCATTTCCGCCCATGGGGACGGCGTTTCGCGCCGGCCTGTGTTTATCGAGGATGTCCTGGCGGAAAACCGCGATCCTCTGTTGCCGTGCTGGCTGGACGCGCGCATAGCCGTCCTCCAAAAGGCTGCCGGGGGACTGGCCCTGGCCAGGAGCGGAACAGATGGCCTTTGGGTGGGCGGCAGGCTTCAGCGGCTGCAAAGCATAAGGGAGGGAATATAACATGGCAACGGTAAGAGATATTGAGGCTTATCTTTGGCAACTTGCTCCCCGGGAGCTAAAGCTGGACTTTGACAATGTGGGGCTTCTGGCGGGATTTCCGGAAAATCAGGTATCCAGAGTGCTGGTGTCCCTTGATATCACCGACGCGGTGATCGAAGAGGCTGTGTATATGGGCGCGGAGCTTATCGTGGCCCATCACCCCCTGTTTTTGGATGGGCAAAAAAACATCCTGACGACGGACGCCACCGGCCGGAAAATCATCAGCCTAATTGAAAAAGGGATATCCGCCATATGCATGCACACGAATCTCGACGCCGCTGAAGGCGGTGTAAACGATGCCCTGGCGCATAAGCTGGGCGGCCGGGTTTCCGGAATTCTGAACGATGAGGATCGGATCAGCCGGATTGCCGAGCTGTCCGAAGCCGAGGCGTTTTCGGATTTTCTTGCCCGGGCCTGCGCGGCCCTTGACAGCAACGGTCTCAGATATCACGACGCCGGCCGCCCGGTGCGGCGTATGGGTCTTTGCGGCGGCTCCGGAGGGCAGGACCTTGAACTTGCCTTCCGCAAGGGATGCGACACCTTCGTCTCCGCCGATATTAAATATCACCAGTTTCTTCTGGCTGAAGAGCTGAACATCAACCTGATCGACGCGGACCATTTTTGTACGGAGAACGTCATCGTCCCGATTCTGGCCGATAAAATAACCAAGCACTTCGGCGGAAAGATCCGTGCGGCGCAGTCGCGTGTCCACCGGCAGACGGCACAGTTTTATATTCCCGACATGGCCTGACCATAACTTCCGATATGCGCGTTAAAGTACTTGAACTTGACGCGCATATTTTTGTCCCTCTTTTCATATCGTTTAGCAAGAGTCATTGGGAAAAGAGGGCAAAGTATGACAAACACTTCAATATATCAGGATATAGCGACCCGAACCTCCGGCGATATCTATCTCGGCGTGGTGGGTCCCGTACGTACCGGCAAATCCACGTTTATCAAGCGCTTTATGGAGACGCTGGTAATACCGAATATTGACAACGTATATGCGCGCGAAAGGGCGAAAGATGAGCTGCCCCAGTCCGGCTCCGGTAAAACGATCATGACGGCCGAGCCGAAGTTCGTGCCGGAAGAGGCCGTATCTGTGGAGTTGCCTAACGGCGTTGCCTTTTCGGTGCGGCTTATAGACTGCGTCGGCTATATGGTGCCCGGCGCCACCGGACAGTTTGAGGACGGCGAGGAAAGAATGGTGACGACCCCCTGGTTTGACGAGGAGGTAACCATGACCCTGGCGGCGGAGGAAGGCACCCACAGGGTCATTTCCGAGCATTCGACCATCGGAATCGTGATGACGACGGACGGGTCCATATGCGATATCCCGCGGGAAAACTATGTGGCGGCGGAAGAGCGGGTCATATCGGAGCTGAAGGCGATCGGCAAACCCTTTGTGCTTGTGCTCAACAGCACAACCCCTTCCAGCCAGGAGACCCTGGCGCTGCGTGATGCGCTTTCCGAAAAATACGGCGTCAGCTGTCTGACAACGAATTGTCTCCAACTGGAAGCCAATGATATCGATGAAATCCTCAAAGCAGCTCTTTATGAGTTCCCCATAGCGGAGCTTTGCATATTCCTGCCGTCCTGGGTAGATGCCCTGCCGGCCGACAATTCCCTCAAGTCTGAGCTGTTTTCCGGCATATCCGAGGCTGTGCACGAAATGAACCGGGTGCGGGATGCTTTCAACGTGGTGGATACCCTGGCCGTCCAAGAGGGGATACAATCCGCCGAAATCAAGCGCGTGGACATGGGAACCGGTTCTGTCTCCACCGTAATCGACATCCCGAGGGAGCTGTATTACAAAACCATCAGCGAACAATCCGGTTTTGATATCAAAGACGATGGGGATCTTATGGCTTTGCTGACTGAGATTCACGGCATCAAAGCGGATTACGACCGCATAAGCCAGGCGCTGTGCGACGTGCGCGAAAAGGGGTATGGCGTAGTAATGCCGTCTCCGGAGGAAATGCGCCTGGAGGAGCCGAAGATTGTCCGGCACGGGGGCAGGTACGGCGTTAAGCTGAAGGCGAGCGCCCCTTCGATACATATGATAAAAGCCAACGTCGAAACCGAGGTATCGCCTGCGCTCTGCGGGGAAACCGCCTCTGAAGAAATCATAGGCTTCCTGTTACAGGGGTTTGAAGGCGATGTGAATTTGCTGTGGGAGTCCAATATTTTCGGCAGATCCCTCTATGACATCGCCGAGGAGGGTCTGGCGACAAAGATAAAACGAATGCCGGAAAGCGCCCGGGGAAAACTCCAGAACACCCTGCAGCGCATCATCAACGAAGGCGGCGGCGGTTTGATCTGTATAATTATCTGACAATTGCGGGGGCTTGCCCCCGCAATTATTTGTTGTTGCAAAGTCGGGGATAGGGTAATATAATACCAAAAAGATGTAATAGTAGGCGAGGTATGATAACATGAAACCGATTTCTAAAATTGCCAGGAACGTCCGGGCGTCCACTACCCTTGCCGTAGACGCCATGGCCAAGCAGATGAAGGCGGATGGACTCGATGTGGTCGGCTTCGGCGCCGGAGAACCGGATTTCGATACGCCCGACAATATCAAGCAGGCCGGCATAGCGGCAATCCGTGAGGGCAAAACCAAATATACGCCGATAGCGGGGATCATTCCGCTCCGCAAGGCCGTGGCCGACAGGCTCCTTGCCGATTGCGGCGTTAAATACGACTATACGCAGATCGTGGTCGCCAGCGGCGCCAAGCATAGCGTTTATGTGACCCTTGCAATCCTGACCGACCCCGGGGACGAGATCATCATTCCCGCCCCTTATTGGGTCAGCTATAGCGAGATGGTTGGCATAACCGGCGGCGTTCCGGTCATTATCAGCGCGCCGGAATCCCAGTCCTTCAAAATTACCCCGGCCCAGTTGGAGGCCGCTATCACACCGAAAACCAAGGCATTCATACTCAACAATCCGTCGAATCCCACCGGCATGTATTATACGAAGGCAGAGCTTTCCGAAATTGCCCAGGTATGTCTCCGCCACGATCTCTATGTCATCGCGGACGAGATATACGATAAACTTCTTTATGACGGGCGTGAATTCACCAGCTTCGCTTCCCTGGGCGAAGCAGTCAGGGAGCGCACGATACTCATTAACGGCGTTTCAAAGTCATACGCCATGACGGGCTGGCGGATTGGCTATGCCGCCGCGAACCCTGAGTTGGTGAAGGCCATGTCCAATTACCTCAGCCATTCGACGGGTGCGCCCTCCACCATCAGCCAGTGGGCGGCGGCAGAAGCCCTGAGTGGCCCGCAAGACAGCGTCGAACACATGCGTCAGGCCTTTGAAGCCAGAAGAAACTATCTGGTCGAGCGCATGAATAACATTGAGGGCGTAAGCTGCCTCAAGCCTGACGGAGCTTTTTATGTTATGATGAATATTGAAAAGCTGATCGGCAGAACCCTGGGCGGAAAGGAGATCCGCAACGGCGACGATTTCGCCTTGGCTTTTTTGGAAAAAGGCCTTGTGGCGGTTGTGCCCTGTTCCGGATTCGGCTCGCCAAACTTTGTTCGCTGGACTTACGCTACATCCATGGAAAATATCAAAGAGGGGCTTGACCGTCTGGAATTATTCCTGAAAGCATGATTGAAAAGCCGCAGCCACGCATATCCATATATCATCAGGAGGGATGTGCGTGTTTGTTGCGATTCGCTTAAAAAGACTGCCGGCGCTTCTTTTGGCGCTGGCTTTGGTGCTGTTGAGCCTGCTGTACCTGCGCAGCGGCGGCAAAACCGGCGGCGGGACTGCCGAAGCCCTGTCCAAATATGACCGGGCGGTCATGATCATCGACCCGGGCCACGGCGGCGAGGACGGCGGCGCCCAGACAGCCGAAGGCCTGCTGGAGAGCAAAATCAATCTGGATATTTCCCTGCGGCTGGACGCCCTGGCGGGATTGTACGGCATACCCACCGTGATGACGCGGGCCACCGAGGAGATTGCGTATCCGGAGGAGGCGAACACCACGGCCAGGCGGAAAGCGGCAGATCAGCGGGCGAGGCTTGCCCTGATCAATTCATACCCGGAAGCCCTGCTGATCAGCATACATCAAAACTGCTTCCCGGATCGCCGTCCCTCAGGCTGTCAGGTACTTTATGCGGAAACCGGCGGAAGCGAGGACTTTGCAAAGCTGGCCCACGAACTGCTGTGCCAATCCCTGTGTCCCGATAACCGCCGTGTAGCAGCGCCGGTGCCGGATAATATCTATCTGATGCGCAATGCCAACTGCACCGCCATACTTGTGGAATGCGGCTTTTTGTCAAACGCGCGGGAGGCGCGGCTTCTGACCGATGAAAGCTACCAAATCAAAATATCCGCTGTGCTGCTGGCCGCCACTTGCCAATACGCAGCGCAGTCTGACGGGATGATCTGATGAAACAAAAAACCCTGTTTTTCTGCACGGAATGCGGAAATGAAACCGCTAAATGGTCCGGAAAATGTCTGGCCTGCGGCGCGTGGAACACCATAACCGAAGCGCCCCCCGCCGCCGCGGCCGCAGCGGGCAAGGGCACTACAAAACCTCTGGGCAGCAATGCGCCGAAACTGATCTCTCAGCTGGATACGCAGGAGGAGATCCGGTTTTTCACGGGCGTCGGCGAGCTTGACCGCGTGCTTGGCGGAGGAGCCGTGCGCGGCTCCATCGTTCTTGTGGGCGGCGCGCCCGGGGTGGGGAAGTCCACGCTTCTTCTCCAGCTCTGCGGCCTGGTGGGCTCCCGTGAACGAATTTTGTATGTGACCGGCGAGGAAAGCCGCCGCCAGCTGAAGATGCGCGCCCAGCGTCTGGGCGTATCCCAGGGGGAAATCTATGTGCTGGCAGAGACTGAGCTGGCGGAAATCACCGCGGCAATTGACCGGCTCGAGCCGACGATTGTGATCATCGACTCGATACAGACCATGTTTGACGGCGACGTTTCCGCGGCCCCCGGAAGCATCAGCCAGGTGCGGGAATGTACCATGGCGGTGATGCGGCAAGCAAAAACCGGCGGATTCACAGCCTTTGTCGTGGGCCACATCAACAAGGAAGGCAGCATCGCCGGCCCGAAGGTACTGGAGCATATGGTGGACTGCGTCCTTTATTTTGAAGGGGAACAGAGCATGAGCTACCGGATTCTCCGGGCAGCAAAAAACCGTTTTGGCTCCACCAATGAGATCGGCGTGTTTGAAATGGCCGACAGCGGACTGCGGGAGGTGCCAAACCCCTCGGAAATGCTCTTATCGGGCCGCCCGGAAAATACCCCGGGCACCTGTGTGACCTGTGTGATGGAAGGCAGCCGCCCAATTCTGGCGGAGATTCAGGCCCTGGTCACAAAATCCGGATTTGCCGCGCCGCGCCGCAACTCCAACGGCATCGAATATAACCGCGCCATGCTCCTGCTGGCGGTTTTGGAAAAGCGCGGCGGCCTGGGCGTTTCCGGCTGCGATTCATACATCAATGTGGTCGGCGGTCTGGAGGTGGACGATACGGCGGCGGATCTGGCCACAATCCTGGCCATTGCCTCCAGCCATAAGGATATCCCCGTCGGATTTGATCTGGCCGCCATCGGTGAAGTTGGCCTGTCCGGGGAAGTACGCTCGGTCAACGCCTTAAACCATCGGCTTTCCGAAATTTCCCGGCTGGGCTTCAGGCGCTGCCTGATCCCCGCCCACGTGAAAGGCGATATTCATAAGCCGGACAAGCTGACCCTGATCAGCGTCAAGAACGTCCGGGAAGCCATTGCCGCCGCCCTGTCATGAATGCTTCGCATGTCATCAAAACTCCGCATCTTCCGAAAGGAAAGGTAACCCGGATTTTAATCGGGGAGCGATACCGGAGCAGGCTGGAAGCCCCTCTGAAATGCCGGGGGATAGAGGTGCTTTGGATTCCGGATAATCCTGATGTGGACCCCAGGCTGGGCGGCCATGCCGATCTTTCCGTAATCCATATGGGCGATAACCTGCTTGTGGCCGAGAGGTATACTTTTGTTAATTTATTAACTATTGAGGGGCTTGAAATTAAACTGGCCGCCGCGGCCCAGGGCGCCGAATATCCGGCGGATTCGGGACTTAACGGATGTATTTTGGACGATGCGCTGATCCATAATCCGCTTTACACGGATCGTGCGGTTTTAGAAAATCTCAGCGGAAGAAAAATCATCACGGTCAACCAGGGATATGCCAAATGCGCTGTATGCGTTATCAATGAGCGTGCCATCATAACCTCCGACGCCGGCATTTGCAGAGCCGCGGCGAAATTTGGAATTGACGCGCTGCTGATCAGCCCCGGACATATTGTTCTGGACGGCTTTGACTGTGGTTTTATCGGCGGCAGTACGTTCAAGCTTTCCAGGCATGAGCTGGCATTCACCGGAAGGCTGCATGGTCATCCGGATGAAACCGCGATCCTGAATTATCTTTCCGAAAAAGCGGTTTCCCCGGTTTTTCTCTCGGAGCGGCCGATTTTTGATATCGGGTCCGCCATCCCGCTTTTTGAGAGCTGACCCCTACCCCTAATTCGGCAAAATCTTTATTTTGCCGAATTTTTGGGCAATGTTCCAATTGACACGCAGTGCCCCCCTCGTTTAGAATATCAGACGTGGGAGGAATTTTTTATGGACTATAGAACTGAATCCCCGGAAGTTCTGCGCAGCTTCCTGAACTATCACGAAACCATAAAAGGACATTCTCAGGCCACTATTGACGAATACTTTTTGGATTTGCGCAATTTTTTCAGATTTCTTAAAATTGAACGCGGAATCGTCCCACGCAAGACCGAGCTGGACGATATCTCAATCATGGATGTGGACGTTGCCTTTGTCGGCGCTGTAACCCTCAGCGAGGTTTATGCATATCTGACATTTCTGGCACGGGATCGGGTTAAGCATGAAAACAGCCGCAGCCCCCGGTATGGCCTGTCGGCAGCCTCCAGGGCGCGAAAAGTGGCTGTGATACGCAGCTTTTATAAGTATTTGACTGTCAAAGCGAAGCTGCTTAAGGACAACCCTGTGGCCGATCTGGATTCCCCGAAATTGCCCAAGTCCCTGCCGCGCTACCTCTCCCTGGAAGAAAGCCAACGGCTGCTTTCCGCTGTAGACGGGGCCAATATGGAGCGGGATTACTGCATCCTGACGCTTTTTTTAAACTGCGGGCTGCGCATATCGGAGCTTGTCGGCCTCAATGTTGCAGATATTGCCGCCGATCACATCCGCATTATGGGCAAAGGCGGCAAGGAACGAGTCGTTTATCTGAATGACGCCTGTGTCCAGGCGATAAACGCGTATATCCCCGCCCGCCGAATGATGGCGCCTCGGGACTGCCCGGCGATGTTTGTCTCAAACCGTAAAAAAAGGATCAGCTGCGACAGCGTTCAGATCATGGTCAAAAAAAACCTGCTAAAAGCCGGGCTGGACGCGAGCAAGTATTCCCCGCATAAGCTGCGGCACACGGCGGCCACGCTGATGCTCCAGAATGGCGTCGATGTGCGCACGCTTCAGGAAGTTCTGGGCCATGAGCATCTGAACACCACACAGATATACACCCATGTGGACAATTCGGAGCTTCGCATCGCTGCGGCCGCGAACCCGCTGGGCTCTTTTTCGACGAAAAAAAAATAGGCTGTTTAATTTAAGGCCCATTTGATATATAATCTTAAACTGTGTTGAAATCCTTTATGCCAATAATTCGGAGGACTCGGTCTCATGGTCTTTTCCAGCATATTGTTCATGTTCAAATATCTGCCTGTGGTGCTGGCAATCTATTATATTTCTCCGGTGAAATGGCGCAATCCCGTACTTTTTGTCGTAAATATGGTGTTTTATGGCTGGGGTGAACCTGTTTACCTACTTTTAATGCTCTTTTCTATCACAATTAACTATGTGAACGGCCTTCTCATTGACAGATTCCGCGAAAACGATAAAAAAGCCAGGCTGATCCTCACCGTAAATATCGTCATCAACCTTGCGTTGCTTGGCTTTTTTAAATATTATGACCTGATTGCCGAGACCCTCAGCCTGCTGCCTTTTATCAGCCTCCCCCCTCTTGGCATCAGCCTGCCCATCGGAATTTCCTTTTATACTTTCCAGACCATGTCCTATCCTATCGACCTCTACAGGGGTGACGCCGACATCCAGAAAAGCTTCATCAGCTTCGGCACTTTTGTCGCCCTCTTCCCCCAGCTGATCGCCGGCCCGATTTTGCGTTATAAGGACGTGGCCGACCAGCTGACTTTTCGGTCTGAAAGCGCCGCGCAGTTTGCCTCCGGCGTCCGCCGCTTTGTCATAGGCCTGGCAAAAAAGGTTTTGATTGCCAATAATGTGGGCCTTCTTTGGGATACTTACGCCGCAATGGGCGCTTCCGAGCTGACCCTTGTCGGCGCATGGCTGGGGTTAGCCGCGTTTACGTTCCAAATCTATTTTGATTTTTCCGGCTATTCCGATATGGCGATCGGCCTCGGCCGCATGATTGGATTCGAATTTCTTGAAAACTTCGATTATCCTTACATTTCCAAAAGCATCACGGAGTTCTGGCGCAGATGGCATATCAGTCTGGGCACCTGGTTCCGGGACTACGTCTATATTCCTCTGGGCGGGAACCGCCATGGCCTGCGCCGTCAGCTGGTGAACATTGTCATTGTTTGGGCTCTCACCGGCATCTGGCATGGCGCAAACTGGACTTTCCTTCTCTGGGGGCTGTATTATTCGGTTTTTCTCATCCTGGAGAAAGCCTTTTTGCTCAGGCGCATGGGAAAATGGCCGGCTGTTGTCCGGCATATCTATACTATTTTCATCGTCATGGTCGGCTGGGTGATTTTCCAGCTCGATACGCTGGCGGAGGTGGGGATATACCTTCGCGCGATGTTCGGCCTGAGCACCGGCGGACTTGTTTCAGGGCCGGATCTGTATTACCTCGGCAGTTACGGAGCGCTGCTTGCGGCGGCAGCCATCTTCTGCACCCCCGCCGCCAAGCGTCTATTTTGGAAGCTTCCTGAAAAAGTGCAGTATATGGCCGCGCCTATCCTGGTGATTCTTGCGCTGGTTGTATCAACGTCGTACCTGGTAGACGCCACGTACAATCCTTTCCTTTACTTCAGATTCTAGGAGATCGGCATGAAAAAAAAGCTGCAATGGGCTCAGATCCTGATTTTTCTCGGATTTATCACCCTATTTTTTGTTTTGAATCTGGTCTCTTCCGATATTGATTTTTCCGAACAAGAGAACCGTTATCTTCAGCAAAAGCCTAAATTTTCGTTTTCATCCCTCTTTTCCGGCAAATACACGTCTGCCTTTGAGACCTATGTGACCGACCAGTTTGAATTTCGCGACACATGGATCACCCTTAAGGCCAGATGCGAGCTTTTTATGGGCAAGAAGGAGAACAACGGAGTCAATTTCTGCCGGGCGCGCTTCAGCGGTGAAGGCGACATGCTGGTATCCGGCTTTAAGGCGCCGGACACTAAAACGCTGGATAGTAATATGGCGGCTGTGAACGCCTTATCCTCCCAATCGGGGGTTCCGGTCTATTTTGCCCTGATCCCGGACAAGGCGGAAATCAACGCCGGCCGGCTTCCGTCAAACGCCCCCAACGCCAGCGAAAAGGATATTATCGACTACTGCTACGCACAATCGGAAGCTCGTACGGTTGATATGCTTTCCCCCCTGAAAAATCACGCGGATGAATATATTTTCTACCGCACGGACCATCACTGGACAAGCCGCGGCGCCTATTACGGCTACACGGCGCTGGCAGGCGCGATGGAATTTCCCGTAAACGATATCGGCCATTATGAGGTTGAACGCGTCAGTGACGATTTCTTCGGGACTCTGTGGTCAAGCTCCGGATTTTCCTGGGTTGCGCCTGACAGTATAGACATTTTTGTTGGCCCGCCCGATGACCTGTCCATAACAAATTACCCCAGCGGCACACCCGTGACCGGCTCCTTGTATGATTATAGTTTTCTGAGCAAAAAGGACAAATACGCCTTTTTCATGGGCGGAAATACGCCCCTTCAGGTGATTGAGACCGGCGCAGACGATGCCCCTTCCCTGCTGATCCTTCGGGATTCCTACGCAGACAGCCTGATCCCCTTCCTTCTCGATGACTTCTCCCAGATTCACCTGATGGATTTGCGCTACTACCGCGCCGGGCTTTCAGAATACCTGAAAAACAATCACATTGATGAAATCCTCGTGATATACAGCGTTTCGAATTTCTGCACGGATTCTAATATCTTCCTTATGGGCAACTCCTAAAAAAAGGCATACGCGGACACAAGTCCGCGTATGCCTTTTTTTAGCGTCTTAGCAATCCCTTGAAGCCGCCGCCGCGGCCGTCCCCGTTCAAAACCCGTATCGACAAGAGGATGGCCGCCAGGGCTGCGGCCAGGTCAAGAAACACCGCAAACCATAATGTGGCAATACCCAGAGCCGCCAGCACCAAGACGGCAAGCTTAATGATAAAAACTCCGGAAATCGTCATATAAGCGAATGTTTCCGCATATTGGGCCAAACCTATTGCGGTGGCGATTTCAGAGACTCTGCCGTTCAGTATCGTCAAATCCGCGGTAAAAGGCGAATTAAGGGCCTGGACATCCCGAACGGCAACGTCGATATCCGCAGCCGTATGCGCCTCGCCCGCCGAATCCTTGCTGCCGACAAACATCATCGTGCGTCTCGGCGGCAGCCCATGCCTGATATCCGTGATAGCGGAAAGCATCTGTTCTCTCTCACATTCGGAATAATATTCCTTGATGTTCAGATCGGACGCAGTTTTTGCGGCAGATGAGGCGGCCTCGCCGGTCAGCATGATGACAGAGTCCACGCCCTGACGCGCCAGCTCTGCAACACCTGAAGCAGCATCCTGCCGAAGGGTCTCCGAAAGCATGATCCTGCCGGCATATTCCGCCGCAATCGAGAGATAAACGGCCCATTCATCGGATTTGTCGGCTTCCGGTATGGCAATGGCCTTCTCTGCCATAAGCGCCTGGCTGCCCACGCAGATTCTAACGCCGTCAATATTGACCTCGACGCCCAGATCTGGAAATTCGGCAAAATCTTCTATCAGCTCTATGTAAATCGTGCCGCCATACGAGGCGATGATCGCCCTGGCTTCGGGGCTGTCCGAATATGCAAGGGCATGGGCCGCGATCTTGATGAAGATATCCGCATCCATCCGCTGGGATTTTACGGATGCGACCCTGGGGGTTCCATCCGTCAGCGTACCGGTTTTGTCGAAAGCCACGGCAGCGGTGCGCGCGGCGTTTTGAATCGTCTTGATATCCGAGAACAGGATGCCGTTTTTAGCGGCTTTGCCCACAGTGCAGAAGCTGATCAGCGGCAACGCCGCCAGCATGGCGCAGGGATTGGCGATGACAAGGAAAACGAGAGCCCGCCTTATGGCCTGCAGGATGTCGATTTTATAGACGAGGGGAAGTATCCCTGCAACAATGACCGCAAGCACCACAATGACAGGCGTATACAGCTCCAGAAAACGCGTCGCCAAGCTTGGCACGGAACTGCCCCCACGGGTGGCGGCGCCGACAGCCTGAATCAGCGCCGCCGCCGCGGAATCCGCCTGGGCGGCGGTTACCTCGCAGGTAAGAGTTCCGTTAAGATTCACGCAGCCGGAAAGGATTTCGTCTCCCTCCGCAATAAACAGCGGTTCCGAACCGCCGCCCAGCGGCGTCATGTCCAGGCTACCCCCGCCGTCCAGCACAATGCAGTCGCAGGGAACCCGTTCCCCGGGATAGATGACGATGCGATTGCCCGGCACAAGGCGCTCCGCCGGGACGTCGGACTCGGCGCCATCTCTCAGTATACGGGCGGTTTCGGCCTCGCATGACACCGCGTCCAAAACGTTCTGACCGGTTCGCGCAAATGCATAATCAATAAGGGAAGACCCAAGCTGAAACAGCAGAATCAACGCAGCCCCTTCCCTGCCGGCCCCAATGGCGAACGCCAGAATTGCGGAAAAGGAGATCAGGACGCATTTGTTCAGATAATCCCCACGGATCAGGGCCAGTATTGCCGCGGCAAGCAAATCGTATCCGGATACGGCGGCGGCTGCCGCCAGCATGATCAGGGGCCAGGGCTCCGGAATAGCTTTTATGACAAGAGCGGCCGCAAAAACCAGCGCGGATACCAGAAGCCTGATAATAAGAGACAGTCCGAATTCCCTGCTGCCCGCTATACCCGGCGGTCTGTCACCGCTTTCCCAACAGCTTTCTCCCGGGCAGCAGGTGTGACTGCCCGCGGCTTTTTCTACCAATTCCTTAAGTGACATGCCAATACCTCCGTGTTCGTTTGCTTTAGGCTGTGCAGACGAACATCAGGCCCTTCCGTCAGAGCCCAAGACGTTCTTTATCTTATGGGCAACCATAGCCTTTATAGCCTCCCTTGCCGGCTTTAAATACTGGCGCGGGTCAAAGTGATCCGGGTGCTCGGCCAGATACTGCCGCACCGAAGCCGTCATGGCCAGCCGCAGGTCGGAGTCGATATTGATCTTGCAGACGGCGCTTCTGGCGGCCTTGCGGAGCTGATCCTCCGGAACGCCCACAGCGCCGGCCATATTGCCGCCGAATTTGTTGATGACGTCCACAAATTCCTGGGGTACCGAGGATGCGCCGTGGAGCACGATTGGGAATCCCGGCAGCCGTTTTGACACCTCATCCAGAATGTCGAATCGGAGCTGGGGCTTGGTGCCCGGTTTGAATTTAAAAGCGCCGTGGCTGGTGCCTATGGCGATGGCCAAGCTGTCCACCCCGGTCTTTGCCACAAATTCCTCCACCTCGTCGGGACGGGTATAAGATGAGTCCTCCGCTGAAACATTTACGTCGTCTTCTATTCCGGCCAGACGGCCCAGCTCCCCTTCCACCACCACACCGTGGTCGTGTGCATACTGAACAACCTGGCGCGTGAGGGCAATATTATCCGCGAAGCTGTGCTTAGACCCGTCTATCATCACGGAAGAAAACCCGCCGTCTATACAGCTTTTGCAAAGCTCAAAGGTATCGCCATGATCCAGATGCAGGCAGATAGGCAGCTCGGTCTCAATAACGGCGGCCTCCACCAGTTTCATCAGATAGGTATGGTTGGCATATTTCCGCGCACCTGCGGAAACCTGTAGGATAAGCGGGGAATTAAGCTGTTTGGCCGCTTCGGTGATTCCCTGGATAATTTCCATATTGTTGACGTTAAACGCACCTATGGCATACCCTCCGTCATAGGCTTTACGGAACATCTCGGTGGTGGTCACAATGCTCATCTTATGATACTCCTTCCAGCAGCGGCAGTTTTTACCGTTTATTATGGTTTGGTTATTTATTATATCCCTAACCTATGATATAATCAACTCGGATATCAAGATTTGGAGGCTATGCGATGAGTACTATGTTAACAGGAGCTTGCATAATCGGCCAGTCCGGCGGGCCGACGGCCGTGATAAACGCAAGCGCCTATGGCGTCATCCGAACCGCGCTGGATCTGGAATGCATAACGAAAGTATATGGTGCCGCCAACGGCATCAAGGGTGTTTTAGACGATAAGCTGTACGATATGGGGCTGGAGGATGCCGAGGAGCTTCGGCTGCTGATGAACACCCCGTCATCCGAACTTGGCTCCTGCCGCTATAAGATGTCCGATCCCGAAAAAGACAGCACCGATTATGACCGTATTCTCGAGATATTTAAAAAATATGATGTGCGCTATTTCTTCTACAACGGCGGGAACGACTCCATGGACACCTGCGACAAAATCAGCCGGTTTATGGAAAAATCGGGATACGAATGCCGTGTGATCGGCGTACCCAAGACCATTGACAACGACCTTTATGGCACCGACCACTGCCCCGGTTACGGAAGCGCCGCAAAATACATCGCCACAACCTGCGCCGAGGTATATAAGGACGCGCATGTTTACGACGTGGGCATGATCGCGGTCATCGAGATCATGGGCCGCCACGCGGGCTGGCTGGCGGGAAGCTCCGCCCTGGCCTCACTCTGCGGCTGCGGCCCGGATCTGATCTACCTGCCGGAAACCGATTTCGATATGGATCGGTTTATAAGCGCCGCCGAAGGGATTTACCGGGAAAGAGGCAACTGTATCGTTGCCGTTTCAGAGGGGATTCATTATGCCGACGGCAGCTTCGTTTCCGAGGCTAAAACCTCCGCCACCGACGGTTTCGGCCATGCGCAGCTGGGCGGCCTGGCCGCTTTGCTGGCAGCCGCCGTCAAGGAGAGAACCGGGGCAAAGGTTCGGGGCATCGAGCTTTCGCTGCTGCAGCGCTGCGCGGCGCACCTGGCCTCAAAAGCCGACATGGACGAGGCGTTTTTGGCCGGAAAAACAGCCGTTTTATCCGCTGTTTCCGGTGAAACCGGAAAAATGGTCGCTTTCGAACGGGCATATGAGCAGGGCCGGTATGTCTGTCTCACAAAGCTGATTCCTCTTGACTCGGTGGCAAACCTGGAGAAAAAGATCCCAGCCCAGTGGATCACACCCGACGGCGCCAATGTCACCCAGGCATTCATTGATTATGCCCTGCCGCTCATACAGGGGGAGCCCGAGCGCATCACTGAAAATTCACTGCCCCGCTATGCAAGGCTGAAAAAGATTCTGGCAAAATAACAATTCGGCGCAGCCCTTTACTGAAGGGGCTGCGTCTTTTATACGCGCTTAAAGTATCGCATTATGAGGGCGGCCACCTGCGCCCGCGTTGCGCTGCCGGACGGCTGCAGCTCGGAATTGCCTGTGCCGGCAATCAGACCAGCTTTATATCCCCAGGCGAAAGCGCCGGCCGCATATGGCGCGATGGCGCCATAATCGCTGAAAATGGAAAGCACGGCAATATCCTCCTCCGCCGGGGCTCCGGAATAGCGATGCAAAATGGCCACCATCTGTTCGCGCGTGACCGCCTCGTCCGGGTGGAAAGTACCGTCGCCATAGCCTGTGATTATCCTGTTTTCCGCAGCCCAACAGACCGCGTCATAATACCACGCGGCGTCTGAAACATCCGAAAAAACGGCCTTGCCGCCCTCTGCCGCCGGCAGTCCGCCGTTATCGCCGCGATACAGCACGGTGACGAGCATTGCCCGGGTCATGCTGCCGTCGGGGTCAAACCGTGTGTCCGAAACGCCGTTAAAAAGCCCCGAGCGGACGCAATAGCCGATTTCCCGCTCGGCCCAGTGGCCGGGAACATCCTGAAATCCCTCTTTTGCGGGCTGCTCCGGCTGAAAGAGCGCGTCCACGAAAGTCTGGAAATCAATCTTTCCGTATCCGTACAGGACGTCGTACCCTTCTTCGCCGGCGTCCATACTGGTTGCGACGAGAAGTTCCCTGAATTTATCAGCGGGCATGGCCGGATCAAAGGATCTTGCCACGGCCGCAAGGGCGGCGACATGGGGCGCGGAAAAGGAAGTCCCGTCGGCCGCGGCATACGCGTGCGCGGAGCCGATATAGGTGCTGAAGATTTCTGAACCTGGCGCGGCGACGAAAACGCTGCCGTTTTCCTGGGAAAAGCTGCTGTAAAGTCCCGAAGCGTCATAGGACGCGGTTCCGATCACGCTGTCGTAAGCCGCGGGGTAAAACAGTTCCGAGCTGCCATCGTTCCCTACCGCCGCTACAACGATCACGTCATTGTCCGCCGCGTAGTCCACGGCCTGCTCAAGGATCTCCGATTTCTGCGGCGTTCCGAGGCTAAGACAGATGATATCGCAGTCATAGTCGTCAACAGCGGTATAAATGCCCAGGCAGATATCCAAAATTGACGCCTCGTCCGTATCGTCGAAGCATTTGACGGGCAGCAGATTGATCTTGTCCGTTATTCCGGCAATCCCGACGCCGTTATTGCGGGCCGCGGCGATAATGCCGGCAACAAACGTTCCGTGGCCCAGGGCGTCTTCCGTGTTGTCCGAGCCGTCAATGGTGTTAACTCCATCCAGGATGTTAATCCCCGCGAAATCCTCATGCTTTGCATTGATGCCGGAGTCGATGACGGCAACTGTGACGCCCTCTCCCAGTAAACCGGCCTGCCAGGAAGCCTCCACATGAATATCCCGTAAGTTCCATTGCTTGCCATAGTATTCGTCGTTTACGGTTCCCAGAAGCTTAACCGTGTAATTCGGCTCATAATAGGAAACACTGCCGCTTTGAAGAAGCGTTTCAAGCTCGGACAGCGTCTGCACGAATGCCAGATTATGGTCCGGACGTTCCCCTTCTGCCGAAAAAAGCGATACGGATTTGTCCTCGACATTTTTCAGTTTTACTATGTATCCGTTACTTTCGTCCGGGATTTCTATTCGTTCAGCGGCGAAAACCGGGAATATTCCGATAAACTGTAAAATCACCAGGAGAACAACAAATCGTCTTTTCAAAACGAGTTTCTCCTTCCAAAGTTTTTTCCAGTATAACATATAATCCCGGTATAGAACACCCTTCTGAAACTTTTCCCATATTATGATACCGGAGACTTCGGTTTCAAGTATGATTCAGGAGGATAAGCAATTGGAAAACACCGGTACTCCAAGAGAGGACTGCGGGTATAGAAGCGGGCTTCTGCCCGAATGCGCCCCGCTGGCCTTAACATATACGCCCATGCAACAGGGATCCGAACCGGCTTATGCGACAAACGATGCGCTTTCAAGGGGGACGCTTTTCCCGGGGCTGGATTTGCCTTTCATGAACCTTGTCAATAAGACGCCGACCCATTCTACGCCCCTGCGTGAACTCATGGCAATTGATTTTGTGGTCGATGAGCTTGAACTGTATCTTGACACGCACAAAAATGATTCTGAGGCGTTTGCGACCTATCAGGGCTTTCTCAAGCTGGCCGCGGAAGGCCGGGAGAGATACGTCGCCCGGTACGGACCCGTCAGCCAGAGTGACATGATAAATGCAAAAAGCTATACTTGGCTTAACGATCCATGGCCCTGGGACATCGGCGCCAACGCTGAGGAGGGATAAAAGATGTTTGTATATGAGAAGAAGCTGCAATACCCAATTAATATCAAAACCCCAAATCCGGCACTTGCATCTTACATTATTTCCCAATATGGAGGCCCGGACGGTGAGCTCGGGGCTTCTCTTCGCTATTTAAGCCAGAGATACTCTATGCCCTTTTCCGAGCTTAAAGGTCTGCTGACTGATATTGGTACGGAAGAATTAGGATTGATAGATTATCTATGATCTCGCCTTCCCGGTTTACCACGCCGCGGCATCAGCCGGCAAAAATAAAAACGACCGGATAAGAGATCCGGCCGTTAAGGATTATGTTCTTCTTCTTGAACAACGCGGACACCGCGGGTTTCTTTTCGACTGCCCGGCTTGGGGCTTTTGTCCGGCTCCAACATTGGAGGCGGGCTTTTTCGCATTTTTTTCAAATGTACAGCGCTGCAGAATTTCAAGATTCCTTTTTGCCAGCTTCTCTTCGTGAGACAGTATGCCGTCACTGTATAAATCTATAAATTCACGATATGAATACAAGAGTATCTCCCCCATACAATCTATGGCGTATAGTCAATTTCTGTTACCGTATATTACATTGCTATGCCAGGGATATTCGCCGCGTCCCTACCATTCGCCGTCCCGGGAGAGAGACATCCCCGGAGCCCTGGCCCTTCAGGATCACGCGAGCCCATAATTTTACAGGATACTAATGGCCGCCGTATTGGATTAGGATCTCAAGGCGGTATCTGTTATCTGGTCACTGCCAACCTGCCAACCTTTGTATATTCCTAAAATTTCTGCATAAAATACCGATAAATGGAGGTAAGATAAATGCCAAAGAAAAAGAAGAAAAACCGCAACTCCCAAAATCCCATCGGCCCCATAGATAAACCCAGGAATACGAAGATAGCCGGTTTGGCCGATGATACCCGTGTAGTGTATTCAGAGGAGCATAATCTAAAGGACGGCGGTTAACCCCGCTCACGGAAGGCACTGCACTTTTTCGTCGGCGGCAGCGGCGGAATTTATGTTTTCTATCGCAAGGATGGCTATTCTCGCCAGGATGCCGTCGGTTTCTTCTCTTGTTTTAACACAGTGCGCATCATCTATCCTGATGCGCGTATTTTCTATGTAAAAGTCCTTTCGAATCATCGCTGCCGCCTCCCCCTCTCATCCTATTTCCCGGCAGAGATGTCCTATACTTGAATTCGCGTCCGAGAAACTTTCCGGCAGGCGGGTGACGGGAGTGCATTATGGAAAACGATTGCTGAAGGGAGCTGTCATGGCCGGAACATATGCTATTTATCTTCGTAAATCCCGGGCAGACACGGAGGCCGAGCAGCGGGGCGACGGCGAAACGCTGGCACGACACAGGCGCACCCTGCTGGATCTTGCTGAAAAGGTGGGGTTGGAAGTTACCCACATCTATCACGAGGTGGTGTCCGGCGAGACAATTGCCGACCGCCCCGAGATGCAGCGGCTGCTTTCCGACGTGGAAAAGGCTCTTTGGGCCGGCGTGATCGTCATGGAAGTGGAGCGTCTCGCCCGCGGTGAAACCATTGACCAGGGGATCGTGCAGCGCGCTTTCATGTATTCCGGCACCAAGATCATTACACCGATGAAGATATACGATCCCAACGACGAATTTGACCAGGAATATTTTGAATTCGGCCTGTTTATGAGCCGCCGGGAATACAAAATGATCAACCGCAGAATGCAGCGGGGCCGCGCGGCTTCCGCGAAGGAGGGCAAATTTGCGGGAAATAAAGCGCCTTACGGATACCGGCGCGTCAAGCTGGCCAGTGAAAAAGGGTGGACGCTGGAGCCGGTTCCGGAAGAAGCCGCGATTATTCGTATGATATTCAATTGGTATGCAAATGGTGAGAATGATGGCGGCAAACATCGGCGGATCGGGATATCGCGCATCTGCCGCAAGCTGAACAGCCTGGGCATTCCCGCGGCGACAGGCGGCCTTTGGGTTCCCGGAACCCTCCATAACATGATCCGCAATCCGGTCTATGCCGGTTCCGTACGGTGGAATGCAAGGGCTACCGTGAAAAAAATTATCGATGGCGAAGTGATCAAAACCCGTCCCCGGGCAAGGGACCCGCTGATATGCCCCGGCCGCCATGAAGCAATCATCCCCAAAGCCCTCTTTGATCAGGCCCAGACGCTTCTGTCCGGCAATCCCCCTCCTCCGGTGCCCGGGCAGGCTGGGATTAAAAACCCGCTTTCCGGCCTTGTGATCTGCGGCTGCTGCGGCCGAAAGCTGGTTCGCCGGCCACATGCCTCCGGTTATCCCGACACCCTGATGTGCCCGCTGGCCGGGTGTCCCACCGTCAGCGCACCTTTGAAAATTGTAGAGGAGCGGATACTTGAGGGCATAGCGCAATGGGTGAAAGACTATCGGCTTAAATGGGAAAAATCCGTTATACCCGCAGATACCGGTCAGCCGGATTTTTTGCGTTCCGCCGTGGAAAAGGCCAGAGCGCAAATCACGGCCCTGGAAGTCCAGAGGGGCAGCCTTCACGATCTGCTGGAGCAGGGCGTCTATTCGGCGGATACCTTTCTTTCCCGGAGCCGGGATTTGGCCGGCCGCATTTCCGCGGCCGAGGCGGAGGCACAGGCCCTGGAAACCCTGCTGGCCGAGGCGGAGCTTGCCGCCGCCGGCAAAAAGAGCATTCTCCCCAAAGCGGAGAAACTGCTGGATATTTACGATAGCTTAGCCGGTGCCCAGTCCAGGAACGCGTTACTAAAAGAGGTTATTTTTAAAATCGTCTACACAAAAGAAAAAGGGGTTCGCCGGCACGGCTCCCCCGATGATTTTTCCATCACCCTCTATCCCAAGCTCCCCGAAGACATTTCTTATGCTCCCGAATGATAACCTATCAATCCATACGAATTAGGGCACCTGGAAATGATTGGCACAATCGTACATCAGCTTACCCGAAACATGACAGAGGAACAAATCAAAAAATCCGGCTATGGGGCATATTTCATTGACCATACCGCCGGTGTTTACCCCACGGCCGCATCAGGCTCCCCCTGGAACGCCGCGTCAATGGCCGTCAAGGGGGATGTTATCGCTGATCTGGTAGAAGACATGGCAGCCGAGCAAAAGGCTCGTGTAACCTATGACAATATCCTGAGGCTCTGCGACGATCCGGATGTGGCTGATGTAATCCGCTATCTGCGTGAGCGCGAGGTCGTACACTTCCAGCGCTTCGGCGAAGGCCTGAGGCTGGCAACCGAGCGGATGGATCAAAAAAACGTCTATGTAATCAATCCGTCATTCGACAACTGAGCCTCATCACCCTCCGGCAAATTACTCAACGGGACAGCCGGCCTTAGGCCGGCCGTCCTTTTTGCTTTTTGCAAAAGGAGAACGGGATCATGTTGATGGCGGAAACCAAATGTGATATTCTATTAAAAACATGATTTCCCGGAGTTACCTATGAGAAAAATATTACTCATCATTCTGCTTGCCTGCCTGCTCCTGACCGGATGCTCCGCTGGCCCGGTCAAGTCGTCCGGGGGTTCGGCTCCCTACGCTCCGCAAACATCCGCCACCCCCTCCGAGACGCCGGGTATGACGGCGGAAGATCACGCCCTGGGTATGATTGAGTCTGCCCTTCAAGCCCTGGCGACTTCTCCCAGAGACGATCTTTCCACCGTTTCCTATCCCTTTGAGGATGCGTATGCCTATTCCGGCTCCGCCGAGGACGCCATTACGCTTTATGGCTCTAAGGATGAAGTTAAGCCCCTTTCCAACGCGGCGGAAAGTTTTCTGAACGAAGTCTGCGATCTTGTGATAGAGAATATGCCACAGGATGCCTCAGCCTATGACAAGTACCGGTATCTGGCGTATTTTCTCTCGGAAGCAACGGATTACGACGAGACCTTTGCCGGCGGACTGATGAGCATCACGCCCTACGGCGCCATAGTCGGCGGCCATTCCGTCTGCATTGGATACACGACGGCTTATCTCTATCTCTGCGAAAAAGCCGATCTCTGGTGCTGCCGGGTATATGGTTATTCCGAAGAAGGCATACACGGCTGGAATCTGGTCAAGCTTGAAGACGGCACCTATTATGTGGACGTGACCTGGTGTGACGGGCTCGGCCAAATCGGAACCGAGGATTGGCAGCGCTATTTCATGCTGACGGAAGATGTTCTGCTTGACGACCACGGTGTCTGGGACGGCGGTCCGGCCACCGGCACCACACTTTTTAACTAGTGCAGCCACTGATATGATGTAAAAGTCCCCGGAGGCTTCTGCCTCCGGGGACTTTTACATCATTATGAGAAAAACGCTCTTGCTGCCTGCGCGTCTTCTGCGATCTGAGCCTTCAGCTCGGAAATATCGGCAAATTTCTTCTCCGGTCTCAGAAATGCGTGGAAATCAACCCTCACCCGGTATTCATAGAGATTTCCGCTGAAATCCAGAATATAGCTTTCCACCGAGACCTTTTCTTCTTGCCTCACCTTGGGCCTGACCCCGATGTTCGTCACCGCGATGTGCTCCTCGCCGTTTTCCAGAAACACCTTTGTGACATAGACGCCATGCCGCGGCACAAGCACTCCTTGAGAAAACTGCATGTTGATCGTCGGCGTGCCGAGTTTGACCCCCAGCCGATAGCCATGCCCCACGGTGTCAATCAGGCTGTGGGGATGACCCAGAAGCCGGTTGGCCCGGATAATGTCACCTTCCAGCAGCAGGGACCTTATAATAGTTGAGCTTACGGTCACGCCATCCAGCCGAACTTCGGGAATCACGTCGCAGCCGATCCCCTTCTCCCGGCAGTATTCCTTAAGCCTTTCCGTGGTACCCTCGCCCTTCCAGCCAAAGCAGAAATCGTGACCAACCACAAAATGGGTTGCGTCCAGCTCCCTTAGAAGGGCATCGAGAAAATCGCGCCAAGGCATCTGCATCACCGCCCGGCTGAAATGAATGAACACCACGCTCTCAATGCCAAAATACCGTCTGATAATATCCACCCGGCTCTCCGGGGACGTGATAAGCGGGACCTCCACACCTTTGACAAAATTGTCCGGGTGCGCATCGAAGGTCAGCACCGTCGGCACTGCTCCGGTCTCACCGGCGCGGTACTTGGTCATTTTCAGCAGTTCAGCGTGCCCTATATGCACGCCGTCGAAAAATCCGAGCGCAATTGCTCTTTTACGTCTAGACATACCCCTTATACCTCGAAAAAGCTCTTTATGGTCTGTATTTTCCCATCCTGCCCGCGGGCAAGCATGAGAAATTCGCCTTTTTCTGAATAAACCCGATAATCGCCGTCCGCCACTTGCGCCGAAAAAGGTGCGCCTACCCGCGCACACTTTTCCGCGTTTTTATCTGCTTTAATCCGGGGATATTCGCTGAAAACCGTATCGACAGGCAGTAAAAACGTGTCAACTCCGGCTTGCTCCACCTGGGATAACGTGTGCGCATCCGCTATGGAGAATCTGCCGGCCCCTGTTCTGCGCAGGAATGACAGGCAACCGCCGCACCCCAGCGCCTCCCCGATGTCACTGCAGAGTGTGCGAATATATGTCCCCTTCGAGCAAGTAATGTCCAGCAAAAAATCGCCGGCCCGTTCTCCAGTCACCTCCAGGCGCGAGATTATCACCTTTCTCGGCTGCCTTTCGACGACCTGCCCGCGCCGGGCAATATCATAGAGCTTCCGGCCGTTAATCTTGATGGCCGAGTACATGGGCGGTATCTGCATAAGCTCCCCGCGAAATCGGGGAAGGATCACATTCAACTCGTCCAGAGTTGCCGTTTTTCCGCTTTCGTTTAGGACGGCTCCGGTAATATCCTGCGTATCTGTCGTAACCCCCAGGCGAAGCGCCGCAAGGTACTTTTTATCGTCGGCCTCGGCAAATGGAACCGCCCGTGTTGCCCGGCCGATAAATACCACCAAAAGCCCCGTCGCCATGGGGTCCAGAGTACCGGAGTGGCCGATTCGCCTTTCCCCCGTCAGCCGCCGGAGCTTTGCCACCACATCATGGCTCGTAAAGCCCTGGGGCTTGTCCACCAGAAGAATTCCGGTCAGATTTCCGGCCATCTTTCATCTACCGCCTCGAGTATCATCGCCAGTGCTTTTTCAGGCTCCTGGTCTATCGTGCAGCCGGCGGCCATGGCGTGGCCGCCGCCGCCGAATACGGCGCAAATCTCCGTGCAGTTAATCATGGATCTTGATCTTAATGAGATCTTGCATGAGTCTATTTCAAGCTGCCTGATCATGATGGACAGCAGTACGCCCGCCGTCTTTCCCGGAATACCCGCCAAATCTTCACAGTCGTTTTCCGTGGTGCCGGCGAGCGCCATCATCTCCAGCGTGACGATGGACGCCACAATTAAATCGTGCTTATAAAAGCGAAGACCGGCAAAAATCATGCCCTCCAGAGCTAATCTGGCTCTGGTTACACTTCGGAAAAAAAGCGTGTTCATCCTTCTGTTGTCAGCCCCCAGATCCAGAAGCTCCGCAGCCGCCCTGAAGGTCATGGCATTGGTGTTCATATACTGGAAACAGCCGGTGTCGGTGCTGACGGCAATGTAGAGAAGATCCGCTTCCTCCGCGGAAACGCTGCCGCAAAGCACCTTGATGATCTCAAACACCAGCTCGCCGCAGGAGGATTTCCCCGCATCCAGACAAAGCGCACCGGCGCACCGATCGTTTGACGGATGATGGTCAATGGCGAGGTCTATGGGGTAGTCGATCCCCTCCGGAAAAAGACTCTTATCTGCAATATCGACAGTTATCGCAAAGTCATGGGCATAGCCGGAAGGCGCAAGATATGGCTCGACGAATTCCTGATAGTTTTCCGTCGTCTCCGGGTTATCAAAGCAATAGGCCGTTTTCCCGGTTCTGCGAAGGGCGGAACACAGAGCCGCGCCGCTGCATAGCGTGTCCCCATCCGGCCGCTTGTGGCTGATGATTAAATACTGATCGTATTTTGCAAGCCAGGAGGCGCAGGCGTTAATCGTCATTTTCTTCCTCCGATTTGCCGGTGACTTCCAGATCGCTCAGAAGCTTGCTGATATGGGCACCGTATTCCATGGAGCGGTCAAGCTCAAAAATCAATTCCGGCGTATAGCGCAGATCCAGCACCTGACCCAGTTCATGCCTCAGCCATCCTGCGGAGGATTTAAGCCCCTTTTTAAACTGCTTTTCATCCACGTCGCCAAGTATGGAAAGCCAGACCTTTGCATAGCGCAGATCCCCTGTGGTTTCCACCCGGGTAACGCTCAGCATCCCCTGATGGACGCGCGGATCCTTAATCCGCCGAAGCAGCTCGGACAGGACGCGCTGTATATCGTCATTTGTTCTTCCAAGCCTGTTTGAAGCCATAGGCTACCCTTCTATCTGACGCATGACGTAGGCTTCGATAATGTCGCCCTCACGCTCATCGTTGTATTTTTCCAACTGGATACCGCATTCATATCCCGCCGTAACTTCCTTAACATCATCCTTGAAACGGCGCAGGGAGGCAAGCTCGCCCTCAAACACGACGATCCCGTCGCGCACTAACCGCACCTTGCAGGCGCGGACAATCTTTCCATCGAGAACGTAGCCGCCGCAGACGGTTCCAACCTTCGAAACCTTATAGATCTGACGGACCTCGGCATGGCCGATAACATGCTCCTGATATTTCGGCGCCAGAAGACCCTTCATGGCAGCTTCAATTTCGTTTATGCAGTCATAGATGACCCGATACATGCGAATTTCAACATTTGCTCTGGCGGCGTTGTCCCGGGCAGCAGTATCCGGCCTGACATTGAAACCAATGATCAGCGCGCCGCTTGTAGCGGCCAGCATAACGTCGGACTCCGTAATTGCGCCGACGCCGGAATGGATGACCCGAACCCGGACTTCATCGTTCGAGAGCTTCAGCAAAGACGTTTTGACGGCTTCGGCGCTGCCCTGGACGTCAGCTTTAACAATGATGTTGAAATCCTTAATTTCGCCCTGCTGGATGCGTGCGAACAAATCTTCCAGCGTAACCTTCTTGGTCACACCGATGGCTTTGTCCTTTTCCTGCTGCTTGCGTTCCTCCACCAGCGTCCTTGCCATGCGCTCGTCGTCCACGGCATTGAAGGTGTCTCCCGCCCCGGGCACCTCGTTCAGGCCAGAGATTTCAACCGGGACAGACGGGCCGGCCTCGGTAACACCCTCACCCTTATCGTTCGTCATGGTGCGCACGTGACCGACTGTTGTGCCGGCTATAATAATATCCCCCTGGCGCAGTGTGCCGTTCTGAACAAGCACGGTCATGATCGGGCCACGGCCTTTGTCAAGCCTTGCCTCAATAACCGTTCCCCTGGCGGCGCGGTTCGGGTTTGCCTTCAGTTCAAGAACCTCGGCCAGCACAACCAGATTCTCCAGAAGCGCCGGTACCCCTTCTCCAGTCTTTGCGGAAATCGGGCATATAATCGTATCGCCGCCCCATTCTTCGCTGACCAACTCATGCTCCGTAAGCTGCTGTTTGATGCGCTCGGGGTTTGCGCCCGGAACATCCATCTTATTGATGGCGACAACAATGGGGATCCCCGCAGCCTTGGCATGGTTAATGGACTCCACCGTCTGGGGCATGATGCCGTCGTTAGCCGCCACAACGAGAATCGCGATGTCCGTGACCATGGCGCCCCTGGCACGCATGGAAGTGAAAGCCTCGTGTCCCGGCGTATCCAGGAAGGTTACCTGGCTGCCATTGATCATAACGGTATACGCGCCAATATGCTGCGTAATACCGCCGGCTTCTCCCGCGGCGACATCGGCGCGTCTGATTCTGTCCAGCAGGCTCGTTTTGCCATGGTCGACATGGCCCATGACCACGACAACAGGCGCGCGGGAAACCAGCTCCTCCGGCGAATCCTCACGGTCGTCGATGAGCCTTTCTTCCACGGTAACAATGACCTCGCGCTCAACCTTGCATCCTAACTCCATGGCCACAAGGGCGGCGGTGTCATAGTCTATGATGTCCGAAAGCGAAGCCATTACGCCATTTTTAACCAGGGCGCGCACTACCTCAGCTCCGGTCTTTTTCATCCGTAAGGCCAGCTCGCCTACGCCTATGGTGTCGGGTATCTGCACCTTAAGCTGCTGCTTTTTGGCAATCTCAAACTGGAGCTTCTGTATGCGGTCGCGTTCCTCGGCGCGGCGCTTGGCGCTGGCCGCGGCCTGCTGCTGGCGCTGCTGGCGCTGCTTCTGCTTACTGGGGAATTTGTCCCTGCTCTGCTTGAGAGTATTGGCGCTTTCCACGGCCAGGGTATCGAACCGCTCGTCATATTTACCAAGGTTGACGTTTCCGCCGCCGCGGGTATCAATAACGCGCTTTTCAGGCACCTGGCGCGGAACATGCGGTTTCTGCTCCTTCGGCTTTGCCGGCTGCTGCTGCGGCGGCTGAGCCTGACCCGCCGGCCTTTTTTTCGGCGGCTGCGGCTGTTGCTGCTGCCTTCCGCCGGGAGCCGGCGCATTTTCCCGCCCTTGGGTCGGCTCTTCCTTGACCTCAGAGGCGGGCGCCGACGGAATCCGGACAAGATCCTCCATCTTCTCGCATTGATTATTCTGGGTCAGATGCTCAAAGATAATCGAAAGCTCCGAATCTTCAAGAACCTGCATATGGTTCTTTGGAGCGGAAGCATATTTGGTCAGGATTTCCGTTATCTCCTTTGAGGTTGTGCCAAAATCCTTTGCAACCTCATGAACTCTGTATTTAATAAAACTACTCATGCCTTGTTCCTCCCCGGTTTGCTTTTCGGCCTGTCGGCCTTGCGTCTTGCTGCTTTTTCTTTACGTCTTTTGACCTCAAGCGCCGTTTCACCGTATCGCGCGGGGTCTGCCTCGGCCATGGCTGAGATAAAAGCATCAGCAAGCCCCATGTCCGTCACAGCGGCCATACTGCACGCGCCGCTGCCAAGATACTCGGATAATTCGTCCTTCGTGTATGGCAGAGGCACAAGCAGCGCCCTGCGGCCGGTTAAAAAGCCTTCCGCACGTTTTTTCGCATTATCCGAGGCGTCGGCGGCCAGAAGAAGGAGCTTTGCCCTTCCCCTTTTAACAGCCGCGCCGGTGTTTATTTCCCCTATTTCCACCCTTCCGGCCTTGCGCATTATTCCTAAATAATTGATCGCTTTATCCGTAGGATTTGTCCTCCAATTCCGCTGTAAGCTTATCGATGAGTTCATCGGGTATTTTCGTCCCAAGGGCTCTTTCCAGCGCCCGGGTCTTTATTGCCCTTTTTATGCAGGCGGCATCCGCGCAGACATAAGCGCCCCTGCCCTGAATCTTGCCCCTGCGATCCAGCAGGATTTCGCCCTGCGGAGAACGCACAATGCGGATCAGCCCCGTTTTCGGCTTCATTTCGTGGCAGCCGAGGCATTGCCGCATCGGTATTTTCTTAGGCATACAGACCCACCGCCTCCCGCTTTAGCAGCAAATGATAAAAATGGGGGATTCAGGCCTCCGAGCCCGGTTTAATGTCGATTTTATAACCCGTAAGCTTGGCGGCAAGCCGGGCGTTCTGCCCTTCCTTGCCTATTGCAAGCGACAACTGACTGTCCGGTACGATCACACGGCAGCTCCTGCCTTCATCCAGCAGAGTTACGCTCAAAACCTCGGCCGGGGCCAAAGCAGCCGCGATATACTCCTCCGGGCATTCGCTGTATTTGACGATATCAATCTTCTCGCCGTTAAGCTCATTGACGATGCTGGCCACGCGCCCGCCGCGGGGGCCTACGCACGCGCCGATCGGGTCCACATCCGGCTCATTGCTCCACACCGCAATCTTCGTTCTGCTCCCGGCCTCGCGCGCAATGGACTTAATCTCCACCGTCCCGTTAAATATTTCCGGTACTTCCAGTTCAAACATCCGCCTGACAATACCGGGATGTGTCCGGGATATGAGCACCTGGGGGCCTCTGGTGGATTTTCTGACTTCCACAACGTATACCTTGATTCTGTCCCCCTCGGTGAGTACCTCGCCCTTAATTCGCTCGCCCGGAGCCAGCATAGCCTCGGTAAACTCCGAATTCGAGCTGATTTTTATAGAAACTCCACCGGTGCGGGGTTCAACCCTTGACACAACACCGGTTAAGATTTCATGCTCCTTGGACGTAAATTCGTCGAATATGATGCCGCGCTCCGCTTCGCGGATTCCCTGAATGATCACCTGCTTGGCGGCCTGCGCCGCTATCCGCCCGAATTTCTTCGTCTCAACAGGGATGGCGATCTCGTCTCCGGCGGCGGCGCGCTTAATAATCCTTTTGGCTGCTTCAACCTCGATCTCCACAGTCGGATCGGTCACCTCGTCAACAACCGTTTTATTGACCATCATGTCAATTCGTTTTTTATCCTCGTCCAGAATCACCTGGACATTTTCGCCATATTCCGGATGATCTTTGCGGAAGGCGGCAAGCATGGCCTGCTCGATCTTTTCATACATATAGGCGCGGGGAATCCCCTTTTCTTTTTCTATGTCTTCTACCGCGCTGAAAAAATCTGCGTTCATTTTCAGTTCTCCCCTTATATTGTCGTGCGAAGCCGCACCTGCGCAACCTGAGCTTTGTCATATCGCGCGGTTTTTTTATCAATTTCAATAATAACTGCACCATTATCATAGCCAATTAGCTTGCCAACATGTGACTTTGCCCCTTCTATCGGCTGATAATGCCTGACCTCGATGGTTTTACCAAAAAATCGTTCAAAATCCGACGGCCGCTTCAGTTCCCTTTCCGCGCCTGCGGAAGAAACCTCAAAAATATAGCTTCCCGGGATCGGATCCGCATCATCCAGCACGGGATCCAATGCACGGGAAACGGCCTCGCAGTCCTCAATGGAAACTCCGCCGGCCTTATCCAAATATATCCGAAGATACCAGCCGCCGCTTTCCTTCACATATTCGACATCCCAAATTTCACAGCCGCAGGCCTCAGCCACCGGCCGGGCAAGGGCCGTAACGATATCGGTAATTTTACTCATCCGCAAGTCCTTTACCATTTTCTAACATGCAGGTTTTTGCCAAGAAAAAGAGTGGGCTGACCCACTCTGCTACTAACTCTGCACCTATGCTAGTATAATACCACGCTTTTGACCTGATTGCAAGCTTTTTTTACCGGCGCGGGCATGATGGCGGCGCCACAAAAAGGCCCGCCCACCATGCCCGAAAAGTATCAATCGTAAAGCGCCAGAAATTCTTCAAGGCACAGGTTGTTTTCCATGATGAACTGCGCGGCCTCCGCCCCCACATACCGGAAGTGCCATGGTTCGTTCCAACCTGTTATGCTCTCCTTGCCCGCAGGATAACGGAGAATAAAGCCGTATTCCGCACAATGATCTCTCAGCCAGTCAAGCAGCTGCCGATCCATCTGGTCAGCGTCCATCGTGCTGTAATACTTATCCGTGATATCGCAGCTCAGCCCGAGCTGATGCTCGCTGGTGCCGGGATAGGCGACAATGGTTTTTGCCATTTCCACAGCATCCTCATATGTATACGCGCCGCCCCAGCTGATCTGGCTGGCTTTTCCGTTAAAAATGTATTCCTGGGCCGAATACGGCCGATACGCCGCGTTGACATATGGTGCAAATCCCGCGTCCCGCGCGGCCTGCAGAAAGTCCTCCAGCGCTCCGATAGCGCGGGTGTCAAAGTACTGGGATGTGTTTCCAATCGCTTCCACATTCGGCGCGTAGCTCCCAATGGAATTTTCTGCGTTCACCAGCGCGTATTCCCAGGATGAAATGTCTATATCCGGCTTATAAACAGTGGGCCTTGGCGTAGGAATAGGCGTAGGCGTCACTTCAGCCAGGGCGATGTTGGAGATATTGTTATCGGGACTCGGGACGACCGTCTGCGCATAACCCGCTGGATAGGCGCCTTCCGGGGGCGGCAACTCCCATTCCGCCCTCTCCGCGTATCGCGAGCTGACCAGCATAATGAACACAATTGTAAGCAGGATAATCAAAAATGAAGACAGGATTTTCTTCACA